>VFSW01011747.1_pt1 | contig 12273 bp, 19 predicted proteins | sample 5358111 | NCBI WGS metagenome assembly VFSW01 (sample SAMN11554181, study PRJNA540505) | mine drainage metagenome | isolation source: sediment from site ElyBrook_90M | place: USA: Ely Copper Mine, Vershire, VT | collected 2017
TTATTACGCCATTAACGTTTATATGTGTTGCAGTGGGCTTATATCCCACCCATAACTGGTGTGGGTTTTACGCCCACTCAGATAAATTACCATGAATGTCTACGCGGAATTTTTGACAAGAAAACACGCTAGTAATTAATCGGGAATAGATATAAATATCAGACTGGATTTTCATTTTGCCACTGATTGCATGCGTATTTTGCGAAGTTTTATGAAGGAAAAAAGGCACAGTATGCAATGAGTGATTTATATGGAAGCCGCACCTACTAGCGTACAGGCAAGACAGAATGCCTTCGTACTTAGTGGGAAGAATCTGCAAGTTACGAAGCTTGAGCGTGGCAGAACAGACACGGCTTCTGAGAAGAGCAAGACAGAAGATCTCAGACATGAGGTCAGGAGTTTTAGGAGAGGGGAATTTATTCGGCGCACTGACTGCGAGTGACATCCTTCTTGAAAGGAGAGGTTCTTCAGTAAGCGATATTTATGAGGACATTAGCTTGGCAAACGCAGTGATAGACTTCTTAGGCGGAGCAGGATATGGAGAGGCTGACGTAGCAAGACTGGAAGGCCATGCGTTATCCAGAACAAAAGTCATAGATGCAGGCGTGGATCATTTCCAGGTAAGGGTCCTGCGCGACCAGGAGCTCGTTGCTAGAAAACGTGACATCCTCCCACCGCTAAAGCGTGTGGACTTCCAACTGTTTCTTGCTATTACATTCGTTGCCGAAGTGCGTTTTGCTGGAAGTTCGGTTCTTGCGCATCCTGTTGCGGCGTGAATTTTTTGAATGGGACTCACAACCCTTTCTTTTTTTCCCGCCCACAGATTTCTCTGCGGATAACGTCTATAACGTTCATTTGCGAAGTTCTGACGCATTCCCCTGTCACATAATGCCACGTTTGGATAAATCCTCATGGCGGGGCTTTCGATTATCGATAGATAACTATTATTATTTTGCATTTGCATTTTGTATACCTTTCTGCGGTTCGCTTTCATCCCACCCATAAAGGATGTGGGATTTCCCGCTCACTTTGTTAATGGGGACAACTCTGTAGCTGTTTCTGGAGCGAGAAGGGGCAACGACCATGTAAATGACGGCCTGCACTTCTCGGACATCGATTAGAATGCGGCGTATGCTCCGTAACTTTTATAGCCTTCTGCTGAGAAGTGCATTGGATGAGAATGCACACTTCGAAAACCGATAGCATTTACGTCGAAGAAATCATAGACAGGCTCATGGAACGGTACAGTGCTAAACTGCAAACCGAGCTCGTGCATAAGAACATAACTGAGCTTTTCGTCGCAGTGCTTTTGTCGCCGCAGTGCTCTGATAGGCAGGTGAATGCAGTAACAAATGAACTGTTCAAAAAATACAGGAGCTTTGAAGACTACGCTAATACCGATTTGAGGAAGCTGACACGCGACCTTAGCGGCCTCAATTACTACAAGACCAAGGCAAGGAATCTCAGGAAGGCGGCGCGCATGATAATAAGTGAGTTCAACGGCGACGTTCCGAGGGACATAGACGAGCTTATGGAGCTTCACGGCATCGGAAGAAAGGTAGCGAACGTGATACTGAACGAGGGGTTCGGAATCTCGGAGCAGGGCATAGCCATAGACACGCACTGCATAACCGTGTCGCAGCGACTTGGGCTTACGAGGCATAGGACTGCAGATAGGATAGAAATCGACCTTATGAGAAAGGTGCCGAAAAAGGACTGGAAGATAATCTCGAACCTGCTCATAGCGCTAGGCAGGGACACCTGCACAGCAAAGAGAAAGTTCTGCGAAAGGTGCGTTTTGAAGGACATGTGCCCGAGCAGCGAAGTGAAAATCAGTACTGCATGAACTTTGAGTACTTTGAGCCTGTCTTCTTCAGGAGCAGGGTTACGTATCCCAGCCTTGTGGATTCATTGCCACTGAGCCCAAGCTTTTCTGTCATCTCGATCAGTTTTGCATCTGCATTCTCTTCTGCTATGACCTCTATCTCAACGAACTTGCCGAGGCCTTCAACCTCGTCAAGGTTGATCTCGGCGCCTTCGAATTCGTAGATTACGCGGTGCTTCCGTATCTCGAGGAACTTCTCGAATCCCGACTTTTGGAGCATGGTGTCAAGCGCATCCAGGTCGAGTACCTCTGTCTCGTACTCCTCGTATACGCCCTGCTTGCCAGTAGAACCCTTGAAAGTGAGGAATGCCTTTTTGCCTGCTCTTCTTATTCTTAGGACGAACGTGTCCTTGAAGGTCTCGTACTTAGTCGTATCAGTGAAGTACAGATCATCCTGCTGATTTGTGCTGAGGAATCTGCCGTTTTCCTTTAGAAAAAGCTCTACATCCTTGAAGCCATCGACCATTACTTTTATCTCCTGCTCCGTTAGATCACGCAGCGTCGATGCTCTCTTCGGGATACCCAAGGGTCAACAGCGCCTTCCTTACCTGCTCCTTGTGCTCTCCCTGAAGCTCTATTATGCCGTTCTTTGAGGTGCCACCGCAAGCAAGTATGTGCTTCAGCTCCTTTGCCGTCTTTTCCATCTCGTCGCCTGACAAACCAGACACTACGGTCATGTACTTTCGGAACTTTTTCTTCTCGGTATAAATCTTAATCCTGCGGTTGGTCTCCTTATTTAGGACATCGCATACGCAGATCTCCTTAGGGAGACCGCACTTGGGGCAAATATCAGGCATTAGGTTGCCGCACCCCTTTCGTTAAGAAGAGTAAGTATCTGTGCCATGGTGCGCTTTATCTCGCCTATCTTTACCTGCTTGCTTGAGACTCCCGTTGACACTATCTTTCTTCGCTCTATGCTGGACTCGAGCCTAAGCTCGGTAAGCTTGGCGTTTAGGGCTTCTGAAGAGAGTGCTCTAAGCTCTTTTATTTTCATAATACCACATTACGCAGATAAGATATATAAGCTTTATTTTGCCACTCGGCGAGTCCATGCCCTAAGGCAGCTACTTCTGTGCGTCGTCGCGCGGCTTGCTGCGCACGCTGGAAGCGGCTATGTTCTTCGGAAGAGCAAGCGCTACTGACTTGACCTCGCGGTCTGGGAACTTCGTTCCCGGCTGTACTATACTTACTGTTATACCTATGGCGCCGTACTTTGGATACGAAGCGATATGAGCGACGTCGACCAGCTTTGAGGAGTTGCCCGACTTAGGCAGGTATCCCAATCGGACCTTCATCTTCTTTGCGCGTGCACCTTTTGCTGCGAGCTTTCCTTTTGCTATTATCTCCGCACCCAGCGCGCCGTTCTGCATTATCTCCTTTATAGCCGTATGTATCAGCCTTCTTGGATTTATTCCGCGCTCGAGCGAGTTTGCTATGGACTTAGCCACAAGCCTCGGCTCAAGCTTTGGATTTACAACATCTGCAACACTTATCTGCGGGTTCTCCAGTTTGAACTTCTTTTTCATGGTCTCGGTGAGCGAGTCTATTGTTTCTCCACCTCTGCCTATTACCCTTCCTGGATTCATGACGTATGGAGTTATCCTAGTTATTACAGGTGTTTTCTGTATTTCAACTCTTGAAAAGCCGGCCCTTGTAAGCGCTGTTTCCATATACTTTGAGATTCTTCTCTTGATTATCAGGTCCGCTATAAACTTTCTTTCTACTACCATCGACTCACTTTGCCTCTTTATCGGCGTTTACATTTGAATTATCCATTTTGGCGTTTGCCGCATGCTTCTCCGCCGTTGCCGGAGCCGGTTCTGCCTTATCGTGCTTCTCGGGCTTGTCTGCCTTCTCCTTCTTTTCTTTCTTCGCTGCTGGAGCGGTCTTGTCTTTGCCCTTTTCCTTTTGCTTTGTTTTCTGGACCTTCTTGCCAGGCACCGGAATTGCATCCTTCTCCATACGGTTGACTATCCTCTCGATAGAACCTTTTCTGCGCATGAAGTATTTCATGTTTTCGGTAAGGCCTGCAACGTCGGGATAGGCTAGCGCTATTTCTACCTTTGCATACTCTATGTCGCTGTGCATCATTGCCGATTTTCCGTACATTCCGCGCCCCCAAGCTATGCCACCCTTTGAAGGCGACCTTCGTTCTATGTGGGTCTTGTTTGCACTGGCGTGCACTACAACCATCTCATCGCCGTCCATGGCGTTGTTTGACGCATTGGCTATGGCGTTTTGCAGGGCGACCCTTACTTCTGCCGCTGCCTTTACTGGATAAGCGCCTTTTCTGCCGTGAAGCTCATGCCTTGCGCCCATGTGCTTGTTATGCCTTCTATAGGGTATTGGCAGCTCCTTGTTTGCTATCCTGTTAATCAATTTGAGCGCGGTGCCTGCCTTAAGGTACCGTATTGAATCACATACCGCTCCGAGATCCTTGTAGCTGGCGTTGATGTCGTACCTCTGAGCGAACGCCATGTTTGCCCTGTCCATCTTAAGATTGAATGAGTATTTCATCACTTCACCGCCAGGAACTTGCTGCCCCTCGTTGCCCTTATGCCTGGCGCCGAGTGCTGCACGCGCTTTGTGCTGAAGGCGTACTCGCCCAGCCTGTGACCGAGCATCTCCTCGGTTATTACAATATCCTTGAACTCCTTGCCGTTGTGTACCGCAAACCGTATGCCGAGCCAGCTTGGCAGTATAACTGCCTCGCGTGTGTGTGTTCTTATGACCTTTGCCGGATTTGCCTTCTGCGACTTATTTATCTTTTCAAGAAGCTCCTTGTAGCTGGTGCTCATGCGCCTGAGCGAGCGCCTCTGCCTTGAGGTTATCATTGACAGATACTTTTCGTTAGAAAGCTTCTTCAACTCGTCGCCGGTCATTCCTCTAAATGCATATACTCTTGGCATATCTTCATCTCTTTCTTCGGCCTACCCTGCTTGCGGCTATATGGCCAACTTTCGCGCCAGGAGGTGCGTTTCTTGATACCATGCTCGATGCTCCCTTGTGGTGCTGCTTGCCTCCGAACGGGTGATCTACTGGATTCATCTTCACTCCGCGGTTCGTAGGCCATGTCCTGTTGACTGCATGCTTTATGTAGAAGTTCTTTCCTGCTTTCATTATCGGCTTCGCCTTCGCGCCTCCACCTGCAACAGCACCTATCTCTGCCCTGCACTCCTTTGCCAGTTCCATAGTATGCTTTGAAGGCATCAGGACTGTGACAGAGTTTTGTATGTGCGCGGCTACGGTGGCATAGCTGCCGGCGGCCCTTGCGAACTTTCCGCCATCGCCAGGCATTGATTCTATATTGTAAATTGGCATTCCGTCAGGTATGTCGCTCAGCTTAAGTACGCTTCCGAGGGACAAAGATGCTCCTGTGCCTTCCTGTATCTTGTCGCCTATCTTTATGCCTTCGGGAGCTATAAGTGTGTTTTCTGTATAATCGTCATACCTTACCTTCATCAGCGGAGCAGTGTGGCCCGGGTCGTCTATAAACTCTATTACCTCGCCGTTCATCAGCCCGGTTCTCCTGACAAACATCACGTCTGCCTTGAAGCGGTTTGGCGGCTTTGTGTACGCATTGCTGCCCTTTCCCCTGCGCTGCTGCTTAAGTCTTTTTCCCATTTTCTTACCTCATACGAGCTTGAGCTTCTTTGCAATGTCGCTTGCGAGAAACTCCTTTTTAAGCCTTATGTACGCCCTTTTGATGTTGTCAGGCTCTATTACTGTATTTACGCGGTCTACCTTTACCTTGAATGTGTTCTCGAACTCCTCCTTTATCTGCTTTTTGTTGGCAGAGTAGTTCACAACATATATTATCGAGTTGTCTTTTTCTGCCTGGTTGAGCGCTTTTTCAGTTGCTATTGGATATTGAAGTACGTTGTTCATGTTTACACCATTTTCCTTAGCGATGCGTCGAGGCCTTCTACTGCACCCTTTGTCCATAGCATAAGCCTTGGCATCGCACCTGGCGCAAGCTTTGCTACTGTGAAAGTGTCTATAGTGCATACGTCCACGCCGGCTATGTTGCGCCCTGCCTTTTCAATGCTGCCCGGATTTTTAGCGACTATCAGTACGCTGTTCCTGAAATGCCTCTTGTTGGCCTTCCTTACTGCGCCAGTCCTCAGCTTTGGCTTGTGAGACCTTTCAATGTCTTCCGACATGCCAAGCACCGCGAGTATCTTCATGAGATCCTTGGCTTTTGCAACGTGTTCGATTTTGTCCTCTACGACAAACGGGACGTGTGCGTTCTTGCCAAGTTTATGCTTCTTTAATACAAGCTCGGTATGTGCCGAGCCGGCTATTGCCGATTCTATTGCAAGCAGGTGCTCCCTCTTGTTTATCTGCTCCTCTATCTTCTTCTCTATCTGATGCGGGTGCGCCCTTTTTCCCTTTACGCTTGAAGGTATCCTTCTTACTTCGCCCTGCGCGCCTCCGCCGAGCTTCTGCCTTGGCCTTATTGCTATTCCCATATGCCTTCCTCTCCTGTATCCCGAGTACTTACCCACGTATACCGCGGTGGTGTCAAGTCCGGCCATCAGGCTGTGGCCCTGCGGCTGGTACATTGCGCTCTGCTCACTCAGAAGAGCCCTTCTTACGAGCTCCTCCCTGAACTCCTTTGAGAAAACATCCGGTAGTGTTATCTTTCCGGATACGCTTCCGTCAATCGCATGAACTTGTGCTTCCATAAATATCACTGTTTGGACTCAAGAGAGACATAGTTAAGCTGCGGCTGTTTTACTGCGCTCTTGTTCCTTATAGCCTTTCTCAGCCTTACCAGGCGCTTTGCAACTCCCGGTATCGAACCGTCTATAAGTATGTAGTCATTTTTAACATTACCGTAATTGATGAATCCGCCCTTCATGCTTATAGAGCCTGCGTCAGTTCCTGAGCCGACCTTCAGGACGCGTTTGTTTATCTCTGTCCTGTAGTTGTAGCCCATATGCCCGGAATGCGGAACCCCGAACAGCACTTTTGGAGGGTGCCACGCTCCAAGAGTTCCCACGTGACGCACCTTGCCTGTTGCTTTCCTGTACTGCCTTGAAACCCCGAACCTTTTTATGACTCCGGCCCAGCCTTTTCCTTTGCTTATGCTTGAAACGTCAACATAATCTCCAGGTTTTATGAACTCTGAAATCTTGACCTCCTTTCCGAGGATTCCCTCTATGAAGGAGAGCTTCTCGGCATTGTCCTTTCCGCCCACTGGAATCTCGAAACGCATTACTCGTTTGCTTCCGAAACTGAGCGTGCCTGCGTCAAGGAATGCTAATGCCGTAACGTCATGGAGCTCGTTGATCTTTCCCTTGAACTGCGACATATCATTTTTCTTTACGTTTTTTATGCCGACCTTCTCAGCGAGCACCTTGTCATAGAACTCCCCGTCAATTTGTTTGTATACGTAGCCTTTGCTGTAGAACCTTACGCCGTAAACATAAACCTTTGGCACCTCAAGCACCGTAACTGCCCTTGATATTTCCGTGCCCTTTGCCGGGCCGTTGGTATCATCGATCATCATTGTGTGGGTCATGCCTGCCTTGAACGCAACTAGGCCCAGGACCCCAGAAGTGACCGAGCGGGCGGGGCTCCTTACCCTCGGCATTATCTTTTTAGCACGCCTGTGCGGCCAGTACTCAAGTGAACCCTTTCTCATTTAATGACCTTGCTGGTTTGTGTTTTTCTGCTATTTAACTGTTGTGCCTCCTGTTTTTCTACCATATTCAATACGCTGCCGACTACAGTTATCTGCTTTATAATGCTTGACATGGAAGCGAAAAGAGATTTTGTGTCTTCTGCGCTGAACAGTATCTCTATGCCGCCCTTAACTGCGCGCAGTTCTGCGCTTGCATTTGAGTAGTTTACCTTTTTCCCTATGACTCGGGAGTAGTCTGTTCCTGTTTCAAGATTTATTGTTATTGATGAGTTAGGCATCTGACCACGTGAAATATTATATTACCTTAACGCCCCTGTGCGTTGACCTTACGCTTGGCCGGTTGTTTGCCGTGCCCCTGCCCTTGATTCTTATTCCTCTGTGCCTGAGCCCGGAACTTGTAAGGCCCCTGAAGGATCTCCCCTTTGCGCCGACTATTCTGCTGTATACTTCGTCGTTCGTTATTGCCCCGTGAGCCCTGTCCAGAAGTATCACTTCGAAGAATTTGTACTTCCCGTCTTCCCCGACATAATATGAGTTCAGCACTTCTGTGTTCAGGTACTTCCTTGCTGCCCTGTCCTCCGCAACCGACTGCAGCGATTTTGCATATGAAAAGAACCTTCCGCTTTTTGATGGCTTTCTTCCTCCGCGCGGTTTTATTCTTTTTGACATTCCCTTGAGCGTTTTTACCCTCGCAATTATGACGCCCTGCTTTGCCCTGTATCCGAGCTCCCTGGCGCGCGCTATATTGGTTGGCACGTCAAGGCGCACGACTGCGCCGTCCTTCCTCCATGCCGAGACCTTGCGACGGAGAAACTCGTCCCTCTCCTTGTACTCGCGCTCGAAGCTTTCTTTTATGTATTTGTATGCGCCCATGGCAATACCTGCATTGCTGAATGTGAATATTCTGTAGCGCATCCGACACCGAAACTGGGGGAGGATGCTTTCCTTCCCAACGGAAGGATAACTTAGCCTAGAATATAGGTAGATTATTGGCTGAATTAATTTATATACCTATCGCACCCGCAGATATGCATGAAGATGCGCTAAGGGACTGCTTTGTAACGCAGTTAGGCAAGCATTTCTGCGAAGCCTTTCAAATAAAGATACATGGCTGCGTAACCCGGCAGCTCTGCGCTTTCGTTGGAGTATGGGCCGAAGCTCTCGCCTTTCATCAGGAGCACATTTTTTGTGTCAGCCCTTATTTTAATAGGCTCCTTGGAGAATACTACTGCTTCCTGCATTGGATCGAATGCGCTGAGATCCGTCGCGCCGATGCCAACTGATTTCAGGCCTGTGTCTCCGTGGATGGTATTGGCGAGCCTTATCAGGTGCCCCGCGTCATTCGTTACGTTCTTGTCGATTCTGTCGCTCTGCGCAATCGCTTGTCTGTTAATGACCTCGGTCCAGAACTGCGCCTTGTTTTTTATGTAAACCATGTCCCAGTTGCCGTTGTTTATGCCCATCTCCAGAAGTGCGCGTTTGTTGTAAAGGTTTCTTGCCGATTTTTTGTCCATGCCGGTAGACTCGAGATGTTCTACGCCCATATTTATGTCTCTTATTACGCTCCTTGCTATCTTTCCGCGCCATCCGGACTCTGTGGGCTTCGGACCCGTAAGCCGTTTTATCCTTTTCCCTTCGCCTATCTCGCTTATACTGAAGAAGTCCTCGAAACCTATTCCGGAGCCGGTTATGTAATCGCTTATCTCTTTTCTCGAATTGGAGTCGAGCTTTAGCAGCGACTCCTTATTTACGTGCACGTGATACCCTCTGTTGCCGCTGAAGTTTATTTTTAGCTCGTTTTTTGAGAACCCAAAGTCCGGAACGAGAAACTCCTCTATGAGTTTTATAGTTGCCTCTTTTACGTTCTCGAGGCATTTTTCACATACCCAGGAAGAGCCATGCTTCTTCTGACAGTCCAGGTGCATGTCAGTGGCGTCGAGGTCGAACACTAGTTCCGATCCCAGCCACTGCTTGTTTTCCATAGGGCGAAAGCTCGGGTGCAGATAATATGCAGTAGAACATGAGATGAACGCTGGGGTCTTGGTCGTAAGATAGTTCTTGAGCTCTGTCTGGCTCTTGAACTCTATGTGCCTGAACTTTATCTTTCTCTCGAAGTCACCGATGCCGAACTCACGCTGGTTTATTTTATCAGGGGATATTGCAGAGGCATCCTGTTTTGAGTAGTACTCGCCGATCATCTTAAGTGCGAGATTGTTGCCCTGTTCACGGGTGAGCTCCAAGAAATCACTGTTTTGGGTTATGGATGATAATAGGATGTAATAAAATATAGATGTAGCTATAACAGGAGAAAAGGGAGTAATTTATAACTGTGCTTTCAAATGTGTTTTGAGTAAATGGACGAGATAAAGCAGGCAATAATAATGAGAAAGGATCTTGCCCTTGGAACGGGCAAGCTTGCGGCGCAGTGCGCACACGCATCGCTAATGAGTTATTTCGATGCTGAGAAGAAGGACAAGACCATAGCGGAGGAGTGGCTAAGAACCGGCGAGAAAAAGATAGTCCTAAAGGTTGAGGACGAAAAGGCGCTCAGGAAGCTGAACGAGGCTTTCAAATACAAAGGATTCCCGTGCGCGCTGGTCACTGATGCAGGACTCACTCAGATACCTCCGGGGACTGTTACGGCGTTGGGGGTGGGGCCGTGGAAGGCGAAGGAGATAGACTTCTTCACATCAGCGCTTAAGCTCCTGTGATAGTGGAGGTTTATTCTTCCCTGCAACCGCGTACGGAACTATTTGTATAATTTTAAATGCGCTGTTAGAGTTTTGACCACATCGATGTCTCCGAGAAGGAGTGCAGCGTGGTATTTTATCTCTGTTTCATGTACCTTGGATAGAGCTTCGACTAACTCCTCGTCAGGACCTGTATCGAACATTGCTTGGGGATAGTCTACAACAAAGATTCCGTTACTTTTGGCATTTTTTATTATTTGTTTAATCTCATCCCCCGTGGCTTTTAGGACTATGAACGGATATTTGGATATGCCTACGTGGACGTTACCATCAGCATCAGTTATCTTCTCCTTGCCCATCATTTCTTGAGGTGAATATCGTCCAGCGGAATATGCCAAATGACCCAAAGCATTCATTGCTTGGCCTGTAGATAATTTATCGCTGACAATCGCAACTATCTTTTTAGCCCTGTAATCGTACGTCATTAATAAGGCTTCGCAGTTTTAGACCGTGAATCGGCTAACAATAGGCAAGTTATTATTATTTTAGATTGATAACTTAAAATAGATGGTTTTATGGCACAGGCAGATTCAACGCAGACGGAGCACGAGGTAGAGAAGCTTTTGAAGGATTACCAGACTACGCAGGAGCAGCTTCGCACGCTTGCAATACAGCTTGAGCAGTTTCAGGCGCAGAAGATAGAGATGGAGAGGGCTAAGGAGGAGTTGGAGAAGGCATCGGGCAAGGTATATTTCAGCGTTGGCGGAGTCATAGTCGAAACTACAAAAGACAAGGCGATTACAGACATCAACGACAGATATTCACTAACAACTGCAAGATTGCAGTCATTCAACAAGCAGTATAACGAGGTAAAGGGCAGGGAGAAGCAGCTTAACGAAAAACTTACACAGCTTTACAAGCAGCAGTGAGGTCGTGCCGGGTTTTATCTCGTTTGAGCGCCTTCTTGAATTTTTCGAGAGAAACAAGGAAAAACGCTTTCTTTTTACATTCCATAGCATAGGGGACAGAGACGGGCTCGCCTCGGCGATGGGTCTTTCACAGATAGTGCCAAACTCAGTAATTAGGACTCCGGATTACATAACCAACAACGCAAAGAGAATGCTTGAGAAATCAGGCTACAGCAACAAGATAGAATCGAACTTTCCTGATGACATTGACATAGTAGTCATAGCTGACGCCAACAGGTTTGAACTTATGGGAAAGTTCGAAAAGAGACTGTTGGCGTTTAAAGGCGAGATGCTGTTTATAGACCACCATGCGCCTCCTGATGAGCCAGAATACGGCAACAAAATCTCAATATTCAACAGCGAGGATTACAATTCAGCATCAAGCATAATATGCGAAATAATGAAGGCAAAAAAGGTAGTTATTAGCAGGCAAACGGCGTATGCCTTGATAAACGGCATTGTCGCCGATTCTGCAGACTTCCAGAACTCAAATCCGCTTGCCTTCGGGCAGATATCTGAGCTCCTTGGAGTCACCCACATGCTTTATTCCGAGGTCGTAGACAACGTGCACGGTGCGGCATCGGCAACCATAAGAAACAGGATAATGAAGGATTTGTTTGGTTCTAAGACAGAGGTATGCGGCAGCTATATGCTAATAATGGGCGAGGCGCAGTTTCAGGCTAACACGGCAGCGGAGAGTGCGCTCAGTATAGGCGCCGATGCCTCAGTATTCTGGTCCGCTAAGGAGAAAGAGGTATCGATATCTGCAAGGCTAAGATCGCCGCTTGACAAGGAGCTGTCGTTGAATCTTGGTAAGGTTCTGGAGCAGGCGGGACGCATTATACACGGCACCGGAGGGGGGCATCCGTGCGCCGCTGGAGCGTACGGCAAGAAAAACGAGGACGTGAACAGGGCAACGCAGTATGTAATAGATAGAATAAAGGAAAGATTCATTTCTGAAAGGAAAAGGTAAGGATTTTATATTTAATAAGATAGAAGTACTAACCATGGGTCCGTAACTCAGCTTGGCTAGAGTGGAAGGCTTTTAACCTTTAAGTCGTGGGTTCAAATCCCACCGGG
>VFSW01011748.1_pt1 | contig 12273 bp, 24 predicted proteins | sample 5358111 | NCBI WGS metagenome assembly VFSW01 (sample SAMN11554181, study PRJNA540505) | mine drainage metagenome | isolation source: sediment from site ElyBrook_90M | place: USA: Ely Copper Mine, Vershire, VT | collected 2017
ACCGTGCAGAGCACGCGCAGCGAGGACAGGTCGAACGCCTCGGTGATCTCCTGCTCCGCCCCGGTGAGGACAAGGGGGTGGGGGCGAGTGCGTGGTTGGTTAAGCACGCTTAAAAACAAGGACCAAGGAGCGGTTGAGACTCTTTGTCTAAGCGATGTGCGATGGGAGAGCTAGGAGAGGGGCAAACCTGGCGATGGACTCACCAGCTGGAGGTCCAGAGTGTCTCCGTCTTCTTGAGGAGCAGTGTTGGCGCTCCCGTCGGCCGCCGAGGACGACGACGAGGGCTTGACGCCGTCCCTCGTCACGGCCTCCCTGAGCAGCTTGAGCGCCACCGCGCCAAAGTCGGCGTTGTAAAGGCTCTCCTTGTTCTTCTCCTCCCTGAGCGCCGCCGTCTCGGCCAGGGCCACCACGGCGACCTGCAGCGCCGTGTCTCCCTCGTGGTCCCGCAGCAGCCCGACCACCACCTCGCCGCCCTTCATGGCGTCAAACAGGTCGCGGTTCTCGACGCTGAGGGACATGACGCGCCTAAGGGGGATGGGTCGGGGAGAGGAAAGGTTCAGGTGCAGCGGGGAGAGAATGCTCCTTGTCATGATATGATAACCTCATCTCTGATAAGAGCCCGTGATCCTTTCTATTCCAAACTCTTTCACAATGCTCGATGCCAGTGCACCCCTCTCTACCTGGTCAGCTCCAGGGCCCGCAGCAGGCTGTCCCTCACCGCCACCTGGCCGTTAGCAGCAGCAGCGGGCAGCGGGGTGCGCGGGGAGCCGGCCAGGTAGGCCTCCGACAGCTTGCGGCACGCGATCAGCAGCGGCACGTACGTCTTGACCTGAGAGGAGGAAGGGCCCTCGTCTGTCGCCGGCCTCAGGAGCAGGGTGCAGTGATGAAGACCTCCCTTCTCCTCTCCCCTCCCCCTCCCCCTCCCTCCTTACAAACCTTGAGCGCGACGGCGTTGAGCTCTTTGGGGTCGGCGGAGGCGTCGCCGAGGATCTCCTCGATGCGCCCGAGGGCCGCGGCGACGGGGCCCGAGGCCGAGAGCTGCTCCTCGAGGCTGTTGTCCAGCGCCTCGGTGGCAGCGACGAGAGGGTGGCTGCAGCGAGCGTGCGCATGGGCGCGGATGAGTGCATGGATGGCGCATGCTGCTCTGACGAGGGCGCCGGACTCACTTCTGCGTGTCGCCACCTCCCACTTTCTTGATGATGTCTGTCAGATCGTAGCCCTGGACAGTGAACTCCTCGCAGGCAGACTTGATCGCCTCCTCGGCCTGTGCAATATCGGGGCACGTCGGGACGCGTCCAGAGTGGTCGATGGCGCGCGCTCACCTCCATGTCGAAGTCCTCGATGTTCGTCTGGACCGCCTCATCAAACGCGGATTGCTGGAGCTTGGGCTTGGGAGGGGGCCACATCTGCGCCATTGTGTTGCTGTCGCCTCGATTCAAAGTTCGAAGAGCGGTAGTTCCTTCGATCGATCGATCGGAGAAATAAAATAAGATGGAGCACGCGTCTGATTGGCACGCGGCTCACTCGCTCTGATGATCGCCCGTACGCACTGAATTTTAGAGCTCGCTCCCTAGAGCTCGCTCCCTCCTGAATGACAGCGCTCGCATCGACCTCTGCGATGGCTTCCCGGGCAAACAAGCAAATGATCGTGCATCCTGCATTTCGCCACACCGTCACAGTGACGACGTCGAACGTTCACTTGTGCGACCTGCCGCCCGCATGCCTGCACAAAATCGCGGGCGAGCTGCAGAACGCAAAGGATTTGTTGCGGTTCAAGGCCGCATGCGTTTTGACGAGGCAAGTGGTAGCCCGTGCATGCTTCCCCCGCATGCACTGAAGCGCCCCTGTTTCCATGCAGGCATGTTGCGGACGACGAAACCCTATGGAGGGACCTCTGCATGAGCGTTTTCTGCATCCCGTCGAGCACCAATCCTCCCAGCTGGAAGGCGTTGTACAAGTGAGGATTTCTGGCCTTTCGAAAAACGCATCCATGCAAGCAACTTCCCTTTTGCAACACAGGTTCAACCACGAGTTCCTTCACAAGGTGATCTTATCCATGGCCACTGACAATCTCATGCGGGCACGGCTTGGCGGCTTGCAGCACGGCAACGCCTTCAGGATCCCCGTCTTTGCATGAGAGGAGGGGGGAAGGCAAACCTTGACATCAGTGTGAGAAAGGAGAGACAGTGGAACGCACTCAGTGCCTCGTGTATGGACGGTGTGTCTTTGATGACATTCGTGTATTGTACGATCAACCATGGCTACGAATCATCCTCGTTGCACGTTTTTGTAGTCATTTTTCATGTATCATCTGTGATTTGTCACGGTCTCCCCTTTTGACCGAGTCGTTTATGTGTGTTACTTGTCATCTGTATTTGTGTGTGTAAACTACTGACTACTATTCTGCCGCTTCCTCCGAGCCGGCTCCCTCGACATCCGCCTCGGCCTTCTCTTCCTCCTGCTTCTTGTCCTGCACTGCCTGAATTATGACCTTGAGGAACTCGGGATCGCTGATGTCTGCAACCATTGAAAGGACTAGATCAGCTATGACGTAAGCTGTTACAAGAGCATCTCACAATCGGCGGTTTGCTGGCCAGATTGTTCTTCTATCATACATTCCTCACCTCTGAGGGACTCTGTTGCGTTTGCCTGCCACGTCGTCTTGTCGACCAGCTGCGCGCCTAGGTCATAGGACACGTACCAGCCCAGATCTCGAAGGTTGTACTTGCAGCAAGTTCCCAGCCACTCTAAGCCAAGCTGCAAGTCTTGGAACTTGAAATCATTGCAACGAACTCTGCCCCTCAAGCATCTGGTGGCGAGGGGGGAAGAAGTAGGCAATAGGCGGCGGTGAGGCGTGCAAAGAGATATATTTATCACAGAGCATACGAACACTACAGTGGCCTCAACTCGACTGATTTGGCATGCGCACCTCGACACCAGCCACTTCTCGCAGCGCTCCCTGACCACGGCGCTGTCGTACTTGTCGGCGATGTCGAACACCTTCTTGAAGACCTCCCAGCACGCGGAGCTCCTCGTGTCAAATGTGCATGGTGGGGGACGACCCGATGCGACGTCCAGGAACAGCTGCATGTCGGCGCTGCAGCGGGTACGCACGCATGGAGAAGAGCAAGAGCAGAGCCGTTCTGGTTCATTCAAGTGCTTCGTGTTGCTCCAAGACTTGGACGACCCACTCACAGGCACTCGTCCACCTTGACGACCCCTGCTGTGGTGTCGACGCACGAGCTCAGCATCTCTGAGAAGAACCTCGAGTGAGAGCACAACGCCTCGCGGTCGACCTGCACGCATGGCGTCAGCCGTGCGCACAGACGCCGTCGCTGCATCACCTTGAGCTCCCCTGAGCTCGGCCCCGAGCTGGGCCCGCACTGCAGGGTGATCACGTCGTCGACCGAGGAAGAGGATCGCTGGGCCTTGCCCATGCAAGCAGCAGCTGCTGACGACGAAGAGGCTCCTGCTGCTGCGGAGACCTGCGTTGCGGACATTGCGATGTAAGATTCTGATGCCGTGTGTGGACCTAGAGCACAGACATCGCAAATGATCGCGCTCCCTCCCTCCCTCGGCGCTCTCCTCCTCCTCGCCCCCATCGCGATCGTCGCATGCCTCATCCTCGCACTCCTCTTCCATCCCGTCCGCCTCTACAAGGCCTGGCAGCTGAGGCACATCCCTGGTTTGTCAACACATCCATGCAGCGCGCATGCTGGATAAACCTGCTGACGTCATGCAGGCGGCAGCCCGAAATTGTTTCTGGGTCATCTCCCTCTGATCGTCAAGCTCGGAGGCGCTCCGCACGTCCAGCGTCTTTTATCAGAGCTGCATGGACCGGTGTTCAAGATGTTTATCGGGAGGACGCCCATGGTGGTCATCACCGACCCCGACATGGCTCGCACGGTCGCGTACAAGCTGATGGCGAGACCGGTGGGAGGATGTACAAGCGGAAAGTACTCCCTCCCCTCCTCTCTCAATATTTTTGAGTATCGAAACTCGCTCCCCACCGCCTTTGCAGCCTTTCTTCAACCGCTCTTTATCTGGCAAGCGGAAGATGGCGCTGGACCTTGGACTCGTATCGGCAGGGTGAGCCATGTCAATCAGAGAGATATAGTACGGTACCCATCGCATTCACCTTTCCCCTCTTCCGCCTCCGATCCCCCAGCGTGCAAGACTGGCAGACCCTGCACCGAGCGTGGCAGCCCGTCTTCAACTCTGCCAGCATCAGGGGCTACATCGACATCATGGATGAGAGCGCCTCCAAGCTCACAAGCTTGATGGCAGAGAGAGCTGCTAGTTGTGTCTCTGAATCTTCCAGTGGCCGCGACAACGCGAGGGTGGACATTCACAGCTGGCTGGGGAGGATGACGTTGCAGGTGGTGGGGCGCAGCGCTTACGGCGTCGATTTCGGAGTGTTCGAGGAGGAGGAAGCAGGGCTGCAGGCCGATGGCTGCTCCTTATCAACACGCATCAGCCCAGGCATGAGGCTCGCCGAGGCATGCAGGTGAAATATCGATCTCACAAGGCCCCTCAAGCTCCAAGCGATTCTAAATGTGTCGTTGTCCTGTAATCTTTTTCCCTCCCAGGACGTTCTTCTCGAACAAGTCCTTTGCCACGGGCTCGGTGTATGGGAAGCTCGCGGTGGTGCTGCCCGAGCTGCAGGGGGTGTGGGACCTCATGTCATCGTTCTTCCCCGACCGCATCTGGCGCCAGCAGGCACAGGCGAGTCGGGGGCTGCTTTTGTGAACTCTTTGCATCATCGGCATGGGCGACTGCACGGTCTGCAGCGATTGACCTTCAACCTCCCTTCCACCTTCCTTCTCTCAGGCCATGGACGAGATCATCACTGTCACCTTGGGCCTGATCGAGTCGTGGAAGGAGTCCAACCCCATCGGCGAGCAGGGCTTCTCTTCGGGACAGAACTTCGGAGCGGCCTCACCCGCGCCCTCCTTCACGTCCGAGGGGAGCGAGAGGAGGGGCATGACGGCCGTGGCTCCCGGAAGCTTCCTCGGGCTGTTGCTAGCGGCTAGGTAGGCTGAAGATGATGAAGGGGGAGATATGGAATATCACTTTCTTCCTCGTATTCGCTCTCTGGACCAATTGTTTTTCGTTCCTTCTGCATGCAGGAACCGTCAGACTGGAGAGAGGCTGAGTGACATGCAGGTGCTGGCCCAGGCTCTGACCTTCATATTGGCAGGGTATGAGACAACCGCAAATTGCATCACGTTTTCAATCTACCTCATCAGCCAACACCCCGAGGTTCAGGTGGTCAGGGGTTGGCGGGTTGCGGCAGAGCGTTACCATCTGCATAACGAGGGTTCTCCCGCGCAATAGGCCAAGCTTTGCGCCGAGATTGACGAGCAGCTGGCGGGAGCGCCGGCGGACGCCCCTCTCACAGAGGAAGCTTTGGACAGAGTAAGGCATTCGGATCGATCGGGTAAAGATTTGTTCAGACGCTTGCGCCTCCCCCTCACGCAGTTTGTGTACTCGTCGGCAGTCCTCAATGAGTCGTTGAGGCTCCTAGGGCCGGTGCACTCGACCACTCGGATGGGGGACGATCCGATCTCAGTGGGAAAGCACGTCATCCCAGCGGGTGCGAAGGGATCGGATTCGGCTCAATGCCGTTGCCAGAAAGCCATCACAAGCATCTCGAACGTTCCTCCCACCTCAGGCACGCCCATCGTGCTCTCAATCCTGAACATCCACCAAAGCCCGGTTCTTTGGGACCGGCCGGATGAGTTCAGGCCCGAGCGCTTCTTGCAGCCGGTGAGTGGTTTCCTCAACCCTGCTGATTATTATTCGATATCTACACCGTGCACCGTCACACTCTTTTCTCAGGACCGGGATGTGATCAATCCGAACAGCTTTGTGCCATTCGGAGCAGGGTCGAGGATGTGCATCGGCCACAAATTCGCTTTGCTGGTGAGTTCGGATGCTGTTTCAACCATTAGCAGCAAGGCTCTCTCTTTTTGAGTGCTTGCTTCTCTGATGCTGGTCTCATCTGCCGTCTGTCAGGAGGCCAAGATTGCGTTGATCCGCTTGTACAGCCGATTGACCTTTGAGCTGGAGCCTGGCCAGGTGCCCCTGAAGCTGAGCTACGGCATCACGACAGGGCCTAGGCACGGAGTGTGGGTGCGGCCGCACGTGCGAAGGGACGAGTGAAGCACTGCATGTATGTATGCCCAGGTGCATGGTTCGTGAGCTGGACCCTATTGCAATAGGGTTGGGGTTTGCAAACCCCAAATCAGAACGCACACACAATCGATATGATGCCGACGCCGCCGACCTCCCCCTCAGCCTTCCCTGTCCCCGACCTGCCTCGCGACGAGCTCTCGATCGTGATCGCCAACGTCAAGGGCAAGAATCCACTGCGGCTCGTCAGCCGCAGCGCCAGGGACATCGTGGACTCGATCGTGACGTCTCTCAACTGCGATCGTCGGCAGATCAAGGACGGCCTGGTCTGGGAACCTCAGCTGATCGCCAGGCTGCCGAGGCTGCGCAAGGTCTATATTGCGTTCTCGTACTCCGGCGTCAGCGATCTATCCCCCCTGAGCGCGTGCAGCAGTCTGCAGGCTCTGAGCTGCAGCTTCACCTCCGTCAGCAGCCTCGAGCCGCTGTCCGCATGCACAGCGCTGACCAAACTCGACTGCAGCGAAACGTCAGTCGCCAGCTTGGCCCCGCTGGCGACGTGCACAGCGCTTTATGAACTCATCTGCAGCGACACCGACGTCAGCAGCTTGGAACCGCTCACTGCATGCACAGCGCTTGCCATCCTATTCTGCAACAACACAGCCATCAGCAGCCTGGCCCCGCTTTCTGCTTGCGCAGCTCTGACGGACCTGAACTGCAGCGACACCGCCGTTAGCAGCCTGGAGCCGCTCACTGCATGCAAAGCTCTGACGGAGCTCAACTGCATCAGGACTGCCATCAGCAGCCTGGCTCCAATATTGTCATGTCCAGCTCTGAGAGATCTTGTTTGCAGCCGTGATCTATTCAGGAATATTGCATATCGCACTGGAGTGAGAGCGACTTTTGACGAGTCGGATGATGAGATGACGGATGAGGAGGGCATGGGAATAGAGTCCTCTGATTCGATAGGGATATTGGATTATTATCGGTGCGCCCATGATGTTCCCCGTCATGATGATGATGACGACGATTATTATTATTATCACGATCACATTTGGCTGGCGCATTGAAATTGAAATTGAGCGCTCATCTTACGCGTAACCTTCAGCCTATTTTGAAATTTCCTTTGATTTGTTTTTTTTGGACCCTCGACATCGAGTAGATCATCGAGGGGATCGAAGTCGTTCCGCATGCCGATGTTTCCTGCGTGATATGTTATTTTAGGAGTTACGGCCCGGACATTTTGCGCAATCGCGAACCCGCGGATGGACGACGACGAAGAAATTCTACCCCCGTTGTCTCTCCTCGCCCAAGATCTCATGGAAGACGAAGCGAGCCGAACTCTCGTTCAGTCCCCAGCTCGCCTTCAAGAGGTGAATGGGTCCGCGATGGCACACCTGTGATGGTCGAGAATCACATGACCCATCTCCCGTAGGTCGGCCAGGCACTCATACTTCGCCACGCAGCAGGCGATGCGCCTTCACTCGCTGGCGTGCCCTACCATCAAGACCTCGACGCTGCTGGCCTCTCGCAATTGATCAGCGGCAACACGCTGTGCTTCTTTGCACCGACAGCGATCGTTGAATCGCATGTCGTCATGAGCGGGGACCAAGCAGGTGGGTTTCCAATGGGGTGTCTGCTGCTCAAGAACTGTGAAGGTACCGACATTATCCTAAATCGTCGTCTCAGGGAGGAAACCTGTGGATCTCGGCGCGGGGGTCTTCCTTCTTCACAAGAAGGGCACGAGGTGCGAGAACAGTAGGCCCGGCCACACGTTCAAGTCGACGACCTGCCGGTCCTGCCGCACGCGGAGGGTCGACTGGTACTTCCTTGGCATTAAGAGGGAGAATGACGACGGGAGCGCCGGCTCCCCCCCTGATGGGCAGGCGGCGGTAACGCTGCTGCTCCTCATGGACAGCGACTACAAGCGCAGCGGCGGCTCAGCGTACCGCTGCAACCGGCGCCTGGCCTACTGGGTGGTCTCGCCAATTGAGATGCCTGCTGGTGGCGGTGACGCACGGCAGGAGCCCCAAGGAGAGGAAAAGCGGGGCAACGACAGCTCCAAGCGATCTGCCAAGCGCTCTCGGAAGCAGGACCTCGGGACAGTTCCGAGCAGCAACGAGACGGACCAAGGAGGACCATCATCTCAGCCTCCTTTGGTCCAACTACCACCCGCCGCGCAGCCCGACGCACAGGTCCTCACCACATTGCTGCTCGAGGAGGCTCGTGCTACCATGCCGACGGAAGGCATCCGACTCGCTTGCTCTCTTCTGCTGGCGATCCACCCTCCTGACCTCGACGTGCTTCTGTCGTCTCCGAGCGGCTGGGATAAGTACCGGTACGCTGATAGGCTGTGGGGAGTCCTGCAGGGCATGCGCTGGCAGGATGTCGTGGCCGCCAGGCTGCCATCGCGTCACGATCTCCTCCACGTGATGCTCCAGCGGGAGCCTCTCAGCTTTAACATGCTTGCAACAGCAGGCGATGCGAGCACTTCGACGGCAGCAGGATCCCCTCTCACAGCAGCCGCCTTGGCGGGAGCGATGAGCGCAGGTATAATTTCATGTCACCGACCACTCTGCCGCTGACCCTCCTCCTCGCCAACGGTACTCGATCGGGATGACCGCAGCGTCTCAAGTGGCGCCTCCGACAGAGCAATACCTGCGCATGGCTTCCGCTGTCGGCCACTGGGCTGTCACGCCTTCGATCGTCAGATGCTTTGACGTCGGAGAGCCAGCGATCGACTGCGGCCCTCAGCTGCCGCCCAGCTATCGTCTGACAGCCCTCGCCACTCTGAGGTGAGATGCATTCACATCCTAGCTCCACGATGCCCATTGTCTGCTGCCCCTCGGATCAACCGTCCTCCTCTCTTGCCCCATAGGAAATTTGCAGAGTCTCATGATGAAAGTTTCGAGGATCTCTTGCTGACGCCTGACCGCTTTGAGGCGACTGCCCTGCACAGAGCCTGCCGCTACGGTGGGCCGGATGCATCTGTCGTTTCTTGGCTGTGTGGGGGCGAACTAGACGCGGCTGACGTCGGCACGGAGCTCCATGCGGCCATGATCGACGTCGAGCCCTCTGCTGCTGCCTCCGTCTGTCTCAGCAGTCAGGACCTCGCCCGGCCTTTCCGCCCGAGCTGGCGGCTGCTTCTCGCCCCTACAAGCCACGAATACCTGGCGCACCATTCCGCCATGAGGAACGGCCACGTCAAGGTGAGCTGACGGACCATGACTTAGCAGATGCTTGATGATGATGCTCGTATTTGATGGATTCTTCTGAAGAAGCTCGTGTTGATTTTTGCCAGGCGGCCGAGGCACACATCCGCCGGTTGGCCAGGGAGTTGATAAAGGGCGACAGGTGCGTCCATTCAACCTCTTTGTCAGCGATCGTTCATAAAAAGCGTTTCACGCTGTCCTCACTGCGAATCAGGTCTGACGCCGACAAGGTCGCTGACATCAAGATCTGCTTGTACCCATTGATGAACAAGTTTTGGAGGAAGCAACAGCCTGACAACAACGAGTCCCAACTGCGCGACCTGTGCACGAAACTTGGTTACGTGATGCAGGACCAGGCAAAGGACCACGGAGAGGTCTCCCTCAGAGTAAGAAACCTGGCCGAGCTCAGGACGCGCTTGGCCGTCGCCGACATGAAGCAGAGGGTGACGGACATGGAGGCGAAGATGGCGGCTCTGATGCAAGGTTGATCAGAGCGGGGCATGAGATGCATGCAGGTTGCATGCAAATGTCCGTGGTTGATTGAGCCGCATTGAATTATTGGTTCCCACTTGTGTGGCAAAAAACACATGCCCGGGCGCGCACTGGAGGCTGCCATTCGACATCGACTCGATTGCGAAACCGTCACCGCGCCTCTCTACGCGCTTCTACGTTCGGCGCAGAGAGATTTGAGTTTGCCAACACGCTCCTAGCCCCTAGGATCATCGATCGATAGGAGAGCCCACGAAGCCTGCGTGCACGAGCGGCGAGCGCACGGACTACAGAGCTCACGGGCAGCATGGAGCAGCATATGTGGGACGACGGAGATGCGGAAGAGGGGCCGTCTCGCGCGTTTTCGATGATTTACACGAAGAAGAACGTGAGGAGCGCCGGCGAGCACAGGACGCAGCTCGAGCGGGTGAGCATCTCGTGCGATGTGATCGGATCATCGAGCGACCATCGCGTTCTGCTTCCTGTTGAGGACTCACCCTACCCTACACACAGGTCGGCCACGCACTCATCCGATACGTGCGCAGCGGCTCCACAGACGGCCTGGCCGAGCTGCCGGTGCCCATGCTTGGCAAGGACTGCCCCAGCCTGCCGCAAGACCTCGACGCCGCGCCGTGCTTCTTCGCGCCGGTCAAGATCCCCTACTCGCACGCATCATCCAGCGGAGACATGGCCGGTGGGCGCAGGACGGACTTGAACACTTCGACTGCACGGCCATTCCTCGCAGCAGCGAGATCAGAGCCGCCTTTCCCCTTCATCCACCCGCAGGGAACAAGCCGCTGGACCTGGGCGACGGCTTCTTCCTGCTTCACAAAAAGGCCGCGAGGTGCGAGAACAGCCGGCCCGGCCACACGTTCAAAACCACGCAGTGCAGGGCCTGCCCCATCAGGTAGGACTCGGCCATCACGCTCCGGAATAACCGGAACAACGTGCATGCCTTCCGGGTCATGATGGGGCCGTTCCTGCATGTGTCTCCGTGTGCTTTCTGTGGCGGCGTGCGACCTCTTTGATATTCCGTCCAACTGCCCTGCAGGCGAATCGACTGGTTCTTCCTGGGCGTCAACGTCAGCGGTCCAGACGGCCACCCGCTCCCGAAGCCCCTGCCGCACGCCGAGCTGCTGCCGCAGATGGACAGCGACTACAAGTGGCGCGACGGCTCGATGTACCGCTGCAACCGTCACCTGGCTTACTGGGAGGTCTCGGCGATCAGCTTTGACTCTGCCGCCGCCGCCGCCGCCTCCCCAGGTGCTTCTCCTTTCCAGGCTGGCAGGGGGCAGCAGAGGCAGGCGCCGGACGGCGGAGCTGGCATGCCCTGCCCCGGTGGTGGGGCCGGAGACCTCACGATGGCCGTGGCAGCGGCGATGGGCCTGCCGCCCGGCGGCGCGGCAGCGCCATGGTCCTGCCCCCCAGCCGCGGCGGCGCTGCCAGGGGGCGCCATTGAAACGGCGGGAGACCTGCAGCACTCGTGGTTGGGGCAGCAGCTGGCGGCGGCCGTGGCCGGAGGCGTCCTGCCCGCCTGGGTGCTCAGCCCGCAGGCGCTCGCGGACCCTTCGTTGCTGGCGGCGCTCGCGTCGGGCGACCCGATGGCCATCGGGAGGCGGCAGCAGGGCGGCGTCGAGGAGGAGGCGGGCAAGCCGGTCACCTGGGGTGTCGAGGGCGAGGCAGCGGAGCTCCTTGAGGACGGCCCCCCTGAGGGCGGGCGCGGAGCGCAGGGGGGAGATGAGAAGAGGCGCAGGACAACGGCGGAATCTCCTCTGGGAGTTGACGGCGGCGTTGACGGACGTTCGGTGGAAGTTGAGGAGCAGCGCCGGCAAGTGGAGAAAGAGCGACAGGGACGCGAGAGGCTGACGCTCGGAGCGAGGCCAATGTGCGACGCGCCGCCGCCTGCGGGGGGATCGGGGCTCAGCAGGGCGAAGCGTGGCAGCGGCGCGGTGGCTCGGCAGCTGGCGCTTGCGCGGCGGATGAGGCGGCGGGGGCAGCTCTACTTGGAGGCCGCGCTGCGCAGTCGCCGGCCGGCCGGCGGCTCTGACGACGACGCTGCGCCGTACGCCTCTGCCATTGGCGGCGAGCGGGACGAGGGCGGCCGTGGCGGGATTTCGGCGATGGAGCAGGCGCTGCTGGCGGCAGTGCAACAGGCGAGTTTTATTCCTGTTTTATTTAGTTCGCATTCCTCCACATTACCCTGATCGTTACTGTTTCACTCAATATCAAGCGCCTGCTCACTCCTGCCTCTGTCTTCCTTTACACGCCCTCTCCTCTGTCGCAGGCCACGTTGGAGGAGGCAGTGAACGAAGTGCTGCAGATGGTTCAGGAGGGCCAAGACCTGGGCATAGAGCTCCTGCCTCTGGCCCCGCCGCCGCAGCCCACGCTGCCGTCGTCGATTCCAGCGGCCGGCGCCTCGGCTATCGAGATGGTCGCAGGG
>VFSW01011749.1_pt1 | contig 12272 bp, 9 predicted proteins | sample 5358111 | NCBI WGS metagenome assembly VFSW01 (sample SAMN11554181, study PRJNA540505) | mine drainage metagenome | isolation source: sediment from site ElyBrook_90M | place: USA: Ely Copper Mine, Vershire, VT | collected 2017
ACGGCCACGCCTTCATGATCACCTCGTCACTCGGTCAGCGCACCGCGGTGTGGCCCGGCATGATCGTGGAGTGACGCGTCAGGGCGCCGCGACCACGCGTGCGAGCGGTCCCTCACGCTCGAGCAGGAAGTAGCTGGGCGTCGGCAGGCAGAACAGGCCCAGGTCGACGTACGACCAGCCGAGAAGGCGCTGGACGGAGCCCTCGTCGAGCGCCACGATCGGATCGCGCACGCGTCCGGCGAGCCCGCCCTCGGGCGAGTAGTCGATGAGCAGCCCCGTGCGCAGGCCACGCGGCACGCGCTCGGAGAGCTCGACGACGCGGTAGTGGCCGAAGGACCACGCCGCGCCCTTGCGAACGCGCGGAACGGACGAGGCGTCGAGTCCGCGCTGCTCCACCCTCACGTTCCAGCCGCGCAGCTGACCGCTGCGAGGATCCCGGTGGAAGGTCTTCTGGAAGGTCTTCCACGACAGGCGCTCCATCCACGCGGGCAAGCCCAGGCTGATGCCGCGGTACTGCGAGTCGTCGAGTCTGCTCGCATCGATGGCGTATCCCTGCCGCAGGGTCGAGGCGAGCTGCCGCCCCGTCATCGTCAGGAGTTGGTCGCGGGAGGGCACCTCTCGCCCAACGTATCAGCGCGTGGCGCTGGCCGTCCCGTTCACCCACGACTCGATGGCGCGCCGGTCGTCGTCGCTCAGCGGATGGCCCTCGGGGGGCATGGATCGGGAGACGACCACCCGGTCGCGGATCGCCTGCCGCTCGGACTCCCAGTCCTCGGGCGTCGACAGGTCGGTGCCCGACGAGCCGTTGGGCTGGTGGCACGACGAGCAGACCTTCGCGAAGATGGGCGACAGGGTGCTGTTCCACGCGAGGGCGAGCGCGGGCTCGGGATCGACGCGGGTGAAACGCTGGAGCTTGCCGCCCGCGAGGACCCAGACGTCACCGGTGGCGGAAGGCGCGAGCACCGCGTCGGGTGACAGCCCAGCGCCGGTGGTCTCGGCGACGTGGTCACCGTCGACGACGCCCAGCTCCCGTCCGTCCGCGAACCACACGTGCGCTCCGGACGCGGCCAGTCCGTGGACCGTGTCGGCGTCGGCGCTGTAGACGAGCGACAGGTTGCCATCGGGACCGGACGCGTAGACCGCGCGAGGCGTCGTGGCGTACAGGCGCCCATCCACGCCGACCGCAACGCGGGTGACGTCAGGCAGGGGGTAGGAGCGAGCCTTCAGCGACGTCGCGTCGAACGAGACGATCGAGTCCTTCGTGAGCCCCGCACCGATGCCGCCTCCGCCTTCGAGGTCGAGCAGGGCTCCGGTGGCGTAACGGGTGACGCGCCGGCCATCGGCCACGGCGATCTCTCCCTCGAGGAGAAAGCCCACGTGCGATGCGTCGAGCATCGTCGCGCCGAGGAGCTTGCGACCATCGAGGCCGTAGCGCGCCGAGACGTCGTCGAAAGCGCTCAGTCCGCGCAGGTAGTAGAGGTGCCCCTGCCCGTTCACGCCGACGATCCATCGTGCCGAGCCGTCGGCGCCGGCGATGGTCCGTGCCGAGACCCAGCCCGTGACGTTCGTGTCGGTGGCCACGGCGGCCCCGGACGAAAGGACGGTCGCCCCGGTGTCGCCGAACACGGCGACGACGTTGCCCGCGTCGGCCACGGCTCGCACCGCACCCACGTTCACGCCCGCGGGGTTCCACTGCACGCGACGGACGGCCAGAGGCGTGAGGGCGCCGGCAGCACGGGTGTGAGGAGCCGGGCCGCAACCCGTGACGAGGACGAGCGCGGTGGCAAGCCCGGGCAGCGCAAGAGCGCGGTGGGCCTTCATGTGCGCAGCAGCTCCGGAACGATCTCGCCATCGCGCATGTACTTGCGCGGGTTCACCCCGAACGCCGAGACGAACGTCGCGAGCAGGTCCGGCGGTGCGATGGCCCGCTCGCCGTCGCTGAACTTGCGCGTCGCCATGGGTAGCAACTGGTCGGGGTCGGTCTTGCCGAAGACGAAGTTGGGCTTGAAGCGGGGCGAGATGACGAGCGCAGAGTTGTTCGGGTAGTGGTCGCGACCCATCCCGAGGTTGATCTGCGGCGTGCGGCAGAAATCGCTCACGACCAGAATGTGCGTGTGCTCCGACAGCTTCGCGCCCTGCCTCGTGGGGTGCGGGGTCGCGTCGAGCGCCTTCAACAGCGACGCGATCAGGCCGAAGGTCTCCTGCTGGAGCTGGGCCTGGCCGCGGTAGTTATTGAAGTGCGTATCGAAGCCGCCGATGGCGAAGCTCACGCAGCGGACCACGTTGCGCTTGATGGCCTCGAGCGCGAACGCCGCGTTGACCGCAGGACCGCCCGTGAACCGCGCCCGGTAGTCGAGCTCGGGGTGCGCCTTCTTCAGACCGTTGGCGCTGAAGACGTCCTGGAGGTTGCTCGAGAGCATCTTGCGAAGGCCCTGGTACTGCAGGTCCATGCCCTGCAGGACGTCGGGGTAGGTCGAGCGCTTCGCGAGGTCGCGCGCCTCCTCCGAGAGCATCGCGGTGACGCGGTCGCGCTCCGGATCGGCGTCGTAGGCCTGGTCGCGCGACAGGGTGCGGCTGATCGAGCCGACGTCGTCGATCGCCAGCGGCACCACGCGCCGGTCGAGGCTCTCGCCCACGTACGCCGACGGGAAGCGCACGCTCACCGTGGGGAAGAGCTGTTCGCGCCCCAGCTCGTTCGACAGGATGGTGTCGACGCTCGATGCCGCGACGCGCCCGCCCTGCGGATGCCGGCCGGTCGTCGAGTACAGCTGGCCGTCGGGATGCGCGACCGTGTTCATCTCCAGGCCGTTGATCACGGTGAGGCGGTCGACCAGGTCGACGAGGTCACCGATGCCCGGCCCGAGCACCAGGTTCGAGTTGGCCGGGCGGATCACCTCGAAGGTCTTGAACGCGCCCTCGAGCGGCGCGTCGACCCAGTGCTTGAGCGGCGCCGTGTCCGTGTTCTCCGTCGAGGCGGGGTGGATGATCCCCTTCAGCTCGTTGCGCGGATCGGACCAGAGCGTCACGTCCCACGCGCCCTGGGCGATGATGAAGACGAAGAACTCGGACTCGTTGCGTCCCGCGACGTCGGCGAGCGAGTCGATCGTGGGCAAACCTGCGACGGCCGACGCCGCGCCGGCGGCGAGGACCTTGAGAAACGTGCGACGGTGGGTCCTCATGTCGGTGCCTCAGTAAAGGTGGAACTCGGGGTGACGAACGAGGCCGTAACAGACGGCCGCCCAGCCGGCTTCCGACGGAGAGAAGCGGGACTTCGGCTCGGCCTTCGCGTGGCCCGCCGCGATGTCGCGGTACAGCTGGTAGAAGCGGGCCATGCGCTGGGGCGGGGCGAGCGATGCGGGGTAACCGAGGAAGATGCGGTGGAGCGTGTCGAAGCGCGGCGCGAACTCGGCGGCGGGCAGCTCGCCCTTGGGCACGTCGAAGACGAAGACGAGGCGCTGGCCGATGGGCGGGATCTCGCCGCCCCTGGGGGCGCGCAGATCGTGCTCGATGGCGCGGTCGCACAGCGCCACGCCCAGGCGCTCGAAGGTCGCCACCATCAGCGCGTTGGTCTGCGTCTGACGGGGTATGTCGAAGCGGTAATCGGGGAGGCCCATGGCCGACACGTAGTCGTCCCACGTGTCGAACAGCTGCGCGCCGTCGCCGCCCCGCGCGCGCTTCTGCACCTCGAGCGGGGCCAGACCGCCGAACAGGGTGAGGTACGTACGCATGTACGCCTCCGGGGGCACGAGCCTCAGGTCCTCCTTCGGCGCCGTGTCTTCCGACAGGACGCCTGCCGGGGTGAGGGCCGTCGACGGTCCAGGCGCGACGCTCTCCGGGGTGCGTGACGCGCAGCCCGCGAGCACCAGCGAGGCGGCAGCCAGGGCGATGACCTTCACTTCGCGTCTCCTCGCCACGTGGTCGAGCCGAGGTTGTTCGACCGGCGGTACTCGCCAGAGTGCACGATGGCTCGCACGAGCGTCTTCATGCGGTAGCCCGAGCCCACGAACGCGTTGGCGAGCGACGCGAGCAGGGCATCGTCGTCGGGCGTCGTCGGCCTTCCGAGGAATGACGAGGTCACGCGCTGCACAGCGCACTGCGCAAACTCGGGCATCTTCGTGATGTCCTGTCCGGCGCCCGCCGGTGTCTCGTCGGCGTGCTCGGGGGAGGCGTAGGCGCTGCGCAGCGTGGCGCTCTTGGCGTCGGCAAACGCTGCATCGTAGAGCGCGTTGCAGCCTCCGTTGAGCTTGCCGTTCTTGTCGAGCTTGCACGCGGTGTTGTGCACGGGGAAGCTCGCCTGCGGCAGGAACACGAAGTTCGACGGTTCGACGCGCGAGAAATACGCAGCGAGCGGCTCGAGCGTGGCGTGGCAGGTCTTGCACCCGGGGCGGACCGTGAGGTTCGGCTCCGTCGAGGGCTGCAGCTGCTGGTTGTCGGCGGAGAACGACTTGCAGAGGAAGTCGTTGTAGATCGCTGCGCCGCGCGCCCGCGCCGTGGCGTACTTCTCGAGGAACATGGGCATGGTGAGGATGCCGGCGGCGTGGGGCCCGCGACTCTCCACCATCTTCCAGGTGCTCACGTCGTGAGGCTCGAGGTCTTCGGGCACGTTCTTCGGGTCGAACAGCGGCTCGGTCTCCTGCATCATGCCGAACTGCGCCTCGGGCCCGCAGCAGTTGCTCTGCTGGATGCTCCGGTAGAACTGCGCGAGCGGTCCGTTCACGAACGTGCGCTTGCCCGTGAGGATCTCGCGGAAGTCGCGGTCGCTGCCGAACAGGTCGTCCAGGTAGCGCACGACCTCCCGCGACCACCAGTAAGGAAACCACCGCTGCTGCGCCTGGCGCGCGTCGTCCAGCGGCATTCCGGGGCCCAGCGGCATGTGGTTCGGGTAGTAGAAGGCGTTGCCGTTGTTGTTGCTGTCGCCCGGGATGCAGCGCTCCAGACCCACGCCGCAGCCGCAGTCGGGCGCGTAGTCGAGGCCGGAGCGGGTGTCGCACGCCACGGGCTGTCCCTGGTGCTGGGTGGCGTACGGCCGGTCGAGGGGCGCCGGACGGAGACGCATGCCGGGGAGCTTCGCGTCCTTCGGAGGCGCCTTGGTCCGCCCGCTCGCGTAGACGTGGCCCGAGTCGAGGCGCTGCGCCTCCTCGCGGCAGATGCGGATCTCGGTGACCGGCTTGCCCTCGGAGTCGGTGAGCAGCGACTCGACGGGCTTGTACTGGGGATCCGGATCCTTCCAGCCCTGGCCGTAGAGCTGCGCGGGCGACGCCGCGCGATAGTCGCGGTACAGCCACCAGGGCTTGACCAGCACCGTCGTCGCGTCGAGCAGCTTCTGGCTCACACGCTTCGGAGTGGGCGGCGGCTTCGGCACGGGGGGCATCGGCGAGCCTCCCGCAGCCATCGCCATGGGAGCCGCTGCGGTGGGCTTCGGCGCGGGCGCTGCCTTCCCCGGCGGCGCCTTCTCGGGCAGCGCGAGATCCTGCTGGCGCGCTCGGATGACGACGCCCGTCTCCTCCGGGCTCAGGCAGAACTCGCCGTCGGTCTCCGGGCGCTCGCGCCGCTGGTTCTCGCGGTAGTAGATGGTGACCGGTTTGCCGTCGGGCCCCTGCACGTCGTGGCGGTAAAGCTCCCAGCTCGCGTTCTGGAAGAGCAGGTTCGGCTCGAGCCGCAGCACGTCCATGTAGATGCGCGTGAGCCGCTCGCTGTAGGCGGGACCGGTCAGCTGCTCGTCGATCCACCGGTCCACGTCGAAGTCGCTGCGCTCGAAGGCCGCGATCTCCTCGCGTGTGGGCATTCGTCCCAGCAGGTCGATCGCCAGGACGCGGAAGTGGCGGTAGTCATCGAGCGTGCGCTGGGCCGGCGCGGGAGTCGCGCTGCGGGCGTCGAGTGCGAAGGGCACGAGCGCGATGACGAGCAGCGCGAAGAGCGCGGGCAGGCGCAGGGCTCGGGGCAAGTGCGGGGTCTCCTCGGTCGGTGATGGTAGCCGCTCGATAGACGAGACAAGAGCACCAGGCGTTCAATTCCTGCCCCATCCGTGCGCCCCGGTCACACTGAACGCCATCCCCTGCGCCGCGGTAGCCTGGGGGGGATGACGCATCGCCTCGCTTTTCCGTCGCTGCTCGGGCTCTGCCTCTACGTGCTGTCGTGCGGCGGCCCCGGAGCGCAGAGCCCGAGCGCGCACGACTCTTCGGTCACGGTCATCAACACGATCGTCATCGCCTTCACGGGCGATCCGGATCGGCTGCCGTTCGATCCCCGCGCCGCGCGCCTGCAGGCGGCCACCCAGCAGCTCACGGCGATTGCCGGTCACCCGGTCACGTTCCAGTTCGACATGGCGCTACTGCCGCAGTGGCGCTCGTCGTTCGAGAACGCTCTGGTGGACGCCATCGAGAACGTCGCGCGCGACCTGGACTCGATGAAGTCGCGCCGGCCGGACCTCTACGCCTTCTCCGATCCCGCGCTCGAGCGCGTCGAGTGCCGCTACACCGCCGTGCCCGTCGACGACGACCTGGTCTTCGACGGCGACCACAAGACGCTGCGCATCGCGCTCACCTCGGAGGCCTCGGCGTTCGTCGGCCAGGGGTGGGTGTTCCGCGCCGTCGACAACGGGTACTTCCACTTCCTGGAGAAGCGTTACACCGGCGCGCAGCCCGAGCAGGTCGACGATCCGGCCCGCTACTTCCAGTATCTCACCGACTACCGTCGCTCCGACTCCGACACCGAGTCGCGCGCGGAGACCGTGACGCTGGTGGCGCGCACCTTCCCCCGCCTGAAGGACAAGCCCCACGCCGACGCGCAGAAGTGGCTTGCCGAGAAGGTCGGCTTCTTCGTCGACCAGTACCGCAATCCGCAGACCACCGGCCCGAAGTTCCACGCCGCGGAAAGCGCCTGGGTCGCGTGGCTGAATGCCAACGTCGATGCGCTCGACGACCGGCAGCGCGACGATGTGATGCGCGATCTCGCCGTCGAGCGCCGCGACCGCGGTACCGGCCAGACGCACTACCGGCAGGACGCGTTCCCGGGCTTCGACCTGATCGGCTACGGCCTGCACGTGCTCGATCAGTGGGTCGCCGCCGGGCACCCGATGAGCGCCGAGGCGCACCCCAGCGGCTTCCTCACCTTCATCTACTTCGTCTGCCCGGCTCCCCGCGACTCGACGGGCGGGCATTCGAGCTCGTTCTCGTGCGATCACGTCCTGTACGACTACGCGGCCGACAGCGACGCGGGGCTCAAGAGGCTCATCGCATACCTCTTGTCCCACAAGGATCCGTTGCTCGTCGAGACGGCGATCATGAACTTCATCGAGCTGCACGACGACTACGCGGCCCTGCTCACGGTGTGGCGGTCGCTCGAGGGGCAGCCCGCCCTGTGGGAGATCGCCACGCGACTCGTCGCGGAGCAGGTGCGGCAGGTGCAGGACAAGGATGCGCTGCTCAACGAGGCGCAGCGGCAGTGGCGCGCGCTGCCTTCGGAGCGGGGCTCGGTGCTGTACCTGCTGTCGCAGCTGGAGAACGAGCACTACGGCCTGGTCCCGTGGAAGGACTTCCCTCGCCTGTTCGGCGATCTCGCGAGCGCATCGGACTTCGCCGGGATGCTCGACCAGAGTGATCACGCCTTCTGGAATGCGCACGAGGTGTGGCCCGCGTTGTCGAGAGGGTGGTCGCGTGCCGCGCCGCTCGTGAGCCGCCTCGACGCCTTCATGGACCGGTGGCGAGCCTTCTCCATGGCCTCGCAGGCCATCGACGCCATCGGGCGCATCGTCTCGAAGATGTGCGACGACAAGGCCGCCGGCGATCTCGCGCAGCTGCACGCCTGGGTCCAGCGGCGTACCGCCGCGCACGCTTCCGAGGCGAAGGACCTCGATCCCCTCGCATTCAAGACTTCGCCCGGCAAGTGCAACGACGATCGCGACTGAATCACACAGCCTGGCGCCGTGGGGCGATGGGCTGTGCGAGAGTACGGGGCGGAGATTCGCCCATGAACGCTCTGACTCGACTTCCGCGACCTGCTCTCCTGCTCGCCGGCGTGGTCGGTGGGCTGCTCGTCGTCGCCTCGGCGCGCGCCCTCCAGCCGACCCAGCCGGCAGGCACCCCGACCTCGTCGTCGATCGCGCCCGGCGCCGACGGATACCCGGCGGCTCCGATGGCGGCGAAGTTCGAGGCAGTGTCACCCGACGGAGTCCAGGTCGCGGGGTGGGGCAGTGGCGCCGTGCACACGCCGAGCGATCCGACCGCGTGGGGCGGCGAACGTCCGTCGTTCGGCCTCGACGGGCAGCCGCTGTCGCAGCGCGTGGCCAGCTACGATCTGCAGGCGACGCTCGATCCGGACAAGCACACCGTCGAGGGCAAGGAGCACCTGCGCTGGCTCAATCGCAGCGACAGGCCCATCGCGAGCCTCTACTTCCACCTTTACCTCAACGGCTTCGAGGGACCGGGCAGCACGTGGATGACCGAGAGGGCGCTTCTGGGCGCCTTCCGCTCCGGCGTCGAGACGAAGAAGGGCGAGTGGGGGTACATCGACGTCAAGTCCGTGTCGCAGGAGGGCAGGCCTGCAACCTTCGTCTTCGTCCATCCCGACGCCGGACCAGAGACCGATCGAACGGTCATCCGGGTCGATCTGCCCCAGGCCATCGCGCCGGGCGCCACGGGTGAGGTCGACCTCGAGTTTCACGACCAGCTTCCACGCGTCGTCGCGCGCACTGGCTACTTCCAGCAGTACCACCTGATCGCGCAGTGGTTTCCCAAGGTCGGCGTCCTCGAGCTGCCCGGCGAGCGCGGCGCGACGGCGCCGAGGTGGAACTGCCACGAGTTCCACCTCGACAGCGAGTTCTACGCGGACTTCGGCAACTACCGCGGCGAGCTCACCGCCCCGAAGGACTATCTGGTGCGCGCGACGGGAGTGGAGCAGGGTGCGCCGAAGGCGGTCGGCGCGGCGCTCACGCACACCTTCGCGCAGGACGACGTCCACGACTTCGTGTGGACCGCCTGGAACGGCTACGCCGAGCCGCTGCGCGGAAGCTACGACGGACCCGGCAGCCCGCACGTCGACGTCGAAGTGCTCTACGCGCCCGAATACGCCGACGGGGCGCGCGACGCGCTGAAGGGCACCGTCGACGCGCTGCGATACTTCTCGGAGACACTCGGCCCCTATCCCTACCCGCACGTGACGTGCGTGGTGCCTCCGTTCAACGCGGGCGAGTCGGGGGGCATGGAGTACGAGACGTTCTTCACGACGGACGTGAGCTTCGGGGTGCTCCGCAACATCACCCGCTTCGTCACCGTTCACGAGTTCGGGCACGGGTACTTCATGGGACTGCTGGCGACCAACGAGTTCGAGGAGCCTTTCCTCGACGAGGGGATGAACACGACCTGGGACGACCGGATGCTCGCCGGCGAGCAGGTCGCCCTCTGGTTGCCCCCGTTCCTGGCGGCCGAGGGCGTCCAGCTGCCGCCGTTCGGCTACTTCGAGTCCGAACGGCTGCGAGGCGGAACGGAGCGGTTCCAGGCGGACCCCATCGCGGGACCGTCGTGGGACCGCTACTCGCAGGGTAGCTACACGCTGATCTACGCGCGCTCCGCGCTCGTCTTCCACGATCTGGACGAGCTCCTGGGTGACGACGCATTCGCGCGCGCCATGAAGCTCTATTACAAGCGCTGGCACCACCGGCACCCGTCGACGGCCGACCTGCGCCAGGCGCTGATCGACGGCAGCGGGCAGCCCGTGCTCGTCGACGACTGGTTCGAGAGACAGGTGTACCGCAACCAGCCGATCGACGACCGCGTCGTGAGCGTCGAGGCGAGGGAGATGGTCCCGCAGCCCGGGACCCGCGTCGTCGACGGCAAGCGCGTCGAACGGGTCGAGGAGGAACTCAACGCAGAGATCGAGGCCGCGCGCAAGGCGTGGAGAGACAGCCACCCCGATGCGAAATACGGCGGCCCCTACCCCTTTCGCAACGAGGTCACCGTGCGACGCTTCGCGGGGCACGTGCCCCAGAAGGTCCTGGTCACCTTCGAGGACGGCACGACCGACACCGTGTCCTTCCCCGTCGAGGAGCGCTGGCATCTCTACGTCTTCGAGCGAGCCGTCAAGGTGAAGTCCGCGCAGATCGATCCGGACCGCGAGTTCCTTCTCGATCTGAACAAGCTCGACGACGGCCGTACGCGCGAGTCTCACGGGGGCGCCAGCACGCGCTGGGCACTCGAGGGGTCGAACGTGCTCGACCTGCTCCTTTCGCTCCTGGTGACGCAATGAGCGCGCGGATGACGGCGATGCAGCTCTGGAAGCGCGCACTGGGGCACGGGGCGCAGTGGCGGTACCTGCTGCTGTTCCCCCTCGCCATGACGTTGCCCGTGGGACTGTCGTACGTGCCGATGAAGCACTACCTGGAGTGGCTTTTCGATCGCAGCACGCGTGAAGGCGATCTGGTCGCGCGGCTCGACTCGCCCGCGCTCATCGAGGTCCTGAGGCAACTGCGCGACCCGGAGGCCGCGGGAATCTTCTCGGGCACGCACGCGGCGGTGGTCTTCGCGCTCATCCTCGCGCCCGCGCTCGCGGGCGCCGCGGCGGCGCTGGCGCGGCATCACACTTCGCACCTGCGGCTGCGGGGCCTGCTCGGAGGCGCCGGCGAGCTGTATCCACGGATGTTTCGCATGGCGCTCGTGGCGGCGCTGCCACTGGGAATCGCCGGAGGCGTGAGCGCGCTGGCCTTTCACCTCGCGCAGACCTCCAGCGCGAGCGCCTCGCTCGAGTCGGCCTCGGACAGTGGCTACCGGTGGGCGACGCTGCTGACGCTGCTGCTGTTGTGGCTCGCGAGCGTGACGATCGAGGCGGGCCGCGCGCACCTGGCGGCGGAGCCGGAGCGCAAGAGCGCGCTGGTCGCATGGTGGGCGGGCGTGAAGCTGCTGGTGCGGCGCCCGGGGAAGGCGCTGGGGCTGTGCGCGATGACGTCGGTGGTGGGAACCGGAACGGCGCTGCTGGTGACGGCGTTGCGCAACCGGATCGTCGAGGGAGGCGCCGCGACGATCCTGCTGGGTTTGTTGCTCGGGCAGCTGGCGATCGTGGCCATTGCTTGGGGGCGATCGAGCCGGATGGTGGGGCTCGTCGAGCTCGTGCGGGAGAGCAAGCGCTGAACGGGCCAGTGGGGCTTCGACGCGGTACGCTGATGGCGGAGGTTGACGCTTGGCCTGGCAACATCGACTCAAGGAGATGCTGCTCGCGGGAGGAGCGGTGGCAGTGACGGCGTGCGGCAGCGGCAATTCGGGTTCACCCGAGAGCAGCGACGCCGCCAGCGACGTCACGCTGGGGTTCGACAGCAACTTCTGCTGCAACGCCAGCCCCGATCCCTGCTGCCAGTACCTCAACTGCGACGGCGGGCTCACGACCGAGTGCTCGCAGGAGCTGGCTTGCCAGGCGGACGGCGGCGTCTGGAACCCGTATCCGGGGAGCTGCTCGCACGACGCCGGCGCCCTCGATGCGGAGTCGATCGACTCAGCCAGTGATTCGCCTTCGGACGGCGGCGCCAACGGCGATGGCGGCGACTGAGCTGCCAGCGCCCGCTCTCGCTGCCTACTCGGACGCGCAGCTGCGCTTCGCCCGCGCGGCGTGGCCGATGCGGGCCGCGCAGGAGCTGCTGTCCGCCCGCATCTTCCAGGCGCTGGCGCGCGCCTCGACGATGACGGCGATGCCGGAGCCATGGCCTTCGCGGTTCCGGGCCGCCGTGCGCGACGAGCTGCGCCACGCTCGTCTGTGCGCCTCGGTCGGAAAGGCTTTCGGCGCCGATCCGCCGCGCCACGACCCCGCGCCGGTGCGCGCGCGGCTCTCGGGGCTCCCCGATCCACGGCTGCGAGCGCTCTCGCTGCTTCTGGTCGAGGTCGCGATCGGAGAGACGATCTCGATGTGCCTGTTCCGGGCCGGTCGTGACGCCGCGGTCGAGCCGCTTTCGCGTGCGGCGCTCTCGTCGATCCTCCGCGACGAGGCGCGGCATCAGCGCCTGGGGTGGTCGGGGCTCGCGACGCTCTGGCCCACCCTCGACGCGCCCCTCCGAGATGCCGCACGACGAGAGGCGGCTCGAGGTCTCGCGGGTTGCGAGCAGCAGACCGCGCGCCCCGCGATGCAATGGCTGCAGGATCGTCGCCCCTTCGACCCGGCTTGCTCCGCGCTCGGCGTGCTGGCACCGGAGACCAGGGTCGAGACGTTCTACTTCGCCGTCGAGCGGCTCGTCGTGCCGCGGTTGACGAAGCTCGGCATCGACGGCGAGCGGGCGTGGGAGAGTCGATACCGCG
>VFSW01011750.1_pt1 | contig 12272 bp, 12 predicted proteins | sample 5358111 | NCBI WGS metagenome assembly VFSW01 (sample SAMN11554181, study PRJNA540505) | mine drainage metagenome | isolation source: sediment from site ElyBrook_90M | place: USA: Ely Copper Mine, Vershire, VT | collected 2017
CTTCCGCAGCCGGACCCGTTCCTTGTAGCCGCCGCCAGGGGAGGGTTCCATCTCCGTGGGACTGGCGGCCAACGTCCCAGGGGTGCCGCTTCCCCGCCCCGACGCCGTCACGACCAGCCGTGTGGTGGATGAAACGAAAGGTTTGTACAAATCCCAGCCGTCGCAAACCGAATCGCAGGCGGACGCCATCCCGCTGAAGCCCTTCGAGAAAAATAAGCCGCCCAAATATGTGACGCGGCCCTCCCGGCTTCTCGAGGATGCCAGCAAGCCGCCGCCCAACGCGGTTCCCTACGGCGCAGGAGGTGCGCCCGCGATACCCTACAGCTCCTTCACCATGGGCGCGGGTACGCAGGGCGGCCTGGGATTCAGCGGCGCCGGCGGAGGCCAGTTCGGCGCGCGTTTCCCCTGGTACGTGCAGGCTGTCCAGCGGCGAATCAGTTCCAACTGGCTGCAAAGCTCGGTGGATCCTTCCGTGCGCTGGGCTCCCCGGATCGAGATTAATTTTGAGGTTGCCCGGGACGGCACCGTAGGAGACATCCAGGTGGTCAAATCCAGCGGCAACTCCTCGGTGGATACCTCGGCGGTCCGCGCCATACGTGATTCGAGTCCGCTCGACCGGCTGCCCGCGGGATATGCGGGCTCGTACGTGAATGTGGATTTTTGGTTCGATTTTCACCGGTAGGAAGATGAGGGAATGCAAATGATGCAGCGAGCGACAAATGTGCTGAGGCGCGGGAAATACGTTTGGCTGGCGGGCTTGGTCTGCCTGAGCCTGCTCGGGGCATCCACGGCGGGCGCGCAGGATTGGTTCAAGACCGGGACGGGGCTGGGCGTGCAGAAAGCCCGTGTCGCCGTGCCCGACTTCGCGGCAAAGGACGCGCCCTCCAAGCCGCTCGAGAAGACATTTCACGACGTCCTCTGGGCCGACCTGGATTACTCGGGAATCCTGGAGCTGGTCAGCCCCAGCTTCTATCCCGCGCAGACCCCCAGCGCTCCCGGAGAATTGAAAACCGCGGATTGGAATGCTCCGCCCGCGTCCGCCTACATGGTGGCGTTTGGAAATATCAGCGTGTCGGGAAACGACCTCTCCGTGGAAGCCTATCTCTACGACGTGCAGAATGCCGGGGCGCCGCCCGTGCTGATCAAAAAATATCGCGGCATCCCCGTGGACCAGGATGCCCGGAGGATTGCCCACCAGTTCGCCGATGAAATCATGGCCAAGCTGGGGGGTGGCGCGCCGGGCATAGCCAGCACGCAGATCGCCTACGTCAGCACGCGAAGTGGAAACAAGGAAGTCTGGGTGATGGATTACGATGGCGCGAACCAGCACCAGGTCTCCCACCTGCGTACCATTTCGCTCACACCGCGCTGGTCGCCCGATGCCACCAAGATCGCCTTCACCTGTTTCGTTCCCGTCCACGGCGTGGTCTCCTCTCAGATTTGCCTGCTCTCCCTCGAAACCGGAGGAATGCTGGCCTTCCCGCGTTATCGCGGCACAAACGCCACCCCGGCCTGGAGTCCGGATGGCTCAAAGATCGCCTTCATGTCCAGCCAGGGTGGCCTCCCAAATATCTACGTCGTAAATGCCGCTGGGGGAGGCAAGCTGCAGCGGCTGACCTCCGGCCGAAGTGTGGATACTTCGCCTACCTATAACCCCAGGACGGGCCAGCAAATCGCGTTTGTGAGCGATCGCGCTGGCGATCCTGCGCTCTACCTGATGAACTCCGATGGTACCAACGTGAGCCGTCTGGACGTCGGCGACAAGGGCTACGTGGTGGATCCAGCCTGGTCGCCCAACGGGCAATTGCTGGCCTTCTGCTGGAGAAGGCCCAGCGGTAATTTCGATATCTACGCCATGGACGTGGCGAGCAAAGCCCTGGTCGAGCTCACCCGGGATGCCGGACGAAACGAACGCCCAAGCTGGGCGCCCGACGGACGGCACATCGTTTTTGAGAGCACGCGCACCGGCACGCGCCAGATTTGGAGCATGCTGGCCGACGGCACCCAACCGCGGCAGCTCACCACCGCCGGGCAGAGCGAATCGGCCAACTGGTCCCCCAAATGACCGCGGCCCCAAATTTCGCTCCCGGAGCACGGCCGCGCGGAAAAATTCCGAGTTTGTCCTGTAGTGGAATAAAATCTGCGAGGGCTTCCCAGCCGCGTTCGCGGAGAGAAGCAGAGGAGGAAGAAGATGAGAGGTAGCACGTTGCGTGAGAAGAGCATGGCCCTAGGCGCGCTGGCGATCCTGATGCTGGCGGCGGGTTGTGGAAAGAAGGCCGTCGCGCCGCCGACGCCCACCGCGCCCGCGCCGCCCGCAGCCCCTGCGCCGCTGCCCACGGCCACTTTGTCGGCGTCATCCACATTCGTGCGGAGCGGCGACAAGGTCACATTGAACTGGTCCACCACAAACTCCACAGACCAGGACCTGGAACCCGGCATCGGCAAGGTGGCCCCGGAAGGCTCGAACGATGTGACCTTGACGGCTTCGACCACCTACACCCTCACCGTCAGCGGCCCCGGCGGCAGCAATACCGCCTCGGTACGCATCACCGTTTCGCCGCAGGCGCCGCCGCAACCCGAGAGCAAGGCTTCGCCCTCGATGGAGCAGCTCTTCAAGGCAAACGTCTTTGACGCTTTCTTCGACTTCAACAAATACGATATCCGGCCGGATGCGCGCGACGGGCTCTCGAAAACCGCCCAGTTCCTGCGCTCCTATCCTGATATCCACATCGTCATCGAGGGCCATTGCGACGACCGCGGCTCCACGGAATATAATCTGGGGCTTGGCGAGCGCCGCGCACAGGCTGTGAAGGACTTCCTCACATCCCTGGGAGTGCCCGCAAACCGCATCGAAACCACCAGCTACGGCAAGGAGCGTCCTTTCTGTACGGCGGAAACCGAAGAATGCTGGCAGCAGAACCGTCGCGGCCACATCGTGATGGCGCAGTAAAAAGAAGTCAGCGGTAAACTGTGGCGCGGCCGCCGCGTGCGGCTGCGCCACGCAATAAAGATTCAGGAGGCACACCGTGCGAACACGATGGGTGGTAATGGCGAGCCTGGGATTGCTGGGCGGAATGCTCGGCGGAGCGCTGATGGCGCCGCAGCCGGCGAGCGGCGTTTCCAAGGAAATGGTCCAACTGCAGCAGCAGGTGGCCCAATTGCTCCAGCAGCAGCAGGACCTGCGCAGCGCCTTCGATCAGAAAAATGCCGAACTGCGCCTTTTGGTGGAGCAATCGCTCGATGCCACCAATAAGGTAAATGGGACCATGGGAGACCTGCAAAAGAGCGTGCAGGATGTGGCCGCAAATTCCGGCTCGCGCATGGATGCTCTCACCACCCAGACCCAATCCATTTCGGACAACGTCCAAGTGGTGCAGGACCGCGTGGGCAAGCTCAGCGCGCAGCTCACCGATATGCAGAATACCCTGCAAAGCATCGACGGAAAGCTATCCGGTGCGGCCGCCCCCGGCGCCGCCGATGCCTCCGGCGCACCCGCCGAGAGCGGAGACCAGTCCGCCGCAAACCCGACGCCCCCGGGCTCTTCCGACGTCCTCTATACCAGCGCCCTGCGCGATTTTACCGGCGGTAAGTACGACCTGGCCAAACAGGAATTTTCCGATTACATGAAAAATTTCTCGGATACCGATCTGGCCTCAAACGCGCAGTTCTATTTGGGCGAGATCGCCTACGCCCAAGGCGATTTCAAAGGGGCCATCTCGCAGTACGATAGCGTGCTCACCAATTATCCCAAAAGCTATAAGACCGCGGCGGCACAACTGAAGAAAGGCGAAGCGCTTGTCGAGCTCGGGCAAAAGATCGGCGCCATCCGCGAATTCAAGGAAGTGGCCCGCAGGTTCCCGGGAACGGAAGAGGCCCGCAGGGCTCAGGCCAGATTGAAGCAGCTCGGGGTGAAGACAGCACCCGCCACCCGCTAGCCGCGCCGCGCTCGTCGCCGCCGCTCGCGCCCGCCACTGGGCGCTTCGGCGGTGCCGGCCGACTTTCTCTGCTATAGTCTGCCGTGAAGAATTTGCCAGGGAGGAATCCATGACGGTGAACAAGGTAATCCTGGTGGGACGGCTGGGGCGCGATCCGGAAACGCGCTACATCAGCAGCGGACAGGCCGTTTGCCAGTTCAGCATGGCCACCGACGAGAGCTATAAAGACAAGAACGGCGAGCGCCAGAAGAGAACCGAATGGCATCGCATTGTGGTCTGGGGCAAGCAGGCGGAAATTGCCCAGCAGTATCTGAAGAAAGGCTCCCAAATCTATCTGGAAGGCCGCTTGCAAACGCGTGAGTGGGAAAAAGACGGCCAAAAGCGAAATACCACTGAAATCGTCGCTTCCCATTTCCGCTTTCTCGGCGGCCGCGCCGAAGGCGGCGCATCCGGCGCTTCGCCGGCCAGCCCACGCGCCACGGGATTTTCAGGCGGAGAACCCGCTGCCGAAAGCGGCGGCGCTGAAGATTTTGGCGGCGCGGGTCCTGAAGCCACCGACGAAGACATCCCCTTCTAGCGGAAACGCCGGAAGCTCTTTCCCCCGTCAGGCGCATCCTCCGCAACAGGTCGCTGGCGCGGGTGCGCGCGAAGTGCATTCCGCTGGGGGGCTGCGGCGCCCGGCTCAAGCCTGCGTTTCGGCCCGCTCTTCCTCAATCACCGGCAGCGTGAGCAGCACTTCGCTGGCCACCTGGCGATCAAGAACGGGATCGTCGCGGCGAATTTTGCCATCGCGGAATTCAATCACACGCTTGGCGTAGCAGGAGATATCCGGCTCATGTGTCACCAGCACCACGGTCAGGCCGTGGGAATCGTTCAGCCGCTGCAGGATGTCCATAATCTCCACACTGGTGCGGCTATCCAGGTTGCCGGTGGGCTCATCAGCCAGCAGGATGGCCGGAGAATTCACCAGCGCGCGGGCAATGGCCACACGCTGCTGCTGGCCTCCGGAAAGCTGTGAGGGAAAATGCGAGGAACGCTCGGCCAAGCCCACACGCTCGAGCGATTCGCGGGCACGCCGGGCGCGCTCGCTGGGCGGAATGCCGGCGTAGAGCGTGGGCAGCTCCACATTTTCCAGCGCCGAAGTGCGCGAGAGCAGATTGAACTGCTGAAAAACAAATCCGATCTTCTGATTGCGATTGCGAGCCAGCTCGTCTTTGGAAAGTGACGAGACGTCCACGCCATCCAGGATGTAGCGGCCCCGCGTGGGCCGGTCCAGGCAGCCGAGAATATTCATGAGCGTGGATTTCCCCGAGCCGGAGGCGCCCATGATGGCCACAAACTCGCCACGCGCAATGCGCAGCGATACGCCGCGGAGCGCGTGCACCTGCACCTCGCCCAGATCGTAGGTCTTGGACACGTTTTCCAGGAGGATGGTGACGGCGGGATCGGCCATCGAGCCCTCCCCGGCGCCGCTTGCCGGAGGCTGACTCATGACCACCGGCCCGATGGCGGCGGTTGGGCCGCGCGGTCGCTCGCGCGCATCAATGGCCGGCCTCCGCCTGGCGGCGTTCCGTGTCGATCTCCTGAAAAAATTCATCCAGGCGAGCCTGCTGGTCGGGCGCGAGGATGGCGCGAATCTTCGCCCGCGCATCCTTGCGCACAGCATCCCGGGCGGGGCGCATCTGTTCGTCAATGGCGCGGAACCGCCCGCCGGCATCATCCAGGATGACGCGAAGCTGCGCCTGCTGCGCGGAATTGAGCCGCACATCGTGCGAGAGCTTGGCGATGAACTCGTTGTGGGAATAGGGCCAGCGATCATGCGCCACCAGACGCCCTCCCCAGAAATACATCCCCAATGCGCCAATCGAGACCCCCAGCAGAAATAGCAGGGCCAGCAACAGCACGGCGCGCGTCCGCGGTGTACTACTTGTCACGATCATTCCCCGCAATGGCCAGAAGCACGGCGTCGTTCCCCGCCACGGCGGCGGACGCGCCAGGGAGCAAATCTTCCGAGGGCCGTGAAGCCTGCAGCAATGGCGCAGGCAGCGGCGCAGGAGACACCGATTCCCTCCCCGCACCGTATGCCACCAAAAGCACCAGCGCAAAGGCCGCTGCCAAAGCCAGCTTCCGCGCCAGCACTTCAAAAGGTTTCCAGGCCAGCAACGGCGTCTCGCTCGGTTCCCATTGCCGTCCCAGCGCCGTCATCACGCGCTGCGTAAAGCCCGCGCCAGGATCCGCAGCCGGGGCCAGCACGGTGCGAAGCACGGCGCCAGACTGGCGAGCCATCTCCAGCGCTGCGCGGCATTCCCCGCAAACCGAGAGATGCTGCTCCACCCGCCATGCCTCCTGGAGCGAAAGGCCACCATCCAGAAAATCTTCCAGCGGCGCTTCAAAAGCCGTGCATTGTGAAGAAGAGATCTTGCGAAAAGTCATGGGCGAACCTGCCTTTCCGTCCCGGAGGGACTGTGGCGATGCCAGTATTCGGCCAGCCGCACGCGCGTCCTGAACAGGCGGACTTTAACGGTATTGACATTTATTTCCAGCATCTCCGCAATTTCCTTCACGGAGAAACCCTGCACCTCTTTCAGCAGCAGAATGGTTCGATCCTGCTCGCCCAGCTGGCGAAGCAGCCTTTCCACCGTATCGGAAAGCACAATCATCTCCGCCGGGCCGGCATGCCCCGCCGTCGAGGCCGCCACATTTTCCAGATGCGCCGCCTGGTCTTCGCTCAGGTCGGATTCAAACAGCAGGGGGCGCACACGGCGGCGGCGTAGAAAATCCCAGCATTCATTCACGGTGATCTTATACAGCCAGGTGGAAAAGGCGGAGCGCATATCAAACCGGTTGAGCGCCCCAAATGCCTTCAGGAACACCTGCTGCGAGACGTCTTCGGCGTCTTCCCTCTGGTGGAGGATGGAAGCCGCCACGGCCATCACGCGCCGCTGGTGGCGCCGCACCAGCTCCTCGCAAGCCTCCGCCGCGCCCTGCTGCGCACGCAGCAGCAGCCCGCGCTCTTCCTCGGCGGCAGCCGAAGTTGAGCGAGGCAGTGCGCCCAGCGCAGCGGTGGAAGCGGAAGCAGCCATGTCCTTGTTGACGTTGCTCATGGCAATCGGGTTACATCGCCCCTCGGAACCAGGTATTCCCTAATGAATTATTATCGTTGCCTATTACCCCTGAGTTATGCAATACTCTGCCCATGATTATTGGTGAACGTATCCGGCTGCTTCGAGAGGCCAAAAGCCTCTCGCAAGGTGACATCGAGAAGCGCACAGGGCTGCTTCGCTGCTACATCTCGCGGGTCGAGAACGGCCATACCGTTCCCGCCATCGAGACGCTCGAGAAGCTCGCCCGCGCGATGGAAGTTCCCCTCTATCAGCTTTTCTATGATGGCGAGGAGCCTCCAGAGCTTCCCAATCTTCCTCACGGCAAAACAGGAGACGAAATCGTCTGGGGAAGCACGGGCAAGGAAGCGCGCTTCATGGGGCGGTTCCGCCGCCTGCTGGGTGAATTGGAAGAGCCTGACCGCCGGCTTCTGCTCTTCATGGCGCAGAAGATGGCGGGGCGCTAATCTCCAAAGCCCACCTCGGCGAGTCGCATACAATAGAGTTGCGCCTATTCCCATTCGATGGTACTCGGCGGTTTCGAACTGATGTCGTAAACCACCCGGTTCACTCCCGGCACTTCGTTGCAGATGCGCGTGGACATGCGTTCCAGCACCTCGCCCGGCAGGCGGCTCCAGTCCGCCGTCATGGCATCCTCTGATTCCACCGCGCGAACCGCAACCGTAAGCCCATAGCTTCTCTCATCTCCCATCACGCCCACGCTCCGCAGCGGCAGCAGCACTGCGAATCCCTGCCAGAGGCGATCATAGAGCCCCGCCGCGCGAATCTCCTCCACCACGATGGCGTCGGCCAGGCGCAGGGTTTCCAGCCGCTCGCGCGTCACTTCGCCCAGCAGCCGCACGGCCAGCCCCGGCCCCGGAAAAGGATGCTTGGTCAGGATTTCCCCCGGCATGCCCATCTCCGCCCCGATGCGGCGCACTTCATCCTTGAATAGGTCGCGCAGCGGTTCCACCAGCTCAAAGGGCATATCGGCCGGCAACCCGCCGACGTTGTGGTGAGTCTTGATGGTCGCCGAAGGCCCTTTCACCGATACCGATTCGATTACGTCCGGATAGAGCGTGCCCTGCACCAAAAAGCGGAAAGGATGCGGCGAGGAAGTGCTCTCCGCGCGAAGCTTCCTGGCCTGGCTGGAAAATACGGCGATGAATTCCGCGCCGATGCGCCGCCGCTTTTCTTCCGGATCCACAATTCCTTTCAGCCTGCTCAGGAATTGCTCCGATGCATCCACGCCGATCACAGAGAGGTGTAGCCGCTCGCGCAGCAGCGAGAGCGTTTCGGAAAATTCGTTCTTGCGGAGCAGGCCCGTATCCACAAAAATGTTGGTCAGTCGATCGCCCATGGCGCGGTGCACCAGCAGGGCGGCCACCGCGGAATCCACGCCACCGCTCAGCGCGCAGATTGCCCGGCCCTCCCCCACCTGACGCTGGATGGATTCCACAGCGTGCGCGATAAACGATGCCCCGCTCCAGTTCCGGGCGGCGCGGCAAACCGTAAATACGAAATTCCTCAGGATCGCCGTGCCGCTCTCCGTGTGGCGCACCTCGGGGTGAAATTCCAGCGCGTAAATCGAGGCCCCGGGATTTTCGATTGCCGCGATGGCATTCTCGCTGCGCCCGATGATTTGAAAGCCCTGCGGAAGTCCTGCCACATGATCGCCATGGCTGTTCCAGATCTTCAGGCATCGCGGAAGCCCCTCGAAGAGCGGCGATTCCGCTTCCACCTGCAGTTGCGCCGGACCATATTCACGCCGTTCGGCGCGCTCCACGGCCCCGCCCAGCGTGCGCGCCACCCAGTGCATTCCATAGCAGATGCCCAGCACGGGCACCCCCAGCGCCAGCACGCCCGCATCGCAGACCGGCGCCCCGGGGTCATAGACGGAATTGGGCCCGCCGGAAAGGATGATGCCCGCCGGAGCTTGCTTGCGCACTTCCTCAAGCGGCGCCGTGCACGGCAGCACCACGGAAAACACCTCCATCTCGCGGATCCGCCGCGCAATCAACTGCGTATACTGGCTGCCAAAATCGAGCACGACGATTCCACCGGGCACGCTCAACGGCTTCCTCCCTCCATGCGAATTTGCGCCTGCTCCCTGCGGCTCATCACTGCCCCTTCACCACCAGATTCACCAGTTTGTGCGGCACCACAATCGTCTTCACCACGTCCCGGCCGGCCACCAGAGCCGCGACGCGTGGGTCGGCCAAAGCGCGCGCCACCAGCTCCGCTTCGCTCAATCCCTCCTCCGCCACCAGCTTGCCGCGAAGCTTCCCATTGACCTGCAGCACGATCTCATATTCCTCCTGCGCGGCCAGCTCCGCCCGATATTCCGGCCACGCCACACGCCCAATTCCTCCCGTGTGCCCGAGCATTTCCCAGAGCTCCTCGGCCAGATGCGGCGCCGGCGGAGCCAGCATCAGCACGAGAGTCTCCAGCACGCCGCGAAGAATCTCCGGGCGCAACTCCTTATCCAGCGGCATGGCCGAGTAAATTTCGTTCACCAGCTCCATGATCAGCGCGATGGCGCTATTGAAATGCCAGCGGCTTTCATAATCGGCCGTCACCCGCTGGAGCGTTTGGTGCGTTTGCCGCAGCAGCCGCTTCTCTTTTTCAGAAGCGGTGGCAATCTCGATTTGTTGCGCCTGGCCGGCGCCTGGTGCGGGCAGGCCGCCCGCCTGCCTTTCCACCAGGCGATAGACGCGATGGAGGAATCGGGAGCAGCCCTCGATGGCCTGATCGCTCCATTCCAGATCCTTCTCGGGCGGCGCGGCAAACAGCGTGTACACGCGCCCTGTATCGCATCCATAGCGCAGCGCCATCTCCTCGGCGCCGACCACGTTGCCCTTGGATTTGGACATCGCCGTGCCCCCCTTCAGCACCATCCCCTGCGTGAAGAGCCGCGTAATCGGTTCGTCGTGAGAGACCAGCCCCAAATCGCGCATCACCTTGCAGAAAAACCGCGCATACAGCAGGTGCAGGATCGCGTGGGTGATGCCACCGATGTACCGGTCAATCGGGCACCATGCGCCGGCCGCGGCACGGCCGAAGGGCGCCGAGGTATTGTGCGGATCCGTGTAGCGATAGAAATACCACGACGAATCCACAAACGTATCCATCGTGTCCGTCTCCCGCCGGGCCCCGCCGCCGCACCGCGGGCATCGCACATTCACAAATTCCGGCACGGAGGCCAGCGGCGATTTCCCTTCTCCCGTCAGCCGCACCTTCTCGGGAAGCCGCACGGGCAGCTCCTCATCCGGCACGGGCACGATGCCGCACTTCGTGCAATGAATCACCGGTATGGGCGTGCCCCAATAGCGCTGGCGGGAGATGCCCCAATCCCGCAGCCGGTACACCGTCTCCGCACTTCCAAATCCCGCCGCTTCCGCCGCGGCCATCATTTTGTCCAGGGCGGATTCCGTCGTCAGCCCGGAATATTCGCCGGAATCAATCAGGACGCCATGCCCCGTGCTGGCGGCGCGCAGCGGCGCCTCCGCAGCGGCTCCTGTCGCCGCGGCCACCACCACGCGAATCGGCAGTTCATATTTCGATGCAAATTCGAAATCGCGCTGGTCGTGCGCCGGCACGCACATCACCGCGCCCGTCCCATATTCCGCCAGCACGAAATTCGCCACCCAGAGGGGCAGCTTCTCGCCCGAGAACGGGTTCACGGCAAAGTGCCCTGTGAAGAAACCTTCCTTTTCCGCGGTTTCGATGGCTTCCGCTTTCATCTGCTGCTGCCTGATCCTGTTCCATGCCGCGTCCTTCTCCGCTTGCCCCGCCCCGCCGGCAAACAGGCCGGGAAGCAACGGATGGCCGGGCGAAAGGAGGATGGCGGAGGCGCCGAATATCGTATCCAGTCGCGTAGTGAAGATTTCCAGTGTCTGCCCCGCCCGCTCGGCCAGCGCGAAGCGCACACGTGCGCCACGGGAGCGGCCAATCCAATTGCGCTGCATCGCCAGCACGCGCTCGGGCCAGCCCGCGGCAAGCTGCTCCTGGTCGTCTAGCAGCGCATCGGCGTAAGCGGTAATTCGGAAAAACCATTGCTCAATGTCTCGCGCCTCCACCGCCGTTTCCTCGTGCCTCCAGCAGCAGCCCCCGATCACCTGTTCGTTCGCCAGCACCGTCTGGCATTTCGGGCACCAGTTCACCCGGCTGCGCTTGCGGAACGCCAGGCCGCGCTCCAGCATGCGCAGGAACAGCCACTGATTCCAGCGGTAGTATTCCGGCTCGCAGGTGGCGATCTCCCTCCGCCAGTCATAGCTGAATCCAAAGCGGTTCAGCACGCGCTTGAATTCCGCAATGTTGGCGTAGGTCCATTCCCGTGGCTCGCGTCCGTGCTTGATCGCCGCGTTTTCCGCCGGCAGCCCAAAGGCATCCCATCCCATCGGATGGATCACATTGAAACCGCGCATGCGCTTGTACCGCGCCACCACGTCTCCGATCGTGTAATTCCTCGTGTGCCCCATATGCAGTTGCCCGGAAGGATAGGGGAGCATCTCCAGCACGTAGCACTTCGCGCGCGCCGGGTCCGGGTCCGCTTCGAAGCTGCGTTCACGCCGCCAGTAGTCCTGCCACTTTTTCTCAATCTCGTTCGGATCGTATTCGGCCAAGCTCAGTTCCCTCCCCTCTTCGCCTCGCGGGACGTCCGCAAATGCCGCGGCTTCTTTCCACCTGTCTTGCGGCCGGCCGCCGCCTTCCTGCCCGCCCGCCGCGGCCCACGGAACATCGTGAATCCATCCCCGGCGCCGGGCAAAGTTCGCCGGGCCACTCCCGCCAGTTTCCATAGGGCCCGCAGGTTGCGCCGGTCGTCGCCCGGGGCCTCCAGCGGCGTTTCCAGAATGAAAGCGCGGCCGGCAAGCAGCGGGTGGCGCAGGAGGATGCCGAAGGCCGCCGCGCCAATCTGGCCCTTGCCAATGTGCTCGTGGCGATCCAGATGCGATCCCAGCGCGGATTTCGAATCGTTCAGGTGCAGCACGCGCACGCGCTCCAGCCCCACGGCGGCGTGCACCAGCTCAAGCGTGGCATCGATTCCCGCCGCGGTGCGTATATCGTGGCCCGCGGCAAATAGGTGGGCCGTATCCAGGCATATCCCCATGGGCAATCCCGCGCAAAGATCGATCAGCGCACGCAGCTCCTCAAATCGCGAACCGATGCTGGTACCCTGCCCGGCGGGGATGATAACCGACCCAAAAGGGGGCCCCCCCCAGACCGCGCCGCCCCC
>VFSW01011751.1_pt1 | contig 12271 bp, 11 predicted proteins | sample 5358111 | NCBI WGS metagenome assembly VFSW01 (sample SAMN11554181, study PRJNA540505) | mine drainage metagenome | isolation source: sediment from site ElyBrook_90M | place: USA: Ely Copper Mine, Vershire, VT | collected 2017
ATCTCCCGCTCCGAGCCCAAAATCAATTTTGGTATCCACCCAGCCCGAGGTCTGTCCTGGATGCGCCGCGTCTCCTGTGAGTGTAGGAGCCACCGCTGCCGGCTGCGTGGCCTGCCGGGTCGCGCAGCCGCACAGTACAAAAGACAGAACAGTTGCCGGCAGACATGAGCGCAGGCGCATTCCGGCTCCAGGGGCGGGAATTTGTGTTTCCCCGACAGGGGTGCGTTGTGGGGGCGATTGTGCTACTTTTCGATCTCCACACCGCGCCAGAACGCAACGTGGCCCTTGATCTTCCGCGCCGCCGGCTTGGGGTCAGGGTAGTACCAGGCCGCATCCGGGTTGTCCTGCCCATCGATGACGATGTTCAGGTAACGCGCCTGGCCCTTCCACGGACAGGTGGATGTGGCTGTGCTGGGGCGAAAATACTCCCGCTTGAGGCTGGTTTCAGGAAAGTAAACATTTCCCTCCACCGTCTCCGTCGTCTCGCTTTCGGCAATCACCTTGCCGTTCCAGATCGCTCGTACCATGGTCTATACCCAGTAAAATCCGCTGCCTGCTCACGCCCCGGCGTAGGAGCCGGGGCAAACTGAGCAGCCGATAAGACACTACCAGAGATTGAGCGCCGTGGCGAGTTCGCTTGCCGGAAATTTTTCCCGGCTAACCTATTTTGCTGCCGCGATCGAGTCGATGTGAACGCTCTTCTTGGCCGCGTCGGCAGTCGCGGTCACCGTCACGTGGTCGCCGTAGAAATCCTTTACCGCGTCCGGATTGTCGATGGCCCAGACTTCCTTCTTGGCCTCATCCACAAACACCGGCGCTTCGCCGCCCGCGATGCACTTCTTCACACAAGCCGCGCCGGTGCCCATATGCTTGGCGCCGCACATGGCGTCGGAGATATACCCATTGATGGTGGTGCTGGCTGCCATGGCCGAGATCGGCGCAAAGGCGAGGACGATGGTGATCAAAGCCGCTACACGCTTCATGAAAAACCTCCAGGGGAATTGGATACGTCGAACAGATACATCATCCTCTACCGCGGGGCGATTCGGCAAGAATTTTCGCACGGCCGTTTGGCCGGATTAAAAACCTACTCATTGGCTTGCTGCTGCCCCCCCAGGCCCCTCCGCCGGGCTTCCATGGTCTTCATCGTCGTCTCATAGCGCTGCGACGCCGCCGAAAACCGGTTGATCAGCTCCGACGTCTTGGTCAGGAATCCCGGGTACTGCGCCCGGATCTCGGTCAGAATCGGCGCATACTTGGCCAGCAGAAAGAACCCCTCGCCGTTGCAGTCCACAAACAGCTCCGCAGAAACAGCCCCGTGCAGCACCATGGCCGCCGCCATCTCCCAGTAGGTAATCACCTGCCGGAACCACGGGTTGTGCGGCTCGGCCGGATTTGACGCCACGGCAAAAAACTCCTCCGCCGTCGCAGGCCACCACGCCCCGGTCATCCACGCGCGCGCCTTGCGCATCTCCGCCTCAGTACGCAGTTCATATAGTCTCAGAATGATTTCCGCATCGGCTGGTGTTGCAAGCATCCGTTCCATAGGGTTGTTTCTCCGCTGCCCCATACTAACGGATTCAGCCGTGGGTACGCTCACCCGCGTCAGATTTGAGCCGGAAGGAGAGCCGCCCCAGCCCCCCGGCTCCAGCGCCTCTGTCCCTGTTGCTCAGGCTTCCAGCATGCCGATGCCAAGAAAATGCTTCAAGCTCGACTCGATTCCAGATTTGAGGCGTTCTTCTTCCATTTCAGGAAACTCCCCTTTCATCGCATCGAGAAGCGATCTCCGGTCGCGAGTCCCGTCAAGCAATATGAGCAGGCTCACAACCAGCGCATCGTCGAGCCTCAGAGTGCCGTGCAAAAGCGTCGTCGCAAATGACCTTGTCCGGGCTTCCTGCCGCGCGCAGGCGCTCGCTCTCGGGAACATCGACACCTCCCCGGCAACGGGAGCGCTCCAGGCATGGATCTCGACAAATCTAGCCACAACCAGCCGCATCAACAGCGTGACGCCCTCTTCGTCCAGCAGAAAGCCGGTACCCGCAAGCCTTGATTCAAGCTCCTCAAGACTTGCTGGGCGCGGCCACTTTGACTCCAGTCCTTCCAGCAGCGCAATTGCCGCCGCATGGTTTGACTCCATACTGACTCCGTCCGGCAACGTAAAGATCTTTGCTCCTGGCGTCTCTGCGGGTGCCGACGTCGCCTGCGAGGCAAGCAGCAGCCTGCGCAGTTGCTCCGCGGGATAATCGCGGCGCACCAAACGCTCCGCCCTGCAGAGCAGTGTCTTGCGAAACATGCGAACGCGCATGAAGTCCAGCATCTGTTCCTGTTTCAGAATGTCGTCGCCGGCCGCGCCCGCAAGCGCTGAACGAACCTCGGATCGAAACCACGGATCGTTCATGGGCGGAAGGGTGGCCTCGCTCAGGTACTGTAATCCATGCTTCCGCGCGTGCTCTGCAAACTCCGTGAAGTGTACCGGATGATATGCCTCGGTCAGCCAATCGTGAAAGGTCGATTCTGGACTGCGTTTCTCCATCTCCTCCAATTGTTTGTGAATCACCAGCCGGTATGCATCGCCCTCCGGTCTCGACTCCAGTAGAAAACGCAGGAAGGCGAGAGATTCAGACACCCTCTTCCGAGGTTCTTCGATGTCCTTCACGTGGAAGAGCATCATCTCGCGGAGCATCCTCCGCAGATGTCCTCCCGGCAATGCGTTGTAACTCACAAATGCAATTCCAGCCGGGGCAAGCAACTCCCCGCAAAGAGCCATCATCCGCTCGCGCACCGGCTCCGGGACCCAGGCATAAAGCCCATGTGCGACGATGTAATCGAATTGGCCGAGTTCGCTCCCCACGTCGAGCAGGTCGCCCTGAAAAAGACGCACGTTTCTGAGCCCCAGTTCGCGAATACGCTCCTGGCCCCGCTCAATCCGTAACCCAGCCAGATCGAAACCGACAAACTCGCTCGTCGGGATGGCATACGCCATGGGAATGAGATTCGCGCCCTCGTTGCAGGCAATCTCAAGTACCCGGCATTGCTCCACCGGCGCGGGGCTCAGACCATGCAGAATCGCCATCGCGGCAAGGCGATCTGGATGCGTCTCTGGATAAGGGAATCCCGGATAGGCAAACGTGTTGTGGAGATCCCGCTCTGCGTCCATCGCCAGGCTCCTTGCCTCCCGGTCATATCAATCGGCAACGGAGCCCTTACGCAGGCTGCAGTTCCCTCTTGCCGCCCTTCTTCTCCACCACCGGCCCATGCGTCTCTGCAGTCGGTGGAACCGGCGGAGGCGGCGCATCCCCAATCCGCTTCGAATACGTGCACGACCCTCCGGCTTCAGCAGCCTTCGCAGCGCCCTTGCCCGCGCGCTTCTTGGGCGCCGTCTCTTCCTCGGCGCCCTTCTTCTTGTTCGGGCACTCCAGGAAGATTCCCGACCGCAGCGTTTTCTCCACCAGGTACGGGCTGCCGCACTCCGGACACTTCTTCGCCACCGGCTTGTAGTTTGACGTGAAGTCGCACTTGGGATAATTCGTGCAGCCCCAGAAGATATTCCCGCGCCGCGCCTTGCGCTCGGCCAGGTCCCCGGTGCCGCACTTGGGGCACTTCATCCCCTCAATCAAAGTCTGCTTTACGTACTTGCACTTCGGGTACCCGGAGCATGAGACAAACTCGCCATACTGGCCCTGCCGCAGCACCAGCGGCTTGCCGCACAGCGGGCAGTCTTCGCCGGTGGGTACGGGCGGCTTCTGCTGCTGCTTCTGGCTCAGTTTGCGAATTGTCTTGCAGGGCGGATCTTCGCTGTACCCTGGGCAGCTCATGAACATGCCGAACGGGCCGCGCCTGAGCACCATCACCCGTCCGCAGTTCTCGCAGTACTCCTCGGTGTCGCCGGCCTCCTGCGCCTCCGGCGTGTTCATGTCCGGCTTGTCGGCGGTGTTCTCCTTGGTAAATGTGCAGCTCGACGGGTCCTTTTTGTCGTAGGCGGAACAGGCAAAGAAGCTGCCGAATTTGCCCCACTTCAGCAACAGCGGCGATCCGCACAGGTCGCACTTCTCGTTCGTCACCTTCTCCATGCGCTTGATGTCGCGCATCTTCTTGCCCGCATCCTTCAGCTCGTCTTCAAAGTGGTCGTAGAAGCCGTTCAGCAGGTCGGTCCACTTCTCCTTGCCCTCTTCAATGTCGTCCAGCTCCTCTTCCAGCTTGGCCGTGTACGCCGTGTCGAAGATGTAAGGAAAGCTCTCCACCAGCAGATCGCAAACCACCACGCCGATCTCCGTCGGATAGAAGCGCCCGCGGGATCCGCCGTGCTTGACCACGTACTCGCGGTCCTGAATGGTGCTGATGATCGACGCATAGGTCGACGGCCGCCCAATGCCCCGCTCTTCCAACTCCTTCACCAGCGAAGCCTCGTTGTAGCGCGGCGGCGGCTGGGTGAAGCGCTGATCCGTCTCCAGCTTGTCGAGCGCGAGAGCCTTTACCCCGTCCAGGTTGGGTAGCCTGTTGGCCGACTCGTCATCCTCATCCTTCTTCTCTTCGGTAACCTCGTAGACCTTGAGGAATCCATCGAAACGCAGCACCGAGCCGGAAACGCGGAAATCGTAGGTCTTGCCTTCTTTCGCGCTAACCGCTGCAATCCTGGCCGTGGTCACATCAAAGATTGCTGGGGTCATCTGCGAAGCAACAAACCGCCGCCAAATCAGCGTGTACAACTTCAGTTGTTCGTCGCTGAGATAGCGGGCGATGGACTCTGGGGTTCGCGAAGGATCGGTGGGCCGAATTGCCTCGTGCGCATCCTGCGCGTCCTTCTTGCCCTTGTATACGTTCGGCGTCTCTGGCAAATACTTCCCGCCCAGTTGCTTGTCCACCCACTCACGCGCGGCTTGAATCGCATCCGGCGCCACCCGCGGCGAGTCCGTTCTCATATAGGTGATCAGGCCGGTCGTTCCTTCAGAACCCAGGTCGATGCCTTCATACAGCCGCTGCGCCACGCCCATGGTTCGCCGTACGTTGAAGCCCAGCTTGGTCGATGCATCGCGCTGCAACTGGCTCGTAATGAACGGAGGCAGCGGCCGCCGCTGCTGCTCGCGCGACTGCACCGAGACCAGCGACCACCGGGCCCGATCCAGCGCCGAAACCACCGCATCCATCGCATCCTTGCTGGGCAGTGCGTTGGCAATGAACTGGTCTTTGCCGTCCTTGTCCGTCCCGTTGGCAACCCGCGCCGGCTCGCCATCGATCCCGATGAACTTCGCCTTGAAACTCTTGTCCGCCTGTTTCTCGGCGTGCAGCACTGCGTCCAGCGTCCAATACTCCACTGGGTTGAACGCGCCAATCTCCCGCTCGCGCTCCACAATCAGCCGCACCGCAACCGTCTGCACGCGCCCTGCCGACAGCCCGCGCCGCACCTTGTCCCACAGCAGCGGAGAAATCTGGTAGCCCACCAGCCGGTCCAGCACACGGCGAGTCTGCTGCGCATCCACAAGATTCTGATCCACGTCCCGGGCGTGCTTGAATGCCTCCTGCACCGCCTTCTTCGTAATCTCGTTGAACGTAACCCGGCGAATCTTCTTCCTCTCTTTGGCAGAGGTCCCCAGTTGCAGCGCCAGGTGGTACGCGATCGCCTCGCCCTCGCGGTCCGGGTCAGGCGCCAGGAAAATCTCGTCGGCCTTCAAGGCCAGCTTCTTCAGTTGGTCAACCACCTTCTCCTTGCCCGGAGACACGATCAGCTCCGGCTCAAATGTCCGGTTCTTCAGTTCCACGCCAATGTCGTTCTTGGGCAGGTCCATGATGTGCCCGATAGATGCCCGCACGTCGAAACCCTTGCCCAGATACTTCTCAATCGTCTTCGCCTTGGCGGGAGACTCGACGATCACCAGTGATTTGCTCATTGCCATCCTTAATGTCCAGAACTACTCTACCTTGCCCGGGCTGTTTGACTCACCGCCGGGCACTTCCGTTGATTGGATGCGCTGCACAAAACTCCGTCGCAGCCGCACCCTCAAGTCCCAGTTTGGAAAAAACCACCCACAAAGGATGCACCCTACCACGGGACACCATCCTGTTTCCACTCCGCACCCGGCTTTTCTTCCCATGCCGTCTCATTGACTGCACACGTTTGGCGGTCCCGTCATCCGGTCAGCCGTGGGCCTGCGCCTCGTCGCCCAACTCATTCGCGCTCCCGGAACCTCGCGCCTCAGGATAGATATCTGTGGCACTTGCCCCCAGGTAAGCCGGCTTGACCGGATGTGCGTGAGGCGCTACACTTAACACATGGTCAAGAGCTTCCGGCACACGGGAATTGAGAAATTCTTCAAGACCGGGAGCAAAGCAGGAATTCAACCTGCTCATGCCGCCAGGCTCTCCATTCAGCTTTATGCATTGGATGCGGCGAGATCGTCTGCCGATTTGAACACGCCGGGATGGCGTTTGCATCCACTGAAAGGCGATCTGGAAGGTCATTGGTCCATTCGGGTCAACGGCAATTGGCGGCTCACGTTCAGATTCGAAGACGAAGACGCAATTCTTGTTGATTATCAGGACCATCACGGGAGCTAGCATCATGACGCAAATGTTCAATCCGCCTCATCCCGGCAAGGTGTTGCGCGAATACCTTGGAGACAGGGACGTAACTGCCGCGGCCAAGTGTCTGCATGTTTCGCGCACCACGCTTTCGCGCATTCTGAACGGCGCCTCGGGTATCTCAGCGGATATGTCGCTGCGTCTGTCGGACGCCCTCGGAACCCACGCCAGCTTTTGGTACGACCTGCAAGCGGGCTACGATATGTGGCAAGCATCCCACAAAAAGCGGCCCAGGATTGAACGCTTCGACGTCGCCGCATAGGGATGGCAGAAGCAAGTGACCGTATGATTTGAGGTTTCCCACCCTTTTCGTGGTGAAGATGCGAAGGGTGAGAAACTCGGTGCAGGATAAAAAGGAGATGCGATTGAGACCAATAGAAGCAAAGGCGGCCTTTTTTATCAAACTGGGCCCAGGTGGCCTGTGGGAAAGCGATTGCATCCGCGATGGAACATTGCGCCTTGGGTACCTCGATATTCCTCATGACCTATGCGTTTCGTCTAATTGGGCCCAGGTGAGAGAATCTTTCCCGGAAGGCTCCGATCCCGGCAGTGTGACCAGACATATCGGTCAGGTGCAAAAGTTTTACGAAGAGCCAGAAACAACACTGTGGATCACATTCCATTCCGATCGACTTTGGTGGAGCTTTGCGAATCCAGAAATCAAGCAGTTGCCAGATAAGTCTAAAACGCGCATCGTCATTGGCCAGTGGCGGGATACAGATATCAATGGCGATACACTTATCAAGGGCCACCTAAGTGGCAAATTGCTGGCCGTTCAAAGCTTTCAAGGCACCATATGTTCAGTCTCAGAGCTGGATTATTTACTTCACAAGATCAACGGGACTTCAGGACCACACGTAATTAGGGCACAAGACGCGCTTAAATCTCTCATTGATGCACTTGTGCCCATCATCAAGAATCTGCATCCAAAAGACCTTGAAACATTGACAGATTTAATCTTTCGCCAGGCAGGTTGGCAGCGAACAGGCGTAACAGGCGAAGTCGAGAAAGACATCGATCTGGACCTGCTGTCTCCTATCACCCAAGAGCGCATTGGGATACAAGTCAAATCAAAAGCATCGCTATCAGTGTATCGCTCCTATCAGGCCAAGTTTGCGGACATGAGGGGGTTCTCTCGCTTTTACTTCGTGACACATTCACCCGACGAAAACATTTTGGCAAGTCTGGCAGGGCAAAGTGACAGTAGCTTCGTGTTTTGGGGCGTGGAGCAGTTGGCCCAGCAAGCAGCACGAAATGGACTGATCGGTTGGCTTATTGACAAGGCTTCATAACTTTCGCTCGCCGGGTGCCCCATCCTTTCGCGTTCTTTGCGAAAAGGGTGGGAACCCTCAACACGCCGCCTGATCCCTGATCCCTGTTCCCTGTTCCCCGCCTTTTCACATCGTCCTCACGTAATTCTTCCCCGGCATACACCGGATTCGCCCCGTCATCTCCAGCTCGAAGATCGCGGTAAACACCTCGGAAGATGTCAGTTGCGTCTCCAGCAACTCCAGAATCTCGTCGATCTGGAGGCTCGCGTCGGTGCGCAGCACCTCCAGCACCATGGCCTCTTGCGGCCGCAGCACCGGGTCAGGCAATAGAGATGCGGTGGTCTCCGGTTTGGATTCATCCCCCGCCTCGGCCTCCAGTTCCAGCCGCACCTGCGAGGGCAAGTCTTCCCAAACGTCTTCCCAGGTCGCCGTCAGCTTGGCGCCCTGTTTAATCAGTGTGTTGGGCGTCCACGATCCCTTGCTGGTCACGTTCCCCGGCACCGCGAACAGGTCCCGGTTCTGTTCCGATGCGCAGCGCGCGGTCACCCGCGTCCCAGAGTTCTCCGCCGCCTCCACCACCAGCACCGCCACGCTCAATCCGCTCAGGATCCGGTTGCGCCGCGGAAAGTTCTGCGGCGCCGGAAACGTCCCCATCGGCAACTCGCTCACAATCGCCCCGCCCGCGGCCAGAATCTCCTCGGCCAGCTTCTTGTTCTCTTTCGGATACACCACGTCGATCCCCGTGCCCCACACCGCCACCGTGGGCATGCGCGCAGCCAGCGCTCCCTTGTGCGCGCACGAGTCGATCCCCCGCGCCATCCCGCTCACAATCAAGAGGCGCCGCACCGCCAGGTCACGCGACAGCATCTCCGCCATGCCCGACCCGTACGGCGACGGATGCCGCGTCCCCACCACCGCAATCGCCGGCCGCGACAGCAAGCTTGCATCCCCGCGCACCCAAAGCACCGGCGGCGGATCATAGATCTCCTTCAGCCGCTCCGGATACTCCGGGCAGCCATGGGTCACGATCGTCGCCCCCTGCGCTGCAACCTGCGCCCACTCGCTCTCCGCCGCCGCCCGCGCCTTGCCGTCAAAGAGGAACTGTGCCGCCCCGGCGGGAAATCTCAGCCCCTCCAGCTCCGTCAGCGGCAGCGCCAGAATCCGGCTCGCCCCGCCCACCTCCTGCACCGCGTCCACAATCCGCTTCGGCCCCAGTCCCGGCGCCAGCGCCAGCGCCAGCCACGCCAGCCGCTCCTCGTCCAGCGCCGCGAAAATCCCTCCGGTTAAAGCGCCATCCTGGGACAGAGTCGTCATCGCCCCTCCACACTTTCCTTGAATTCCCACACGTCCGCTTTCTTCACAGGAAAGCAATGGCCGATTCAGGGTAATTTCCGCCAACGTTACCCAAGTCATAGCCCCATGTCAAGGCAATCCATCACCGTGGCCAGGGCAACCGCATTTGAACTTCGTCGGCGAACGAAGGTCTCGACCTGCCGGGAAACTCCATCGAAAGCTGCTTTGTAATCAGGGCACGACTTCAGTCGTGCCGAAGTGGCCGGCCCATCCACCCATCCTGCCGCCTCGGTTGGTAATCTAAAAGTGAGTGAATCCTGAACCTTATCCGCGCCTGCGCATCGCCGCCATCAACTTCCTCAATCCCGCTCCGTTGATGTGGGATTTCGAGCACCCTCCACTCCAGAGCCAGCTCTCCCGCCGCTATCGGATCGACCGCATGCTCCCCGCCGAGTGCGCCGACCGCCTCGCCTCCGGCCACGCCGACATCGGACTCGTGCCCATCGCCTCTCTGGCCGCAAACCCCACCCTGCGCATCCTTCCCGGCTGCACCATCGCTTCCAAAAAGCGCGTCCGTTCCCTGCTCCTGGTCCATCGCGCCGGCCAGCCGCTCACCTCCCTGCGCTCCGTCGCAGCCGACACCGCCAGCCGCACCACCCTGGCCTACGCCCGCATCCTCTTCCACCATTGGGGCAATCCCCAGGTCCCCTTCATCCCCGCCACTGCCGACCTCGACGCCATGCTCGACCGCGCCGATGCCGCCATCCTCATCGGCGACCCCGCCCTGCTCGCCCTCGAAGAGGAGGCCAACCGCTTCGAGCGCACCGGAGAAGAACTCGCCTACCACGACCTTGCCGAAGAATGGGTCTCTATCAGCGGCCTCCCCTTCGTCTCCGCTGTCTGGGCGGCTGCGCCGGGCAGTCCTTTGGATGATACGAATGCCGAGGACTTCATCCACTCCCGCATTCACGGCCTCCAGAACATCGAAACCCTCGTAGCCGAGTGGTCCCGGCGCCTCCCCGTCTCCGAAGAGACCATCCGCGCCTACCTCACCACCAATATCCACTACGTCCTCGACGAGGAATGCCTGGAAGGCATGCGCGTCTTCTTCCGCACCGCCGCTTCGCTCGGCATCCTGCCCGAGTACGCCCTTCCGATTGGTAGACTGGGAGCATGATGGACGACGTGGAGTTCCGCAAGGCGGCAGAGACAGCCCTCGACGCGCTCTTGCAGCACCTGATTACGCTCGAAGAAGAGGACGAGTCCGGCTTTGAAGTCGAGGGAGGCCAGGGCGGCCTCCTCAACCTGCTCTTTGAAGACCCGCCCGGCAAGTTCGTCATCACCCCCAACGCGCCCATCCGGCAGATCTGGATCTCCGCGCTTTCCACCAGCTTCAAGCTCGATTGGGACGCCGCTGCGGACGCATTCGTCCTGCCCCGCACCGGCGAACAGCTCACCCCGCTGGTAGACCGGCTGATCGCCGAACACCTCCACCGCTGAGGAAGCTCAAGCAGCAAATAGGGTCCGGCCTGGGGCCGGACCCTATTTGCTGCTACACCGCCTACTGCAGCGAGTAAACCGTCTTCAGCACCTTCTCCGCAACGTTCTTCGGCAACGGAGCATAGGAGAGCGACTGCGCTTCGCTTTCCCCGGAGTTGACGATCCAGCTCAGCATATCCTTGATCACCTTCCCCTTGGCGGGGTCGGTTGACTTGACGGGAATGAGAAGCCACGTAAAGCTCGAGATGGGATAAGCATTCGCGCCGGGAGCGTTGGTGATGGACACGCGATAGTCGGCGGGCATCTCCTTGACGGTGGCCGCAGCCTGGGTAACGCCGTCGATGGTGGCCGTGATGTAGTTCCCGGCCAGGTTCTTCACCGAGCCGTAGCTGATGTGGTTCTGCAGTGCGTAGATCAGCTCGATGTATCCCATGGCGCCGGGCAACTGGCGAACCAGGCCGGCCACGCCCTCATTGCCTTTTCCGCCCACGCCCACCGGCCACGAGACTGAAGTGCCCTTGCCGGGGCCGCTGGCCCAATCCTTACTCACCTTGCTCAGGTAGTCGGTCCAGATGTAGGTAGTGCCGCTGCCGTCGGAACGGTGAACCACGATAATCTTCAGGTCGGGGAGATGGACACCGGGGTTGTCCTTGGCGATGCGCGGGTCGCTCCAGTTGGAGATCTTGCCCAGAAAGATGTCTGCCAGGGTGTCCCCGCTGAACTTGAGGTTGCTGATGCCGGCCACGTTGAAGGCTGGCACATCGGCGCCCATCACGGTAGGAATGTGAACCAGCTTGACCTTGGAAGCGGCAAGTTGCTCGTCCGTCATCGGACCATCCGATGCGCCGAAATCGACCAGGCCGGCCGTTACCTGCCGAATTCCGCCGCCGGAGCCGATGGACTGATAGTTGATCTCGACGCCGGGGTGCGCGGCGGCGTACTCGCTGAACCATTTGGAATAGATCGGATAAGGGAATGTAGCGCCAGCACCCGTCAACTTCTGGCCCTGAGCCGCACTCAAGGCGAAAATCAGAACCCCAAGGACAACCAACGTCTTTTTCACTGAAGTCTCCTTCGCAGCAACGCTGCCGTATCCCATTCTCTGCCTTGAATGTTACGGGGGTTTGAATTGATCACGGTTTTTACCGCAATCTAACTCTCCACACCCTGCGGAGTGCCCTTCCGCTCCGGGCTCACCAGGATCGTCAGTTCCGGCGCAGGAACGCTCCAAGGCGCATCCGCGCGAATCCTTGCCTTCCCGCCCTGCTCCACAGCACACCCAGCCTTGATCCGCAATCGCCTCGCGCCCGCCTCCTGCTTTCGCTTTCCATGGCACACATGCAAAGCTCTGACGGATTTGGACATACGCCACCCTGCGCATTCGCCTTTGACAAAAACGCCGATTCGCGCGATTCTAAGGCGAACAAAAGGCGAATTTATGCCCTCTGCCTCCGCCCTCCGGCTCCAGATCGAAGCCTCCCTCGAACGCCGCTTCCCCGCCGCGCTCACCCCCGCCCCGCGCACCCTCTGCGAAACGGCCTCCCCCGGCATCCCCGCCGGCGATCGGTTTCTTGCCGGCGGCCGCCCCGTGGGCGCCAGCCGCGAGCGCCCCGGGGCCGGGTCCTCCGGCG
>VFSW01011752.1_pt1 | contig 12271 bp, 6 predicted proteins | sample 5358111 | NCBI WGS metagenome assembly VFSW01 (sample SAMN11554181, study PRJNA540505) | mine drainage metagenome | isolation source: sediment from site ElyBrook_90M | place: USA: Ely Copper Mine, Vershire, VT | collected 2017
ATAGTGGGGTAGATTCACAGATTGCCAGCCGCCATCGTCGTACGCCAGCGCGCCAGCGGGAAGAAAGTTTCCTGTCTTCTGGAAGTTACCAATCCTTCCATCTCCGAATTCGAAATCCTTGGAGGGATCGTCCGCATTGCCGAAGTGGAAGCGCCAGCCGAAATCGAGGAGGAGACGCTCGCGTCCGGCTCCTGGCATTGACGTTTCGCGCGGTGCGGTTTTGGGAAGTGGCTCAGAATTCTGTCCGGGGGTTTGCGCGAAGCCCATGGGGCCGAGTCCCTGGGCGGCGGCAATACCGGCTGGCACCATCAGGCTTGTCTTCAATAGATCGCGACGTGAAACCCTTTTCATTTTTGCCCTCCAGAGACCGTTTTACGAGCTCGAACTGAGTACAGCCGATGAGTATAGTCCCGAGAGCCCACGACCAACTGGAGCGACGGCACGCTGGCCACTGATTCGTCCGCAACGACAGTACTCCGCATCCCGGGGAACCAAGACTGGGCAATACGCCTAAGTTCCTTACAGAGCCCCTGGATGATCAACACAATTTCGCGAGCGGGGCGTGTTCCGGGTACATCGACACTGCGGAAGTTGAGACTTGATGAACCGATACCGTAAACCGGCCTCGCAATGAGCCCATATGGGGGTGCGCCAGCGTTGCGAAACGCCGCGATCAGTCAATCTTCAACCCATCAGCAGCATCGGCATCGGCAAACGATAGGACCTTATCGTTTATGGTAAGGAATGCCTCAGTTTAGAAGCTCGCGAGCAATGAACATCCGTTTGTCTGCTCATCATTCCGTTGCGACGAGCTCAGCGGTACAACGAAGCGATGCTCTCCATCAAGCCGTACAGCCCTTTTCTATAAAGGCGTTGAGGCTCCTTTCAACTGTAGTGCTGTCCGGTGTTCACGCACAGAACAAGCGCGATTGCAGAGCAGCTCTCAAGATCGTGATTGGGTGCCTGGCTCTGTGTTTCTTCTTTTCGCTGCCGCAGTGGGCACAGACTGCAAATTCAACAGGTTCTGAATGGGGTGGTATTGTGCGCGATGCTTCCGGCCAGCCGGTCGCCGGAGCAACCGTTGAGATTGCCGGGCCAGCGGTCACGCTCACAAACAGTACCGGACCACATGGAGACTTTCGTTTTTTAAACGTCGCGCCGGGAGGGTACACGCTCACCGTTCGCATGCCGAAGGAAGCAGCCACGCCCTCGTTACCGATTCGAATTCCGGGTCCAGCGGTGGTGCTGACGGTTTCGCTGCAGAATGGACTTGTGATCAGCCCGGATACTGCGGCCATCAGGTCTGCCGCGAATACCACCCCCGGAGGCGAACAGCTCTCCAGTAAGGCTGTGAGCGAATTGCCGCTAAATGGCCGCGACTTCAGCACGCTGCTGCTGCTGGCTGCGGGCACCATGACCGACGTGAACGGGGCGACCAACTTCACGCAGCAGTTTGCCATCAATGGGCAGCGCGGGGTTGAAGCCACGTTTGCCATGGACGGAGCAGATATCAGTGACCCGGAGATGGGCGGAGCGGCATTCAGCAACTTCAATGTGGACGCAATCGAGAATATCCAGTCCAGCTCCGGCTGGATGCCTGCCGAGATTGGCCGGGGCGCTTCGGGATTTACCAACATCCTTACCCGCTCGGGCAAGGGCGGCTTTCACGGATCGTTTTTCGAGTTTATCCGCAACTCAGCGTTTGATGCGCGCAACTATTTCGACTATCCCTCGATTGCTGAGCCTGGGCGCATTCCTCCCTTCCATCGCAATGAGTTCGGGTTCACGAACGGCGGGCCAGTGGTGGTGCCTCAGGTGTATGACGGCCGAGGCAAGACATATTACTTCGGCCAATACCAAGGGTTTCGGCAGGTGCTTGGAACTACCCAGGTCCTGCCTGTGCCGACCCTTGCAGAGCGCGCCGGAGTTGACACCGTGACCTATGCCGACGGCAGCACGGACACACTAACGGTTCCTGTCGCTCCGCAGATTGCCGCCGTGCTGGCGCGCTATCCAAAGCCCAACGACCCGACCGGCGCCTATGGAGACCGGACCTATGCCGCCCCTTCCAATGTGGTGACAAATGCTGATCAGTTCTCCATCCGGCTGGACCAGAAGATGGGCGAGAAGGGCAAGTTCCTTGCGCGCTTCACCTACGATAACCTGACCGGGCCAACAACCAATCCTGATCAAACGATTCTTGATCCTACCTTCGGCGTGCAGTATGTCGACCGGCAACGCAATGTGGTCTTCACGTACACGCGTGACGTGTCGCAGCATTTCCTGTGGTCTTCGTCATTCAGCATTACTCGCACCACGCCGTCGTTTGATACGCCCAACCATACGGACCCAGCAGTGAAGCTTGTCGACGGGCTCTTTGAAGGATTCAATACCGCGGCAGGATCGGTGATGTCCTCCTTCGGAAATCTTTTCCAGGGACAGCAGGACTTTTCCTGGACGGCGAAGCGCCATGCGTTGAAGTTTGGGGTAGAGGCTAGGCTCAACCGCGACACCACCTACTTCGGGATCAGCCCCAACGGCGAATACGACTTTGGGGGCGGTACCGTCTACTCACCAACATTCATTCTTTCCGCGAGCGGTGCGCATAATATTCAACCGGGCGACCCACTACCGGACACGCTTAGCAGTCTGCTCACGGGCTATCCGTATAGCTACACGGTTGCGGTTGCGCCGCCATATTTTTCGAACGGCCCGCACATCGGACCGGCCGCGATCAATCGCAACGACGTCAACGTCTACCTGCAGGACACGTGGAAAATCAGCGACCGATTCACCCTGAATTACGGTTTGCGGTATGAGGTGTATTCGCCGATTACGGAGCGTGCCCACCGGACGTCGAGCTTCCTTGAGGTGAATCCGCCGATGGGAACCGAACAGCAGTACTTGATCAATCCGCAGCCTGGATATCAATCTGGATGGAACGGCTGGGGGCCTCGGGTACAGCTCGACTGGCGCGCACCACGCCAGTTGCTGGTGCATCTGGGCGGAGCGATTATGGTCATTCCGCCTAACATCTGGCAGGACAACTTCCTTACCGGCTCTACGCCATTCGTCGTGTATCCGCGCGTGAACGCTGCGAAGAACGCGGAGATTCCGTATGGATTCCAGATCACTCCATCGGAGCTGCCGCGCACCTACACGCCAACCGGAAATGACGTCTTTGCCAGCGGCGACCCGAAGCAGGTTCCTGCCAACACCGTGATGGATGTGAACCGTTACGAGCATGACCTGGCGGCGTTGGCGCCCGGCCAGCAGTTGTCTCTACTCAACCTCAGTGCCATCGACCGGAGATTCGGTAACGGCTTTCTGCAGACGTGGACCGTCGGCGTCGAGCGGCAATTCGGCGGGCTTACAGCCGACGCCACCTATATCGGCACTGCCGCATTCCGCCTGCCTCGCGTGTCGTTCCCAAACGCCTTTCCTGGCGCGGAGCCGGGCTTTGCGCCCTACACAAACTTCGACAGCACGGGCGCGGTTACGGGAGGGTTCGGCTTCGAATCGGTGATTACCGATACGTCCCACTCCTCATATCATGCGTTGCAGACCTCGCTCTCTGGCGCAATCGGGCATGGCGGACCGAGCATTCAGGCGGGATACACCTGGGCGAAGTCGCTTGATGATACCAGCGGTCTGACCGGGGGAACCGGTTCGACGGGAGCCGTTGCTCTCACCTCTCCGCAGAATCCTTTCAATACGCATGCGGAAAAAGGGCCCTCCAATTTCGACGTAGCGCACGCTTTTACGCTGAGCGCGGCGCAGGACCTGCAACTGCAGAAGATCGGTTTTCTCCGCCCTGTCAGCAAGACCGTTACCGCAGGCTGGGAGCTGCTCAGTATCTCAACCATCACCAGCGGCTCTCCCTTCACGGTGTATTCGGGAATTCAGCAGACGGGTGCTGGGACGTACGGCACAGACCGCCCAGACCAGATTGCTACACCGCATCTATCAACAGCACAAAGCTCATCCCGGCGGCGCGAAGATTACTTTGGCAGAGGGACAAACAACAGCTCGTTCTTCTCCATTCCAATCGGGATTCCTGGGGGCACGGGACCAAATTCGGGGCGATTTGGGACGCTGGGACGCAACACGTTCTTTGGTCCCGCTTACTACGACTTCGACTACGCGCTGATCAAGAGCACGCCCTTTGGACACCGCGCAACTGGGGTTGAAAGGGGAGATATTCAATTCCGCGCGGAGTTCTTCAATCTCTTCAACGTGGTCAACATGGGACTTCCCGCCAACACCATCAGGGGTTCGGGGTTTGGCATCATCAGCAAGACCGCGGGCACTTCACGTCAGATTCAGTTTTCACTCAAGCTGATTTACTAGAAGCGTTGTAATGAAGCCTACGGGCAAGATGACGCCTGATTAAAAACTAGTTGTGGCTACAGCCGTCAAATCGTGCAAACAGGGAATCTTATAAGCCGGAGGGTCGCCTAGATTCACCCATTCATAATGGGCATTTGACCTTATTATTTGATACTCTGGAGTTGTATGGATTACGGAAAGGAGAAAACGGTGCTCAAGAAACGTAATTCATCCGTTTCGTTTGCGCTTGAGTGTGCTCTTCTCTTTCTGGCGATCTTTGTTTTCAGTTGGGGGCTTCATGCGAAGCTTTCTCTGTATCACGCCGATCAGGGTACATCTTCCGTAACCAATTCCATGGCCAAGCTTTCGGCTGAGACACGTACCATTCGATCGTCAGTTTCAGTAGAAGACAAAGACCCGCCATGTTTCGCGTTACAGTCATTACACTTTTTCCCACTTGCCTTTACGCTGCAAGGAAACAGGTTAGCGTCTGCAAAATTGGTTCAAGTCGAGGCGGGTCCTCGTATTCCAGGCCAATATTATTTGCACGGCCCTGATCTGAAGCGTCGCCCTCCACCAGTTAGCTCTTAATCGTGTCCTGACAGAATTTCCTGTCTTTTGGATTAATGCGCCTAGAAGGCGCTATGAAGAGCCTGTTGGTCATTTGGAGCGGAATATGAATCAGCAACTCCAATGGGAGTTCGCCGGTCTTCTATATAAAAAAGCAGTGGATACCTGCTTTAAGTCGTCTGCATTATTCGATTCAAGCAAACGGCTTCAGAATGCTTCCTGGGCAAACCTCAAGAAGCATCACCAATCCATCCTCTCGATTTTTCTAGACGGCCTACACTCTCAGAAAAGGTCATCCATCATTCTGACGCCTGACGGTACAACTCGACTTAAGTATCCTGCACTAGTGCTTGCGGTGATGCTGAGCACATCTGTGTTCTTTGGTGAACTTAGCAAAAAGTTTTCCTTGTACCAGGCTGGTAGTGTGCAACAGGTTTTAGCAACTGCCAATCCGCTGCCTCAAACAGAGCGCCCAGCATCCAGGGAAAAGAGTATTTGCCATTGGAGTCAGTACAAGCCTCTGCGCAGTACCCCGCTCGATGCAGAGTCACACACGTCTGTCGCACGAAAATGCAATGCTACTCCTGATATCAGTGGTAGAGATCATCTATTGCTCGGAGTACTGATGTCTCGAACGCAAGGATTTTGGCACGTAACCAGCCGCATTTCACGTGCTCCTCCTATTGCCAGCTAATAAGTGCGCTCACTTTCCCGGAAACAATGTACCGCCGCTACCTGGCGAGATGCTTCGGTTTCTAGAACGATTTTCATTTCAACGCAAACCCGAATAGGTGGTTCCATGCCTCGCAAGCGAATCCTTTGGATCGCAGTAGTCTTCATCCTTCTTATCGTTGCCACTGGTATGTTCATGTTCCTTCGTAAGGGAAACGCACCTAATGTGGCCCCGAGGGCCGCAGCGGTCGTCGACGTGACGCGCGGAAACCTCGCGAGCGCGCTCACCGTTGCCGGCCAGTTTGAGCCGTATCAGGAAGTCGACCTTCACGCCAAAGTGTCGGGGTACATCCGCTGGATTAAGGTGGATATAGGCGACCGTGTGCGGCAAGGGGAAGTCCTAGCCGACCTCGAAGTACCTGAACTTCGGGACCAACTACAAGGAGCACAAGCGGAAGTGCGGCATTCTCAGTCCGAGATTGGCCGTGCGCAGAGCGAGGTCACGAGCGCAGAAGCTACTCATGCGGCACTGCATGCTGAATTCACGCGACTGCTGGCTGCCTCCAAACAGCGGCCAGGCTTGATCGCTGAGCAGGAGTTAGATGATGCTCGCTCAAAGGATCAGGAATCCGAGGCGCAGATTGGCGTCGCGAAAGCTTCGCTGAATGCGATGGAGCAGCAACTCGGAGTTTCCAATGCGAATAGTCATCGCATTCAGACGCTGACCGACTACGAGCAAATCATCTCGCCCTTTACAGGGGTTGTGACGATGCGCTACGCCGATACGGGATCTCTAATCCAAGCAGGAACATCGTCAGATACGCAGTCGATGCCAGTGGTTCGCGTTGCGCAGAGCGATCTACTGCGGTTGCGTATGCCAGTCCCGGAGTCCGATGTTCCCTACATCCACGTGGGGGGCAATGTAGAGATAAAGGTAAGCGCTACAGGTCGAACATTCGTCGGGAAAATCATACGTTTCACGCGAGCACTGGATGCGAATACGCGCACCATGCTGACGGAAGTGGATGTTCCAAACCCGGATCTTGTACTCAGTCCGGGAATGTATGCTGAGACGATGATCCAGTTGCAGCAGAAGAACGACACCTTAACACTGCCATCGCAGGCCGTAGTCCAAGACGGGGATCACGACTATGTGCTCATAGTGGACTCGACTAACCATGTTCAAAGACGCAACGTCAAGGTGGGTATACAAACGGCAAACCGGATGGAGGTTTTGAGCGGACTGCATGCAGGAGAACATGTTATTGCTTCTGGCCAAACGAGCTACGAGACTGGAGAAGTCGTAACTCCACATGCAGCATTCATCCCGACCGCAGCACAGGAAGTGAGCGAGTAATGTCTTCCTTTGCAATTAAGTATCCGTTCTTCATACTAATGTTTTGCCTAATGGTGATCGTAGTAGGAACGGCAACGGTTGTGCGGATGCCAGTGGACTTATTTCCCGAGATCAATATCCCGGTGGTAGTTGTCGCGACCTTCTACTCAGGCATGCCGCCAGAGCAGATTGAAGCCGACATCACCAATAGTTATGAACGGTTTTTCACACTTGGAAGTGGCATCGAGCATATCGAGTCGCGCTCGCTACCTGGCGTGAGCCTGATCAAGATTTACTTCCAACCTGGCACAGATGCGAATGCGGCTGTCAGCAATATCTCGAACCTTGCGATGGCGAATCTCAGGCGACTACCGCCTGGGACCCTGCCCCCTGTAGTGCTGAAGTTTGATGCATCCAACATGCCGGTGTGTCTCATCACGCTCAAGGGACAAGGGTTGAATCAGACACAACTAAAGGACCTTGCACAGTTTTCTGTTCGCAATCAGGTTGCCAACGTGCCGGGGGCGTCCGTGCCTCAACCGTATGGAGGCAAGTATCGACAGATACAGGTCTATGTCGACCCAGTAAAGCTAGAGGCTCACCAATTATCAGTGATGGACGTTGTGAGTGCGGTGAATGCCTCAAACCTGATACTTCCCGCTGGGGATGTACGTATAGGTCCGAAGGACTATAACATTTACGCAAACAGCCAGGTACCCATCGTTGACCAGATCAATGTGATGCCCATCAAGACGTCCAGCGGCGCATCGGTCCTTGTGGGTGATATTGGCAAAGCACAAGATGCAAGCCAACTCCAAACCAATGTAGTACGCGTAGATGGACAACACTCGGTGTACATCCCGGTGCTCAAACAGGGCGGCGGATCAAACACCATAAGTATCGTCAATGGGGTGCGTGACGCGGTTAAGCATTTACTTGATATCCCTGCAGCACTCAAGACTAGTGTGGTCTTCGATCAGTCGGCTTTTGTAAAGACTGCGGTGAAGAATGTCATCAACGAGGGGACCATCGGCCTCGTGCTCACGGCACTGATGATCCTCTTGTTTCTAGGTAATATGCGGGCGACTATCAGCGTATTACTGTCCATCCCTATATCTTGTCTGGCCTGCTTTATCGCGCTCGACCTAGGGGCAAACACTATCAACACGATGGTACTCGGTGGGCTTGCGCTCGCACTATCGCGCTTGATTGATAACTCTGTCGTTGTTCTTGAAAATATATTTCGCCATATGGAGATGGGTGAGCCTCCTGTGGAAGCAGCGGAAAAAGGTGGCAAGGAAGTGCAGTTGGCAGTACTTGCTGCGACGTGCGCAACAAGTATTGTCTTCTTCCCCGTGATTCTGCTGGTTGGAGTTAGTAAGTATCTATTTACAGCTATGGCACTTGCGGTCGTTTTTGCACTCTTTGCTTCTTATATCGTCGCAATGACGGTGGTGCCTCTATTTTGCGCGAAGTTCATTCGTATCGATCCTTCTCATATACAACACAATATGGAAGCTATAGAGGGAGATCTTATCGAAGCTGAGAAAAGTCTTTCCAAGGCAAGTGTATTTCGCAGCGTGGTCAATCGTTTCAATCATCAGTTCCAACGGTTACAAAGATCCTACGACCGCGGGGTAGAACTATGTCTAGACTTTCCAGGTACAACGGTATTGGCTGTCGCGATATTCGTGATCGTCGGACTAGCATTTTATCCACTGTTGGGTAAATCATTCTTTCCGCGGACTGATCCAGGCCAGTTTGTAGTGAACGTGAAGGCACCACCTGGAACGCGAATCGAGGTGACCGATGAATATGTTGCGATGATGGAGAATGAGATCCGTAAGGTGGTCTCCGCGAGCGATATGAACATGATCGTCTCCAACATCGGAATCACGCCTGACCTCTCGGCAATCTACACCAGTAATTCCGGAATGAACACCGGCTTCATTCAGGTAAGTCTCAAGCCGGAGCATACAACTAGCAGCTTCGTCTACATGCAGCGTCTGCGTCGCAAGTTTGCAACGGACTTTCCAGAGGTGGGAACCTACTTCCAGACGGGGGGGCTGGTGGACTCCGTCGTCAATCAGGGAAAGCCCGCGCCCATCGATATCCGTATCGAAGGCACTGACATGGACGCTGCTTATGCCTATGCCCTTAAAATTGCTGAAAAAACACGGGCTTTGACCTCAGTGAGCGATGTGCTCGTACCCCAAGATCTTAATTACCCGGGGCTGGAGCTTAACATCAATCGTGAGCATGCTGCACTATTGGGCATCTCTCCACAACTAGCCATTGAAAACGTAATCACGGCACTTACTTCGGACTCGGTGATTGCACCTAGCTTCTGGGTAGATCCAAAATCCGGAAATAACTATATGTTGACCGTGCAGTATCCGGACAATGAAATCAAGACTCTTACTGATTTTGAACAGATTCCGCTTCGATCAGGAGATGGTAAGCAGACAACACCACTCGAGTCGCTGGCCTCGATCAAACAAATTAACACCCCTACCGAAGTGGATCATTATCAGCTCCGCCGAAGCTTCGATGTGTATGTTATGCCGAGAGCGGAGGATCTAAGCCATATTAGCAAGGACGTACAGCAGGTACTCACAGATTTTCCTGCATCACGTGATCTAACGGTGCATATGGGCGGCTCCGTGGATGATATGCATCAATCCTTCCAGAGCTTTGGTATAGGGTTCATTCTTGCCGTGGTACTCGTCTACCTCATATTGATGGCTCAGTTCGCTTCATTCTCTGATCCATTTATTATTCTGCTTGCCGTACCCCCAGGCGTAGCAGGCGTCATTCTTTTTCTCTTAGTAACAGGAACCACACTAAATGTGATGTCGCTCATGGGCGTAATCATGATGGCTGGTATTGCAGTGTCAAACAGCATCCTGATAGTTGAGTTCGTCGGAACGTTGAGAGCAAGTGGAGTACCAATCCGCAAAGCGATCGTGGATGCTTGCTCTATGCGTCTGCGTCCGATCCTCATGACATCACTGGCAACTGTGTTGGGAATCATTCCAATGGCACTCGCGTTAGAACCCGGTAGTGAGCAGTATGCCTCCCTAGCGCGAGCGATTCTCGGCGGACTAATATCTTCCGGCGTTGTCACTGTCTTTCTGGTTCCCGCCGTCTACTTACTCATGCATCGCAAAGAAGCAGCGGACGAAGCATCCGCAGAGGTGGCTCATGCCTAAGCACAGTCTTATTTTTATCGAAATGCTCCTTTGTTCAATTTGTTCCCCTGTCATCCTGGCGCACGCCCAGGGGGCAATACTGCCAACTGCACCTATGCAAATACAGGGATCAGCATCCTCACCACAAGTTGCATCACAGGACGAGATTCTTACCAGGCAGCAGGCAGAGCAGTTGGCTTTGAAAAACAACCCGCGCATCAGCGTCTCAGCACTGATCGCACTCGCACAAAAGCAGGTTGTCCGGGAGACCCGCTCCGGTGAATTTCCAAGTCTCTATGGCAACGGAACGGGCGTCGGTGCAGAACAGGCCAGCCGCTTGGCGTCGGGAGATCTCGCATCATCTCGCCTCCTAAACCACGTGGGTGCCGGCGTCCAACTCAACCAGTTGATCACCGACTTCGGACGCACACCGAATCTGGTTGCCTCTTCATCCCTTCAAGCAAAAGCTGCAGAACAGAATGCAGAAGCCACACGAGAAGATATAGTATTCGCGGCAGACCTGGCTTTCTATAACGCGCTAGAGGCCCAGGCAACATTACAGGTAGCAAACAGCACGGTCAATGAACGACAAAGCGTCGGAGATCAGGTAGACGCACTCACTGCCAGCAAGCTCAAATCAACACTCGATCAGAGCTTCGCACAAGTGAACCTCTCCCAGGCAAAGCTGTTGGTCCTTGACTCACGGAACCGAGCGGACGCTGCCATGGCTAGCTTGGACGACATACTCGGGGGAACCACCGTGCATGCGTATCATCTCGTCGACGACGCGACACTACCTGCACCAATTGCAGATTCGGCCGAAGCGCTGATTACGATTGCGCTTCAACAACGGCCTGACCTGAAGGCCCTGCAGTTGACTCATGAAGCGGATGTACGATTCAGTCGCGCACAGCATGAACAACTGTTGCCGACGGTTTCAGCGGTTGGTGTAGTTGGCGGGACACCCCTGGGATCGAGTACCTACTATGATCCGAGATGGTATGGTGCAGCAGGCATAAATATCAGCGTACCGATCTTCAACGGATTCAAGTTCCATGCAGAAGCAACTGAGGCGAGCCTACGAGCGAAAGCGTCGAATGAGCAAAGCCGTCAATTGACGGATCGGATTGTGCGCGATGTGAGAACCGCATGGCTCAGTGCCGTTACGGCTCAGCAGCGAATGGCCGTAACGGCGGAGTTGGTCAAGGAAGCGAACACTGCCCTTGATCTGGCGCAGACCCGCTATCAGCTAGGGCTCAGTTCCATTGTCGAGTTAAGTCAGGCACAACTCCAGCAGACACAAGCTCAAATTGCATCTGCCAATGCACGTTTCGAATACGAGGCCGATCTAGCCACTCTAAGATTCCAGAGCGGCATACAGCCGTAGTGTCCAACGGAGAACAGGATGATTCCGGAAATTAAGATTAAGCGAATTTTATTTGCAACCGATTTTCTAGAAAGTTCACGGCTCGCACTCGATTATGCCGTCGCGTTTGCAGAACATTTCGACGCGGCTCTTATCATGCTGCATGTTGTCGAGTTGTCACAAGCCGCGAGTGAAGTAGAGGTGGAGACCTCCAAGCCAAGCCTGATGCGACGAGTCGCACATGGACGGCTGGATGCTCTTGCGTCTGGGGTAAGACGACTTGGACTACCCGTCGAGGCGCACGTAGAGGATGGAATTCCGTGTCAAGCGATCCTACGAGGTGTAGATCGATACGATGCTGATCTCCTGGTTCTTGGGGTGCATGGTGTACATCGTGGACTGGAGCACCTGCTGATCGGCTCAAACACGGAGAAGATACTTCTTTCTGCAAAATGTCCTACGCTAACGGTCGGAGCCCATGTACTTTCCGGGGTCAATCTGAAACTGCACATAGATGAGATTATTTATTTTTCAGATTTTACGCCGGAGGCGACAGCTGCGGCTCCATATGCAGTCTTCTTCGGCAAGGAATTCGACGCACCTATCGAAGTGTGTCAACTCTTACCTGTGATCGCGGAAAATAACGAGCGTTTGAAGATGGATCTGGCCGATGCTTACTGCAAGAGCATGGCACAGGTACTCGGTGAAAATAGCTCCGAGTGGTGTGCACATGCCTTGAAACTGGAACACGGCATGGAGATTGACCAAATTATCGAGCGAGACCAAAGGCAGAACGCCGGCTTGATT
>VFSW01011753.1_pt1 | contig 12270 bp, 14 predicted proteins | sample 5358111 | NCBI WGS metagenome assembly VFSW01 (sample SAMN11554181, study PRJNA540505) | mine drainage metagenome | isolation source: sediment from site ElyBrook_90M | place: USA: Ely Copper Mine, Vershire, VT | collected 2017
GCCGACACGTCAGCGATGTTCACGGTACGCCCGGTGGCAAGGCCGCCCTCGGACGGGTCAAGGTGCCGCGCTGCCATGATGACAGCCTGGTTGGGTGCCTGGGCCTGGAGTTCCCGGACCTTGGCCTCGTGCCGGTACCGCTTATTCATCAGGTCGGTAATGGCCCTGTTGATGCCGGAGATAGCTCCCTGCTCCGCCGCGATCTGGTCCGTGCGCTCGCTCACTGTTACCTCAGTTCACAGTCTCTTGCTTGGGCTTGGGCAGGAGCCGGGCAGCGATCGGGGGCACGACCTGCAACTCGATCACCGGGCCGAGGATCACCTTGAAGACCCTTTTGAAGCCGTTGCCCCCCTGCATCCACTTCAGCGCGCCTTCCCTGCCCTTGGGGTCGTCCGCCCAGTAGTACCGCTGGTCCGAGTCCCCGATGACGCCTACCAGGAACGTATCGCCTTCCTTCGGCTCGCTGCTCACTTGCCCGGCCTCCTGTCCCTGGTCCACTCTTCGATCTTCTCGATGAACGGCTCGTCCTCAACGTAAAAGGGGTCCTCGCCGTTCGCGCAGACGATAAGCTGCCCTAGCCGCAGCTTGGGGTTCTTCTTCCACGCCTTGAGCAGCCGGGAGATCACCTGGTCCTTGGCCGCGTGCGTCTCGGCCCTGCCCTTCACGGGCTGTGCTGATCTCACTTCCGCCGCCTTCCCTGCCCTGGCTGAACTTCCCGAAGCTCCCAGGAGGGCGTAATGTCCACCTCGTAGAGCGTGTAGAGTTCGTCCCCGACCGCCTCGCGGAAGCCCCTGGCGTTGAACCGCTTGCCGCCCTTCAGGGTCATGGTGTAGCCGGGGTACCGCCCGTGCGGGTCAGCGGCCACGTCCACGGCCTCGGGAGGAGTTCCCGGCGTAGCGGCGAGCAGGGCCTTGAGGTACGCCTTGACGGCGGCCTTGGCCTCGTCTGCCTCGGTGCCTGCCTCGTCGGCCTTGTCCGAGCGCTGCTTGTTGGCGATGAGGAGCTGTTCCAGCTCGCCGCCGGGGTCGTTGGCCGGGTCGATCTTGACGCGCCGCCTGGGCTTCTTCTCCGGGATAAGCTCGGGCTTCAGCTCAGTCATCGTGTCTCGGTTCCGGGTTGTTCTTCAGCAGCCAGTCAGGCGGCAGGGAGTTAGCGTTCTGGATGCGGTAGTTCTCGGGCGCGCAGGTGGCGGCCATCTTGGTGTTGACCTGACGGCCGTGCTCGTCGTACGCCCGCACCCACACCAGGTACCGCTTGCCCTGGGTGTTGGCGGCGTACCGGTGCAGGGTGAAGCCGTAGCTGACGTAATCCGCAACTGCGTCCGGATTGGTGAGCTTGAAGAACTCCACCTTCCAGATGAAGGCCGGGACGCTGGCGCGCAGCTCGTAGAAGTGGTCGTTGATATAAGCCGAGCGGCGCTTCTCGTGCAGGTTATTGCGGGAGTGGCGGGAGCTGCGCTTGTCCCAGTCCCATACGCCTAGTACTTCGCGTGTCTCGTTCATGCCTGGAGCTTATCGTCGTGCTCCCTGATCCGCAAGCCGGTGACCCGGACGTCCTCCCGCTTGGCCTTGGCCTGACGGCGGGCGTTCTCCAGGATGTACCTGGCGACGTCCGAGGGCGTGCCGTTGGCTGTCATGCGGGCGATCTTGCGGCCATCGTACGCGTCGCGCACGTCCTGGGCTGAGTTCTCCTTGCCGGGCCTCGGCCTGTATGCGCTCATGTCGTCACTCCTGTCTTGCCTTCGAGGAGAGCCTTGACCTCGGACTCCTTGTGCCTGCGGTGACCGCCCGGCGTCCTGATGACGGTGAGCTTTCCCTGGTCGCCCCAGCGGATCACCGAGTTGTAGGCCACGCGGAAGATCGCCGCGACCTCGGACGTGGTGAGGAGCTTGTCGTTGTTCTCGTTCATTGCTTGGAGTTCTCCTTCCCGGGTGAACTTAGGCATAGGAATGCCTCCTTCCCTAGACGGGTGCTGGTCACCTTACCTAACGCTAGTCCGCCTCGGGTTCTTCCCGATTGTCCTTCAAAAGTTCAGGGGCGTACTGTTTCAGCCACTCGATAGCCCAGGTCGTCTTGTCTTCTACGCGCTGCCCCTTCGGCTGCTGCGTGCTCCACAGTTCAAGGTTCTCAAGCCGGTTGTCGTCCTTGACGCCGTTCTTGTGGTGCACGTTCTCGTGGGGCCTGAGCGCCCGTCCGAGTGCTTGCTCCATGACGATCCGGTGCTCCGCAACAAGTACTTGGCGGCCAGCAGGGTTGGTCCAGCGCCAGCGAATATACCCGTCACGTTCAACAGGTGTAATAACCGCACCCTTATAGTTAGAACATTTAATGCACCTAAGTCCTCGCCCTTGCCGGACGCTAGCAAAGGACACCCAGCGTTGTTTGCTGCAATCGATACACGCAATGAGTACATTAAGCACCTTGCCTCGTCGTGCATTGAGTACAGGTATACCGTTGAGCTTATCAGGTACGGAAGTCTTAATTGTACCCTTCATACGGCATGCTTGACAGCGACCCGACGACTCTCTTTTCAAAATGGAAAGAATTCTCCAGCGGAGTTTACCGCATGCAGAGCACGCTACGTATACTTCCGTCTTATTTTCCGCTGACATGCGAGAAGCCAAAATCTTCTGACCGTTAACTTCTGTAGGAATCTCCGCACGTTTCACATCTCTCTCCAACAACCTCAGCCTTCAGGATGTTCCAGGACCGAGGGATCGATCTTCGGGGCGGGTTCACGAACTTCCATCACAGTTGTCGCCTCGGGCACGTCGTACTTGCCGTCCTTGCCGTCTTCCTTGACGAGCTTGCCGTCCGTCCGCATGCGCGATGCCAGGTCCGTGGCCGATTTCGCACTGGCGAACAGGTCCGGGTAGACCTCGAAGACGCGCATCCCGAGGGGCCTTGGCCCGAGCTGGAGCCTGTTGTCCCTGACGATCGAGAGGATCGCCGCCTCGCGCTTCGCCTTGTCGCTGGGCTCTCCGTTCATGTCCCCGAGCCCCGGCACGCACTCAGGTGCCCAGTTCCTCAGTTCAGGCTGCCTCGGGTATTTCGTGATGCCGGCGTCGCTGGTGTCCTCGTTCTCGCCCGGCACCCACAGGTAGCCGACCGCCGTTCCCGCCGTCTCCTCGCCGCCGCGTACCTTGGTCAGGGTGAGAGTGGAGAAGCCGCTGTCCTTCTTGCTGAACGGCACGGTCTGGTCCACGAGGATCACGTAGTCGGCCGCCGACTCCTTGCGCTCTGCCCCGATCGTTGACGCCGGCGCACTGGTGCCCGCTGCCTTGGCCATGTGGTCGATCAGGACGATGTTCGCGCCGCCGAGGAGGGCGAGCGGGGTCAGGTACTCGGTGTACACCTGCTCTACCGCGTCGCCGTCGTTCGAGCCCGTGCCTGGCATCACCCTGTTCTGGAGAGCCCGCCACGCGTCCACGACGATCATGACCCTGTGCGTACCGCTCTCGCCGGCCTGCTGCACGTCACGCAGCAGCACCTCCGCAGGAGGCAGGGCGTCCGTGTACCGGAGCTGGTTGTCGATCATGTGCTCCGGGACGCCGAGCATGCGGAGCTTGGAGGTAAGCGCGCGGTCCTGGCGCTCGAAGTCGACCCAGAACACGACGTTCCCGGCGCGTAGCTCCTGCGCTGCCCACGTAGCCGTCACCCACGTCTTGCCGCTCGCCCTGTGACCTGAGATCACAGTTACCGCCCCGCGAGGGACGACGCTGCTGTACGTGCTGTCCTTACCGCGAACTTGCAAGGTCTCAGGCGGTGAAGGCTCAGGGAGCTGGCCGATCTGCTTGTACCCGGTAAAGGGCGTGGACATCAGCTCGGCAACGTCCTTCTCCGCGTACTTCCGGATCAGGCTGCGCTTGATCTCCTCGGTAAAGTTAGGGTAGCCCCGGACAAGCTCGCCTACGTACTCCTGGAGTGTCTGCCTGGGTCCCTGGGGTATGTCCTGGTCAAGCGGCTGGACAGGGAACAAGTTGTGCTGGGATATTACTTCCTGGATACGCTGGTCCCGGACAGCTTCCTGCTTATTCCGTTCCTCTATCTGGTCAAGCTCACTCCGGCTCGCGGGCAGGGAATTAAGCAGGTCTTCCTGACGGGCTACTTCCCGGGCGGCTTTTTCCTGGGCGTGCGGGCGCGTGTGCCTGTCAAAGTCCTCCCGGTCCCACGGCCACGAAGGATCGTCCGCCTGCGAAACCCGCTGCCATTGCTCGTAGATAACTTCCATGTCATCGCAGGACACCATCATGCTGTACGCGAACTTACTCAGCGCGTCGTCTGTGGAGATGGAATTGTCCGGCTGGGCGAGCCACCACTGAGGCCCGTCCGCAGGGCGGACGTAAGCGTCGGAACTGTACGCCTTCGGCGGGTTGCGCAGGTAGTCAATCCAGCGCTGGGGCAGCGAGGGGATAGAAGGATCATCGGCCGCAGGCATCAGGCAGATTACGCCGTCCGGGTCATAGCACTGCACTGGCTGGTGATTCTTGTGGTTCAGGTCTCCGGGAGCCCAGGAGAAGCGGTGCCCCGTACGGAGGATGTCGATGTCGGTCTTGCCGTTGTCGTTCGCGAACTGGTTGAGCGCAGAGTTCGAGAAGTCAAGGTCTACGGGCTTGCGGAAGATGAAGCGCCCGCTCGGGTCGTCCATCCCCCGGGCCGTTACCTTGTACGTCGGTGGCAGCGGGCCTAGGTACTCCTCCGCGCGGTCGAGCGTGTGCGCGCCCTGCTTGCCCTCGTAATGGTCCACGTCGATGATCACGAGCGAGGGAGGCACGCGGAAGCCCAGGCGATGGGGTCCGGGAGGCTGGGGGAGGACCGTGGGATAAGGGGCGTCGTACCCGGTGACCGAGGGGTTGTTCGACGGCGTGCACGAGCCGTTCTGACGCTGTGGGCACCACACAGGCTGCCAGCCGTTGGCCGTCAGGTACTCGGCCACCTCAGCCAGGAGCGCGGGGTCCGCGAGGGGATAGGGAGGCATAGGGGTCCAGTGTACGCGAGCTAGCGCTTGTCTGGGCAGTACCAGTAGCGGCACAGCCGCACGTCGTGGTCTCCCTTCGCCCGGTGGAGGTCGCAGTTGTGCGGGTCCTCTCCGATCAGTTCCTCCACCGCGCGCCGACGCTGGCGGCGTTCTTCCTCTGTTTCACCTTCGCGTGTCATGACCCGTGCAACAACCTTGGGCCAGGGGCTTGTTCCTGCTGTCTCACCGCGTTGTCTCACCAGTGTCTCAAGGGTGTCTTAGTGAGACGGGCTCAAGAGTCTCCGAGTGTGTCTCAAAGCCCTCGCTTTTAAGGGCGAGCTGAGACACCGAGACATGAGACAGCGACGACAGACAGTTCAAGGGGAAGAAGTTGAGACACCGGGAAGGTGGAGTAGGCTCTGGACCATGCAACATGAGGAATGCTTCGAGCGGTTGCTGGCGTTGCACCGAGCAGGCACTACCCCCGACAGGAGGTGCTGGGTGTCGGACGAGGACACGCTGGCCCGCGAGAGTACATTGAAACACCTGGACAGCCATGTGCCCATGGCCCTTGAGAAGCCAGCCTCATCGTCTTCGCCCGATCGCTACCCTCCTTGCTTTAGCTGCGGAAAGCGCACAGATCGCGGGGGTAGCCATCAGGATGACGGGCCTGTTCTCTGCCACGCATGCCGGCGCGCGATTCGCGCAGGCGAGCTGGAGATCGACTGGCCTGGCCAGCGCTGCCTTACTTGCGGGTACCCTATGACTAAGCGCGCTCAGGTACCTCATTGCCAGGAGACGAGTGCTTGTCGCAAAGCTCTCAGGGAGTTCGTTAAGGCCGCAGTCATGACTGCCTACGGCACCACGCCGCCTACGTGTGCGTGCTGCGGGCACGACAGGCTTGCTCACCTGTCCCTGGATCACGTCCACGGAGACGGGCACAAAGACCGTGATCGTGCGTTTAAGGGAGGACTGGACTACCGGAGCCTGTTTCACGCAGGCTTCCCAGATAAGGACCGTTACCAGGTACTCTGTCATAACTGCAACATGGAGAAGGGCACTAAAGATCGGTGTCCGTGCCAGGACGAACCGGTTGCAGTACATAAGAACGATTTTTCGGAAAAAGGCGAAATGACTTCCGAAAGCGAAATCGAAAATCCCCCCTCCGAACCGAATATCCCAGAGATCCCCATGACCGACGAGGAGATCTTCCTGGACACCGACCGCGAGCTGATGGACCACCTGCGGCCTAACGACGGCCCTGTGGTAGCGGAGAAGCCTAAGCGCACGCGGCGGCCTAAGCTGGACGAGAGGGCACGCGCTAGCCAGAAGGGCTACAAGATGGCACTGACGCTGGCAGAGCGCGAGCGCAAGAAGCAGGAGACCGCGCGCAAGCGGGAAGAGTTGAAGGCGCAGCGAGCCGCCGAGCGGGTCCAGGCCAAGATCGACGCGACGCGGGAGAAGATCACCCTGGCCGAGGGCGGGGAAGTTCAGCTTCCCGCTGCGGTACTGCGGGACGGCACGGTCGTGCACGTCTCCGACTGCGACGCGTGGGCGATCATCGAGCTGTCCCTGGACGACATGTGCCTGGACGTGGAGACCTCGGGTTACCCAGTCGGTCACAAGCTGTACGAGCTTCGCACGATTCAGCTAGGCGGCGAGCATGCGGCTGTTGTCTTTGACGCGGCGGATGCCTACCAGCGGGATATCGCCTCCCTGGCTCTTAACACGGCTAAGAAGCTGCGGGCGCACAGCGCCACGGCCGATGTCATCCCCTGCGTCATAGCCGGGCTCATTCAGTGGGACGCCGCCTGGGCCAAAATGCAGGATTCGGTCCTGAATGCGAAATTGACAGATCCGAAGATGAGCGGTTCTGACGCGGACGCGCTGAAAGAGCTAGCACGGGACCTGCTGCGGGAATACGCAGTCTCGCCAAATGCCGAAAAAGCCAAAAATGAGCTTTTCAAGGTAATGGGTTGTTTGAGTAAGCCGACGCTGATGACGCCTCCGGATAAAAACGGCTGGTACAGCGTAAACAAGAATTCTGTCGTAATGACGCGTTACGCGGGATCTGACGTTCTTGATCTTGCAGCCGTACTGCGCGTTATGCCGCCTATTCCGGTAGATGACGCGGTAATGGAGCGCGAGCGCGAATTCCAGACTGCCTGTGCACCGGTTAGTTATATGGGATTCCCGCTGGATGCCGCTCACGTCAAGGTAAAGATCGCGGAGGCAGAAGCGGCCAAGGCTGAAGCTCAGGAGTACGCCGCCGTTCTTTCACAGGGCCGGGTAGTTAACCCGAAGTCATCGGACGTGCTCAAGATCCTGCCTGAGCTTTTCCCCGGCCTGGAGCTTCCCGTTGACCGTAAGACCAAGCGTCCTACCGCTGGTAAGGAAGCCCTGGAGTCGCTGTGCCGGGATTACCCGGAAGACCAGAATCCGCAGGCGTACCACCTGTTCAAGCAGATCGCCAGGTACCGCCGCGAGGACACCAAGCTCGGCCTGCTGCTCCGGCCGTTCGAAGTCCTGTGTGATTACGGGGACGGCAGGGGCCGGACGACGATCTACACGATCGAGGCCACGACCGGCCGCACGTCGTCGCGGAGGTTCAACGCCCAGCAGCTCAGCCGTCAGGGCGGCGTGCGCGCGTGCATCACGACCGATCCGGGCTACCTGGGCATCTCAGCGGACTTCCAAGGCTGCGAATTGCGTGTTGCGGCAGCCCTTTCGGGCGATAAGGGGCTCTACGAGGCTGAGATCAGCCCGTGGTGCTACAAGTGCGAGCAAGACACGTTCGACTATGCCCCCTGTGCCTGCGGGCTCAAGCCTGACGACACGGTAGCAGGGCATATCGGCCTCCACTGGCGCACGGCACACTCAGGCTTCGGCAAGGACGCCACCTACGAGCACCGCTACATGGCCAAGAGAGCCACGTTTACCCGATTGTTCGGAGGAGGCCCTGAAACCGCTGCCGCGCAGGTAGGGTGCGCAATCGCTGACATGCAAAGCGTGTTCAGAGCGTTTGACAAGAACGCTCCGGAGTTTACCGAGTGGGATAACCGGATGCGCGACTGGTATCGCAAGGGCTCTCTGATCTGGAAGGACTATTCCACGGGCATAACGCACGCCGAGAAGATCGACGGGCAGAACCGGATGATTTACCGGGCGTATTCCGGCCGCAACATCTACGTTAACAACGGCCAGCACGCCGCAGGAAATGGCGCTATCCAGGGCACTGCGAGAGAACTCCTGGTAGACGGGGTGCTCCGCTGGAACCGCTCGAAGTTCGGCGGAGGCGTGATCCTGCCTGTGCACGATGAGGTAGTGGCTATGGTGAAGGCTGAGGACGCGGAGGCAGCGCTGATCGAGCTGGTGAAGTGCATGGAGACCCGCGTGCTCAGCTCGCCGGGGTTCGAGGTGCTGATCGGGGCGGACGTCGATCGCCCGTGGAAGTCCTGGCAGGACTCGTCGTGACTGAGGAGGAGTGGAAGAACTACCGGGAATTCGCGGGCAAGGTTATCGAGAGCACGGATGCCGAAGGGCGCATGTTCCTGGTCTGCTATTGCGCTGCGCATGCTCCTGACGTGTTCACGGAAGCTATGACGGCCCTGGCCCTGGAGAAGATCGAGCAGTTGTGAGCGCCGGATCGCGCTGAACGACGCGAAGACTAGACGAGCGGCGAAGAAGGGGTAGACTGCCGACATGTCAGAAAATTACCTGTCGGTCGAAGAGGTCTGCGGCCGGCTGAGCCGCGCCGGCATCGACACCGCGACCGTGAGCAAGATCTTCGCCGCGCGCCTGGAACCGGAGAAGCTGGACGAGCTGGGCAAGGACATCGAGTCCTACCGGGGCGTCGTGGCCGTGCCCGAGCCGAGCGGCCGGGTCTACCTGGTCCTGTACAAGTTCGGGACCGGAGCACCGCTGCCGCAGGACCCGACCATCACCATCCCGCAGGAGTCCGGCCCTGACCGCAGGCCGCGCTGGATCTCGGTCAACGGCCCGTACAAGGTGGAGCTGGACGCGGCGGGCAAGCCGAAGCCGGACTGCGAGCTGCTGGTCAAGGCCAAGGAACTCACGGCGTAATGGCTGACGACGACGTTCCCCTGCTGCGCGCCGACGCGACTGACGACGACCTGGGCCAGGACGACCCCCGCGTGCTCAAGGGCGTGAAGTTCGCCAAGGGCGGCCCGTTCGGGCCTAACCCCGGCGACAACGCGACGATCAGCGAGAGCACCGAGTCCATACCAGATTCAGAGGACGCGGAGCCCGGCGATGGTGGTACCGTGGACCCTGCGTCCCCTGGAGCGACGAGCGCGAACGGGGTTATTCACGGAGGTCTGTGAGACATGACGACAAGGCTTGAGTACAGCGGTCAGCCGTTCGGACGGCCGAACCCGAAGTTCCTCAGTAAGTCATGGCGGGTCAAGCACAACGTCTTCGCATCCCGCAGCGCCGGCGGAACCCTGCTCGGCCAGGACTCGGTGGGCGTCACGGCCATGTCCCCCGGCCTGGCGGTCTACTGCGGGTACGAGGCCGGAACGCTCGGCTACGCCAGCGGCGGCTACACCACGATGCCCCAGGTCTACTCAGTCTGGCCGGGCAAGAAGTACCTCAGCGTCGGCCGCGACGCCATCGACATCGAGCCTGGCCTGGCGTCGCCCGGCGACGGTCCCGGGTTCGTCCGGGGCGCGAAGCCCCCGCACACGTCCAAGCCGGTCGTGTACTGTTCGGCCGGCGACCTCGGGGCGGTCATCGGGGCACTTCAGGGTGCGGGCATCCCGCGCTCGGCGTACTTCCTCTGGTCAGCGCACTGGATCGGCGAGCACATCTGCGGCCCGTCTTCCTGCGGCTACCCGCAGTGCGACGGCACCCAGTACGACTCGAACAACTCGTTCGACAGCGACGTGTTCAGCGCGTACATGTTCGGGCCGGTGTCCGACCCGGTGTTCCCGCTGTCCCTCGGTGCCGCCGACGTGACCAGCAACGGCCCGGTGCACAAGGTCCAGGGCCGCCTGAATGCCTGGCGTCCGGTCATCGGGCACTACGCCAGCCTGAAGGCGGACGGCCAGTACGGCGCGGCCACCAAGTCGGCGGTCATCTTCGCGCAGGAGTACTTCAAGCAGCGCGGCGTCACGGCCGGCACCTGCGACACGGCCCTGTATTCCAAGCTGCTCGGTGCGCCTGTCGCCCCGCCGCCTCCCGGCCCGAAGCCCGATGCCCCGCTGTCGGTGACCCCGGCCAAGGCCGTTACCGTGGCGTACAGTCTCCAGGTCAGCCGCACGATCACCGGTTTCACGGGCGAGTACCAGACCGAGATCATCGGCCCCAGCGGGCTTGTCATCCACCACAACAGCAACGAGCCGGGCTTCACCGTCCCCGTTCCCGGTCCGGGTGCCTACAAGGTCACCACCGGTGCCGAGGGCTACGGCAACACCGTCCAGGAAGTGACCGTCTCATGAACAGCCCGTACAGGCCCGTCCGTGGCCTCAAGGCCGCCCTCACGGCTCCCGGCTCCGGCGACGTCAACTTGTCCTGGCTCAGCCCGATGGGGCCGTACGGGGACCCGGCTGTCGCCGCGTACGAGGTCGCGGTCAGCAAGGGCTCGGTACTCGGGGCGCAGGTCAAGGGCTACCCGGCGTACGTTCCCAAGGGAACCACGTCTGAAGCGCAGTTCCAGGTCACGGGCCTTGAGCCGCACGTCGAGTACGTGATCGCGGTCCGGGCGCAGGCACGCGGGACCGACAAGCTCTCCGGCCCGTGGGCTCTCGCCCGCGTTAACGCGCCTCTTCCGCCTAAGCCGCCTATCGGCGTTCAGGTGTCCAGGGACGCGGAGTCCTACATCGGGCACGTGTACGTCTACGGCGGCCCGTCGAACGTCTACGGAGGCTGGGACTGCGTAGATGCGGAGTCGATGATTCAGACTACCGAAGGCCCGGTACAGATCAAGGATCTCCGTCCTGGCGCTGAGGTGTACACCTGGGCAGACGGTAAGCTAGTTCCCCGTCGCGTGCTGTTCCGCAGCAATCCTGAGCGCAAGCAGGTTTTCTCGCTGCGTACGGCCATGCGCGAGGTCAAAGCCACGGCTGAGCATAAATTCCTGGTACTCCGTAAGACAGGGAATACAATCCCTCCGCGCAAGCTCTCCAGGGGCACGGGAGGCAGGCATTCTCTGGAGTGGTCGCCTCAGTGGATACGACTGGCCGACATTCACGTAGGCGACGTGGTTGTTCAGATGGCGCACACTTCAGACGACGCCCTTGCCGTGCCGGACAGCCTTCTGGGCAATACGGACTACCTGTGGCTGCTCGGAGCCGCGTTCGGAGACGGGCACGGTTCTCCGCAGAGGGCTAACCGGGTCTACCTGTGCATGTTCGGTGAACAACGGGAAATCGCCCAGCAGAAGATCGAGCGCCTGACGGGTCGCAAGGCAACGGAGCACGACCGCCACGGCATGTACCTGCACGACAAGACGCTGGCCGAAGCACTCAGGGAGCACGGCGCACTTGACGTGCTTCATCACGAGATCCGGGTTCCGCGCGAACTATGGGCGCTTCCCCATGACGGCATCCGGGCATTTCTTGATGGTTATCACACTGCGGACGGCAGTGGCGTACCTGGGAAGACTCTTAGCTATCACTCTACTTCCCGCACTTTCCTGGAGGAAGTTCGCAATCTGCACATGGTGATCGGAGATGCCGTTCACCCTGTCCGCGAGTTCAAGCGCAGCGACAAGCCTATCGTGATAAAGGGAAAGGCAGTTAAGTCTGTACGTCCGCTTTACACGTTTACCTGTAATCCCGTTTCAGGTTGGCGCGGACAGGCGCTTCTGAATTCTGTCGGCATAGCCGCACATTTCCCTGAAGATTCTCACTTCCGTCCGGCAAAGGTCACTTCGATTACGCCTGTCGGCATGCGCGAGACTTACGACATCACTGTCGAGGACACGCATACCTTCATCGCAGACGGCCTTGTCGTGCATAACTGCTCCAGCTTCACGAGCTGGATTCTCGGCCACAACTTCGGGCACCTGATCCCGAACTGGTCCGGCGGCTCGGACACGTGGGCGAACATGACGGCCGACGGGACCCAGCACGGGCCTACCGCCGCGCTCTACAAGGGCTGGGACGGCGCGGTGGACATCGGCCTTGGCGAGGTCAAGCCGGGCGACCTGCTAACCTGGGACACGCACGTCGGGTTCGTGTCGAGCGACGGCCAGCAGATGATCTCGGCCTACGACACGGCAGACGGCACCATCCTCACTTCCATCGACGCAGGCCCGAGCGGTGAAACGCTCCAGCCGCGCCGGGTTATCGG
>VFSW01011754.1_pt1 | contig 12268 bp, 10 predicted proteins | sample 5358111 | NCBI WGS metagenome assembly VFSW01 (sample SAMN11554181, study PRJNA540505) | mine drainage metagenome | isolation source: sediment from site ElyBrook_90M | place: USA: Ely Copper Mine, Vershire, VT | collected 2017
GACGCGGCCCCGCACCGCGAACCCCCCCGCGAGCTCGTAGACGAGCGCGCCCGAGTCCCCGATGCCCGGCATCGAGAACGTCTCCGGGCTGTAGAAGGGCACCGCCGGGGTCAGAATGGTCAGCTCGGGCATCACCCGCAGCCAGGGCACCAGCTGCAGCGAGAGGCCGAGGGAGCCGCCCACGAGGACGCCGAAGGTCGAGACGCTGGCGCCGCCCAGCTGGCTGGCGACGCCGACGGGCACCACGTGGGCCCCGAGCACGAGCTCGCTCAGGGCGCCCTCGCCGAGACGCAGCCCGAGGAGCAGGGGGAGTCGGGCGAACACGTCGGTGGTGTTCCACAGGGCGGCATTGCAGGGAGCGCTGCAGCTGCCCGCGCCGCCGGGGTTGCCGTAGCTGACGAGGCCGAGCGCCGGCGCGAAGGCGAGGTCCAGGTAGGGGGCGCTGTAGACCGCGATGGTCGCGTTGACCTCTCCCCCACCCGCAAAGAGGCGGCCCCCCAGATCGAAGCCCGGGACGACGCCATAGCGGCCCGCCAGGCTGGCCTGCGGCTCATACTGCGAGCCGCTCGGGAGGAGATTGCTCCCCGCCCGCGGGGACGTGGCCGCGAGGGTCCCGCCGGCCGCGGTGATCTCGAGCTTGCCGGGGTCGAGGGGCCGGGCGGTCTTGAGCGTCGAGAAGCTCACGCAGCCCGCGAGGAGAAGGCCGGTGAGCCCCGCGCTCCAAAACTCTCTTGCGCCCGCCATCCAAAGGACTAAACCACTCCCCCGACACGAAAGGGAACGTCCATGGCCGAAGCCTACAAGCTGGACGGCGACATCGCCGTCCTCACCCTCGACAACCCACCCGTCAACGGCCTGAGCCAGAAGCTCCGCGCCGCGCTGGTCAGCGCCCTGCGCGCGGCCGAGGCCGACCCCAAGGTGAAGGCCGTGGTCTTGGTCGGCACCGGCAAGGGCTTCTCCGGCGGCGCGGACATCCGCGAGTTCAACACCCCGGCGGCCTTCGCCGAGCCCTCGCTGCGCACGCTCTTCACCACCCTCGACACGTTCGAGAAGCCGGTGGTCGCGGCGATCCACGGCAGCTGCCTCGGCGGCGGCTTCGAGCTCGCGCTCTCCTGCCACTACCGGGTGGCCACCGAGGGGGCCCAGCTGGGCTTCCCCGAGGTGAACCTGGGCCTCATCCCGGGCGCCGGCGGCACGCAGCGCTTCCCGCGCCTGGCGGGGCTCGAGGCCGCGGTGAACCTGATCGTCAGCGGCAAGCCTGTCCCGGCGAAGGCGCTCGCCAAGACCCCGGTGCTCGCCGAGGTCGTCGCCGGCGAGGACCCGCTGCCCGCGGCGCTCGCCTTCGCGAGGAAGATCGCCGACGCGCGCCCGCTGCCGCGCGCCCGCGACCTCAAGATCGACTACCCGAACCACGAGGCATTTCTACAGTGCGCGCGCAACACCGCGCGCGCGATGGCCAAGAGCTTCCCGGCGCCGGTCGCGGCCATCGACGCCATCGCCGGCGCGGTGACCCTGGGCTTCGACGAGGGGCTCGCGGCCGAGCTCGCGATCTTCTTCCGGCTCATGCAGACCTCGGAGTCCCGCTCGCTGCGCCACGCCTTCTTCGGCGAGCGCGCCGCGGGGAAGATCGCCGACGTGGGCGACGACGTGAAGCCCCGCGAGGTGAAGTCGGTGGGCATCGTCGGCGCGGGCACGATGGGCGGCGGCATCGCGATGGCCTTCGCCAACGTGGGCATCCCGGTGAAGCTCCTCGAGACCAAGCCCGAGTTCCTGGAGCGCGGCCTCGGGGTGATCAAGAAGAACTACGAGAGCTCCGCCAAGAAGGGCAAGCTGAAGCCCGAGGAGCTCCAGAAGCGCGTGGGGCTCATCCAGGGCACGCTCTCCTACGACGACTTCAAGACCGTGGATCTGGTGATCGAGGCGGTCTTCGAGGACCTGGCGGTGAAGAAGGAGGTCTTCGCCAAGCTGGACGCGGTGCTGAAGCCCGGCGCGATCCTCGCGACCAACACCTCGACCCTCGACATCAACGTCATCGCCGACGGCACGAAGCGCCCCCAGGACGTGGTGGGGCTGCACTTCTTCTCGCCCGCCAACGTCATGAAGCTCCTCGAGGTGGTGCGCCCCAAGAAGACCTCGAAGGACGTGCTCGCCACCGCGATGGCCCTCGCCAAGACCTTGAAGAAGACCGGCGTGCTCGCCGGGGTCTGCGACGGGTTCATCGGCAACCGCATGCTCGAGGAGTACGCGCGGCAGGCGGCCTTCCTGCTCGAAGAGGGCGCCCTGCCCGCCCAGGTGGACAAGGCCGCCGAGGACTTCGGCTTCATGATGGGCCCGTTCCGGATGATCGACATGGCCGGCAACGACATCGCCAACGCCATCCGCAAGCGGCGCACGAAGCAGTACCCCGACGAGCCCTACGCCAAGGTGCTCCAGGCGCTCGAGGACACCGGGCGCCTGGGCCAGAAGACCGGCGGCGGCTGGTACGACTACGTCCCCGGCGACCGCAAGCCGCAGCCCTCGAAGCTCGTCGAGGAGCTGATCCTCAAGAACTCCGCCGACCAGAAGATCAGCCGGCGCACGATCGGCGCCACCGAGATCGTCGAGCGGCTGGTGTTCGCGCTCGCCAACTCCGGGGCGCGGATCCTCGAGGAGGGCATCGCCCAGCGCGCCTCGGACATCGACATGATCTACCTCACCGGCTACGGCTTCCCGGTCTTCCGCGGCGGCCCGATGTTCTACGCCGACACGGTGGGCCTGCTCACGGTGCTGCGCACCATCGAGCGCTACCGCAAGACGACCTCCCACGGCGAGCGGCTGTGGAAGCCCGCCCCCTTGCTCGTGAAGCTCGCGACCGAGGGCAAGACCTTCAACCCCGACGCCTAAGAGTGAACCACGGGACGCACTCCACGACGGTCGCGGCACTGGCCTTCGGAGGATGGCGCGCCGACCGCCCGGCCACGCCGCCTCTGGCGGCGTAGAAGCACGAACCTTCAGCACGAGGAGCGCACATGTCCGACGCCGTCATCGTTTCCGTCGCCCGCACCGGTCTCGCCAAGTCCTGGAAGGGGGCCCTCAACATGACCCACGGGGCCACCATGGGCGGCCACGTGCTCAAGGCCGCCCTCGAGCGGGCCAAGCTCGAACCCGGCCAGCTCGAGGATGTGCTCATCGGCTGCGGCTTCCCCGAGGGCGCGGCCGGCAACAACATCGGCCGCCAGGTCGCGCTGCGCGCGGGCTGCCCGGTCACCGTGCCTGGCGCCACCGTGAACCGCTTCTGCTCGAGCGGCTTGCAGACCGTGGCCCTCGCCGCCCAGCGCATCCTCGCCGGCGAGGGGGACATCTTCGCCGCCGGCGGCCTCGAGGCAATCTCCTGCGTCCAGCAGGAGCTGAACCAGCACATGATCAAGGAGACCTGGCTCGACGCGAACCGGGCCGCGGTCTACTGGCCGATGCTCCAGACCGCCGAGACCGTGGCGAGCCGCTACAAGATCTCCCGCGAGCGCCAGGACGAGTACGGCCTGCGCAGCCAGCAGAAGGCCGCGGCGGCGCGCGAGGCAGGCAAGTTCAAGGACGAGATCGTGCCCTTCAAGGCCATCGCGGGCATCGCCGATCCGGAGAGCGGGCGGCTGCTGACCAATGAGGTCACGCTGGATTCCGACGAGGGGATCCGCGCCGATACCACGCTCGAGGCCCTCGCCAAGATCCGGCCGGCGGTGCCGGGCGGCACCGTGGCCGCGGGCAACGCGAGCCAGTTCTCCGACGGCGCGGCCTGCGCGATCGTCATGAACGCCAAGACCGCCGAGCAGCGCGGCCTCGCCCCCCTCGGCATCTTCCGCGGCTTCGCGGTCGCGGGCTGCGAGCCCGACGAGATGGGCGTGGGGCCGGTCTACGCGATCCCGAAGCTCCTCGCCCGGACCGGGGTGAAGCTGCAGGACATCGATCTCTGGGAGCTCAACGAGGCGTTCGCGGTGCAGGTCCTCTACTGCCGCGACAAGCTCGGAATCCCTGACGAGAAGCTCAACGTGAACGGCGGCGCCATCGCCGTGGGCCACCCCTACGGCATGTCGGGCACGCGGCTCGTGGGCACCGCGCTGCTCGAGGGCAAGCGGCGCAAGGCCAAGTACGTGGTTGTCACCATGTGCATCGGCGGGGGCCAAGGCGCGGCGGGGTTGTTCGAGGTCGCGTAGCCGAAAGTCCGCCTCCCCGTTCGGGAGGCGGCCCAGCGCTTGGAGGGGAGGAGGGCTCGTCCCGAGGAGGGACGGGCCCTTCTTCATGAGCGCAAGGCCCGGCGGTCCCCTCACCCGAGCAGGTCGGACCTCAGAGCTGCTTCGCGTACCAGGCGTCGCAGCCGAAGTGGCCCGTGGCCCCCTCCGGCTTCGACAGCGGCGCAAAGCCCTGCTTCGCGTACAAGGCGCGCGCGGCCTGCATGCTCAGGAGCGTCTCGAGATAGCAGCGCGTGAAGCCCAGCGCCTTCGCTGCATCGAGACACCTCGTCAACATCGCGTGGCCAGCCCCCCGACCGCGGGCCTCGGGCAAAAAGTACATCTTGCGCAGCTCGCAGGTGGCGCCGTCGCCTCCCGCGAGGGGCGCCACCCCGCCCCCGCCGAGGACCTCGCCTTTCGCGGACGCGAGCACGAAGTAGGCGGCCTTGAGCCCGGGCGCGCTGTAGGCCGTGAACAGGTCGTCCACCTCGGGGTCGTGGAAGGCGAACCCCGGCCCGCTCGCGCCGAACTCGGGCAGCACCGCGCGGATCACGCGCGCGACCGCGGGGGAGTCCTCGGGGCGGATCGGGCGGATCTGGAGGGCGATCACCAGGCGATCCTCGGAACGAACCGACGCGAAGTCAATCGGCGTCGGGCACCGGCCGAGAGCCCGCGCCGAGGGCAAGCCGAACTCGAGGACGACCCGCGCAGGCGGCGGCGCTGAGCCTCGGCGAGTGGCGCACCCGAGCGGTGGCTCGATGAGGACCAGCCCGCCAGCGTGGCGGTGGAGGGCGGCACGCCCTCCTCCAAGGCAGCGCGGCCGACGTGCTCTCTCGTCTTGGTTGCGGGCTCGGTGGGCCGCGCCGAGATGACCTGCGTCAAGAGCCCGCGCCATCCCGCCTCCCACATCCCTCGACGAACCGCCCCCGCGCGGAGTAGGTTCCGCCGCCGAGAGAGCCCCACCCATGAACCGACTCCGCTCCCAGATTCGCGACGTCCCCGACTTTCCCAAGAAGGGGATCGTCTTCAAGGATCTCACCCCGGCGATCTCCGACCCGGAGACGTTCCGCGAGATCGTCGACGCCCTCGCGAGTCGCTTTCGCGGCCAGGGCATCCAGAAGGTCATCGGCATCGAGTCGCGCGGCTTCATCTTCGGTGCGCCGCTGGCCTACTTGATCGGCGCGGGGTTCACCATCGTGCGCAAGCCTGGGAAGCTCCCCTACGAGCGCATGCAGGAGGCCTACGACCTCGAGTACGGCCAGAACACGCTCGAGATGCACATCGACGCCCTCGCCCCCGGCGAGCGAGTCCTGGTGGTGGACGACCTCCTCGCCACCGGGGGCACCGCCGAGGCGGTGGGCAGGCTCGTCTCCCGCCAGAAGGGCGACCTCGCCGGCTACGCCTTCGTGGTCGAGCTGGGCTTCCTCGGCGGCGCGGCCAAGCTCGGCCGCGACAAGATCTTCTCCCTGCTCAACTTCGAAAGGCCGTAGGCGACCATGACCCCACGCATCGGCATCATCGGCGGCAGCGGCATCGGCGAGGCCTTGGGCACGCTCGGGCACGGCGAGGCGCGGGACCTCGACACTCCCTTCGGCAAGCCCTCGGGCCCGATCGAGCTCACCGAGGTCGAAGGGGTCCCGGTCGCGCTCCTCTCGCGCCACGGCCCGGGCCACCTGTTGCCGCCCACCAAGGTCCCCTACCGGGCCAACATCTGGGCCCTGAAGAGCCTCGGCGTGCAGCACATCCTCGCCACCGCGGCGGTGGGCAGCCTGGCCGAGGACATCCACCCGCGCCACCTGGTGATCCCCGACCAGCTCATCGACCGCACCTTCCGGCGCGCGACCTCGTTCTTCGAGGACGTCGCGGTCCACGTCGAGCTCGCCTCGCCGCTCTGCCCGAACCTCCGACGCCTGTTGCTCGGGCAGCAGGCGAGCGTGAAGACCCACGTGCACGACGGCGGCACCTACGTGTGCATGGAGGGACCGCAGCTCTCGACCCGCGCGGAGAGCGAGCTCCACCGAAGCTGGGGGGCCCACCTCATCGGCATGACCGCCCTGCCCGAGGCCAAGCTCGCCCGGGAGGCGGAGCTCTGTTACGCGCTCGTCTGCCTGCCGACCGACTACGACTGCTGGCGCCCGCTCCCGGATGAGCTCAGCAGCATGCAGCTCCTGACCGAGATCGCCCACAACTTGAAGGAAGCGAGCCACCACGCGCTCGAGCTCATCCGCCGCACGCTGCCGCGCATCGCGGGCAAGCCCGCCGAGAGCTGCCACTGCCAGACGGCGCTCGAGCTCGGGATCTGGTCGGACAAGACCCAGATCCCGGCCGAGGTCGGCGAGCGGCTCGGGCTCCTGCTCCACAAGTACCTCGACCCAGGCGCCAAAGGCGCATGAGCGCGGTCGCCCTGGCCGGCGAAGCCTGCCACGATCGCGCGGCGGAGGGGGCGGCGCGCGACGACATCCTGCGCTTCTGCGGCCTGCTCCACGACAAGGGGTTCCTCGCGGCCAACGACGGGAACGTGTCGGTGCGGCTGTGCCCGCGTCACCTCCTGATCACCCCCACCGGCGTCCCCAAGGCCTTCCTGCGGCCGAGCGACATGGCCCTCGTCGACTTCGAGGGGCGCTCGATCACCGGCCCCAAGCCGAGCGGGGAGATCTCCATGCACCTCGCGGCCCTCGCGGCGCGGCCGGAGTGCAACGCGGTGGTGCACGCGCATCCGCCCTCCTGCATCGCGATGAGCCTGCACAAGCACCTCAAGGTGAACGGGATCCTCCCCGAGGTGATCCTGAGCCTCGGACAGATCGAGGTCGTCCCCTACGCCCGCCCGCTCTCCGCTGAGCTGGCCAAGGGCGCCGCCGCCGCGCTCGCGCACACGGACGGGGTGGTCCTCGAGCGCCACGGCACGGTCAGCGTGGGCAAGAGCGTGCTCGAGGCCTACACCCACACCGAGCGGCTGGAGCACGCGGCGCAGGTGCTGTGGATGGCCCACGCCCTCGGCCGCCCGGTGCCGCTCCCCGAGCGCGAGGCTCACGACCTGAAGGAGCTCTATGACCGCGCCCGCGCTGCTAAGACCCGTTGAGTGGGAGGGCGCCGCCGAGACCGGCGGGCTCAAGATGCTCGATCAGCGGCTCCTGCCGCTGCGCGAGGTCTGGGTCGTGGCCCGGACGGTCGAGGCGGTCGCTGCGGCCATCTCCGACATGACCGTGCGCGGGGCCCCGGCGATCGGCCTCACCGGCGCCTACGGGATGGTCCTCGCCGCGCAGGCGGTCCGGAAGCTGCCCGACGCCGAGGCCCGCCCGAAGCTCGCCGCCGCGAAGACCCTCCTCGCGGCGACCCGCCCCACCGCGGTGAACCTCTTCTGGGCCCTCGAGCTGAGCTGGAAGACCCTCGAGGCCAACCGCTCGCCGGCCGCGCTGCTCGCCCTGGCCCAGCGCCTTCACGACGAGGACATCGCGGGCAACCAGCGCCTGGGAGCGCTCGGCGCGGCGCGCATCGAATCCGGCATGGGGCTCCTCACCCACTGCAACGCAGGAGCGCTCGCCACCGGCGGGTTCGGCACCGCGCTCGGCGTGATCACCGCCGCCCACGCCGCCGGGAAGAAGGTTCACGTCTACGTCGACGAGACCCGCCCCCGCCTGCAGGGGGCGCGGCTCACCGCCTGGGAGCTGAAGCGGCTCGGCGTCCCCCACACCCTGATCTGCGACAACATGTCGGCCTCGCTCATGGCGAAGGGGAAGATCCAGTACTGCGTCACCGGGGCGGACCGCATCGCCCAGAACGGTGACACGGCCAACAAGATCGGCACCTATGGCGCGGCCGTCGCCGCCCACCACCACCGGGTCCCCTTCCACGTCGCGGCCCCGGCCTCGACGTTCGATCTGCAGATCGAGAGCGGCGCGCAGATCCCCATCGAGGAGCGCTCGACGACCGAGGTCAGCGCCTGGGGGAACGAGACCATCTGCCCCGAGGGGACCTCCATCTACAACCCGGGATTCGACGTGACGCCGGCGGCGCTGCTCACCGCGATCTTCACCGAGCGAGGCGAGATCGCGCCGGTGAACGCGGCCGGGGTGGCGCGGGTGCTGGCCGACCCCCGGCGCGCCTGAACAGCCTGCGCTCCCTCGACCCACGCGCCACGGCGTGCTAAGCACACCGCCGCCGGAGGTATTTCGCAATGGCCATGCCCGCAAAAGTGCTCTCGGAGCGCGAGTTCACGCGCGCCTACGAGACCGACATCAAGGTCGAGCCCGTCCTCTCCGAGGCCGAGCGGCGCGACTTCGTGAAGTTCCAGTGGAAGATGTACGACGGCGACCCGCACTGGGTGCCGCCGCTCTTCATGGAGCGCATGGACTTCCTGAATCCGGCGCGCAATCCGTTCTTCGATCACGCGACCGTCGAGCTCTTCGTCGCCCGCCGCCACGGCCAGATCGTGGGCCGGATCGCGGCCATCGATGACCGCAACTACAACGACTTTCACCAGAGCAAGGTGGCGGGCTTCGGCCTCTTCGAGTGCGTCGAGGACCCCGACGTCGCCCACGCCCTGCTCTCGCGCGTGGAGGACTTCGCCCGCGGGCGCGGCCTCGCCAGCGTGATCGGGCCCGAGAGCTTCTCGAGCAACTACGAGTGGGGCATGCTCGTCGACGCCTTCGACCGCGACCCCTATCTGATGATGCCCTACAACCCGCGCTACTACCCGGGGCTGGTCGAGGCGGCGAGCTACCACAAGCTCAAGGACCTCTGGGCCTGGGATCTCGACTGCAGCCTCGAGCCCAACCCCAAGGTCGCGCGCATCGCTGACAAGATCCGCGAGCGCGAGGGGGTCGTGGTCCGCTCGGCGAACATCAAGGACTTCGAGGGCGAGCTCGCCCGCATCAAGACCGTCTACAACGCGGCCTGGGAGAAGAACTGGGGTTTCGTGCCCTTCACCGACGCCGAGTTCGAGCACCTCGGCCGGGACATGAAGCAGATGGTGAAGCCCGAGCTCCTGCTGATCGCCGAGGTCAAGGGCGAGCCGGTCGCGTTCTCGATGACGCTGCCCAACGCCAACGAGATCCTGAAGCGGCTCAACGGGCGGCTCTTCCCGACCGGGCTCTTCAAGGCGCTCTACTACGCCAACAAGATCAAGACCGCGCGGCTGATCACCCTGGGCATCGTGTCGGGCTACCGCCGGCGCGGGCTCGACTCGATCCTCACGCTCGAGACCCTGCGGGCCGCCCGCCGCCTGGGCTACATGCACGGCGAGATCTCCTGGACGCTCGAGGACAACCACCTCGTCAACCGGGCCATCGAGGCCTTCGGCGCCAAGCGCTCGAAGACGTACCGCGTGTACGAAAAGGTCCTGTAAGGCCTCCGCGTTCCCCACACCTTGTCGGGGATCACAGACCGGGCGCGCGTTCCATGGCACCTCTGGGGGGGTGGCGGTCGTGGCCGCAGCAGCCCCCCTGCCGGCGTCGGCTCGCCGCGGGCCGCTTACCGGTGCGCGCGGCTGCTGGCGCGGGCCGGCGACTCGTGCGACTCACGGAAGAACTTGAGCGCGTTGTCGAGCGAGTTCTCCTCGGCCTCGACCACCAGCGCGCGCAGCGCGGTGTTCGGCTGGCGCAGCGTCTCGTAGTACCGCTGGCGATCGATGGAGTGGATGATCGCCGGCAGGTAGTTCGCCCGCAGCAGCAGCAGGTTCATCAGCAGGCGCGCGATCTTCCCGGAGTTTTCGGTGAAGGGGAACACCTGCATGAAGCCGTAGTGGATCACCGCCCCCTGCTTGAGGGGGTGGAACTCCTTGAACTCGGTCGTGCCGCCAAAGTCGACGAGCTTCTGGAGCTGCTCGGCCACCTTGGCCGGGGGCGCGATGTCGTGGAAGTAATTGCGGTGGAGCGGCATGTCGCGCCGGTAGATCGCCTTGTCCTTGCCGGACACGCTGTTGCCCAACGTCTCGTAGAGCTTCTTGATCAGGGTGAGCGAGAGCTTGGCCTTGCTGCTGGCCGCCTCGGTGCGAATGATGTTGATCGCATCTCGCTGGTTGCGCACCTCGAGATACACCGCGCTCATCGTGGAGTCGTTGACCTGCCCTCCATTGATGGCGTGCCCGAGCTCAGTCGCGGTGAGCACGACCCCCTCGAGGGCGTTGTCGTGATAGAGCCAGCTGAGCTCGAATTTCTTCTCGAAATCGGTAGCGGTCTTGGGTTTGGTACCAGCGAGGTGGCGGAGACTCTCGAGCTTGGAGTCGACCGAGGCGTATTCATCCTGCGACATGGGACGGTTGGCTACTAGCAAGGTATTGATTTGTCAAACGAAAATAGAGCGTTCTTCGTCACCGCGCGGAAATCGTCGCCGGGCCGAGGAGACTCGCGTCGTCCAACCCCATGAGGAGTCGACTAATTTTGGCGCAGTCCCTAAGCTGCGCGCACCGGAGGTCCACATGTCCAAGGTCATCCATTCTGCCGACGCCCCGAAGGCGATCGGCCCGTACTCGCAGGCCATCCAGGCGGGCAACCTCGTCTTCCTGTCCGGGCAGATCCCCCTCGATCCCGTCAGCGGCCAGATCGTCGAAGGGGACATCAAGGCCCAAACCGAGCGGGTGATGGAGAACCTCTCGGCGGTCCTCAAGGCGGCGGGGATCGACTTCCAGCACGTGGTGAAGTCGACGATCTACCTCGTTGACCTGAACGAGTTCGCCCAGGTCAACGAGATCTACGGCAAGCGCTTCCACGAGAACCCGCCCGCGCGGGCCACGGTCCAGGTCGCGGCGCTGCCGCGCGGCTCGCGGGTGGAGATCGACCTGATCGCGGTGGTGAACGCCTAGCGAGCGGGCGCCAGCGGCCGGGCGCGCCGCGACCCCTACTCGGCCCGCCCCACCCGCTCCACCGAGTACACCCCGGTGATGCGCTCGATCGCCGCGAGGCAGTCGTTGAGCTGGCGGACATCCGAGATCGAGACCTCGAAGGTGTTCACCGCGCGATCGTCGCCGGTGCTCCGGCAGTTCGCCTGGGAGATGTTGACCCCCTTGGCGCTGAAGGCCGTGCTGATCTCCCCGAGCAAGCCGGGGCGGTCCACGGTGAGGATCCGCACCGTCACCGGCCGCTTGAAGTCACCCTGGACGTCCCAGCTCACGTCCACGCGCCGCTCGGGGTCGGTGGAGAGCACCTTCTCGCAGGCCAGGGTGTGCACGGTGATGCCCCGGCCGCGGGTGATGAAGCCGACGATGGCGTCGCCGGGCACCGGATTGCAGCAGCGGCCGAAGCGCAGGAGCACGTCGTCGATGCCGCTGATGCGCACGCCAGTCTTGCTGGGCCGACCGGTGACCTTCTTGATCATCTCGGCGATGCGCGAGCCCTTCTGAGGGGCCAGCTCGCCGCCGTTCTTCACCTTCTCCAGCTCGGCCGGCGTCACCAGCTGGGGCAGCACCAGGGCGGGCTGGATTCGCCCGTACCCCAGCGCGGCGAGGAGCCCCTCCTCGCCGCCTTGAATCGACAGCCCCTCCGCGGCCCGCGCGAGATCCCCGCCCTTCGAGAGCTTCTGGAAGGTGAGCCCGTAGCGGCGGACCTCCTTGTCGAGGAGCTCGCGCCCCAGGACCAGGCTGCGCTCGCGCTCCTGGTCCTTGATGTACCGGCGAATCTTGGCCTGGGCCCGGCTGGTGCGCACGAAGCTCAGCCAATCCTTGTTGGGGTGCGTCTGGGCCGAGGTGAGGATCTCGACGATGTCCCCGTTCTTGAGCTTGTAGCGCAGGGGCACGATCTTGCCGTTCACCTTGGCGCCGACGCAGTGATCGCCCACGTCGCCGTGAATGGCATAGGCGAAGTCGACGGGTGACGCCCCACGAGGGAGGCTCTGCACGTCGCCCTTGGGGGTGAAGACGAAGACCTCGTCGGTGAAGAGGTCGACCTTGACCGTCTCGAGGAACTCCTTCGGGTCTTTGAGATCCTGCTGCCACTCCATGAGTTGGCGCAGCCAGGCAAACTTCTCGTCGTCCTTGGTGAGGTTCGTCCCCTTCCCCTCTTTGTACGCCCAGTGGGCAGCGATGCCCTCCTCGGCGATGCGGTGCATCTCCTCGGTGCGGATCTGGATCTCCA
>VFSW01011755.1_pt1 | contig 12268 bp, 11 predicted proteins | sample 5358111 | NCBI WGS metagenome assembly VFSW01 (sample SAMN11554181, study PRJNA540505) | mine drainage metagenome | isolation source: sediment from site ElyBrook_90M | place: USA: Ely Copper Mine, Vershire, VT | collected 2017
GCCGAAGAACGGTACCCGCGACTTGCCCCGCTCCTCATCCTCGCGGCACTCACTGGGATGCGGCGAGGGGAGTTGTGCGCACTCCGGTGGACTGACGTGGACCTCAAGCTCGGAGTCATTGAAATATCCCGCTCAGTGGTTGTCGTGCCTGGCGGCGTTGCGGAGAAGGGGACGAAGACGGACACCGCAAGGGAAGTGGCTCTTGATCCGGTCGGAATTGCCCTCCTGGAGGAGTACAAAGACGAAGTCATCGGCTGCGCGAAGGCTGTCGGAACAGCGCTTTTGAAGGACGCCTTCATCTTCTCACCCTTCATTGATTGCACGACTCCATTCCGACCCGACAACGTGACCTCGTTTTTCATCCGAGTCCGTGATTCTGTTGGAGCGAAGGAAGTCCGATTGCACGACCTTCGCCACTTCACAGCCACGCAGCTCATCGGGGCAGGGGTGGACGTGCGTACCGTCGCCGGTCGCCTTGGACACGCTGATCCCTCGATCACGCTTCGGATCTACAGCCACCTCCTAGAGGACCGAGACCGTGCAGCGGCAGCAATTATGGGCGACGTACTAGGTCCGACGAAGAAGAGGGCGGCGCGGGCAACACGCTGAGGGCAGACTGGTTCCGTGCCAGACGATGACAAAGTCTCAGAGCTTCCATTCGAGATAACCGTCGGGCCTATCTCGATGATCCACCAGGACTGGTGGGAAAAGAACCCTGATGCCCTTCGAGACGCCGAAGACGTCGCAGCGTGGCTTGACTTCCACATCGAGCGGCGGACTGCCGGAGAGACAAAATCAGGCAAGCCGGTCGAGCGACTTACGCTTACTGTCGAACAAGCAGCGGAGGCGCTCGGCATCTCCCGAGCGTTTGCCTACGAGGCCGTCGCGCGTGGCGAGATCCCTTGCATCCGGATTGGGCGGCGCGTTCTTATCCCGAAGGTGGCATTAGATCGGCTTCTTGGCGCCACTTCCTAGGAGTGAGGTAGAGGAAGCGATGAGAGTTGCCACCATCGTGTAAATCGCCAGCCACTAATGCGATACTACATTCGACGCGTGTAATGGGTAGTGCTATGAAGTTTTGCGTTCGTGGTGCGAACAGGGGGGCTTGTTATTTCACATACGCCTGTTGCCGACGCTGCTCGCAAGTCCCGTAAAGACCTTGTTGTCAACCTGGCACACCCACCTTTCTCGGACCGTCGTTTCTGGTGGGCTCAAGTCATGGTTGCTGTCGTCGTTCTCATCCATTTTGTCGCCACTGTCGTTCAAGACCAAGCCATAATCCCTCTCCCTGATTTTGTGTGGATTTTGTTGCTGTTCATTCCCGTCATTTACGCGGGCATGATCTTTGGCTTAGTGGGATCTTTCGGTACGGCGCTGATGGGCATTGTGTTAATAGCGCCAGCGACGGTGTTTCTGCCCCACACCAGTACCGAACTCTGGGGGGAGTGGAGCATCCTTGCCGCGGTGCTGGCCAGTGCAATCATGCTCGGTGACCGCTTTGAGACTCAACGGGTCATTACGCAGGTAGAGAAGGCTGCCGAAATATCCGAGGCGCTCAGGAACTCCGAGGAGCGCTTTCGCACGGCTTTTGATGCTGCGCCGATAGGCATGACCTTCACCTCTCGCGAGGGGCAGTTCCTCCGAGTTAACGCCGCATTTTGCGAGATGGTGGGGTATAGCGCCTCCGAAGTGATACGCCTAGGCGTCTTTGGCCTGACGGAGTCAACAGACCTCGACTCGACCCGAGAGGTGCTCGCGAGTGGGGCGAACGTTGACCAGTTCACTAAAGGCTACCGGCACGCAGACGGACACGTCGTATTCGTCCAGGTGACGTCCAGCCCGATGTACAACTCTGCGGGCGAGTTCGATTACTTCATCTCGCACTTCCAGGACGTCACTGCGGAGAGGGCTCTGACTGCACAACTCTCCCACCAAGCGCTGCACGACTCGCTGACGGGACTACCCAACAGGGCCCTGTTGCAAGACCGATTGGCCATGGCGCACGACAGGGGAGTTCGCCATCGGAGCCGTAGCGCTGTCTTTCTGTTGGATCTTGACGATTTCAAGAGTGTGAACGACACCTTTGGGCATCAGATCGGCGACCAGCTACTGGTGAACCTAGCCCGCCGGCTGGAGAAGGTGACCCGCTCTCCTGACACCCTCTGTCGCTTCGGCGGCGACGAGTTCATCTACTTGGCCGAGGGTATAGCGGATGAAACTGACGCCGAGAAGATCATCCAACGGTTGTTCGGCGTGTTCACTGAGCCATTCCTCATCGCGGGGATACAAATAGAACAGAGCGCAAGTATCGGTGCGGCGGTGTCCGATGCTGCGAGTGACAACGGCTACACCACACTCATCCAGAACGCCGATATCGCCGTGTACGAAGCGAAAAGCCAGGGCCAGGGCCAGTATGTCCTATTCACCGCACCGATGAGTGAACTGGTATCGAACCGCTTCGCGCTTACCCAGGATCTCGGTCATGCTCTTGCGCGTGACGAACTCTCGATGCACTACCAGCCGATCGTTGACCTGGGTACCGGTGGGATTGTCGGTTACGAAGCCCTGATGCGCTGGCAGCATCCCGAGCGGGGATGGGTACCCCCCGACGTGTTTATCCCGCTGGCCGAACAGAGCGATCTCATCGTGAAGCTCGGCTCCTTCGCCTTGGGCGAAGCTATCGCTACAGCCACCACCTGGGAAAGGGCAGTGCGCGATTTTACTCCCCCCCCCGTACGTGGCGGTCAATCTCTCCGCTCGGCAGTTCCACGACCCAGGCCTGCTCTCGATCGTAAAGGAGGCGCTCGCGTCGAGCAAGCTCGCGCCCGGGCGCCTCGTACTGGAGATCACCGAGCGCGTAGCCTTCTTCGACATCGACTCGGCAGTCAGAGTGATCGAGCATCTTAGGCAACTCAACGTAATGGTGGCGCTGGATGACTTTGGCACCGGGTACTCCTCGCTCTCCTACTTGGCGAGATTACGCCCGGAGATCATCAAGATCGACGGCAGTTTTGTGAGTCCTGCGCCTATGGACACTTCTGCAGCGCGGCTGCTCGATGCGATGATCCGACTCTGTCATGGCTTGGGCGTGGTCGCGCTAGCCGAGGGGATCGAGACGCGAGAACAACTCGCTCAGCTTTCTGATCTGCGATGTGAGTTCGGCCAGGGTTACCTATTCTCACCGGCGGTACCTGCCCAGGAGGTGCCCACAATGAGCGATTTGGTGCTAAGGAACTGGGCCGACGGAACGGATTAGCTGGCGTCAAACCGGCACGACGCTCGCTCGCTCGGTCTCCTTTGGCTGAATCCTTCTCGCTTCCAAGACAGCGATGGACATTTCCCGAGCGTTTGCAGATGAAGCTGCCGCCCGTGAGATCTCCTGCATCCACTTAGGGCGGCGCTTCCTTATCCCGAAGAACGCGCTAGATCGGCTTCTTGGCTCAACCTCCTAGGATGATGGTGGTTTGACAAGATGTGATCCGCAGGGTCAAGTAACGACTTGACCCTGCTAGAGGCATGATCATCGAAGGTTGTGACACAATCTAAGAGTCAGAGACCACCGTTGGGAATAAGGAGAGCGCCGAATGGTTAAGCAAACGAAGCAACCCCGCGACAATCAAGTTATCCAGCAGGAGTTGGTAGAACGCGGACGCTCTCTTCCCGGAGTAGCTGACGTTATCGATGTCTATGGTCGTCTGAGCGTGTACACACAGTTCGTCAACGTGCAACCCAGCCAAGTTCGCAATGCCACTGGTGGCAACGCTTCTTAGATATGCCAACTTGGGGCGAAATCTTGGCGGAGTTGCAGCAACCAGAAAACAGGCTCCCCAATGGCATTCCGAACGTCGATAAAGTCCGCCGGAAATATCTCACTCAGCTCTTTGAACTAACGCGCCGACCGACGATTCTGTATTACACGGACTGGTTCGGAAAATCCGGCCCGGCGGCATCGATCACGCTCGAAGACATGCAGGCGATGATGGAAGTGTGCAAGGATCTCTCCGGTCCGAATCTTGACATCATCCTGCACAGCCCGGGAGGAAGCCCAGAGGCTGCAGCCAGTATCGTTCGGTATCTTCGCAAGAAGTTCTTCGACATCCGTGTCTTTGTCCCGTTAGCAGCCATGTCGGCGGCGACGATGTGGGCACTCGCCGGAAATCGAATCGTGATGGGGAGTCATTCGCAGCTAGGTCCTATCGATCCTCAACTGGTGGCTGGAACTTGGCAAGCGCCTGCACGAGCGATCTTGCGCCAATTCGAACAGGCGAAAGAAGAGTGTCGCGACCCGGCGCTCCTCGGAGCCTGGATGCCCATCTTGCAGCAATATGGGCCTGCGCTTATCCAACAGTGCGAGGCCGCAGAGACTCTCGCAAAAAGACTTGTTCAGGAGTGGCTGGAGCAATACATGTTCCTTCCTTATCAGGACAAGGCAGAAAGAGCGGAGAAGACGGCAAACTACTTTGCTGATTATGAGACTCACCAATCCCATTCACTTGGGATCGATCGCGAACAAGCACGCGATCACGGTGTCATCGTCGATAATCTTGAAGTAGATCAGAACCTCCAAGACGCTGTCCTATCGGTGCACCACGCCACAATGCATACCCTCCAGGGTCCGGCGATCAAAATCGTAGAGAATCACTTGGGTCGCACCTATGCGAAACTGGCGCAGCAGATGGTCGTCCAAATGCCGATGGCTCAGCCCGGCCCAGGCGGGGCACCTCTGTTACCCGGTGGCTTGCTGCCTGGACTTCCAGCGATCTGATAGTTGCACTCCTTACTCAGCGGCACGGCTCTGTCGCCTAAATATGGTTTTCTGTTATGAAAGGTTGTACAATAACCTTTCATAAGGAGATTCCATGTCAAAGGTTGTTAAGCGACAGTGGACCAGTGACTGGTCCGGGCAGACAAAGACTGATCGCCGTTCGTGCGCGTACGAGGCCTACATCCCCGACAACCTCGTCGGTCGCTCATTCAGTCTCGACGGTGACGTAGCCGCAGACGTCGCTGATGCCGAAGCAGCAATCACCCGCATCAACGTTGAAGCGTCTGCTCTTATCGACACCGAAGCACTCGCTCGCATCCTTCTCCGTGCCGAAGCCGTTGCTTCGTCGCGAATCGAGGGCTTGGATATAGGCGCACGGCGACTCCTCCACGCAGAAGTCAGCCGTGGGCTCGACGAGGTCCCTCACGACGTCACGGCCACCGAAGTTTTAGGAAACATCGATGCCATGGTCTATGCCGTCGATCAAGTCGGTGTTGGAGATCCAATTACGGTAGACCTCCTCCTTGAAGTTCACCGGCGTCTGCTCGCGGGAAGTCGGATGGAGAAATATGGCGGACATTTCCGCGCGGAACAGAACTGGATTGGTGGTAGCGCCTACAACCCATGTTCCGCTGCGTTTGTACCACCTCCGCCCGAGTACGTCGAAGACCTCATGACGGATCTCTGTGCATTTTGCAACGACGATGCATTGCCTGCAGTGGCCCAGGCAGCCATTGCCCACGCCCAGTTTGAGACCATTCATCCCTTTGTCGATGGCAATGGACGTACTGGGCGAACTCTCATCCACCTCGTGCTTCGTAGAAGGGGCCTGGCTCTACGAGTGCTGCCGCCCGTCTCACTAATTCTCGCTACCTGGGCGAAGGCATATGTCGAAGGGCTGACAGGAGTGCGCTACCGAGGACCGGCGACGGGTAAGGATGCTCACATAGGGGTTAATCGATGGATTGCACAGTTCTCTGAAGCCTGCATTCGGGCCGTGTCCGACTCGAACACTTTTGAAGCTCGCGCCCGTTCCATCGAAACTGGCTGGCGTGAACAGCTCCCAACAGTACGAAAGAACTCCGCCACGGATCTCTTACTGCGAGCCCTGCTCGGGGCTCCTGTCGTCACGGTGAATAGTGCAGCTGCACTCATAGGTCGTACCTTCCCCGCAGCGAACAACGCTGTCACGCAGCTCGTCGAGGTAGGTATCCTCAAGCAAGTCAACATCGGGCGACGCAATCGCGCATATGAGGCACCGGCGATCATCGCTGCCTTCACTGACTTAGAGCGTCAGCTCGGTAGTCCCGGTGGCGACACGAGAACGAGCGAACCATCTCGTCGAGTTCCACAGCGGCCACAGAAGAACTGACTCGCTAGACGCGAAAGAGCGAAGTTGCACTTAACCCATTGACAACATGGGGGTACGTGCCGGACACTGATCAACGGATCGAATTTTCGCAAGTGTGTACTTTTCGAATATTCGCATCTCAACTTCTTACAGAGGGCGTATCGGTGCGACTTGCAATCACCAATCTCAAGGGGGGGACGGGGAAAACAACTACGGCAGTCCATCTTGCTGCTGGGCTCGGACAACGCGGACGGACGCTACTGATCGACGCCGACGAGCAAGGCTCAGCGACTGCGTGGACCAATCTGATCGAGAACGGGTGTCCATTCGACCTCGTGACTCACACTCGACCAGACATCCACGACCATCTTGAACATCTCATGCGGACGTACGAGCACGTCGTCATCGATGCTCCACCGCACGACACAGCCACTGTTCGCAGCGCGATCCTTTCAGCAACGGACATCCTGATCCCATTGACTCCCAGTGCCATGGACATCAACCGTCTCTGGCCGATGATCGAGTTGGCAGGAGCCGAAGTAGGCCCTAACGCCCCATCGGTCCATGTCCTCCTAACGAAAGTTCGGGCGAACACGAGGACGCTCCGCATGACACGTGAAACCCTCGCAGAGATGGGAGTCCCCGTCATCCAAACGGAGATACCTCAGCGAGAGTCGTACCGTGTCAGCTTTGGAACGGTGCCCACCAGTGAAAACATCTACGGGCAGGTGCTGCGCGAACTGCTCCTACAGGAGGCCGCAGCATGACCACACCACCCACAGCGAGCGACATCAAGGCGACGATGAAAGCGAGCATTCAGCAAGGGATGGCCGCGAAGGAGCAGACCGAGAACGCGGAGCCAGTGACCTCACTTGTCGGTAGACCCGTTGGTCCCGACAAGCGATTCACGGTCGTTCTGAGCAACGACCAGCACCGCTTCGTGAAGCGGTTCGCCGTTGATCACAACAGCGATGCAAGCACCATTACGCGAACGCTCTTCACCATGCTTCAGTCCGACAAAGCGTTTGCCGATCTACTGCTGGCTCGCATTCAGAAAGGCTAACGATGCAGCAATTCGACTTTACGAATTGTTGCAAATTCGCATTGCTGCAAATTCGCAACCCCAACATCGGTCAGACTATCAAGGAGGCCGTTCCATGATCCACGACCCGACTTCAACTCCCCCGATCACCCAGCTCCTTTGTTCCAAAGGGAGACACACGATCGGCCACGAAACCAATCTGTCGCGCAGCCCGCTGTGGAGCACCCGCCAGCGCTGTGCTCCTGAGGAGACGGTCATCTCCCCGACGCTGTATGGTCACTCCTTCCGCCAGGTTGAGGGAAGTTCGTTGACGACTGCCGACCAACGGCTCTTTGCTCATTTGACGACCGGCTTTGTTCGAAATGGATGTCCTGCAGATCGACGGGTCCCGTTCAGTCTTGGCGACGCAGCTCTTGCCCTCGGCTACGAGGAACTTGGAGGAAAGCAACGCTCGCTCGTTCGTGGGTCGCTCGCTCGGCTTAGGAGCGTCACTATCGAATCTGCCGTCAGACACACGGACGGTCACGAAACCGTTCTCGGTTGGGGGCTCATTGACAGTTACCTCGTCACCACCAAGGGCAACGGTAAGGGCTGGATCGTCCTGAGTGAGGCTATATCGCTTCTCCTTGAGGAAGGAAGTGTGACCTTTCTGCACGAACCCACTTGGAACGCAATCTGCTCCGAGGATGAGGTGGCTGGAAGGCTCTGGAGTTTTCTGGAGGCAGAAAACGTCCGCAACGGCTGGAAGTACGCCATCTTTCCGCCCGAAATCGGGGGACCTTCGTCCATTCCGGCCATCTCTGACGTACTCATGCTTCACTGGGCATCTCGACGCAAGGTTGCGCAGCGAATCAAGGAAGCATGTGCCGTCATCGCCGCTCACGACACGCGCTACCAGCTCGACGTTATGCAAGCCAAGACGGCGGGCGGCTGGAACCTTGTTTGCTCGTCATCTCAACAACGCCTTCCAAAGAGCCCACAAATGGGAATTCCCGAATCGGTGATTCGGGCGTGGCGACAGGTCTACCGCAGCCAGTTACCAAGTACTCGCCAGCGGGCAGTCCTGGGGGAGCTGATTACTCGTCACTCTCCCGAGTGGATCACGGGCATTCTCATCCAGTCGCTCGAACAAGGACAAGAGCCGTTCCAGGACCTCCTAGAGCGAGACACGTTGGCCTCCAACGAGCGCCTCCACGCCGTTCGCGAAGCCGAAGAGGCGTGGGAGGTGGAGAAACGGCGCCAGTCAACTGGAGCTGAGCGCTCGCTCGCCGAACTGCTCTTTGAAGTCAAAGGACGGACCAGCTCCGTCTGAGCATCTTTCACCACTCACGCAGTGGGTACTTTCAGGGCACGCAGCTGGGTACTTTCGGACCCTTTGTTGGGTACTTTCGGACCCAGTTACTAGGTACTTTCGGACCCGCTTGCGGCAGAAAGTCCTTTTCCGTACACGGAGTTTTTGGTCCATAAAAACGAGTGCCCATTTGTACCGTCGTATTAACCGTCGTATTAACCGTCGAGACTCTCGCTTCGCGAGTCTCTTGTGCATTAAGGCCCTAGGGGACAGCTCATCCGAGGATCTGGAGGGTGGTCAATGTTGCATAATGACAAAGTGACACAGTTCTTTTCTGACGCCGAGATCCGCTCACTGTTGAACGTAAGAGACGCGGTTCGGTGGATGGGCGAAGCCATCGACGATCATCATCGCGGCCTCCTTGTCGCTCCGCCGCGCGCCCATGCTGATCTCGGAGACGGGCGAATCATGTTCACTGCGGGACAACTTCGCGGATCGTGGTTTGGTTACCGCTCATACGATACGTTCCCAGCAGAGCCCGGGGAGCAAGTCGTCGTCGCTCATGACGAGGCTACTGGTACCGTCCGGGCGATCGCGGTCGGCAACGAGCTCGGACCGCGCCGCACGGGAGCCATCGGAGCGGTCGCGGCTGATGCATTGGCCGCGCCCACGGCCACAGTGGCGGCCATCATCGGCACCGGGACCCAGGCGGCCACCCAGTTATGGGCACTGTCTGCAGTGCGGAACCTGAGCGAAGTTAGAATCTTTTCTCGAAACCAAGCGCGACGCGATGCTTTCGTGGAGCGAGCAAAGGTTCTGACCGGTGCTGAATGCCGCAGCGCGTCATCCACTCGGAGTGCTGTCAACGGCGCAGACATCGTGATCCTCGCCACGAGCAGCCCGACACCGGTGATTGAGGCCAATTGGCTGGAATCTAACGCTTACGTCACCACCCTCGGACCCAAACAACAAGGACGGGCGGAGTTCGGACTGGACCTCCCCGCCATCGCAGCAACGATTGTCACCGACTCTCTTGCGCAGATCGACGCCTACGATCCGCCCAATGTTCTGGTCGGGACACCCCAGCGAGACCGGCTTGTCTCCCTTGGTGCCGTGCGCGCCGGTGAAGTCGCTCGACCTGAGCCGGACCGAATCTCGCTCTTCTTCTCCGTGGGGCTCGCTGGCACGGAGGTCTACCTACTCAACCGACTCACGACATCGGCCAGCGAATAGAAGCCGAACCCCAGTAACCACGATCAACTTCGGGCTTTAGCTAAGTGCTCGGCACGGAGCTACTTCCTTCAATGGGAAAGTGATTAGACGCGTCAAACGCGTCATCCTCTCTTGCTGGTCCTTGATCCTGCTCCTCGGATTTGGTACCGTGTCCGTAGTGGCTCGTGGTGTTCGCTGAGCATCGCTTGCAGCCCTCAAGAATGTCCTGCACTAGCCCCTATAACCGGCGTGCAGACCTATTTTGCGTACATTTTCAAGAGTCTCGCTGAAACATTCCATCTCGTGATAAGGGAATTCCGCCGCGCTGCCCCTTCCTTGCATTGCAGAGGCAATGGTTCAACACCCCACACCCACATCGTGATATTTGTGTGTATGGGGTGTTGAACCAGTCATGGGGCAGCGCGGCGGAAAAACAAATTGAGATGTAGGTGTTTTGAACTCGATGTTTCTTGAAAGAAGAAGTGGGCTGGAGTCCTCAGTGCAGGCGAAATTGTGAAGAAAAAAAGGAAGAGGAAGTCGGCTTCCTGAAGCCGAGGAAAAAAGAGAAGAGTAGGTCGATGCAGGCGAACGAAAATGCGAAGTCTTTTGAGAGAGTTGCCAGACCAAGAACTCCAGCCCACCTTTTCGTCCTCCATCAACATCGAGACTGAGGAGGACATCCGCTGTGACAATTCAGTGCGTTTTGGTCATGCAGTGTCGGCGGATGTCCGATAATCAATATGGAACTGCGTTGCAGTTCCAGGCGTGCGGCTTCGAGTAGTGATGATGGCTGAGCAAACTGGCTCAAAGCGCACAGGAGACCAAGTAGGCGCGAACCGCCTGCCGTTGAGAGCGTCTGGCCACATGCAGCTCACTGACCGCGACGAGGAGATCCTTGTCTGGGTCGCCCGACACGGGATCGTGACGGTTTATCAGATAACTGCAAAGTTCTTCCCGACTCCGCACGGGAAGTCCGCTTGCTTTCAGCGGGTGCGGAAACTCTGCGAAGCGTCCCCGCCACTCCTCCAGCGTCACCGGACCCATTATCAAGAGCCGTCGGTACTCAGAGTCACGACTCATGGAGCCCGGCTTGCAGACGCTGGGCTGTCACCAGCCCACATCGTCCCGAACGAGGTTCCACACGCGCTGGGGATCGTGGACCTCACAGAGGCAATCCTTGCAACACATCCGGATGCAACTCTCATTACGGAGCGCGAGCGCCGTGCTGAGCGTTACAGAGACAAGCGGAAGGGGCTGCGAAAGACGACGGGTCGCATTCCTGACGCCGTCTTCGTTCTTCCCGCGACGGGCAATCGCAAAGAACAGACCATCGCTGTCGAGCTGGATAGGACAGCTCGAAGCAAGATGGACGCTGAAGCCGTTATCCGTGCGTATCTCTCCGAGCGATACGACGCGGTTTGGTGGTACGTCCGGCCCTCACGGGTTGCGTCATTGACAGAAATTGTTAAGCGAGGCCGCGTGGCCGACCTCTTCGAGGTACGACCATGGCGGGGCCGCTAGTTTCACAAAAAGGAACGCCGATGGGACCGTTCCAGCCAGGCATCCCCACCACGGATGTCGGCTCCCAGTTCAACCTGTATCGGAACGTGACATCGTCCCTTGCTGTTGTCCTTGCTGCGAGTGTTATCGCAATGCCTGCAGCCGTCATCGGTATGGCCGTTTCCTGGGGAATCTGGAAGCTCACGCGCCCGACATGGCTGACGGCCATGATGATGTCGGCTTCGGGCGTCCTGTGCGTCCTCCTCTTGAGTCGAGAGGTCGCGTGGTTTTGGCCCTGGGGCCTCATTATTCCAGGGCGGCTCTACGACCTCTTACCGATAACGAGCGCTGCGTCGCTCAGCAACGCACTCTTTCGGAGTTCTGCCATCGAGCTGTGTGCAGGACCAGTGCTGCTCCTTGGGTGGGAGTCAATGCTCGGATTTCGAGAGCAGACACTCTTGGGAGGAATCTTTCGTCAAGCGCAAGAAGTGCGCAAAGAAGCTGCTCAAGCTCGTACTGGAAAAGATATGTACGCTCGTTCCATGAACGAGTCATCCGTTGATTCTGCGCATCCGAACGGCAGTATCCGGCTCGGCGTCTTCAAGACCAACCGTAACAAGATGTTCGACCTGACGGTCGGGGAGCTGGGATTACACACGTTTCTTCCCGGAGCCACTGGATCGGGAAAGACGACCACGTTAGAACGACTCGCTGACGGTGCAATGGCTAGCGGCAGCGGCCTCGTCATCATTGACTGCAAGGGCGGGTCGCTCGGCGCGACAGCCAAGAAACTGGCAGCCCGTCACGGGTTACCGTTCATCGTCGTGGACCCCGACGATCCGACAACGGTCGGCTACAACCCATGCACGGGAAGTCCGAGTGATGTTGCGAACAAACTCATCGGCTCCTTTGCCTTTGGCGAATCCGGTGAGATCTACAAGCAGGTCGGCATGAATGTCATTCCGCTTGTCGTCAAAGGACTCAATGCGACTGGCGTACCCGTGACACTCGTCACGATCGCTGACTCCTTGGATGCGAACGGACTTCGCATCCTTGCAAAGAAGGTGGACTACCTCGCCCTGGACGACGCAGACGCAAGTGATCCGA
>VFSW01011756.1_pt1 | contig 12267 bp, 12 predicted proteins | sample 5358111 | NCBI WGS metagenome assembly VFSW01 (sample SAMN11554181, study PRJNA540505) | mine drainage metagenome | isolation source: sediment from site ElyBrook_90M | place: USA: Ely Copper Mine, Vershire, VT | collected 2017
AGCTGGTAAAGCTCCCGGGTGTCGGACGGAAGACCGCAAACCTCGTCATCGGCCTTGGATACGGGAAGCCGGCCATCTGCGTTGATACGCATGTTCACAGGATCTCAAACAGGTTCGGTTATATCAAAACAAAAACGCCGTTTGAAACCGAGATGGCCCTGAGAAAGGTCCTGCCGGAACAGTACTGGATCATTTACAACGATTTGCTCGTTGCACTCGGCCAGGCGATCTGTCATCCGGTGTCACCGAAATGTTCGGTATGCCCCGTCACCGCATACTGCATGAAGATCGGAGTAAACCGCGTTAAAAAGTCAGCCAAGGGATGATAAGTCCTCACACGGCTTGCGCCTGAAGCGCATCCGTCTGTGGCGGATAAAATGGTGGGACGTTCTAACGGGGGTAAAGAGAAGCAGATAAGCCGGGAATATTGTGTTTAAAGGTTGACAATTTTTCAGTCTCAGTTATTTAATTAACATCTCAGTGCAGGAGGTCATTGTTATGAATTCCGTGTATCTTTTGCTTGCAGGTCTGGGCGTCTTTGCGATCGGCTACCGGTACTACTCTGCGTTCATAGCGGCAAAGGTGCTGAGCCTTGACGCAACAAGAAAGACACCGGCTTATACAAAGAACGACGGCAAGGATTTTGTGCCGACAAACCGGTTTGTGCTGTTCGGTCATCATTTTGCAGCAATAGCCGGAGCAGGTCCTCTGATAGGGCCGGTTCTTGCAGCACAGTTCGGCTTTCTGCCCGGGGCGATCTGGATTATCTTCGGAGCTGTGATAGCCGGTGCTGTCCATGATATCGTGATTCTCTTTGCCTCGGTACGCAACGGCGGCGAGGCGCTCCATAACATCGCGAGAAGGTACATGGGAAGGCTCAGCGGTATAACAACCGCACTTGCCACCTTATTTATCATCATAACAGCCCTGGCCGGGCTTGCCATTGCTGTTGTAAATTCCATGAATGAAAGCTCATGGGGTACGTTCACCATAGGGTTTACCATACCGGTCGCACTGCTTGTCGGATGGTACATGAAAACCCTGAGGCCGGATAAGATAGCAGAGGCAAGCGTTATCGGAGTAGTGCTCGTACTGGCCGGTGTCATCTTCGGAAGAATCATCCAGCAATCGTCCATATCATCATGGTTTATGTTTTCGAGGCACCAGCTCTCGATTATGCTCGCTGTGTATGGATTTACAGCATCGGTCCTGCCGGTCTGGCTTTTGCTTGCTCCAAGGGACTACCTCAGCACCTACATGAAGCTCGGCACCATAGCCATGCTTGCAATAGGTATATTTATTGCGCATCCCTATTTACAGATGCCTGCTTTAACAAAATTCATACACGGAGGAGGCCCGATAATACCCGGCAAGGTGTGGCCCTATGTATTTATCACCATCGCATGCGGGGCAATATCAGGGTTTCATGCACTCATAAGCTCGGGAACAACCCCGAAGATGCTTTCCAATGAAAAGGACATACGGTTCATCGGTTACGGTGCCATGGTCACCGAGGGCTTTGTAGCTTTGATGGCACTTATTGCCGCAAGCGTCCTGCCGCCGGGCGATTATTTTGCTATCAATACCATGCCCGCGGTATTTGCGAAGCTCGGGATGAGTACCGTCCACATGAACGAACTTTCAAGGCTGGTCGGGGAAAATATCACCGGCAGGCCGGGAGGCGCCGTGTCACTCGCCGTGGGCATGGCGTACATCTTCGGGAATATTCCGGGATTAAAAACACTCATGTCGTACTGGTATCACTTCGCCATTATGTTCGAAGCACTTTTCATTCTTACGACCATAGACGCGGGCACGAGGGTCGGAAGGTATATCCTGCAGGAGTCTATCGGGAGCATCATACCGAAGGTAAAAGAGATCTCGTGGTGGCCAGGCGTTATTATAACGAGTGCCGTCATATCCGTTTCATGGGGATACCTTTTGTACTTCGGCAGTATCAGTACGATCTGGCCCATGTTCGGTGTTGCAAATCAGTTGCTTGCTGTCATCGCACTGACCATAGGCACGACATTTATCCTCCATCACGCACCCAAAAAAGTATACAGCCTGATCACCTTTCTTCCGTTTGTCTTCATGTTTGTCGTTACCTTTACAGCGGGTCTGGAAAATATATTCGATATCTATATCAAGCAGAACACAACAACAGCACATGTTAATATTTTCCTGACGGTATCCATGCTGGTCCTTGTTTTGCTTATCGCACTTGACGGTATACGGAACTGGTTCAATATACTTACCGGCAGGGCAAAACCCGTGGTTGAAGGCCAGGATACAGAGCACATACCCGAAGATGTAAGGCGATCGATAGATAACCTGGAGTAAACCCCGTTAGAAAGTCTTCACAGGACTTGCGCCGGAGGAGCATGTGTCTGTTGCGGAGAAAATGGCCGGTCCATCATTTTGAACTGAAGGATTGCTTCGTCACTTCGTTCCTCGCAATGACAGCCCAAGAGCCTGCAATAACCTGGCAGACATCGAGTGGTAATCCCTTACCGAAGAATTAAAAAGAGACTTCAAATCCCCCCTACCCCCCCTTTTCTAACGGGGGGTAGGGGGGATTATCAATATATAACTGTGTTTTATCAGCCGGCTTACTTGCTTATTGACAAACAAATCAAATTATCCTAAATATACAATTGTTATGAATACCAATTATAAAAACAAAGAAAAAATCGATAAAATGCAGGATGCAATAATAAAGGCGGCAATCAAGGTTTATGCCGCAAAAGGCATGCATGGCATAAGGATAGCTGATATCGCAAAAGAGGCCAATGTTTCCTACGGGCTTGTGTATCATTATTTTAAAAACAAAGAGGATGTTCTGAATGCCATATTTACGAAAAGCATCGGCATCTTTCTACGGGCCATCGAGAATGCTTCTATCCAGGAAAAGAGCCTCGAGCAGAAACTCGGTTCAATAACGACATTTTTGTTCAACGCGTGCAAGGAATTCCCGGAGTTTATGTATGTGATTATGTTTGAGGTCATCTGGACGCCGAAGTTCCTCGAGACAAGGAATTTTATCAGTTTTACCAAGGCGTTTACAACCTTTGAGAAGATATTGATCGAATACAAAGACAAAGGTGAATTAAAGAAAAATATAGATACCACGGTCAGCACCTACATGTTTTTCGGCGGGCTTGAGATGCTTCTGACCGGTATCGTCTTAAAGGCCATACCTGTCGAAAAACCCGAGATGTTCCAGAAACTTTCGAATAGTTTTATCAATCAATACATAAACGGTATAGCGTCGGACAAAGAGCTCAATAAGTGATCTCTGTATTGAATACAAACATGTCGATGAAAGTGTCATTGCGAGAAGTCACGCCAAGGGCGGGACGACGAAGCAATCGCAGCGAAGAAAGATTTCTCGACCCAGCTTCGCTGTGTGCCTGTCGTTCGCAATGACGGCAAAAGAGCATTGATCCCGTTTGTCTTAATACAATGTGGACCGCGTGTAGTTATGAAGTCAAAGGAGGTAGTGTATGGAGTTTAGCCTGTCAAAAGAGGACCAGGATTTTAAAGAGAGTGTTTATAGATTCGGATTAAGAGACCTTGCCCCGCTTTCCCAGAAACTTGAGTATGACGACAAAGAAGAATTCATTGTAGCAAATTGGAAGAACATGGGCAAGTTCGGATTGCTCGGTCTGCCTTACCCGGAGCAGTATGGAGGGGCAGGGGCGAGTGTCCTGACAACAACGCTCGCTGGCGAGGCGCTTGGATACGCAGGCGTGGATGCCGGGCTTTTGCTTTCCTGGGGTGCTCACATGATCCTGTGCGGAGTGCCGATATGGCAGCTCGGTACCGAGGAGCAAAAGAAGAAATACCTCCCCAAGCTTGCAAGCGGGGAATGGATAGGCGGACTCGGGCTTACAGAGCCGAATGCGGGCTCTGATGCGGCAGGCATACAGACAACAGCGGTAAAAAAGGGTGACCGGTATATTCTCAACGGATCAAAGATGTTCATTACCAACGGTCCCGTCGGCAATGTGTTTGTTGTTGCTGCGGTGACGGACAGGTCAAAGAAGGCTTTCGGAATCAGTGCTTTTATCGTCGAAAAGGGTATGAAGGGATTTTCTGTGGGGAAAAAACTATCAAAGCTCGGTGTCAGGACATCACCAACATCGGAGCTCATCTTCGAAGACTGCGAGGTTCCGGAGGAGAACATACTCGGAGAGCCTGACTTTGGTTTTGCGAATGTCATCAAACTGACCCTTGAATGGGAAAGGAGCTGTCTGGTTGCACCTGCAATAGGCGGACTGGAGCTCGGGTTGAAAAAGGCTGTGGAATATGCGCGGGAGAGGAAGCAGTTCGGCAAACCGATCATAAAATTTCAGGCGATACGGCATAAGATTGCGGACCTCAAGATGAACCTCGAGGCTGTACGGCAGATCGTGTATAAGGTTGCGTGGATGAAGGACAGGGACATACCTGCGATGATGGATGCGTCTGTTGCGAAGCTGTTTGTTTCCGAGATCATGGAGCGCACGGCATCAGAGGTCCTGCAGATCTTCGGCGGTTATGGATTTATAAAAGAGTATCTTGTTGAACGGGGTTACCGGGATTCAAGGCTTTCTTCAATAGGCGGCGGCACATCCGAGATACAGCGGGGCATCATTGCGCGCTCTATCCTGAATTTTAAATAGGGAGGCATTATGGATTTTGAACTTACGGAGGATCAAAAAAAATTAAAAGAATCATTTGCCGGGTTATGTGGGAAGGAGATTGCCCCAAGGGCGGAATTCATCGATAAAGAAGCCGCGTTTCCCAAGGAGAGCATCGAATTGCTGGGCAGATCGGGTTTTCTCGGCATGGGCTTTCCCGAAGAGTACGGGGGAAACCCCGGAGATCCCATAACAAAGGCAATACTCGGAGAGGAGCTTGCAAAGGCTTGCGCATCCACGTACCTGTCGGCCGGTGCTTCGGCAGGATTGTTCGCAGTCCCTGTGTGGAAGTTCGGGACAGAAGCACAGAAGAAAAAATACCTTCCTTCTGTCCTGAGCGGCAACAAAATAGGTGCCCTCGCAATCACCGAACCGCACGCGGGTTCCGATGTTATGGGTATCAAGACAGCCGCACGTAAAAAAGACAAGCATTGGGTTATCAATGGCTCCAAGACCTTTATAACAAACGGACCGGTTGCGGACTATTATGTTGTCGTTGCTTATACGGATAAGGAAAAGAAAAGGGACGGTATCAGCCTTTTTCTCGTTGATAACGGTACCAAGGGTTTTTCAAGGGGTAAGCCTTTGGAGAAACTTGGGGTCAGGGGATCGCCAACTTCAGAGCTGTTTTTTGACGACTGCGAGATACCCGAAGAAAATCTCCTCGGGGAGGTCAATAACGGGTTTTATCAGCTTGCGCGGACACTTACCCACGGCAGGATCGGTATGGCTGTTTACAGCCTCGGTATTGCCCAGGCATGTCTTGAAGAGTCCATGAACTATGCCCAGGAGAGGACTGCTTTTGGCAGGAAGCTTGCCTATTTTCAGGACATACACTTCAAGATAGCGGATATGAAGATGTACATAGATGTAGCGAGGGAACTTATATACAAAGCAGCATGGATGCTTGAACAGGACGACCCGCAGTCCATACTCTTTGCTTCCATAGCAAAACTATTTACGTCGGAACATGCGACGCGGATCGCGAGCGACGCGGTCCAGATCTTCGGCGGTTATGGCTTTATGAAGGGGTATAAGGTTGAGCGGCTTTACCGGGACGCAAAGCTCGGAGAGATAGGTGAAGGTACTTCGGAGATCCAGAGGGCTATTATAACAAAATTTGTGGAAGACCTGTACTAAAATCCAAAAAAAAGGAGTTATTGTTCAGACGGTGTATGCCAGTGCAGGCTGCAAAACCTGATCCTCCGTGACGTAGCTTTTCTCAAGCAGTGATATGAACTTCTTTACGAAAAGGTGGTTCAGTGCGTGTCCGCTCTTGTAGCTTGTTATGTGTCCTTTGAGCGGGTTTCCAATGGTATAAAGGTCGCCAAGGAGATCGAGTATTTTGTGACGGATAAACTCATCCGGGAATCTCAGACCATCCGTATTCATGATGTCGTTTTCATCGAGTACGATTGTGTTTTCAAGTGATGAACCTTTTGCCAGCCCTAAAGACTGCATTGTGTTATAGTCCTTTAAGAATCCAAATGTCCTTGCTCTGGATATCTCGGAATAAAAATGTTCAGGGGTATTGTGGTACGTGAATTGTTGTTTGAGTATCTTCGGATGAGCAAAATCTATAATACCGTCTATAGTTAAAGTCAAAGCCGGTCTGTATTTTATATAGCCATTGTTATGTTCAACCATAAATTCGGATTCTAAGGTAAAAGAATCTTTCTTTACCGGCAGGGTAAAAACACCTGCATCCAGTATTGCCTCTGCAAATAATGATGCACTGCCGTCTCCCCCGGGTACTTCATCACCTTCGATTTCAATGATCGCACTATCTATTCCGAAACCATGGAGTGTACTTAAAAGGTGCTCTACCGTGAAGATGGTGAACTGATCATCACCTATGCTTGTTGCAAACATAGTGCTTTTAACTTTATCGATGCCGAGGGGTATATACTTTAAGGTACTGCCGACTTTTTTGGCAAACAGTATACGGTCATTTCCTGACGCAGGGTGAATGGTTATCCTCGAAAACTCTCCGGTATGCAGGCCATAACCCTCGCATACGATCTTTCTTTTTACAGTTCTTTTAAACATAACAACTGTAACATAAGCAAAGATCATACCACCTGTAAAACTCTTATTTTACAATACGATGCAGCTCAATGATTTGTGGCAGATGTGATAATAACATCACAGAGAGATAATATTATGCTACATGTATGTGGAGCGGCGCACCACCCACAACATGCAGGTGGATATGATAGATACTCTGGCCTCCCCATTGTTTTACATTAAATACAGCTTTAAAACCCTTTTCGGAAATACTTGTTTTATCCGCCATCTTTTTTGCAACAAGCATAATTTTTCCCAGTAAGAGCTGGTCATTATCCGTTATGTCTGCGAGCGTTGCTATGTGCTTTTTTGGTATAATCAGAAGATGTACCGGGGCTACGGGATGCAGATCGTTTATCACTACCACATCATCATCCTCATAGAGAAACTGAGACGGTATCTTTCTTTTTACAACCTGACAGAATATGCAATCTTCCATGGCTTCCTCCTGACAAGCATCTGGTATCAAAAGCTTTGTCGAAAGGCAAGGGATTTTGACCTGCAATGAATCCAAGAATTCCCTCTCTACCTTGCGCGAGAGGGTTAAGGGGGGGATGACTCGCAGCAAGCTGCGAGTTATCCCATTCCTACTGCTGTACAAACGGTATGGCTTTAATATCTTTCTTGAGGCCGACACCCATGGTAAGGATGATCTTAAATGCCTCTTCTATGGATATATTAAGCTCATAGAGACTTGATTTTTTTACAAAGAGAAAGAACCCCGATGTCGGATTTGGAACTGTAGGTATAAATACGGTCAAACTTTCCGGTTCTGCCATATTTGCGATCTCCGCCTTACCCACAACAAACCCTATGGCATAACTGCCTGCTCTTGGAAATTCTACGAGCACGACATGGTTGAACTGTTTTCTGTTCTCTGTAAAAGCATCGGTGATCTGTTTTGCCCCGTGGTAGATTCCTTTGATAAACGGGATATTCGAAAACGCATCTTCCATCAAACTGAGCAGTTTCCGTCCTATGTAATTATAGGTCATCAATCCTATGATAAATATCAGTATAAGGGCGATGATAAGACTTATGCCCCGTACATGGATATATGTTTGAGGATTTATTATACTCGGCAGCATACCAAGCAGGCTGTCCGACCATGAAATAAGCACCCTGATGATGAAGATAGTTATTATAACCGGTATAAGAACAGCTAAACCGGCAAGAAAAATATTCCTTATTTTGACGCTCAATTTATTTTTTATGCTGGTTTTTATTTCGGTCGTTGGGGGGATTGAGCTATTCAACAAAGATGTCCTCTTCTGTTGATCCCTTTTCATTTTCTACGTAGGAGATCAGGTATTTTTTGCTCTGCTCATCGAGTTCCAGGAACTTTACACCCATTCCCGGAAGTGCATCCTGGGTCGGTTCAGTCCCGGGTTTATATTCATGCGACCATATTACCTCGCCTTTGGCTTCGATAAGCTTGATTGCGCCCGGCAGCCTGAAGCGTATGTCAAGCATGGTACCCTTTTTCAAAGGCGATCCTGTCTGGATGAGGAACCCTCCGATACTCATGTCCGTTGTATAGTCAATCTTGAAATTATCGGTCCCGGCTATAGAAATAAGAACGGGTATGCAGATCAACCTTCTCTGTTGTTTTCGTATCTGGTGGAGCAGATTTAAATCATCGTTCATAGGGGTGTAACTTCTATAAGCAGGCTCCTCGTTCTTGGCCCGTCAAATTCACAGAAGAAAACAGATTGCCATGTACCAAGTACAAGTCTTCCGTTTTCAACAAACAATGAGAGGGTAACGCCTATCATGCTTGATTTAATATGCGCATCGGCATTGCCTTCTTTATGGTTATACTCCCTGTTTGCCGGTGCAATCCTGTCAAGGGTATCAAGGATATCCTGTTTCACTGCAGGGTCCGCGTTCTCATTTATCGTGATACCGCTTGTCGTGTGTGGTACGAATAAATAGCAAATACCTCTCACAATACCCAGTTTTTTCAGCAGTCCGTTCACATCGGCTGTAATATCAATCGCCTCTATTCTTTTTTTTGTAACAACAGATATGTGTTTCATGGGTAAAATTCTCTAAAAATAAAGCCCCTGCAATACAGGGGCTTACTTATATAGTCTGCAATCTTTTTCTGCGGCATATTATGGTTGAACATTAACGATGCTAACAGAGCCGGTGATAGCTTCCCCATAGCTCTGACCTATAACTGCGTGGGTAGTAGCATCACTCGCCTGTACTTCATAAGCGTCTGGTGGCAAATTGAATGCTAAATAGTCGCCAACACTCGAAGTTGCTGTTAATGAAGGATTCGGTAAACCCAATGATGGAGCTCCATAGAAAAGACCTGTTGTAACGGTGACACCGGTTGCAATGTCGGTTAGTGATACTACGGCATTCGAGAGCAGATTACCGCTGGCATCACTAATAGTGCCGACTATAGCACCTTTTGTTGGATCCTGAGAGGTACCAGCGCTACCACTCGCCATAGATACTATAGCAGGAGACATGATTTCCACAGGTAATAATGTGTTGGCATCTGTCGTGGAAATAACTTCGCCAAATTGGTATGTATCTACATAGCTCGAAGCGCTGGCTTTAACAGCAAATGGCGTGCCAACGGGAAGGCAGGCTGTCGCAGTTCCTGTTGAACCGGATGTAACTGTAATATCCGGGGTTTGGTTTGCAACCCTGTTACTTGTTGAGGTAAACAATGAAACTGTCGCCCCTGGAACAGGAGCATTGAGCCCATAGCTTTGCACGCTCAATCCGATTAGTATCGAGCCCGCGGCACATTGACCTGTTGGGGTAGGTGGCGGCGTTTCCTGTGTTGTGCATCCGAGCAGCTTTTGCATGTCACTGGATAGATTTTGTGAACAAATGGTATTATTACTTCCGGCCGGCACATATCCGGGGCCGCCGCTGCAGTTGCTCATGAAGGTTATGAAAGAAAGTAACATCAACACGGTAAATAGCTTCCCTTTATTGTTTGTTATTTGTTTCATAGGTAACCTCCCTTAATTTTTTATAAACATACAGGAGCATTTGTGTTGTGTCAAGGATAGTGTTTGTTTGAGCAATCCCTATTCTTACAGACTGCTTCGTCGTTGCACTCCCCGCAATGACGGTCGTGAATTCTGCAATTTAACCCGCACGAGGCCCGTCCTTTTTCGCCTGGTAAACCTCGATGAAAATCCTTGATGCAGCCCCCTTGCCTATAGCAGACTTTGTGCCTTCGGATGAAACAATGATAGGTCCGCCCGAAGCATTTACAACCTGTATCTTACTTCCGGTTCGTATGCCGATGTTGATAAGTTTTTTTATGAATCCCATTCCACCGGCAACCTGTTTTACAATCCCCTCCTGCCCTGATTTCATAGTGCTTAACGGGCTGAGCAGCGGCTGTTCTTTCTTGTTGGTTTCAAATTTATCTTGATTTGTTTCCATATCTTCTTGATAATGATTTTCAACAAGAAAGTCAACTGTTGTCTTCAGATCCAACAAACGGTGCGGAACAAAAGATGCATTCAGCCGTTTCACCCCGTTACACCTGTCATAAAAGATATAATTGTAATTAATATTATCAACCATTGAAAACAAAAGCAGGTGTAACGGGGTTTACCTCTTTATATAACTCCCCCGTTTATGGCAGGGAAAGCAAAACCGCTTTGCTATCGAAGCATGCGACATACTCCTGCGAGCAGTTCTGCTCTTTCTAACGGGGGTGAAAAGGACATTGATGAAGAGTAAAACAATTTTACATATATATACTTTCTTAAAAACTTGACTTTGACGGGGCTGGATATTAGGTGTTTGTGATATGTTTAAAGAAAAACCCTACGATAAATTACGCGACGTGAAAAGTATAGACTTAAAAACAGAATCGACAGGAATTCAAACTTCACCTGATGAATCGAATGTGGGGCAGGGTATTCAGGAGCAGAAAACTTCCCGGTTCAATTTAAAATACTGGAAGATGGCAGTATCGAATTCTTCAAAAGTATCAAAGATCATGGAGCTTATGTTTAAAGCGGGCATAGTATCTATTGTCGGGGTATTTGTCGTTGCATCTGTTTATTACGGCTCATTTGTAAGGATTTGGGAGATTACCATAGGGCGCGGCAGGGTTTTCAGTTTTTTTACCTACGCTTCTATAAGCTATTCTGCAATAACGCTCCTGTACCTGCTTTTCAGGACGTTCCTGTGGTTAGAGTATAAACCACACGCGTTAGCCGAAAAAGATCTTCTCCCGGATGTCAGTGTTATAATTCCCGCATATAATGAAGGTATGCTTGTGGAAAAGGCAATAAAGGCAGCAATGGAATCCGATTATCCACGGAATAGATTAGAGGTTATTTGTGTTGATGATGGATCAAAGGATGATACATTCCTCTACATGCAGAAAGCAAAAGCAAAGTATCCGGATAATGTCACCTTAATAAAACTGCCCCATAATATGGGTAAACGCCATGCACTCTACAACGGCTTTAAAAAAGCAAAAGGAGATATATTCGTAACCATAGATTCCGACTCTATAATAGAGAAGGGTTCTCTTGCTCATATTGTTGCACCTTTTTTGAGAAACAAGCAAATCGGTGCCGTGGCCGGCAATGTTAAGGTGTTGAACAAACATGAAGGCATAGTGCCGAAGATGCTTGGCGTGAGTTTTATACTGTCGTTTGATTTTACAAGGGCGTGTCAGTCTACCTATGGAGCTGTTTTATGCTGTCCCGGTGCGTTCTCAGCTTACCGGGCACCTGTTGTAAAGCAGGTTATGGAGCAATGGATTCAGGAGATGTTTCTTGGGGAAGTATGCACGTACGGTGAGGACAGGGCACTTACCAATATGATACTGCGGAAAGGATTTTATACGACCTATCAAAACAATGCGGTTGTCCGCACGCAGGTCCCAACGAATTATAGCAAACTTACCGGGATGTATCTGAGATGGGAAAGAAGCAACATAAGAGAGTCCATTATCCTGTCAACGTTTATTCTTAAAAAGTACAGGAAGAAGCACAGATTACTGCCGTTTATTAATTTTGTAATTGTTAATTTACGCTACCCTTTTCAGTATTATGCAATGGTATTCCTCTTCATAAACCTCGTGTTGTATCCGGCAAATATATTTAGATATCTTTCACTGGTAGGGGTAATCTCGCTTGTTTACATGATTTACTACATACGTGCTGAGAAAAATTCCGATTTTGTTTATGGTGTACTGTATTCCTATTTTTCTATATTCACCCTGCAGTGGATATTCCCTTATGCAATCGCAACCTTAAAAAGCAAATCATGGATGACCCGATAAGCTATGCCTGTCCTTTATTTGCTTTGTAAACCCCGTTAGAAAGTCAGCTAAAGGCTAATCAGTCCTCTGGCTGAAAATGGTGGGGCTTTCTAACGGGGTAAAAATAATTCGATATTCTTTTATTTATAGTCGTGTAGATATTTGTTACTACATAATGCAGCAATTCGTAAACCACGCCTAACAATATAAATGTAAACTTTAGCAGCCACATAATCTTTGCCTCCATACTAC
>VFSW01011757.1_pt1 | contig 12267 bp, 14 predicted proteins | sample 5358111 | NCBI WGS metagenome assembly VFSW01 (sample SAMN11554181, study PRJNA540505) | mine drainage metagenome | isolation source: sediment from site ElyBrook_90M | place: USA: Ely Copper Mine, Vershire, VT | collected 2017
ACTCCTGACAAGATGGCAATTTCTTGATCACCAGATAGGGTGATTTGATCATGTTCGCATTCACATAACCGTCAATACTGCCGAGTGATAATTCTCTGTTCTCTGCGAACTTGTCTTCATTTTTTTCTTTGCTAAGTGCTTTATCCAATATATTCATCTGTGCAGTCGATTCGACACAATAATAGACTGGGACAGCATCCTTCTGCTTGATAGCCAAAGGATCGTGCACAGACACTGTTGCACACCCTGAAAAGATTAACGAAACGCTTGCTATCAGCGTAAGTTGCCATGTACGGGACACACACCTTGCTGACCATCCCCCTGAATCTGCCGCTCCTGCGGAGCTATGCAGACCAAACGGCACCACGGTATACGGCCTGAAGATTTCGGGGAAATTCTTAAAATGGGTACGTTGTTTCATCTCGGCCGGCCTCTTAAAGTTAACCGGAATCCGGTAAACGCAATAGCGTTCACCATGATGGTGACTTTACGCCGCCAGAATTAGGGCCAGATTAGTAATACAGAGGAAGCTCGCAGTGAGCAGGGCATTCAAGGGACACCTGTTGCCTGGCTTGCCCAAGCGATTGTTCGGGCTGATTTTTATCTGGCTGGAAGATAACCTGCCCAAATTCGCCCTTATGTATCCGGGTAATCAGTCCTAAAGTTTTGTAAAAACGGGAGTCGCTCAACCGCTTCCGGCTCACACACTCACTTCGCGATATACCGCAGCTGTTTGCTCCGCACAACGTTGCCAGCTAAAGGTGGCGGCTTGCCGCAAGCCTTTTAGAATGGCACTGTTTCGCCAGATTTCATCTTCCAGCCCCGATGCAATCAATTCCCTTAACGTCTCGCTATCTTGTGGCGCGCACATGGCAGCAGCACCTCCCGCCACCTCGGGCAACGTGGACGAGTTTGAACACACAACCGGTATCCCTGAAGCCATCGCCTCAAGCACCGGCAAACCAAAGCCCTCGTATAAAGACGGAAACACGAACAAACGTGCCCCAGCATAGATCAACGGCAGTTCCCCGGCCTGGACAAAGCCCAGATAGCGCACCCAGCCTTCAGCCGCCGCTGCCTTGATTCGCACATGCAACTGTTCACTGCTCCAGCCGTGATAACCGATCAATACCAGCGGCCAGCGTTGCCGAACAGACCAAGGAAGCGAGGCATAGGCATCCAACAATACATCCAGATTTTTTCTGGGTTCTATCGTACCCACATACAGACTGTAGCCGCCCAATCCCAGGTGATGTTTCCCCAATACCGAGATCAACTCATCGGCTGCCCTGGGTCGGAAATCATCCGAACACGCCAAAGGAACCGTTCGAATTTTCTCCAGCGGCCAACCAAAATATGTAGCGATCTCCTGCCGTGTATATTCCGAATCCGTGATCAGCATATCCGCCCTCTTGAGCGCGCGGGTAATTTCCTTACGCATGAATCTTACCCTCTCGGGTGGATGGCAATGTGCCCAGGTAAGAATCGAGAGATCATGGAAAGTGCACACGGATGGCCCGTCAAACGGTGGCAAATAATAATTTGGGCTATGAAAGATATAATCCGCATGCCCACGCAGCGCGCAGCGTTTAATTAGCGGTGATGCATAGCGATACATCTCGACTGCCACGCGATTCTTGAGAACAGCCCGACGTAAACTGTCGGAAATTGGCAGGGCAGGTTGGGCTGCCTGCTTGTCCTCCGGCAGGTCATCAACAAAACGATAACCCGAAAAAAATTGCAGCTGCTCGATTTGGGGCAGTTTTTTGAGTTGTCGTGCCAGCTCAAACGTGTACCGACCAATCCCGGTGAGGGGAAATCGCAATGTATCGATCGACAAAATAACTTTCATGCGCTCGCCAACATCCAACGCAGGGTTTCTTCCAGAGCGGGGTGCTGCAACGATCCTATGCAAGCCTCCAGCTTAGCCGGGCTGCCGCACAAACGATGCACCTCGTTGATACGCACAAAGACGGGATTTACACGGACTTGCAGATCATGGCCCGTGATGCGTTTCAACGCATTGATGACTGACACCAGGTTAACAGGTCGCCCCGAGCACACGTTATATATTTCCCCTGGCTGACCCGCCTGCAACAGACGCAAATAAGCTTCGCACACTGTACGTACATCGTTAAACTCACGCTCAATTTCCAGGTTGCCCAACTCAATGATTGCCGCCCGCCGCACAAAGTGCTCCACCAGCTTGGGAATCACAAATCGCGCATCATGCCCCACACCTGTGTAATTGAATGGTCGCACGATCACTAATGGCAAGCGGTTCGCAAATGTGGCTGACATAAACTCCATCGCCAGCTTGCTCATCGCATAGTGATTCAAGGGTGCGGGGCAAACAGATTCATCGATAGGTGATTTATCCGCATTGCCGTAAACATTTGCACTGCTAGCCAAAAGTACGCGCTTGGGGGCTTTCGGCAACGCGGCCAGTGCCTTGAGCAAATTCTGGGTGCCAAACAAATTGACGCGGTAAAACGCCTCTTCATCGGCATGGGTCACCGCGCTGATGGCTGCAAGATGAACCACATAATCCGGCACCGCTGCGGCAATTTCTACCTCCACTGCTTTTGCATCTGTCAAATCTGCAACCAGCGAATGCGTCTTATACCCTGCTTGCCGTGCAGCGTTGGTAAAGTGCTGACCGGTAAATCCATCGGCACCAGTCAATAAAATTCGTTTGGTCATTTGTACCAGCGCAAAAATAGAGTCAGGGTAAACACGAATTTATCCGATGATTTTATGTTCTAAAAGCTAAACCCAGCCTGATTGCGCCGCAAATCTGCCTCAACCATCATCTGGCACAGCTGTTCCAGCGTAGTCTTCGGCTCCCAGCCAAGCTTGGCCTTGGCTTTTGCAGGATTGCCAATCAGCAACTCCACCTCGGCCGGGCGGTAGAATTTCGGGTTGACACGCATCACCACCCTACCCGTGTCGGTATCAACAGCCGTTTCGTTTTCTGCCGCACCCCTGAACGCCACTGAAATTCCAGCACCTTTGAAAGCCATTTGCACAAAATCACGAACCGTTTCGGTGCGATTGGTCGCCAACACAAAAGTATCCGGCTCATCGGCCTGCAACATACGCCACATGCCCTGCACGTACTCTCTGGCAAAACCCCAGTCGCGTTTAGCATCCAGATTGCCGAGCTCCAGCACATCCAGCTTGCCCAGCATGATCTTGGCCACGCTATCGGTGATCTTGCGTGTCACAAACTCGCGTCCGCGCAACGGACTTTCGTGATTAAACAAAATTCCACTGGAAGCGAAGATGCCGTAACTTTCGCGGTAATTGATCGTCATCCAATGCGCGTAGAGCTTGGCCACCCCATATGGGCTACGCGGATAGAACGGCGTTTCCTCGATTTGCGGAATCGCCTGCACCTTGCCGAACATCTCCGAAGTGCTGGCCTGATAAAAACGAATCTTGGGATTGACGATGCGAATCGCCTCCAACAGATTCACCGGGCCGATACCGGTGATCTCTGCGGTGGCAACAGGCTGGTCAAAAGACACCCCGACAAAACTCTGCGCGGCAAGGTTATACACCTCGTTCGCACCGCTATTTTGCAGTAAACGGATACATGATGAGAGATCGGTAAGATCGAATTCGACCAGATGCAACTTGGCGTTTTGCGCGATCCCCAGTTCCTCGATCCGCCAGAAATTAACCGAACTCGTACGCCGGTACGTGCCATACACATCGTACCCCTTGTCGAGCAACAACTCAGCCAGATACGCGCCATCCTGACCGGTAATGCCGGTGACAACCGCAATTTTCTTTTCCATAACCTACTCCACACGTAACAAACCTATCCAAGCCGAAAATTCCGGATCATTATAACAGCAAGCGAGCACTTCTTAACCGGTGCCGCCATCGCAGCACCGGCTGTTCCACCAACTTATAGCCAACCGAAGCCAGCATGACCGATGCTCCCAGCATAAGCGTGATGCCGTATCCGTCATGCGGCACAAGCAACGCATCCAACGTCCAAATCACCAGAAAATGGCTCAGGAACAAACCATACGACAAATTGCCCAGAATATCGTCCCACTCGTTTCGCTCAAATCTGGCCAGCCAGAACAAGGCCGGAATACCCAGCAGCAGTCCAAGCAACACCTCAAAGGTATAAATCAGGCTCATCTTGCCGAGCATCGCAAGCAACACCGCGCAGACCGGCACCACCAGCAACGTCCTCACGGCCACATGATTCCACGAGATATGCCGATTGTCATAAATGTACGAGCCCAGCAAAAACATAAACAGGGTGCCCGGCAACAGGCGATAACCCCACGCATCGGTATTGAGCGCGCCAAATGCAGCCATCAGCCAAACCATCATTGATGCCAACAAAAAAACACCGCGATGCCGACTCAGCATAACAAATGGAAACAACAAATAGAACGTCAGCTCCAGCCCGAGTGACCACGCCTGGGGAATCAACATACACCGCGCAATACCCGGGTGATACATAAAAAAATCAAGCGGGACGACCAGCAGATTCGCCATGATACCGGCGAAGGACAGCCCTTCCAGATAGGGCGAAGAAAAGTGGAGCGCGTAGAATCCAGCCGTTGTCAGCAACAGGAAGAACAGATATTGCGGGACGATCCTGGCCAGCCGGTCCAGGTAAAACATCGGCACTTTGTCATACGCCGAATAATACGTGCGTACCAGGCCAGTCATGACGAAACCGGAGATCAGAAAAAATGAGATGACAGCCGTCACGCCGGGATCATGTCCGCCCAGAAACGTGACTTCCATATGGCTGAGAGCCACCGTAATGGCAAGAAAAAAACGGTAAGTTCCCATCAAATGATCTGTGCCACAGAATTAGAACGGCTTGTTATCGCGCACACGCTTATAGCCCACCTGGCGCAGGTTAAAATCGAACCACGGCTGGCCATCGGCACTGTCGATCCTGATCAGGGTGTCGTAGAGCGCGAGCTGATACAAACTCATGCCGCGCGGATAACTCACCCCATCCTGCACATCGGTCACCGCCTTGGCCTGCCAGGTCATACGGAACGCGGTGAAGGTCGCCTTGCCTGCGGGGGTGAGCATCGGATTAACCGACTGCATGAACTCGATCGCATTAGCGGTCACCTCCGCGCGCGCGTTCGACTGCTGTAGCCTGGTCACAGAACTCAACTCGGTACCGATCCAGCCATACAAAGCTAAACCCGTGCCGCTAATCAACACCATCGCCACGATGGCTTCCAGCAAAGTAAAGCCACGCTGGTGCTTCATTGGACCTGACACACCGGCCCGGTCAACGTATTTTTTTCTTGGCCACGGTGGGGCGCTACCAGCGTCACCTCGCCGCCGCCTAAAAACCCTTAAAAGCAAAACACGACGGGATGAGCCACCCGCAACGCCCAACCCTCGGGCATCCGGATCGGGTAAGTAGCCGCGACGGCGGAAACACTGCCCGACAAAGTCACCGACTTGCCCGACAAAAATGCCTCGTATCCCAAGCCGTCAAGTTCGCCAAGTATCGCATCGTGCTCCGATTTAAGCTGCGCACTGCGCGACATTCGCTCCATCGCGGGAACCACCACGGCAGTCAACATCCCCGCGATGAGCAACACCACCAGCATCTCGATCAAGGTAAAGCCCCTGCTGCGCGGCAGCAACCGGCATCCTTGCTCAGTGTGGCGGCAAATAACCCACATCCGCATCCAATCCTTCGCCACCCGCCTTGCCATCCGCGCCGAACGAATACAGCGCGAACGGCTGGCCGTTGCTGCCTGGTATCGAATATTGGTAGGGCATCCCCCACGGGTCGTCTGGAATCTCGCCATCAAGATACGGGCCGTGCCAGCGGGCGCGCAACTTCTCGTCCTGCGGCTGGGTATTCAACAGCGCGAGACCTTCCGCTGCCGTCGGAAAACGCCCCACGTCCAGACGCATCGACTCCAACGCGCTTTTCAACATCTTGACCTGTGTTTGAGCGGTTTGGACTTTGGACGAATCCACCTTGCCGAACAACTTGGGTCCGACCAAACCGGCCAGCAAACCGATGATGACCAGCACCACCAGCATTTCGATCAGGGTAAACCCCGTTTCGCGACGATATCCAACCATTTGCACACTCCACTCTATTAGAATAACCGGCACAGCCGCCCTGCATTTTACACGCAAACCCTAATGCGTCGAGGTGCTCAATCCCGTGATCGCCATCATGATGGCGATCATGATGGTACCGATCACCGCCCCGATCAGCAGGATGGCGATCGGCTCCAGCAAAATCAAAAACCGCTTCATGCGCTCGCTTGCCGCGCTTTCATACATTGTCGCCAGCGTGCGCAGCATCGGTGCCAACTCCCCTGAACGCTCGCCCACACGGATCAGATTCAAGCCCGTCGACGCGAAAATACCCGTCGATGCCAGCGCATCGGTCAACCGTTTACCCGCCCGCAGATCGCGCAACGCACCCTGTAACTTCACGCGCATACTGCCCAGTCGCACCGCCTCGTGCGACAACTCCATGGCACGCACAATCGGAACCCGGTTTTCCAGCAATATGCCCAGCAGAGTCGCCCATTTCCCCGTCTCGATCTCCACCAGCCAGCGTCCCAGCAGCGGCAGACGCGCCAGCTGCTCCCAGGCCTGATTGCGCACCTGCGGCTTCGAGAACGCGGCCACCAGCGCGAACACCGCCGCCAGTGCGCCCATGATCAACCACAGCAGATTCTGCTTGACGAACATGCCGGTCTGCAACACCCAAAGCGACAGCGCGGGAATCTCCGCATGACTGTTCTTCAGCAGATTGGCGAACTTCGGCACCACCACCACAAACGTCAGCAACGTGGCACCGATTCCCGAGCACACCAGCACACTGGGATAGATGAGCGCGTTGCGCATCTCCTGCTTCACTTTTTCTTCGTATTCCATCTGCGTTGCCGCATCGCTCAACGCTTCGGCGAGCTTACCGGTCAACTCGGCGGCAGCGATCATCTGCTGCACATAACCGGGAAAGGCCAAACCACTGGCGGTCAACGCCTCCGAAAATCGTTCCCCCTGGCGCAGAGACGCATGCACCCGTTGAAAGGATGCCCCCACCTGGCCGGTGACATGTGCCTCCGCGAGCGACTCTACCGCCTCGCCCAACGGCACGCCGGCCTTGAGCAAGGTCGCCAGCTCGCGCATCACCAGCCGCTTATCCTGCGCGGACGCGCGCTTGTGCTGCCGCTGTTTTACCGCCGACTCTCCCGCCACCAGCGACACCGGTGTCATGCCTTGTTGCTGCAGGGTACGCAACGCCTCCGCCTGATCCGCCGCACTGAGTTTGCCACTAACCGTCTGGCCCTCGCCACCGATCGCCTGATAACGGAATTCCATACTCAGATACCCTCGCTATCCGTGCCTGTCACACGCAACACTTCGTCCACGCTGGTCATCCCGCGCCACGCCTTGATCAACCCGTCCTCGCGCAGACTGCGACTTCCTGCCACCCGTGCCAGCTGCGCCACCTCGGTGGCAGAAGCACGCCGCATAATCGCCTGCTGCATCGCCTCATCCACCTGGATCAACTCGTAGATACCCTGACGGCCGCGGTAGCCCGTGCCCCGGCAGCGTTCGCAACCCTTCGCTTCGCGCCAGCGTGACGGCACCGTCAACGCACCGGAACAACGCGCCTGCAACTCCTTGATCACCGACCCGATGGCAGCATTCAATACGGCGGGTTGGGCACAATCGCACAATCTGCGCACCAGCCGCTGCGCCCCCACCGCGCGCACCGACGACGCCACCAGGAACGGCTCCAGCCCCATATCCAGCAGCCGGTTGAATGCGCCGGCGGCATCGTTGGTATGCAGAGTCGAAAGCACCAAATGGCCGGTCAGGGCGGATTGCACCGCGATCGCGGCCGTTTCGCCGTCACGCATCTCGCCGATCATGATGATGTCCGGATCGTGGCGCAGGATGGCGCGCAGGGCGCGTGCAAAATCGTAGCCGATCTCGCTGTGCGCCTGGATCTGCACCACGCCGCGCATCTGGAACTCGACGGGATCCTCGACCGTCACGATCTTGCGCGACTGGTCGTTCACCCCCTCCAGAGCCGCGTAAAGCGTAGTACTCTTGCCCGAGCCGGTTGGCCCGGTAATCAGAATGATACCGTGCGGTTCGGCCACGATGCGCGCGAACTGCGCCAGATGATCCGGCTCCATGCCCAGATGCGCCAGTTGCAACTGCGCCCGTTCCTTGGGCAACAAGCGCATCACCACCGACTCGCCCGACGCACACGGAATCACCGACACGCGAATATCCAGCTCCGCGCCGCTGACGCGCACCGTGATGCGCCCATCCTGCGGCAAACGACGCTCCGCGATATCCAGTCCCGACACCAGCTTGATGCGCGACACCAGCGCATCCATGCGCTCGCGCGACTGTGTGAGATGCGACTGCAGTACGCCGTCGATGCGATAGCGCACGGTAAATTCGCGCTCGCCGGGCTCGATATGGATGTCCGAAGCCCCCGCGTCCGCCGCACCCGACATGATGCCGTTGAGCAGATCCACCACCGGAGCCTCTTCCGCCAGCTCGCGCAGATGCGCCACATCTTCACCCCCCGCCCGCCGCTCATCGGTCTGCAACTGGCGCAACGCCTGTTCCAGATCCTGACTGCGCGCCAGCTGCCACACCTGCCGCAGCTGCGGGAAAGCCGCCGTCACCGCCTCGCGCAGGCTGCTATCCAGCGGTTGACGGGCGACACAATGGATATCGCCGTCCGCTTCTTCCCACAACAGCAACGCCTGCGCTTGCAGCCACCCCCCCACCAGCCCGGACCGTGCGATCAATTCGCGTGCCGCCGGCAACTTCGCGAGCAGATCGGCTGTCTCCAGCAACGGCATCGCCAGCTGGCTTGCCAGCACCGGCAACAGCGCGTCCTCCGACAACGCCCCCATGCGCACCAGCACCGCGCCCAATCGTCCGCCGGACTGCTGCTGATGCGCCAGTGCGCGCTCTACTTCCGCCGTCGTCACCAACTCTTGCGCGACCAGCATTTCGCCGATCAACGCGGCCGGACGCGCCTGCTCACTCATCATTTTCACTCCTGAAATAAAATTAGGTTAAAATGGGGTCAGACTCGACTTAATTGGTGCTGCTTGCCTGCGTTATACGCCCCTTTTCCTTGCCAATTAAGTCGAGTCTGACCCCATTTACGCGTTCGCACCAACGCGTTTACGCCTACGCATTTATTTAGCGCATCGCCATCCGTGCCGCCTCGGCCAGAAAGCCGGAGCGCGTTTCGCCGTGGGAACGGGCGTACTCATCAATCTTTGCCAGCAACAAGCGCGGCAAGGTGATGTTGAGTTTTTCCGCCGGACCAAAGTAACGCTCAACGTGCACTTCAACAACCGCCCAAATCCAGCCGGCGAAATCGGGATCGAGTTGATGCTCTGTCAAGGTTTTGGCTATAGGTACATCGCCCCCATCCTCGATCACCGTTTCGCACCAAAGATCAATCGCCTCTCGTGCGTTATCCACGGCTTTGTCCAAAGTGTCCCCAGCCGAAAAGCAGCCGGGTAAGGCTGGCACAACCACGCCAAATGCGGAGGTTTCAGTGCCCGGCTCAATTGCGATGATGAATTTCATGGTCAGTCTCCTTTGTGCCCCTTCAGGGTATTTACTTCAATCCCGCCTGCTTTAGCAGCTTATGTACCAATCCCACACCCAAATCCTGCTTGGGGTGCGGAACGCTGATGTGTCCCGGCTTGGCGGGGTGGGTAAAAACGTGATGGCTACCTTTCACACTGCGTAATGTCCAGCCGTCCGCTTCGAGTCGCTTGAGAATTTGCTTGCTGTTCATGGTGGGTATTATAACCATACTAACCATCCAAACTACAAAGGCAATACTATAACCACCATTGAACAAGCTATTTGCCAAAAGAGAAATGAGAAATGGGGTCAGACTCGACTTAATCGGTCAATATACTGCGTCGTGGTCGCCAACATTAACCGGGATAATTTGCTCATCCTGAATCAGAAATTCCAGCGTAATCCGGTAGGAAAGGTTGATGGAAACCGAATGCAACCCCTGCATCTTCCCGCTCAATGAATGCAGCCGCAGCGAGGAATGAAAAGGGTTTGCTTCCAACAGTTGCAGCGTCTTTTCATATTGCCGCCGTAAATCGGGATGCCGTTTCAACCATCGAGCCGCACGGCGGCCATAGGCTTCGGTAAAAACCAGCGCATAGCTCATGCCAACTTATCTAGCCGCGCCAAATGTGCCTCGACGGATTCCCGCACAAATCGTCCCGCAGCCAAATCGGCGTGCGTCTCCGCCAACGCCGCATCCAACTCGCACTCGCGCAGATAATGATAATGGGCGATCTCCATCACCACAAAGCGATCCTTGCCGCGCACCGAAACAATCGCCTCGGAATGCCCGACCAGCATAGCTTCAATGGCAGCCACCCCTTTTGTTTTTAAATCGTTGGCACTGATGTGAGACATCACAATCTCCTCGCATGGATAGCAAAACACGCGCGCATTCTATCACACGACAAATCGCGCTGTAATGCGTGCGATAGTAATTATTAAGGGGAAATGGGGTCAGACTTGACCTAAGATACTAATTAAATCGAGTCTGACCCCATTTTAGGCATTTTTCGTTCTTGCCTGTGCGGCCTGATGCAAACCGCACAGGCAAGAAAAAAGGTGGCTTGCGCCACCTTTTTTCATTTCCTGCTCAAGCTAGTTTAGACACACGGCTGTTGCCAGCCTTGTGCCCGACCAGTTGATTACTTGTCGGTACCTTGCGCCGCTGTGAACGAACCGTTTGGAGTGAACACGAAGTTCTGAACATCCATACCGTTGGTTGGTGCAGTGACGCGGATACGTGGACGGCTTGTAGCGGCTTGAGCACCGATCGCGGCTTCGATCTGAGTGGAGCTCAGAGTCGTTGCCACACCGGGTGCCATGTTAGCGATAATCACGGCAGGCGTACCCACTGGCAAGCCGGTGGTATCGCTGATGGCTTGCGCCGAAACACTTGCTGTCACGCTACCGGTGTTGATGATACGCAGGTACTGCGTCCAACCTGCAACAGCCAGAGGCACGTAGTTACGCACGTCAACTTGTGAACCGTTGTAGTTCAAAGCGTAACCCAGACCCGTTGCTGTTGTTGGAGCATCAGTACCAACGGCTGGAGTCAGCGAAGCGGCGATCGTAGCGGTAATCGGTGCTGCTACATTACCCGCAGAAGGCGCATCTTGGCACACGTAGTAAACCGTTGCAGCTGTTGGTGTCGGAATGGTTACGGTTGCTGCGAGGCCCGCAGATGCAGCCGTCATCGCAGCGGTTGCGCCAATTGGACCAGCACAAGTTGGGGCAGCAGAGGCAAACACTGTTGCACCAATCGGGAATTTCTGACCCGTACCCGGAGTGATGGTCAGCACCGCATTTGTTGCAGCGGAGTTTGCGCTACCCGCAGCCACCGTGTAAGCGACAGTACCAGCAGGAGCTTGGTTCGCACCCGCAACGTTGGTGAAAGTCACCGCACCCAGCATTGCCTTATTTGTGGGAACGGCACCAGGTACAGTTGCAGCGGTGTAAAGCGAAGAAACAGGATTGGCTGTCAAGTCGATCTTACCTGTGTAACCCCCTGCTGTTGCATCCACTGCCGCAGTAATGGCAGAAGCCGAGGTGGCGATGGCTCCGGTTGCTGCTGGCGCATCAACGGTAGCCGGCAAAGCAGCCGTAGAATTGGCAGGAGCGGTGGCAGTCAACGCAAGAACCGCAGTTTCGCTGATCGCACCACCTGCAACAGCCATAACCGCATTAGACGCGACCACATTGCCAGCCGAAGGCGTCCAAGTCATGGCACCCAAACCCAGCAGGGTGGTGCCGCCTGTCATGGTTGTGAACGCAACCTGAATAGTGGTTTTATCTGCCGACATTGTAATCACTGCACCTGGTTGATTTGCCGATGGCGCAGCAAGTGCTGCAACACCAGCCAGTTTGAAATCACCAAAAACAGGAGCAGCGGCAAAAGTCCCGTTAGCCAGACGAATGGTGAAGTACAGAGCCGTATTGGCATTGACCGTCAAAGAAGACGAGGTGCTGTAGTTGACTGCACCGGGAGTCAGTGCCACGCCTGTCGCATTCGCTGCCGTGAAGTTTTGGGTAGCAAACACGGTATTGGCTGCCGATAATGAACCAGCACTCGCCGAACCCGCCATGACCAACAACGCGGAAGCAATCGCTGCCTGAAGAATTACATTACTTTTTTTCATAGTTATTTAC
>VFSW01011758.1_pt1 | contig 12265 bp, 5 predicted proteins | sample 5358111 | NCBI WGS metagenome assembly VFSW01 (sample SAMN11554181, study PRJNA540505) | mine drainage metagenome | isolation source: sediment from site ElyBrook_90M | place: USA: Ely Copper Mine, Vershire, VT | collected 2017
AGAGACCGGCCGGGGGGGCGGCGACGCCGGGGATCAGGTTGGCTTTCCCTACCAGGGCGCCGTCCAGGTGGCGCGCGGCCAGGTAGGCGCCGTTGGCGACGGCGAAAAAGGCGGGGGAGAGGGGCTGCTTTTGGGCGGTGAAGGTGTTGCTTTTCCGGGCGGCGGAGACCTGCACCGGGACCGCGCCGGTGGCGGCATCGTCGGGCGCCAGCACGTTGATCTGGGTGGGGCTGATGTAATAGACGTAGGCGGGCAAGCCGTCGATGGTGACGGACACGCCGTCGAGCGAGGTAGGCAGCAGGCCGTTGACGAAATCGGCGGCCTGCCACACCTGGGTGCTGGCGGACAGGTCCGTGCCGAAGATGGTGACCCAGGCGGCGGAGGAAAAACCGGTTTGGAAGCTGGCCCCGTTCACCACGGCGGTGATGTTGCCGGCGGGCTGGGTACCCTGCACCACAAGGTTCAGCGCCACGGAGGCCGGGCTTCCGGCCGCGCCGGGCGCGGCGATCTGGACATTGCCTGTGTAAGCACCGGCCGCGAGGTTGGCCGGGTTCACGGTGACCAGCAGGGAGGCCGGCGCGGCGCCGGAGGCCGCGGAGAGGGTGGCCCAGAAGACGCTGGAGGAGGCGGTCCAGGCGAGCGCGCCCGCGCCGGTATTGGAGATGGCGATGGTGTGCGCGGCGGGGGCGGCGCCGCCCACGGAGTAGCTGAAGGCCAGGGATTGCGGAGCGGCCGACAGGGCGGCCGGGGCGGCGGTCACGGTGAGGGCGACGGGGATGGAGAGCGGGGTGTTGGACGCGCCGGTGGAGGCGATCTGGACGTTGCCGGAGTAGCTGCCGGCGGTCAGGCCGGCGGGCGAGACCGTTACGGAGATGGTGGAAGGCGCGGCGCCGGAGGCGGGGGAGACGGCGATCCAGGACTGGCTGGCGGTAGCGGTCCAGGCGAGCGTGCCGCTGCCGCTGTTGGAGATCTGGACGGATTGCGCGGCGGGGGCCGCGCCGGCGTTGATGTAGGAGAATTGCAGGCTCGAGGGAGCGGCGGCGATGGTGGGGCTGGCGGTGGCGGCGGCGGCCATGATGGCGATGGAATCGGTTCCGGGCGAGGCTTTGACCTGGATGAGGATCAGGCCGGTCATGGAGGCAGGCAGGGTGGCGGAGATGGCGGTGTCGGTCCAACTGGACACGGGCAGGGCCGTGGCGGTGGTGGCGCCCGCGGGAGTGGCCAGCACCTGGCAGCCGCTGCACTGGCCGCCAAGATCGTGGCCGGTGATGGTGATGGCGCCGCCTGAAATGACGGTTTTCCCGGGAGTGGAGGCGGTGGGGCCGACGGTGAAGACGGCGCTGTTCCTTTTGCAGCGGGCCGCGGAGAAGTAGCCCAGGGCTTCGGTGAGCGTGCCGCAGTCGATGGCGCCGAGCGAGGTGCTGGTGACCTGGTAATCGCCGGTTCCGTTGACGAAGTCGGTGTAGTACACGACATTGGTATCGGCGCCGGCGGTGAGGGGCACGTTGCCCCAGGTGACGGCGGTGAGGTCGGTGACGTAGGCGCCGCCGATATCCTGCATGGCGAAGAAGATGCCGCCGTCGGTGGAGAGGTAGGGGTCGCTGGCGGCGGCTGTGCCGATGGACTTCCAATCGGTGGTATCGGCGAGGAAGGAGCGCACGATCTGGCCGGTCTGGTGGGTGGCGCTGGTGACGTTGGCAATGCCCGGGGCGGCGCAGGCGAAGGTTCCCAGGACGGCGTTGGTGAAGGCGTAGGGATCGAGGTGGCAGTAGGGGACCACCTGGGTGGGCGTGGAGCTCAGCAGGGCGAAGCCGAGGGAGGCGCTGGTGAGGGTGACCAACCCGTCGCTGGCGTTATTGAGCTGGGTGGTGGCGGACAGGTTCGGGAGGTAGACGCCGGCGTTGCCCACGATGGCCAGGGCGTCCACGCCGCGGAGGTCGTCGCCGCGCTGGTTCCAGGTGGCGAGGTTCCACAGGAAGGCGCTGCCAGGGATCAACTCGCTGGCCTGGGGATCGGCGGTGAAGCTGTAGATATAGTTGCCGGTGACGAAGGAGCCGAAGTTGGGAGTGGCGATGAGGACCAGCTTGCGCACGAGGGTGGGGGCGGGCGGCGCGAATATGCCGCCGAGCTGCATGCCGGCCAGGTAGGCGCGGGCGATGAGGCCGCCCATGCCGTGGGCCACGAGGTCGATCTGGGGCACCTGCGCGCCGGTATCGTACTTGATCTGGTTCAGGTAGGTGGCCAGAACGCCGGCCAGGGTTTCGATGGGGGCGTCGGGACCTTCGACGCAATTGTCGAACAGGTAGACCACGGGTACGCCGTCGGAGATGAGGTACTGCGCGAGATTACCGAAGGTTTGCGAGGAACTGGTGGACACGGTGCAAGTGCCCGAATAGCCGATCTCCCAGCCGTTCAACAGCACCACGGGAGGCCGGGTGGCGCTGGAGGGCACGGTCTGCCTGGGTTTGACGGTGACGGCGATGCGGACGGCGCGCTGCTCGCCGGTGGGGCCGGCGGCGGAGAGGGTGGCGGTATATTCGCCGGGCTCGGTGCTCAAGGGGGCGGCCAGGAGGACGGCATCGCGGGCGCGGTTCGGGCCGGCCACCAGGCGCACGGTGTCCGCGCCGTCCACCTGCACGCTGCGGCTGGCGGATTGCAGCAGGAAATCGACGGTCTCTTGAGGGGCGGCCAGGGGCGCGGATTCGCCCGCCCGCATTTCATAGCGGGTCTGATGCAGGGCCATGGGCCGGACGGCGGCGTACAGCGCGCAGCACGGCAGCAACGGGGATAATCCGAGGAAGGCGCGCAAAACGGAGCGCGGCACGTTCAAGGCGTTCAAAAAGTAAAGACGCGCGGCGGGCGGGAAACGCGCAGGCCGATTGGGGTCAGGCGCTCTGGGTCCAGGAGCCGGGATAGAACCGGGTGTCGGCCTGTCCGGAGGGCAGCCCCGCCTGTTCCAATTGCTGCAGGGTGTAGTAGCGGCCCGGCTGGATGCCTTTGACCGTGCCCTGGTAGCCGCCCACGGTGTAGGTGTCCGGCCCCACCTGGTCGGCGATGGAAATGAAGATGGGCTCGGGTCCCGAGGATTGTCCCGGCCCGCAATAGCCAAGCTGCTGCGAGGTATAGGTGACGCCGTTCAGGGTGACGGGGCCGGGATCCGACCAATAGGCCCCGGTGTCGATGGGTTGGCCGGAGGCCAGCCTTTGGGCGTTGCTCTGGGCCAGCCAACTGTCGAACTGCTGCTGGGCCTGGGTGGTGGGGATGCCGGGGAGTTGAGCCGTAATGGTGGCCGGGTCGGTACCGGTGAGGGAGGCGAAGGCGTTGGCGCACTGGTTGGAGATGGCCTGCTGGAAGATCTGATCCGGACCGTAGGGGTCGTCGGGCGACCAGATGGTGGGCGCGGCGGCCGGAGCCTGAAAAGGCGTGGAGGCGCTCATGGCCCCGCCGGGAGTGGAAGTCTCCGCGGCGCGCTGGGCGTAGAAGGTGGTGAGAAAGCCCTGCACATCCGGCTTGCCCAAGACCGGCTGGCTGCCGGGCAGGGTGCGGGTAGGATCGGCCACGGAATCGGCGGGCCGGGTTGCCGTTCGCGTGGCGGGAGTGGTGGCGGATCCAAACAGATCGGCAAAAGCGGAGGCGGTGCGGGGAGGCGGCTGGAGCGCGCGGCTTTCCATGGCTTCGAAGGACCGGTTGTTGAGGGGGTGGATCATTTCTGCATTCTCCGTGGCGGTTGCGCCGCCTGGATGCGGTGCAAATGTGTTGCCGGAAAGGGGGGCGCGCGATGTGGCAGAAAACAGGACTGGTTTAGGGTAAGGGGCGGGGCAGGATTTGGGCGGCGGGGCGGGGCGCGCCAAAAAAACGTCATCGGGCGAGACTCCGGCTAAAATGGAAGAATGGTGAAAGTGGTTTTGGGTATCTTCGCGGCCGGGGCCATGTGGGCCCAGACGGCGGCGCCCGCGGCGCAAGCCTCGCCCGCCGCGCCGCCGGAAGTGGACGCAGCGCTGCGCGCGCGCATCACGCAGTTCTACCAGTTGGAGGTGGAGGGGAAGTTCCGCCAAGCGGAGCAACTGGTGGCCGAAGACACCAAGGACCTGTACGTGGGATCGAGCAAGCCGTTGTACTCGAGCTTCGAGATTCTGAGCATCGCGTATGCGGAGGATTTCACCAAGGCGCGGGTGATCGCGCTGGTGACGCGGCAATTGCCGGTGGAGGGATTTCTGGGGCACCCGGTGAAGACCAAGGCGCCCAGCCGGTGGAAGGTGGAAAACGGTCTGTGGTGCTACTACGTGGATCCGCGAACGGACCTGCCGCGGACGCCGTTCGCGCCGGGGATGCCGATGGCCATGCCGGGCGGCGCGGCGGTCCCGAGAGTCACGGTGCCGGTGGCGCCGGGCAGTGTACCCGCCGCGGCGCCTACCGCGCCGCCCGCGCCGCCGCCGTTACCCCAGGGAGCGCAGGCGGCGGCCGGGGATTCGCCAGGGACGGGGCGCTCCGCGCCGCCTTCGCTGACGGTAGCGCCGTCGGTGCCCACGCTGCTGAAGGCCGACAAGCCGGGGGTTCAGCTCAAGGCATCCGGCCCGTCGTCGGACGTGGTGACCATCAGCAATCCGACGCCGTTCGGAACTCTGCTGGTGCTGACCGACCCCAAGGTACCGGGGCTGACGGTAACGCTCGATAACACGACCCTGCGGCCCTTTGAACGGGCGTCCCTAAAGATTCAATGGAGCGGCGCGGCGCAGGTTCCCGCGAAACCGGTGGCCGTGGCCGTGCGGGCGCAGAGAACCAAACAAGTGATTCCGATCACGGTTTCGTTCAAGGACTGAGGAGGCAGGTCCCCCAAGTGCGGGACCTGCCCCACGACAGGCTAAAGCCTGTCCTACCCATTACTGGATGGGGATGAGGGAGCCGTTCCCGAAGACCAGGTTGGTCCCCTGGTAGACGGCGATGGCGAACGGGATGTTATTGCCCATCGCGGTGCTCTGCGGCACCTGGAAATCGACTTCGTATACGCCCACCATGCCGTAAGCGTATCCGGCCCAGGTGACGGGGACTCCGCCGTTGTCCACCCCAACCACGAGGCTGGCATTGACGGGGAGCAGTTGCGGCACCAGGTAGCCATTCTGCTCGATGAGCGGATCGAACTCGTTGGTGAACAGCGCCGGGGTGGTCTGGCCGAGGCCGGTGACAAACATGCGGAGATTGTCCCCGCGCCGCGCGGGGTTCTCCAGCGAGACGAAGGTACCATCCTGACGGACCAGGACCGCGCGGAGGGTACCGTCGGACATGGCCGTCTGGAAGATGCCCGGGGCGTACTCCGCCACGGTAACGGGGAAAGGCGTGGACGGATTGGTGTCGACGCTGACCACCATCTGGGCGGCGCCGGGGGTCAGTTCGCAGGGCGCCTGTACCGACACGGACTCCTGGCCATTGACGTTGGCCACGTCCAGGATCGGCGCCAGCACTGTGCCAAAGGCCACGGTAACGTTGGCGACCTGGGTTTGCGGGGCGATGAAAGCTTCCGCCACCCCCTGGAGACCCGGCGTCAGCCCGGTTCCGAAGATGGTGGCCAGGCTGCAAGGCGCGACCGACTGGCCCCCGAAACTGGCCGCGTTGACGATGGCGGTGATGACGGGACCCGGGGGATTCACGGTGAGATTGAAGGTCTGGCTGAGCGTGGTGGAACCGGATTTCATGGTGGCGGTCACCACGACGGGGCCGGCTGTTGGTCCGGCGTCAACGGTGACCTGGGCCTGACCCTGGGCGTTGGTGACGGCCGAGGCGGGGCTGCTGAAAGTGGCGCTGCCGCTGGTGACGGCGAAGTTCACGGTGGCCCCCTGCACCGCGGCGGTGTTGTTGCTGACCTGCACGATCAAGGGATCGGCGAACGGCGCATTCTCATTGGCCGACTGCGAATTCCCGGACACGATGGTGATGCCCGTGGCGACGATGTTCACGTTGACGGTAAAGACGCCGGTTACCTTGTTATTAGCGGCCAGGGCGACGGTGACCTGCACGGGTCCCACAGTGGGCGAGACGTTGGCGGAGACGTAGCCATTGTACGCGGAGGCCGTGGACTGGTGGCTGATGGTGGCGCTGCCCTGGGTGACGGACCAGGTTACGGCGGCGTTGTTGGAGGGATTGCCCCCGAGGTCGGTAACCTGGGCGGTCAACGGGAGAGGCGTCAGGTTGCCCGGATTGACGGTCTGGTTATTGCCGCTGATGATCTTGATGAGTGCCGGCGGTCCGGGATTTACGGTGAGGGTGGCGGGGCCAAAGCTGGTGTAATTGCCGCCCACGACGATGGAATAGTTCCCGTTACCGGTGGCGTTTCCGAAGACGGGGATACACTTGGCGGTACCGGCGGTGGCGCCGGTGGAGTCGGTGACGACGGTGCCAGGGGCCTGGCCGGGCTCGGTCTGGCAACTGACGCTGGGCTGGCCGGCGCCGCCCGAAGAAAGCCGCACCTGCACACCGCCGAGGGGCACATAGACGCCGCTGGTGGTGGTCACGCTAATGATAATGGGCGTGGTGGAGGTCTGCCCGACCGTGCCTACCAGGGCGGGAGGAGCGGTCTGGGGGACCAGGACGATATTCACCGGCGCGCCGGGCGACAAGGAACCCGGCAGCCCAGTCCATTCGGAGAATTGCACGCTGGTATTCTGCGCCGCCGCGACGACGGTGCCCTGAAGAAAACTGGATCCGAAGAAGAACTGCTGGACCGGGTAGGTTAAGCTGGCCTGACCACTCGAGTTGGTTTGGGAGGTCGAGGTGACAGTTGGAAAGCCGGGCTGGGTGGTGGTCCAGGTGACGGTGGTGTTGGGCAAGGGTTTGCCGGTCGCGTCGTTGACCTGCGCGACCAGAGGGGCAAAAGACTGGGAACCGACTTCGCACAACGGGCATACCAACTGTCCATTACCGGAGACAATCGACATGGTTTGAGCCGTGCAAAGGGCCGGGAAGAGGAAAAGCGCGGTCAAGACGATGCCCGCGAGCAACCTGAATTTCTGCATACACGTCCTCCAGACGAAGAGAGATAAGGATGGCGGACGCGGAATTCCAGTCTAACACCATCCGGGGCAAAAAAAAAGGGGAGCCATACGGCCCCCCTTTTTCCCTCACGACGGCTGCCGTGAAGACTAGTGGATGAGTTGCTCACCCGACTCGCTGCTGCAATTGCCGCCGTTCTCGGAACAATCGAACGGCTGCGGCCGGCGAGGAGCGTCCGGAATGATCAGCGCCAGGTAGGCTGCCGCGAAGTTGCGGATGCCAGTGTCGCTAACGAAGGAGTAACCGTGAGCGTACTGGAAGTTGCAAACCGCGATGGCATACCCGACCAGACCGTAGGTCGGCGTGCTGAGGTAACCCGGATCGACCTGGGACAGGGCGAAGGTCCAGGTGGAACCGGCGGGAATCGCGCCGTTGGTCAGGGCGGTATCGGTGGTGGAGCTATAGACGCCGCTGCTGCCCAGGTTAGACGCGCCGTTGCCGTAGAAGTTCACCGAGCAGGCGCCCGTCTGCGGAGCAGCGCCGTTACCCGCGCCAAGCGGATCTTCCGAAGTATTGGAGATCGCAATACCTGTGTCGAAGCCGGTATAGTCGGTCACGTACGGGAAGAGCAGGATGGTCTGGCACAGCGAAACCGAGAACAGGTTGGTGGTCGGCTGGGCATTAACACCCGACAGGAAGGCCGGTTCCGGGCTGTTAGTCGAGGACAGCGCGGTGACCAGCGGGCTAAAGCTGCCCTGAACGGTGGCGTTCAGGAAGCTGGTGCCATTGTTCGGCGTCGGCGAACCCGGGGTGCCAGGGGCGCCGGTGAACGAGGCCCAAATGTTGAAGGTGAGTGAATCCAGCGCGGTGGGGTTGGTATAGGTAACTTCCCACACGATGGTCGCACTGGTTTCGGAACCGTCGGTGACCTGCACAGTAAACGGCGCCATGGGGTCTACCGGCGTGGCCGAAGAGGCGCTCGGCGGCACGTAGGTGGCGTCGGACGGCGTGGGAATGCAGTTGGACTGGCCCACGGCGCACACGGTCGCGCCGGTAGAACTGGCCCAACCGTCAACGGACACGATCACGCCCAAGGGGATGTTGGTGATGGTCGCCTGCAACCTGGTGCCGGTATCCGCGACGCCGGTCTTGGCGCCGGTTACCCAGAGACCGCTTTCCGAGTTGTACACAACACCCGGCGTATTCTGCGGGCTGGTGTTACCATTGATCCCGCTGTCGTTGCCCGCGACCTTAAAGGCGGTAGCGAACAACTCGCTGAAGGTGATGCTACCCACGTTGGTCGACGGATAGGTCTGGCACTGCAGGAACGGATAGCTGGTGCTGCCTCCCGTGGCGGTCAAGCCGTTGGTGACAAAACCGATGGCCTGTTGCGGGTTGTTGATTTCCAGCGAGGTGCTGCTGCTGGAACCGACGAAACCGTAGACCGGGGCCAGATTGGCGACGCCCGTGGCGTTCACGCGCACGTTGGAGATGCGATAGGTGCGCTGCGTCGCGCCCGATCCGGGAGGATCGATGGGAACGCCCAGGAACGTAATGAGGTTAGGCTGCGAGGGTGTGATGATGCCCTGGAACACGTTATAGATGGTGGCGTTCGAGGTATTGTACGACGCACCACCCGTGGCCGGGTCCGCGCACAGAGCGCCGTTGGTGGGGCTGGGGCAAAGGTGTTGGTTAGCCGGGCTGGGGTCATCGACCAGCAACACCGCGTCCGTCACCGAGCCGCTGAGAATCCGGCTGGTCCACGGCGCGCTCAGGTTCACGGTGACGTTGGCCTGCGGGACATAGCCCGTCGAATTCGGCGTGGCGCCGTTCGCGCCAACGCAGGTTAACAGGATATCGCCGGTCAACTCGTCCAAACCTTCATGACGAAGGTTCGGTATCACCGAAGCGCTTGCGCTGCAATTGAGGTTGTGGTTTTGCGCGCTCGCCGGAACTGCGTATCCCATGACCAGGACGAGCATTGCGAGCGCCAGAATCCATCTGCGAAAATCTGCCATTTCCTTCTCCTTGTGAATTGCGAAATTGAATCGGTCGAAGTTCTCTCTCAACCTGAGCCTCTCCCAACTGCCTTTACCACCTAGGGAACTTCTCCGTGCGGGCGGAGATTTCATTTAAGATTTTGCCGGCGACCGACACCCTGGCACCGGGTACTGCCGAATCACGCCCTGCGATGGGGCTGCTGATGTCTGTTTTTGTCCTTCGCCGGCTCGCAGGATTGCACGAAAATTGCGCTTGTCGCGGACTCAGTAAAGATATTCATAACGTATGGCTGCGTCCGTGTCAAGAGAAATTCTTTCCCTTCAATGGAAAACCCTACACTTCCAGGCCCCTAAAGCACACACTTCATAGTACGCCCGAATTAAACCACGGCGGCGGGGGGCGAGTCAACAGTTTCACACCGAATCATCTCATTTTAATGATTTTTAATGATGTTGGAAGGGCGGCGAGGGCGGTCCGCGGGGCGGTTTCCGGCGAGGCGGCCGGCGTCACGCCGGTTTATCAACAGGTTACGGGAGGGATGCCGGCGCGGACTCGCGCCCCTTTGCACTTTAGACATGCAGCAAGCAGCCGGTGGCTTCGCGCCCGGTGAGTTTCCATAGTGCGAACAGATACCATTGCACCTGGCGTTCGTAACGGGCGGAGGCCGGCGCGCCGGTCTTGAAATCGACAACCACCCAGCGGTCCTGTTCCAGGAAAGCGAGATCGATGACGCCTTCGACCAGGCGGCCGTCTTCGAGGGGCAGGTGGAAGGGCCATTCGCGATGGCAGCGGACGGCGGCGCGAGCGCGTTCCAGGAGCGGGTGGGACCATGCCGATGCCACGGCTGCGGCGGCTTCGTCCACCTGGTCCGCGGCGTTCAGAAGAGGGGCGTGGGCGCGCGCCAGGGCCGCGATCCGATCGGGCCCGGCCCACAGGTCGAGGTCGCGCAGGATGGCGTGGACCAGCGTTCCGAAAACCGCGCCGCCGGCGCGCCCGGTGGCGGGCGAAAGCGATTCGACCGCGACCTGGCGCAGCGCCGGCGGGTCTTCGAGGTCCGCGGCAGGGGACACGATGCGGAACTCCGGTTGCGCACCCGCCTGGAGCGCCTGGCGGCGTTGCGCCTGCCATTGCGCGAATTGCGCCGAGCCGGCGGCGGCGCGGGCGGCGGGTTCGGGTGAGAGAATGTCCTCCTGGCGCAAGCCGAACTGGGACGGGGCCGACAAGCCTAGCGCCAGGGGATCCCACCAGACCACCTGGTGATCTCCGGCCTGGGGCGTGTGCAGGCCGGGACGGACGGAGTCTTCGGGCCGCCCGAGGTGGTCCGGCGGGCGTTCGAGCACCGTGGCTGCGCCCGCAAACGGCGGGCAACCGGTCGCGGCGGCCTGGTCCCGGCGCTGGTCCCGCGGCGGATAGACGGCCTTATTCAACGGCTCGAGCCAGCCGGGGCGCTCTTCATCGCCGACCGCGGGAATGACCAGCAGGTCGCGCGCGCGGGTGGCCGCCACGTAGGCGACGCGCACGCCCTCGGCCATTTCGCGGGCGTGCTCGGACGGCTCGTTCTCGAGCAATTCCCAGGGCGCCGCGCCCAGCAGGAGGGTGGCGCACAATTCGCCGGCGACATAGCGCTCAGGCGCTTCGCGCGCCAGTTTGGCGGTCATGTCGGCCAGGATCACGACCGGAAATTCCAGGCCCTTGGCGGAGTGCACGGTCATCAGGCGCACGCCGTCGGAGGCTTCTTCGAGAACGGGCGCTTCGGCGGATTCGGCCTTTTCGGCCTGGGCCGCCAGCTCTTCGACGAAGCCGCGGAAGGAGAGGCCGCCGGTGAGTTCGAAGGCGCGGGCCAGATCGCCAATGCGGTAGACGTTGGCGAGGGCCTGGGATCCCGCGCGGCGCAGGGTAAACCCGGCGTGCGCGCGGGTAGCCTCCAGCAATTCGTTGATGGTGTCCGCGACGGGGCGGCGGTTGCGCCGGCGATGCAGATGGCGCAGCATGGCGAGGGCCTGGGCTAGGGGAGCGAAGGCGGGCGGCAGGCCGTCCGGCAGGCGGCGGAAGGGATGCAGGCGGTGGCCCTGCTCGAGGCGGAAGCGCAGCAGGAGGTCGTCCGGGATGGCGAACAGGGCTCCGCGCAGGGCGCCGAAGACCGACAACTCGTCGTCAGGCCATTCGATAGCGCGGAGCGCCACCCGCACGGTTTCGACTTCCTCGCGGTGGTAGAAGGATTTCGATCCCACCAGCAGGTGCGGGATGGAGCGCGCTTCGAGGGCCTGGGTATAATCGCGGGAGACGTCCGTGCCGTAACTGAGGAAGCGCCGGAAGAGGACGCAGACGTGCCTGGCCCGCAGGGGCACGGGCGCGCCGCCGCGATCGCGCACGCGCCAGCCGCTTTCGCGGACCAGCCAGTCGATGTAGGCGGCGATGGCGGACGGCAGGCAGGCGTTGATTTTCTCGTTGCTGACGCGCTGTATGCCGTAGGGCGAAGGCGCGGGCAGGACCACCACGGCGGGCTGCCCGCCGGCAGCAGGGGTGTGCCGCTCGAGGGGAGCGTAGCGCGCCTGGCCGGCGTGCAGATCGCCGGTCATCTCCGGGGCAAAGGCCGCGTTCACCAATTGCTGGATGGCGGGGACGGCGCGGAAGCTGCGGGTGAGGTGAATGCGGGCCACGCCGCGGGCGGCCAGGGCCGCGCAGACATTTTCATAAAGGACCACGTCGGCGCGGCGGAACTTGTAGATGGATTGCTTGGGATCGCCGACCACGAAGAGTTTGCCCGGCACGGGGGTAACGTTCAGCCAGCCGCTTTCGGCCGGATCGCCGGCGGCCAGCAGGATCAGGATTTCCGCCTGGAGCGGATCGGTATCCTGGAATTCGTCCACGAAGATGCGGTCGAAGCGGTTTTGCAGGTAATTGCGGACCTCGCGGTTGCCGCGCACGAGGTCGCGGACGAGCAGCAGAAGATCGAGGAAATCGAGCTTGCCCGCGCGTTTCTTCAGATCGGTGTAGGCGCGCACCAGGGAGCGCATTTCCTCGTTGAGGGCGGCGGCGAAATCCGCGCCGGAATCCTGGCGGAAAGAGTCGAGATCGCGGAGGAGGGCGTCGACCGCATCGAGGGCCTGCTGGCGGGGGACGCCGGGGGCGAAATTGCCGGAACGTTTTGAAGAGCTCGCGCAAAACGGTGCGCGGCCCGCGCCGCCAGGATCCTGTTCCTGCCCTGTCTGGCGGCGCGGACTCGCGCCCCTTTGCGCTCTTGGGAAATTGTGGCGGAGGTCGCGGGGCAGCTTGACGA
>VFSW01011759.1_pt1 | contig 12265 bp, 11 predicted proteins | sample 5358111 | NCBI WGS metagenome assembly VFSW01 (sample SAMN11554181, study PRJNA540505) | mine drainage metagenome | isolation source: sediment from site ElyBrook_90M | place: USA: Ely Copper Mine, Vershire, VT | collected 2017
CATGATATACTTATAGAGGCACATATTTTTTCCTATGTGTCATGCCCTTCCAGCCATGTTCCTCGTACATCTCAGTGCGTTCGATATTTCTCTACTATCATAAGAGTGCAATTGCTGAGATACGTTTCTTTGCCCTCCTCTTGTGTGCTTGCTCTTCTCGTAAGAGTGAGCAAGAAATGTCACGTTGACTATAGCAAAGGAGCATTTTATGCAACCGATCATCTTGTTAATAATCGGCCTCGTTCTCGTCGCATTTGTGTATTTCTACATGACTTACCGCACAAATGCCCAGAGGCGCACACACGCAAAGAAACGCAACCAATATAATGACCGCGTCTGAAATATCTGTTTTTCCTGACATACCTTTGTGCAGTACGTATCGTATCGGGAATGACACGCTTCTCATTTACATCTGTAACTAATACCATAAGCAAGGGAGTCAATCACATGGCAAAACAAGATTATCGTCTCCTTCTTTTATCAGGAAAAATGCGTTGGGACGCATGGCGGCAAGCTTACCCTGATATCCAGGCATTAGAGCCAGATTTACACGGAGCAGACCTGCACGGAGCAGACCTGCATGAAGCGGACCTGCATGAAGCGGACCTAACAGAGGCCAATTTACAGGAGAGCAACCTGCGCGACGCCAATTTGCATGAAGCGGACCTGCGCCATGCAAATCTCAGGGATGCTGATATGAGCAATGCAGACCTCCAAAAAGCACGCCTCGGTGGAGCAGATTTACGGAATGCTACACTGTATCGAGCAAATCTATCACGAGCTGACTTACGCGGAGCTGACTTGCGCGGAGCTGACTTGGAGGAAGCCATCCTGAGCAGAACACTCTTCGATGCAACATTCCTACTCAAGGAAGCACAGCCGCCGCTCGCTCCTGAAGCAGCACCCCTACCAATAGAAACACTTGTGTGAAGACATACAAGGCAATTCCACCATCTACCTTTGCAGCAACTGAAAAAAGCGATGGGCAACGTAACCCTATCGCTTTTCTATTACTTTCTATTAGTAAGGAAGGTCTCTCATGACCACACAGAAATATGAAGAGCAGGTAGCGCAGAGAGAAACGGGACCTTCGTTCTGGCGAACGTTGGCACTGGTCAGTTTGAAGGCTGTCCATTCGCTGCTCTACTTTTCCATCGAGTTCTGCATGGGCTATCTCATCTATGCAGGATTGAAGGGGAGAGAGGACAAACGGACGGCGATTGCTGCCAGTGTCGTTGTTGGTGAGAGTCTTCTCTTTCTGGGGAATCGCTGTCGTTGCCCTCTGACAGGATTGGCGCACAAGCTAGGAGATGCTCACGGCTCGGTGACTGACATCTATTTGCCAGATTTTCTTGCCTCCAATCTCCCTTTAATCCACGTACCGTTGCTCGCGTTGGCACTGTTCCTGCACGTCAGGAACTTTCTCCGCAGATCAAGAGCATACGGTGCATCCTCTGATTAGGAATGAGGAAGAAGCACAAGTTTGCCTTCAACATCTCCATCTTCAAGCAGTTTATGGGCTGCGACAACCTCCGTCAACGGGAACCGCCTGGTGATCACCGGCTTGATCTTCCCTTGCACAAGCAAATCGAACAACGTAGAGAGATCTTGCCGAAACCACTCGGGATGTTTCTTCTTGAACCCGGTGATGCTATAAAACATGCCCTTTTTCCCGGCAAGGGACAATGACCACACCATCAGACGGATGGATTGCCAAACAATACTCAGCAATGGATTGCCATCATGCTCCCTCACAGAAAAGAAGCCATACGCGACCAATCGCCCACCCTTGCGTAAGGTTTGAAACGACTGATTGAGGTGCGTACCCCCAATTGGATCGAACACGACATCGACCCCATCACCCGTCAGCGTGAGGATACGCTTCACAAAATCTTCTGTCTTGTAATCAATCGGAATAGCACCCAGGTCTGCCACCAGTTTGTGCTTGCCTTGAGAGACCGTCCCATACATTTCCACGTGCGCCAATACACCCAATTGAAGAAGCGCGGTCCCAACACCACCCGCTGCTCCATGGACCAGAATGCGCTCTCCTGATTTGACGTGAGCCATGCGGTGCAACATTTGATAAGCGGTAACATAGCTCAACACCAGACAGACGGCTTCAGCCGGATCTATGCCCGCTGGCAAAGCAACGAGTTCATGTGCTGGGAGGCAGATATATTGGCTATAGCTGCCGAACACCGTCAGCGCGGCAACCAGGTGCCCGTGTTCAATCCCGGAAACCTGTGAGCCGATTTTGTCCACGCGGCCCACAAGATCGTATCCTGGGGTGAACGGCACAGCTGGTGCGCCAGGGTATTGACCATGTTGCATCAATACCGTTGAGAAGGACACATCGGCAGCAAGAATCTCGATACGGACCTCACCGGTCTTAGGTTCTGGTACCTCGTCCTCCTGCATGTGTAGCACGTCCGGCCCACCAACATGATCGATGATCACGTGAGTATATTTCATTTTATCCGTCCCTTTTTGCTGGAAAGCATGATTACGTTCTTATAAAGTACGACTTATCCCAATCCTCAAGGTTTCACAACATCGCTCACCGCTCGGCGTGGGCTGCGCAGTCCTTCGTGTGTTGAGTACCCGACGCGAAAGGACAGCAGCGTTAGCCAGGCAGGATCACCCACCAACGTTTGTAGGGAGGTTCCAAAGTGGGGAGTACTTCCCAGGACGACTTCTCTGGATGCACGCTCTGTCGCCTGGTTGAGAGGCTGCATGGCCAGCCCCTCTTTGGTGGCCCACAACTGCATGCGCGCCCACAAACGGCCCACGCCCAACTGCTGTTTCCTGTCCTGTCTGTTGCGTACCGTAAGAAAGCCAAATGCCCCGGCAGTCTTGACTTGATCGGCTGTGTTCTGCAAAAACGAGGAATCTTGCTGCGCCACCGAGACCGAAGGCAACATTTTCCCCAGGGCACGGGTCAGATCTGGCAGCCCCGCCGCATCCAGCGTGATGCCATCGCGGCGCTGCTGGATGTCTTGCCAGGTTCCACGCCACCAGATTCCCGTATCCACTCCATCCTGCGCCTTATCCGCTACAAACGCGTTTGCAGCATCCACCAGGAGCGTACCGACGCGCTGGCGCATATCCGTGCTGGCAAACCAGAAGACCTTCACATCTGGATCACCGCCAAGCGCACTAAACGCATCCAGCGTTGCAGAGGTCACTGTCCTGCCCGTGTCATACGGGTAGCGATTGGTGTGACGCTGCGGAATGAAGGGGTAGAGATCAGAGACAGGCACATTCCCGCGCGTCAGACCAATCCGGGCGACCAGGGTTGCATCAGCTGCATCTGGCAGGAGGGTGACCTGGGTAATATATCCATTGGCGGTAGCGGCCAGCAGCAGGTTTTCTAAAGCGCAGCCCAGCCCGATATGCATCTCATACAGAAAAGGATCAACGGGTCCGAGATTGCGTCGATAGTCGGCAAACAGGTCGATCTGCGTCTGCGTGACATGGAAAAGCCAGGGTTGGCTATTATGCGGATTGGCGGCCAGAATAGCTGCACGAACAAGATCGAGTGGCCCTTTGGTCGTGGTGCGCCAATCATCCCACGGTTCGTATGCGGGTCCCTCGCCAGTGCTGAACACGCCTTGATCGGCCGCACGCCAGATCCCGGCACCGACGACCAGGACAAGGGTCCCGGTACCAGCAAGAGCAATCACTTTCCTCCGACTGATTTTTCTAGGAGGAGGTGTCGGACTGGGAAACTCCTGCACGACTGGCTCGTTGCTTGATGGTGTGATATCAGTAGACATGGATCATTGCTCCCTTCATCTTACATCAGCGACAACCAATTCCCCGCCCATCACGTGCCATTCCTCATACTTTTCTGGTTGCGGAGAAGATATCCTTCTCTCTTATTTCACTTTTCTTAAAAAGAGTACGCTCAGCACAAGGCTTACCACGATAATGAGCGCAATAAAAGCCTCTATACCAACATTCGTTGCGCTCCCTTGACTGCCTGTGACAAGAAAGATGTCGAGGATCGCGGTTCCCATGAGAACGCAAAACACCAGCAATGGACCCGCAAGGAGGAAACCCAGCAGATTTTTTCTCCACAGCAATACTCCAGTAATAAGCATGGCGGGGAGGTAGAACCCTATATCTAAGATATGCACAGGATTTGTTGGCAGATTGGCCTCAGTGACACTGGGCGGAATCACCCCGTTCACAAGGGCCGTAACATCCTCGCGTAACCACAGCAAGAAAAACACGAGGCCCAGCATCAGAAAGAACACACTCACCACTTTTGCCAGGGGATTGACAGAAAAAGAGGTCTGGAGATCGTTAAAGCGCAGTTGTATCACACTGCCAACAAGTGCATAAAAGGACAGGCCCAGAATTGCCACATACACGAGAAACAGGCTGTTAAAGTGGACATCAAAAGCGTAGATGCTATATGAGTAGAGCAGATACAACAGTACCCCGCTCCATACGAGGAACGCCTTGATTGACCCCTTGTTGACAAAATAGGCCGCAATGCACAATACGACGACGGCGATAAGATTGACGATGTCCTGAGCAATTCCCTGCAAAGCCCAGGAGGGCGTTTCTCGGGCGTAGATACTCTTGAACAAGATGCCAGAAGCACTTGCCAGAAGCACTAGGAAGGCATCAATGACAGATAGCCACAAAACAATCTTTGAGATTTTCATAAAATCCTTCTTCGTACTCTACAATGTCGTGTTGATCTTGTTTGGCATCACTGAATCGCCTGACTGAGGCAGGCTTTGTCCTGTTACGCCAGTGTGTACGCTACCCCGTTCCACGCGCTGCTTGATACTCAGTAGACATTTGCGCATCATCACAATATCAGTGAACTCCACAAGCAGGCTAAACACAATCGACGGCTTGCTCCAACGATAGGAGAGACGCACGCGAGTAATCAGACGTGTGTGACTTTCATCCAGCGGGGAGAGTCCCCAATACCAGGTAGAATCGCCTTTCTTATCCCACCAGATCATCCACTGCTGCGGTTCGAACGCCTTGACCCACATGCCAGCTTTGCCATCGGGAGAGAAGGGGATCAGATCTCCAACTGCCACATGCTGCCATTGTGGGAGAATACGCTCCGCGCTGTGGTGGCCCAGGTTGTCGAGCCAGTCATAGCTGTACCAGCCAGCCCGCGTGACGCCCATCTGCACCAACCAGGGCCAGATCTCCTCTGGTCGCGCCTGGATGGTGACGGCGCGGGTCGCGTCAAACGTAGGATGCTTCACGACATCGTCACCAGGCATAGTGCGTGCTACCTCTTCGTCGGTGGCCCCCCAGCGTAGTTGCCAGGGACGGATGAAGCGCAGGTATATGCCGAATGAAATGGCTCCCAGAGCAGCCAAACCGATAGCAATCTTTTTGAACATAACAGGTTCCTCCAGTGTTAAGAATATAAAGTCAGTCCGTTGAAACGCTGCTGTATCCCCCCACTCTTAATGGCACAGCCAACTGCGTGAGAAGGGGCGCGAGAACAGCAGTGAGTCGCTCGTGCCAGGGAAAGCCATGCACGACTACAGCAAAGCGGCTCTCTCACACGCTTCGCATGTCGGCCAGCCTCGCACCTCTCTTACAATGGGGGAAGATGTGTTCTTCATATGCTTTCAAGCAGTGATCCGGCTCGTCTCTTCATTGAAACATTTCTATAAAGTACACGGCATAATCTCTCTTCCTCGTTGGGGGTCTTCTTGTGTTTTCACCACACGAAACCAGCTAGTTTGCGTTTTCGACCATCTCATCCTATACGTTCACTTTGTAGCAGTCTCATCCTGTTTCCCTGTACGATTGATCGTGCTACGCACGTGGAGCAAATATCCAAGTGCGAACAGGACCAACCCAACGGCACCACCCAGGGCCAGGATGTTGAGATTTCCATTCCAAGTCACGACATCCGCCAGGAAGGTGACTGCCAGCAGAACGGCAACTATCCCCGTGAGTTTCTCTTCAAGATCGTCAAGGTTCGCAATCACGAGCCAGTGTGGCATTGGCAGACCATGGTCGATGAAGAGTTCATAAAGTCCCAGCGCGATAATGTAGAGGACGGTACCAAGCAGGAACAGATCGATCACCTCAATACATGCGAGTGCCAGGGGCTTCGCCCCTTCTGCCGTAAATAGCCTCTGAGTAACCTCTTCGAATACAATGCCCAGCACCGTCAGACCGCCGTAGAGGAGTGTGATCACTGAGGCCAATAAGGAGCCAATCACCGCAATAAGAATCAGATAGCGGCTCTTGGCAAGAAGGCTCTGTAACATGAGATCATTTCCTCTCTGTATTCAATAACCAGGTATGCCATCTGGCCTCTCTTCTGTAGGTTTTTAAGCATGGGTGTTCCTATAATTTTGACTCGGAGCAGTATTGAAAAGTTCTTTAAAATGACTTGGCATCGTTCTTACTCTTTCTATTTGGCTCTCTATGTATTCTGGTTCGTTTGATTTTCTCTTTATCTTCTTCAATAAGTATCCCATATACATCTCCAGGAGGGACCAGCGGAAGGCGCAAAAAGAAGGTGGTGCCCTTTCCTTCTTCAGACTCAAACCAGAGGCGTCCAGCATGTTGCTCAACCAGTTCATGGCACAGATACAAGCCCAACCCAGTTCCACTGATCCCGGTGGCTTGCGCATTATCGGCACGCATGAAACGCCCAAAGATGCGGGCCTGCTGATGGCGTGGAATGCCGAGGCCCTTGTCCTGCACCTGAATTTCCACCTCATTGTCGGCTGCAAAGGCTGCCAGCGTCACATGGACTGGGCCTCCGAGCGGGCTGTACTTGATGGCATTGGTGAGTATGTTTGAGAGAACCTGCTCGATCCGTTGGGGGTCAATCGTCGCTTGTAGGGTTGGTGGGTCCGCGTGCAGTGTCATCTGGTGCCGCGTTGTAGTTTTCTGAAAGCGTGTCACCACGCGCTGAACTAAAGACACAAGGTCAGTGGAGGTGCAGTGTAAGACCAACTGACCCGCTTGCAAACGGGAGGCATCGAGCAGGTCGTCGGTGAGATGAACTAAGCGATCTGTCGCGACGTCCAGATCTCCTATCATCTCCTGCTGCCACAGCGCAAGGCGAGGACCATGCCCCTGCGCTGTTTGTCGCATCAGCATGCCTACCGCTACTTTGAGTACGGTAAGCGGCTGGCGCAATTCATGAGCTGCAATCCCAATAAACTCGTCTTTGAAATACTCTGCTTCTTTCAGCAAGCTAACATCTTGATGGATCACCAGAGCCAGTGGCTCGCCACTCTGCGGTGATTGAGGATATCCAGAATGCTCGGGTACGCCGAGACTCTGCCAATGGGGAGTGGACAGCGGAACTGCATTGACCAGGATAGGCATTGTGGAACGCGACGGACGGAGGATCATCTCCTGATGCTGCAACACCGTTTCTCCGTCCAGCAACGCACGCATGGTGGCCCAGCCTTCCGGCGCAATCGGATTTTCCTGAGTATCGACAATGCGAATCGCATGTTCCTCTAAAAACGCACGCATCGGCTGTCCAGGAGGCCATACCGCGCCCCAGATGCTTGCGGCAGCACGATTAGCCATCACCAAGCGAGCATCGTGTCCATGCACCACGTAGATACTACTAGGTAAGATGTCCAGCAATTGCTGCAAGAAGGTGTACTGGGAGAGTAGCTCGGTGTGAACGGCGGTCTGTGCCTGTTCAAAGCGTTTTCGCTGCGTGATGTCTCGATTAATCTCTAAGATGGCTTTTGGGACTCCCTGCGCATCACGAATGAGGACCTGACGGCTTTCGACCACGACAGTGCGACCATCACGATGGGTATTCACCAACTCTCCTTCCCACTGGACCTCGCGTTCCAGGTGTTCATCGACCGCTGCACGGCTCACGGGAAAGCGTGTCTTGAGTAAGGTATATGTGACGCGTCCCAAGGCCTCCTTTTCGCTCCACCCATAGAGTTCTGCCGCCCCCTGGTTCCAGGAGAGTACACGGCTGATCTGATCTCGCACCATGATCGCATCATGGGCCAGATTAATAAGTGTGCTTTGCAGAACAAGCTGCTCCATCTGCTGTAACCGCTCCTGTTCCAGCCGTCTTCGGGTGGAAACGTCACGGATCGCCCCCATCACATGCAATGCCTGTTCCAATAGAACTGGGCGTACACTGATATCCACCGGAAACTCGCTATCATCCTTGCGTCGCCCCACCAGATCGAGGCTCACACCTAGCGGTTGAGGATGAGGCATGCTCACATAGCGGAGCAAATGCGCGGCATACGCCACGTGGAAACGTTCAGGCAGCACCATTTCTAGTGACCGCTGCTTCAGTTCCTCTTTGCTGTATCCAAAGAGGGCTGCCGCCTGTTCGTTCACGAGAACGATGGTCCCAACAGCATCAATCATGACCAATGCCTCAGGGGAAAAATCCAGGAGCATTGCCGCTTCTGCCATTGTGATCAGAGGAAGAAGGGCGAATGCGCTTGCCCGTTTGTCCTGCGGTAGCGTCTCCGCCGTCTCCTGAGGTTGCGCATCGTGGTATTCATTGCTCATTAAGAGATTATCCTTTGTCTGGATGATATGCATCTATCAGAGCAGATGGTCCGCACGGTGTTGCAATCATGCCCAACGACGCTTGGCTTGGAATTGCGCCCAACGACGCTAGCACGTCTACAGCTTCGCTGTCAGGGCATGAAAGAAGATCTCCTGGCACGAGGTGCATATTTCAAGAAATCGTCTGATCTGATCCTAATCACACACAAATAGAGAGAGTCGCCGAATGCATGGACAAGCATAATCTATTCATGCCTTACACGTATAGATACGTTTGATGATGAAAGAAAGAAGACATTCAGTGGCAGTATAGAGTAAACCCACGATACCGGACAGTGAACGAAGTCAACTTCTCCAAAATATCGTACATTACAAACAAGACAAGGAGAAATATACTGTACCCCATAATCTGGACGGGCCAATAAGATAGAATGAAGGAGTGAGACAGGTCTAGGACAGGAGAAGGATATGGCCTCACCCAGGAAACATTAGAGCGCAGAGATCAAAGCCAAAATAGCACTCGAAGCAATCAAAGGGATCAAAACGACCAATGAAGTCACAAACGAATTAGAACAGGCTAAGAGCGACGCTCCATCGATGGGAGGCACGGGTATTTCTGCGTACTCTTGACAAGATAGCTGGCCGATAATGAATGAACAAAAGGAAATGTTGCTCCGTTTTCCCATCGATTGACAGTGACTTTTGTCGTGCCAATACGATCAGCAACCTGTTGCTGTGACCATCCAAGCTCTGAGCGCGCCTTGCGCAGCCCAGAACCTCCCAGGCGATCGCGATTATTATCCTTTTTTGCCTTCAAGATATACCTCTTGCCATCTTTAAAAGATGGGAAAAGCAAAAGCAAATCCAGGCAGTGCTCTAGGTAACTCTTCCAATTGATAATCAGATGATAACAATGTTATTTCTCTTTCAAATGTGCTTATGGCATAGTTACTTATAGAGGCTGACACTGTGAATGCTTAGCTGATGAAAAGCCCACACTTCTCATCATTGTACAAATTTTCACAGGTCAGCACAACCTCTTATCACTTTGCACTCAAAGGCCCATGATGAGCAATATCGTACACCCCCGGCAAGCCCCTTGATTAACATCAGCACAATCAGCACTAGGTCGCGAAGAGCATTTCCTTACCATTCTTTGTCAGAGGTTGGTGTGTCTCAAATCAAGGCAGGGGTTGTGGAGGGAGAAATGGGCTGCTACCAGAATATACCGACAGCCTTAACTCGGCATACCCTATCAAAAGGGCTTATCTCGGTCGCGCCCTGGTCAATATCATGTATTCACCTCACTGTAACGCTACCTTTGTCCGAATACTTTCTAACCAAGGTGAGATTGCAGCCTGAGCAACGGTATCAAGTTGCGGGATATCCATGAAAGCGGGTCAAGGTCACACTGTGTCGGTAAAAGAATAAAATCACTCGGAGATGCAAACTCCACATTATGCTCATTTGTTATCTCCTTCTTTAAGACCTTCTTACCATTCTTTCGCTTTGCAAGATTTCATATTTCTTCATTACAGTCAATTTTATGAACAATTTTGTGACAGTATAACGCATACACGAGACAAAAAAGTGATCTAAATAGAATAAAATACTATTGTCTATAAAAAGCAAGAGTACAAAGAAAGGATGCTGGGCAATGGATATCTCAAAACTCATAACCGAGACATTGACAACTATAAGAACTTTGGCCGAAAAGCTTCCTCCACCTTTAAGATTTATCATCATTATTTATTCAGGTTCTCTTGTTATCTGGCTTATTCTTATCCCAACAATGACACAAAACCAAATACTCACCATCATCTTTGCATCCATCTTCCTTGTATTTGGACTCGTCATCATTTTGGTATCCACACCTTATCTCAGCAAAGAATCTCCCTCGGATTCACAGGAAACCTCTACCACCGAAAAAGATCAGAAACATCAAGATTCTGAAAAATTTATCTATACAATGTTAGAGGTTCTTGATTCACATGGGAATAGTGGTCTTACATTTGAAGAATGGAAAAAAGAGGTAAAAGAAGGCTTAAAAGAGGAGTTACAGAATTATCCAAATTTTGATCAGTTGTTTGAAAAGTTCAGCCACAACCAATATGTGTCTTTTTCTGAGATGAGTCTTCGTTATCGTCTGAGTAGTGAAGGAAAGGCATATCTGAGGTCCGTTCAAACAAAAAATCCCCTTCTAAAATAAGAAAGGAAGAAGAGCAAAGTGAACATGCAACACGCACATAACGACCAGTTTCAACCGTTTCTGTCGGATCATCCAGTAGAGGTGTCCGACAGAGATTACCTTTGGACCGATGGACATGATGGTACTAAAAGTCAAATCCAACGGATCGCCGAACATATTGTTGGTGCCCTTTTTCCATTAGCTACCATCAATTCCGATCCAATGACGTTCGCCATCTATGGGAAGTGGGGCATTGGCAAAAGCAGTGCCCTCTACCTTATTCAAGAAAAGGTAAAGAAACTCGCTGGGGAACTACTTTCTACGCAAGAAGTCGATGATAGACTGTGTTTCAGTTGGTACAACGCCTCCCATTTTGAAACACTCTCCCATGAGCCTCTATTCTATGATGCGTATTCCACATTAGCTTTTAGTATTCTTAAGGCAGTTGGTGCAAATAAGCAAGATGTTTGGACTCAACTAGAAGAGATAGCACTGGGATTTGCAGGTGATAGTATCTTGAGTGGAGGTAGCAACAGAACAAACAATACAAGAGAAGATCAAGATAAAAAACACACTGCATCATCCAGTCAAAGAGTTAGTCCGCTTGGGCAAAGAGTTATTTTGGCTCTTTCCAAATCGATAGAATTCGATTTGATAGTAGGGGAGCATCTTAGAATCAAAGATGAGAACCCTCGTGTCTTAGTAGTGTTGGTAGATGATCTGGATCGTTGCCAAAAGCCCTTTATATGGGAAATTCTCAATGCCATGCAGGGTTTTCATACTATCAAAAACGTCTTTTTTGTGCTAGCCATAGACCAGGAGCGCCTGGAAGCGGCTATTAAAGAACAGACGCAAATACTCGATGGTTCCCGAAACCCCGACTATGCGCTGGAAAAATATGTTCAGCAGTATGTCAGTCTGCCGAATATGGATGAGAGCCTTTTAAAGACATACATCCACAAACTTAAAGCGGATTTTCCTCATAGTCGTGTTCTTAGCATTCTTATTGAAAAAGACGAGATAGTCAATTTGTTGATTGAAGGTCTCCATGAGTTGACTCCACGCTCTGTGAAGCGTCTCATCAACACGCTCGATAACCGCCTTGAACACAAACTACGTCAGATCGAACAAGAGTCTAAATGGGAAACGCTCTCGCCTAAACAACAGGCAGATCAACGAGTACGTGTATTCAAAGAAGCACTTCTAGAATACTCATGGCCTCGTTTTTATCTTCAGGATTGGAAACCAGCATTGACGGCTATTGCCCAACAAAATAGTACGCCACCTACAGACTTGATAACTCTCGAGCGGCACTGCCGGGATTTTCGTTATGAGCAAGATAGAGAGAAGCTTTCATTCGAGTTGGGACGTCTTGCTACCATTTATGGAAGGCACACTTGGGCAACCCTCGAAGAGAAATTAGCTTCTTATCTGGGAATAGAGCCTTACTGGTTTTACCAGCAAGAAAATCCCAAGGATTCAATATCACCTTCTAACGATAAAAAGGAACATGATATTAATAAAGATGATAAAGCACGCAAAGTTTCCGAAGAAGAG
>VFSW01011760.1_pt1 | contig 12265 bp, 11 predicted proteins | sample 5358111 | NCBI WGS metagenome assembly VFSW01 (sample SAMN11554181, study PRJNA540505) | mine drainage metagenome | isolation source: sediment from site ElyBrook_90M | place: USA: Ely Copper Mine, Vershire, VT | collected 2017
GTCCCGACAACATCTGGATCGCGCAACTGGCCTCCGTGCCGCTCAGCGCCGGAACGGCCAGCCTTGACAGCAGGCTCGCGAGCGTCCAGTTGCAGGTTCCCGGCGCGCAGGTCCTGATCAGCTCGGACTACGCCTCGCTGCGGGCCGGGTACTGGGTGATCTACTACGACGGCGGATTCGCCAGCGGCGCCGCGGCCCTGGAATTCTGCGCCGCCCGCGGCCGGGCGACGTCGGACCTGTGCGTCGGCAGGTACCTGAGTCACCACGCGGCCGACTTCCGGTATCAGTGCTATCCGCCGCCGCCCGGCTCCGCGGCCGCGGGTAACCGGACCTGAGCCCGGCCGCCGGTCTCGCGCGGCCGGAGTTCCGCTCCGGGGACAATTGCGCGATGAGCGGGGACCGGGTACTTGGCGTGGACGCCTGCGGCGCGGGCTGGGTCGGGGTAGCGCTCGGCGACGGCCAGGCCCGCGCCTACCTGGCCGCCGAGATCGGCGCGCTGGTCGACCAGGCCGGCGCCGACGGGCCGGTGGCGGTGGTCGGGATCGACATCCCGATCGGACTGGCGGTAGGGAGCCCGCGCCAGGCGGATCTGCTGGCGCGCGGCGCCGCCGGGCCGCGGCGGGCGTCGGTTTTCATTACCCCGGTCCGCGCCGCGGTCGAGGCGGAGAGTTACGACCTGGCCGCCGCCGCGCCCCGGCGCGGGCCCGGGGCCGGGATCACCAGGCAGGCGTTCGCGCTGCGGGAGAAGGTGCTCCAGGTCGCCCAGTGGGTCCGCCGGACGCCGCTTTGGGTGGTCGAGGTCCATCCGGAGCTGAGTTTCGCCGCCATGGCCGGGGGACCGCTGGCCGAGCGGAAGGTCACCTGGGCCGGGATGACCCGGCGCCGGTCCCTGCTGGCGGCGTCCGGGATCGTGCTCGCGGACGACCTCGGACCGGCCGGGCGGCTCGCCGGGACCGATGACGTGCTCGACGCGGCGGCCGCGGCCTGGACCGCGCTGCGGGTCCGGCATGGCGAGGCCCGCTCGCTGCCCGACCCGCCCGAGATCCTCGGCGACGGTTACCCGTGCGCCATCTGGACCTGAGTCAGCGGGCCGCCGGGCCCGCCGCTTGACCTTCAGCATGGGTCAGGCCGCACAGTGTTCCTGGCAAGCACGGCAGGGCATCGGCGCCAGGGCGCGGCCCGGAGGCGGCCTGGCCGACGGGGCCGGAGGCGGGCCGATTCGCCCTGGACCTGTGGCTCGGGGTGCTCGCCGGCCTGGCGGGCCGCCGGGACGTCCATGGCCTGCTCGCGAGCCGGATCACCCGCCTGCTGGTAGACGCATCGGTGATGGGGCGGGATGAGGCCGTCGTCCAGAGCCTGACCGGCGACCATCCCGGCGGGCGCGACAGCGTCGATGAGCGACTCGACCCCGGCCGCTTGGCTCGGCGGCCAACCCGGATCTAGCCGGCGGCCCGGGCCTGGGCCAGAGGGACCAGTCCGTCGACGCTGCGATGGCCGCGCACTATGACACCGGCTCGGCCCGTACCGGGCGCGGCTCCCGCTCGGCGGGCCTCGGGCGTCCGCTCCCTCGGTCGCCCGCTGGCTGGGCGACATCCGCGCGTACCAGGCCGGGTGACTCGCCTGCACCCCAGACGCCTTCCCCGACCTGCTGGCCGTGGTGATCGAGACCGGCGACGTCACCCCTGGTCCCAGCGCACCGACCTGGCCAGTCGCTAGCCCTCCGGCCGCACGCGGCCCGGCTCAGAAACCGCCGCGCGGCGCGCAACGGCCTGCCAATATAACTGTCTGTAACTGCTAACTTACGTTCTGCAATAGTCGCGAGGGCGAGGGGGTCCCCTGGTGAAAAGCGCTGCTGTGACGGTCCTGGCTGTCGCCGGGCTACTGGCCGGTGCCGGAGTTCCAGCCGCCACCGCCGGAGTGGCCCGGCCCTCGCTGTCGGCCAGTCCCGCTTCGCTGACGGCGGCGATCAACCGGGTAATGCGCGAGGCGTCGATCCCCGGCGCGATCGTCGGGGTGTGGAGCCAGGGAATGGCCCCGTACGTTCAGGCTTTCGGCGTCCAGAGCAAGGCGACCGGCCAGCCGATGAAAACCGGTCTTTACATGCGCATCGGCAGCGAGACCAAGACCTTCACGATCACGGCCCTGCTGGAACTCGTCGACCAGGGACTGGTCGGCCTGGACGACCCGATCGCGAAGTACGTTCGCGGCGTCCCCGATGGGAATTCCATCACGATCAGGGAGCTCGCCGAGATGCGCAGCGGGCTGTACAACTACAGCAACGACCCGGCGTGGGGCCGGGCGCTGGAGGCCAACCCGTACCGGCAGTGGGGTCCGTGGCAACTGCTCGCCTACAGCTTCACTCACCCGCTGCTGTTCCCACCTGGCACCAAGTACTACTACTCCAACACCAACACCATCCTGCTCGGGCTGGTCATCCAGAAGGTCTCGGGACTCTCGCTACAGACGTACATCGATCGGTACGTCCTGCAGCCCGAGGTCCTCGCGCACACCGCCTTCCCGTCCGGGGCGCAGTTCCCGAACCCGCACCCGCAGGGCTATACCGCACCCGGGACGATCGCGACCAACTGGAATCCGTCCTGGGGCTGGGCGGCCGGGGCGATGATCTCGACGGTGTACGACCTGCACACCTGGGCGCGCGACGTGGCCGTCGGGACGCTCCTGTCGCCGGCGACTCAGCGCCAGCGCCTCCGGTTCGTGCCGATACCGATCTCCGGGGTCACGGCCGGGTACGGGCTCGGTCTCCTCTACGACAACGGGTGGATCGGCCACAACGGCTCGCTGCCCGGTTACCAGAGCCTGGCCATCTACCTGCCGCGGCAGCATGCCACGGTGGTCGTCCTGGTCAACAGCGACATCAACTACAACGGCAGCGCGCTGACCACCCTGCTCGGCCAGGCGATCACCAAGATCATCTCCCCCGGCCACGTATTCACCCTTCCCGCCTCGCATTAACGGTCCGGAAAGGGCACGCGGTCGTCCGCGAACCAGTTCTGGCAGGTTACCCGTCACCGACAATCGCTCTCCGTAGCGATCTTCGTGGCGGCCTGGAGCGCACTCCCGCCGATCTGTAGGGGACGACTCGCGGGTTGCACGTCGTCCTGGGATGTACAGAGCCGGGTGATCTGCGCGGAGCGGGGCAGGCTTGCAGGCTGGCCCGGCGCTTGCCTATACCACGAGATGCATATAGCATTTGATGCATGGCCGGTTTGTATGCGGTCGAGATCGAGGCCGAGGTCCGGTCCTGGCTGGAACAGCTGCCCGACCGGGACTTCGGCCGGGTGGACTTCCTGGTCGGGATGCTCGCAGAGCGGGCGGCTGACCTTGGCGAGCCTTATACGCGGCATCTGGGCGGGAAGGTCAGGGAACTTCGGTTCCGGCTGCTGGCACGCCAGCCGAGGGTGACCTACTGGCTGGCTCCGGGCCAGCGGGTGATCTTGCTGACAGTGTTCCGCAAGACCCGCAGCGCCGAGGTGGCCGAGGTCGCGCGGGCGTTGCGGGCGCAGAAGACCTGCGAGGCCGAGCACGGCCCGGCGCATGAGAGCTTCGATCGCGAGGCACGATGACATGGGGGGAACGAGGATGAGCGAGGAGAAGACCGGGACCGGCGGGCACGCTTCCTATGAGGAGATCGCCGCCGCCAGGCGCGGCAGCGCGGAGTACCAGGAGGGCTTCTCCGAGGCCGAGCGGGCGTTCCGGATCGGCGTGGCGGTCCGCGAGCGGCGCCTCGCCCTGGGCCTGTCCCAGCTGGAGCTGGCCGCGCTGGCGACCCAGCCCGCCCTTTCCCGCCTCGAAGCCGGCGGCGTCCTGCCCACCATTCCCCTGCTGGTGCGGATCTCGGTCGCCCTCGACGCCGAGCTGATCGTCGAGATCTCACCCCGCGCCGCCTGAGCCAGCCTGCAGACACCGTCAGTGACCACAGCTCAAACTCCACGGCGCGCAGCGCCGCCGTTCGGTATTCGCGTCAGGGATTCTGCTGGCATCGCGTAAGTGGTGCCGATCTGGCGGTTCTGGCCGTGCGCAGGAGCGTCTTTCGGGGTAAGCCGCCGAGGATGATCCGCGTGGCCTGCGGGATGGATGTCGCGATCATGTCCGGTGGCGGGCCGGTGAAGAAGCCGGGCCCTTCCTGACCGGCCAGGCGGGCGAGGCTGGCGCTGGTGATCCAGATGGTGCGCATCCCTGCCTGGTGTCCTCCGGTGATGTCCAGCGGCAGGCTGTCGCCGACCATCCAGCCGCCGGCCGCCTCTGGTAGGCCGCAGCGCCTCGCCGCGAGATGAAAGATCTCCGGGTCCGGTTTCCTGATTCCCTCCTCGGCGGAAACGCACCAGGCGTCGGCCAGGCGGTCGAGGCCGGCGGCCCGGATCTTGCCGAGCTGGTTATCGGTCATGCCGTTGGTGACGATGCCGAGCCGCCAGCCGGCCCGCCGCAGCCGCGCGAGCGCGGCCAGGCTCCCCGGGAAGCTGGTGATCAGCTCCGGCATCCGGCGGCGGTACTGCCGCCAGATCTCCTCAGCCGGCTCAGCGACGCCGAGCTGCTATCCGGTCCGCGTCACCGGACGCATCGATCCGGGTCACGAGGTCAGCTTGGCGCGCCGGACAGCCAAGCTGTCCCTGGTCCGGCCGAATCCTCGCTGACCTTGGTGACTCCGGAGCGGCGCGCCTGGAGCAGTGCGCCGCTGGTGTTGAGCCGGAACTGTCGGGGCCGCAACAGGCAGCCCGCGAGCCAGGTGGCCTCGCTTTCCTGTTCCGGGTTGCAGGTGATGAGCGTGTGACCTGCTATCTGCGACGCCATCTCCGCCGGAACCGCGACACTCATTACGGGGCCGGCCACCGAGGCGTGAGGACTGAGCTAGGCGGACCGGATTCAAAGCCGGGCGGGCGACGGGCCAGATGCCAGCCGGGAGCCGGTCAATGCGGGTCAGGATCGGGACGCTGCAGCTCTATGATTGGTTTGGGTTAATGATCCCGAAAACGGCAGACGCCTCATAACAGGACACTCCGTCTGCCTTGATAGCGCGGACGGACGTCAATATGATACATGAGCGTATCCGCTCGTTCTAAGGGAGAACGGTGGCCGAGTTTAACGCCACGGGAAATGAGCCGACACGGCGGGCTCGGCCTACAGGCTGGGGAGCCGGATTCGAGCTACTTGACTCTCCAGAAACTCGGAGGCTTGATAAGCGGATCAAGTTGACCGGACTGCTCGTCCTTAGCCTGATCCTGGCATACTGCTGCCAGGTCATCACTGTTCTGACCCTGCGTTTCGGCGCTGTTGGCGTCGTGCTGGGCCTTGCCGTAGTGGCACTGACAGGATTCATCGGCCCTCCGCGCTGGCATCCCGGTCTCGGGTTGATTCGCGTGGCTGTCGCGGGCCTGCTGGCCAGCCCATTGCTGATCTCGATCGCTGCCTGCTTGTGGGTAGCGGAATTCGTGAGTGAGTTCTTCGTCCGTCGGCTGCATATGGCCGGTCACAGCGGAAAGGTCATGTCTGGGCGTCACATGCGCCGCGAGCGAGCATATGGCATCCGGCAAATCATGCGGTGGCGCCGGGAGAAATTCCTGCGCGAGCTGATCCCGGAGGTACCGCATGACTGACCTTCCTGGGGATATGCCGCCGGAAACACTTAGTATCAGCTCGCGGGTTCCTCGATTCTGGTTGTTTGATGGAGTATTGGACGGGGACGGTCTCCGTTCCCGGCTCCGGGCTCTGCGACTTCGTACGACAGAGAGCCTGTTCGCCGATATCGGATCTGACTTTGGGGTCTTCCACCGGGCCTACCTGGTCAAGCAACTTGGGTGGCGGGCGGCGCTTATTGTCGCTGCGGAACTGGCAGCGTGGATGACAGTGGGCTGGACACTGCCTGCCTGGATCCTCGCCCTGGCCATGTGCCTCGCGATGAGCCATTCCCTCGGCCCGCGACTGATCCTGGCTGCGATTGCGGCCATCGTCGTCGCCCCGTTCTACGGCCGGTATTGGTGGATACCGCTAGTCGCGGTCTTGGCGGGCGCGCTCTATACGAGGCAGGTCGAGCCAGTTCTGCTTCTTGGGGCAGCGATGCGGCCCTGGCGCCCGGTCGGACTGCTGCCTGCGCGCGAGACCTTCTACCTGGTGCGGCACCGTCTCAGGTTCAAGGTAACTATGGCGCTTGACCTAGCGGCGGCGGGTTTCCCGATGCGCGCGGCGGAGGACGTATCGGCGATCCTGGCGGCTCTCGGTCCTGGCATGACGGGCTGCCGGTCGATGATGTACCTGCTGCGGGCGATGATCGCTTACGAGAGCGATGATCACGAGCAGGCGCTCATTTCATCCGGGCAAGCCCGGCAGTGGGCTGCTTCCTGCGGTCCTGGCGTACGTGCGTGGGTGGACCTTGGCTACTCCAGGCTCATGGCGGAGCTCGGCGACGCGACAGCCGCGCTGGCCGCAGTGGAATCGGCGGCGCGTCAAGCGCCGAGGCGGGCCAGCGGCCTGCGTTTCGATGCGGACGTGAGATACGGCGTCATGACTGCGGCCTCAGGCGATCGAGCTGGCGCGATCAGAATGATTCACCGCGCGCGCCTTCAGAGCGTCCGAGATCGCGATCTGCTCGGAATGCTTACCACAGAGATAGCGCTGATGCAGGCGGCGGATATCTCCAAGGGCATTCAGGAGCTTGTCGTCGACGAACTTGTGCAACATACCGATGCTCTATCCAAGGGCGCTCCTCTCATCCCCAGCGGCATCGTCGGCGCTGTCGAGTCCTTCGCAGGAGAGCTGCAATTCTCCCGTAATTACCGCAAGAAGGCATCCGCGCATTTCGCGTCCGCCGTCATAGCATTCGAGCGCTCGCGTAACGTGATTCAGCAGGCCCTGGCGCTGGCCCGACTTGCCGAGTTGCTCAGCGGCGAGATCCCGGGCGTCGTCTCAGCCGAATACACTGCGCAGGAACAGATGGATCTGTGCCTGGAGTCGGCGCTGTGGGCCATAGAGATATTTCAGGATGTTCGTTACGCGCTCCCCACCTCGCAGTGGCGTCAGCACTGGATCCGAACCCAGGCCAGGACCTATGACCTGGCGATGCGGGTAGCCTTCGGCATCGGCGACCATGCCCAGGTCGCGGCCCTTATTGAGCTGAGCAAATCACAGGCTGTGCCAATAACGGTTGACACCGCGATTCCGGATCGCCGGAATGTGCTGGACGTATTCCTGGAAGCACGCGCCAGCCTCGTCGCCGCAAGCGCCAGTGCCGGTAGCGAGCGCGCGACCAGCATGGACGCCCTGCGGGTGCTAGTCAGTGCTGACCCTGTCCACATGGCAGCACCGCCAGTCGTCGCGGGGAAGTCCGCGCTGCCCAGGGTGGCTGGGATCGGCACTGACGTCGACGCCGCAGTATCCGCGATCGCCGGACCTGACTCGTTCTACCTTACTGCGGCCATAACCGGAGAGAACTACTTCTGGGCCTTCCGCCTCCCTGATGGCGAGTGGTTTTCCGGCGTGCGGGAAATCACTCTCGGCGGCGCATTCCGTGACGCCATCGGCGATCTTCTCAGGGCTTTGCCAGTCCGATTGCCGGGCGAACTCGAATCTGCCTATTACGCCCGGGTCACCTATAGCGCCCTCAACGAGGAAAACACCGAGGCTGCCAGAACCGCCGAATCAGCGCTTATGAAGGCAGTCGGCCGCGCAATCATTCCGGCGGAACTCTTCCGTGAGCTACGGGGTCGTTTCGAAACCGGCGGCCCGCTGCCGAAACTTGTCGTCTCGATGCCGGGGGCGCTGTCGGCCATCCCGGTGGCGTTCGTCGGCATCCACCAAGATGATGACGATACCCGTCTCATTGAGATCGCCGACATCCAGGTACTGCCCTCCATCGAGATGGTCAACCAAGTGGGGCCAGGCTCCGGTCCGGGCGCATCGGCGGAATGGCCGCTGCGTGTCGCGGGCAACTTCCCCGTCGCGAACAGTGATGAGGCAGCGCTTGACGGGGCCAAAGCGCAACCGGGGGCACAGGTTGTTATTGACGTCCGTGTCGACCAGAACGAACGCAAGGAGAAGCTGCTCTCGGCGCTATTCGCCGACGGTTCTCGTGCCGCCACGAGCTTTCTCAGGGGGCATATGAGGTCGGCTCGGGAGGGCGGTGCGGCCGATCCCATGCGGCAAGGACTCCAGCTCGCCTGGGCTGCTGTCGAGCCGGCTGGAGACGGCACTCATCTGACCGTTAGGGACCTGCTCGATGGCGCGGCCGCGTCTCGGAGCCCGATGTCAGAACGCATCGTCGTACTGGCTTGCTCGACGCTCGGCATGGTCGTCAGCGGCGACCCCCATGGTGCGGACGTCGCGACACCGACAGGTCCAAGCCAATGGCCGTTGGCCGGTGAATGGGTTGGATTCAGCGCCGCTTGCCTGCTGGCAGGCGCACGGGTAGTGGTCTGCACCCACTTCGACCAGATCAACGACCCTGAGGCTACTGCCTTGGACTACCCGATTACGCGGATGCTGACCGAAGCCCAAGACCCAGTGCACGGCCTGGCTGACATACTTCGGCGGGCACTGAAGGCATGGCGGGACGGCCTGCCAGGAGCCGCGCTGAGCCACCTGTGCTACACGATAATCTCGGTCTGACCCCAGGGGCCAGGCCTTACGGACCGCAACCATCATCCGCTGCGGACGCGGATGGCTACGTCGGCCAACTCGCGAGCAGCCCGTTCATCGTCACCTGATGCTAGCAGCGGCTTGATCTCGATCGCCGCGCCCCGAGGCACCCGGATCTCGATTGAGAAATCTGCCTGTTCAGGCGCCGCCTCATGATGCCGACGTAGCAGGCCAATGACCTGCCGGGCCAGGGCCACAATCTGCTCACGTTCCACGGCGATCGTCGCCAACCCAGAGGCGATACCGACCGTATTGCTGATAACCGTGACAACATCGGTCAGGACCGGCCCTCGGAGCACTGGCACTTTCTTGGCTGATGGCACACCGCTTAGCAGGCCATCGCCTAGTAGCTCACTGGGCACGCACAGGAAGACAACGTCTTCGCTCATATCGGGCACGGTATTACCTTACTCTTTATTGAAGGCATCCCATCTTCAATACCAGGGGCTTGTGAATTCGGCCCTGACTTTGCTGGCCGCCGAGGGGACTCCGGATCTAACGGTGTTTCCGGCCCTCGTCGCCGAACGGGTGGTTCGGCGGGAAAGGTGCCGTGATGACCGCGACACTGAGGCTCTTTCATCCTGACCTTGGGCCGGTGGGGCGTCCGGGCTGATCAAGTACGGCGTGTCGGCTTCAGGTACGGCGAGGCCCCTGGTAGATGAAGCGATCGACCAAGAACACCTCTACCGCCCAGGGCCTCTGATGCTTTCCTGCCGCGCCGCGCTGCTGTTGTCCCGCCCGACCCTGGACCACGTTCGTGGTTGCCGGATCCGACCGCGCCATCCGCCGCGTCCAAGACCTCGGCGAGCTATTCAACTTAATCCGGTTCGGCGAGATCGCCAGGTCGCCAGGAAGCTGGCCTGGGTCCACTCGGCGTCGTCGGGGAAGCTCGCGCTGACACCGTCCACCCCAGGCGGGCCGGCTGGCCATGGACGCCGCCGGGGTGCTCCCGGGCTTCACCGGCATCGCCGTGCACGACTGCTGGGCACCCTACGACAGCTACGGCCAGGTCACGCACGCCCTGTGCAACGCACATGCCCTGCGGGAACTCCAGGCCGTCACCGACGCCGCCCGGCCAGTGGTACTGGGCCACCCAGGCCGCCGGCGCCTTGCGCGACCTCAAGCGCCTGGCGGACGCATCCCTCGCGATCGACGGCACCCTCGGGCACACGGACCAGGCCAAGATCTCCGAGATCCGGCACCGCTACCACTCCGCGCTGCTGATCGGGAGGAACCAGACCGCCGCCCGCGCCGGGCCGCTGATGCGCAAGCACCACGCCCTCGCCAGACGACTCCTGACCCGCGAACAGGACTATCTGAGGTTCGCCGCCGACCCCCTGGCGCCTCTCGATAACAACGCGGCGGAGCGCGAGGTCAGGATGGCCAAGCTCAGGATCAAGGTATCGGGCTGCATGCGATCCATGGCCGGCGCCGAGGCGTTCTGCGCCATCCGCTCCTACCTGTCAACCGCGGCCAAGCACGGCACCGGCAAACTCGACGCCCTCACCCGCGCAGCCAGCGGAACAGCATGGACGCCCGAAGTCGCCTGACCAAGGCACGCCGACCTATCTAGTTACAATCAATTAGCCGCTGGACGGCGTCGAGATCCGAGCGGGTGAGAAAGTGGGCGATCCCATGACTGGCGAGGAACTAGCTTCGCTGCTGCCCAGGTGCAATTTCTTCGACGAGCCATGGAAAGGGGATAGGCGTATCCAGGCAGGATTCATCGACGTGCTGGTCGATGGCAGATGCCTTCCGCTACCTGGAAGTGAGCAGACGGTCCTTGGGCGCTGGCGCATAAGAAAAGGCAGGCTCACGGCTACTTCTCCGGGGGCGAAAACAAAATTGCATATCCAAGGCGAGCTTGCTCTCCTGGTGACAGGCTCCGACTTGAGGGGATGTGTTCTGAACGGCGTGGCAGAAGGATTTGGGCAGCTATGGGCGGGTGTTGAGGTACTCGGAAAAAAGCGTGCCAGGACTATAGTGTTTCAATGGCCTTTCGATGATATACAACAAATCGGCCATGCCACTGGCTTGGGCATCAAGGCGATTCACGTGAGTGGGCGTGGCGGTTGTACTCTACAGTCGTTGGAGTGCGCTTCCGCAAAAGAAAATTTCGCTATCGGCAGCTGGCTGAGCAGGAACGCGGAACTGGCAAAGCAATTGATTGCCGCAGTGGCCGCATCGCGGCACGGTGACGGCCCGCAATGGGCTGAGGAACACGGACTGATGATGCGCGAGCGCACCGCGGACTTCGGCGCTTCAATGCGCGGGCCCGAGCTCGGTCTAGAGGTCAGTGAGTCGGCTCTGCAAGGTTTCATGGGCGCGTGTGTGACGGCGGTTGCGCCAGGATCTGCGGCCGATGAGGCAGGCCTGGCTCCGGGCGCAGACCTGGTGGCTGTCGCAGGCAAGAAGATTACGACTCCATCGGATGTGGCGGCCGCGCTGAAGGATGTCCGCTCCGGAGAGCCTGTGACAGTCACCTGGTTCGCGGAGGGCATCCGGCACAGGGTCGAAGTGACGATGAAGTAAGTGGCCGATGACGCCAGCAGTCCAGTCAGTCCGTGCCGCGATCATGCCGGCCACCAGCCTCAACGCCACGCAACAACACGCGGCAGCCATGATCAACCTACGGTAAGTGGCATTGGTTCCGGACTCCGCGACGCGGATGAATAGCGGCGGGTGACCGGGCTGCCCGTCGCTGCACCAGGGATCCATTTCGGAGTTCTACAGCCAGAACCGGGTATTCTGCGGTCCCATCCCATGGCACCGATACGTCGAAGTGCAGGCGAATAATCGGCGATCTGCGGCGGGATGGCCGTTCGGTGACCGAGGACGACGGTCACTCTCTGTGATGGCCAAACATCTTCTTCGTTACCGCCAGGTGGCCAGACTCTCATGGCCGCTATCGGCTAGAGGACGACCGCAGCAGCCAGCTCGGTAGGCGTACGGGCTAAATGTTGCGGCTTCAGCAGGGCTGGGAGGCGGTTGGCGGGGAAGCCGGGGCTGCGGTGGTTGTCGCGGCCGATCATGGTCCGGCTGGCGGCCAGGACGTTTACGACGGTCTCCTCGACGCACTGGACTACCGCCTCATAGAGGCCGTCCATCAGCCCCCATGGCACGAACTCGATGCTCGGCAGCCGCTCGATCTCGCCCCGGGCGTCGACCGCGCTGTCCAGCGCGCCGGCGTTCGTGGCGGAGAACGCCAGGAACAGGTCGCCGGAGAAATGACTGCCGGTGGTCCCGGTCCGCGCCAGGCCGAGCGGCACCCGCCTGGCGAGCGCCTTGCACTGGCCGGGCAGCAGCGGGGCGTCGGGCGCCACGACGGTGATGCACGATCCGGCGCCAGGAGGCGCCAGCCAGTCGCTTTCCTCCAAAGGGTTGTCATCACCCAGCAGCTCGCCGAGGCGGTAGCCGGCGATCACCAGCTCAGCACGGCTGCCGAAGTTGGCCTGCATCAGCGTGCCGACCGTGTACCGGCGGGAGCCGATCGCGACCAGGCGGGACGCCGTGCCGGTGCCGCCCTTGAAGCCGTAGCAGTTCATACCGGTGCCGCCGCCGACCGAGCCCTCCTCGACCGGGCCGGGGGGGGCGCGGGCGGGGGCGCGGCGGGCGGGGG
>VFSW01011761.1_pt1 | contig 12265 bp, 13 predicted proteins | sample 5358111 | NCBI WGS metagenome assembly VFSW01 (sample SAMN11554181, study PRJNA540505) | mine drainage metagenome | isolation source: sediment from site ElyBrook_90M | place: USA: Ely Copper Mine, Vershire, VT | collected 2017
ATATAATACGAATAATTCTTTTTGCAGGCACTTTTGCATTGTGAAAGAATTGCGTTATAACTATTAAAAATGGGGCTTATGAATTTGTAGTGAAAAGTGAAACCGCACTTATTCGCACCCAAAACATCTTAAAAAACAGTATGGAACGGGAATTTAACACAAGAATACTGAAAACCACCATGACAATCATGGAAAAGTATCCTGAACTCTCTAAATATATAGAAGAAATGCATGAGACGATTCCAAATGAAGATGTCCCTGAAATTACATTGAGGAGCCTTAAGGCTTATCTTGATTCACTAAATTCAATGCTAGACAAATATAAGGTTGAACATCCATCCCTATCGTCCCTTTGCGTATAAAAAACTAAATAAAAGAACTTTGCTTGTATGACATCTGAAACAAAATTTCACAGGGTAGTAGAGGATTTAGTAAAACTCATCAATACAAACAATTGGAAGGATGCCTTTACAAGTGCCATTAAACAGGCAAATAGCAAGAATGTGCCACTTTTGGAAAATGTCACAGATCTGGATCAATACCTGAATTGGATTAATGCATTTTTATTCTGGGTTCCAACTGAGAATTCTTCCGGCGAAAACGTTAACGATTACCTTTGTGCCTTTTATTTTATAGTTGACCAGGAGCCCGTACTGCAACTTCAAAACAAAATAACTCCGTATTCTAAAACTCCTGCTCTTACTCCTTTCTCTGAATGGCTGGTAAATTATGCCAACGCTTTAGGTTTGTTTCTTGATACTCCGGAATCGCTTACTAATGAATCTGAGCATACTTTTTATGACTCTCCAGCATATAACATGAAAGAATATACCCGCCCACATGGGGGATGGAAATCATTCAACCAGATTTTCGCCAGACATTTTAAACCTGGCTATCGGCCTATTGCCGCAATATCTGACCAATCAGTAATTGTTATGCCAGCAGATTCTACGTTTGGAGGCCAATGGGAGATAATAAAAGATTCACATGTTACAGTAAAAAAGCTGAATTGGAAAGTAAACGAGCTGCTTGAAGGCAGCCCTTATAAGGATCGTTTTGAAAATGGACTTTTTATGCATTCCTTTCTAAGCCCAACAGATTATCATCGCCAACATGCACCTGTTGGGGGTAAAGTATTAGAAGCGCGAGTTATTCAGGGCCAGGTGTACTTAGAGGTAGAAGCTTTACCTATAGAAGGCAGTGAGGGAAAACACTCACTGCATCTTAAACAAAAGTATTCGGCTCCAGATGCGCCGGGGTATCAATTTGCTCAAAGCAGAGGGCTTATAGTTTTAGAAACCCTTATAGGCCTTGTAGCAGTTTTGCCTATAGGAATGTGCCAGGTATCCTCCGTTATAATTTCTGCAGAAGTAGGTGTTACATTACGTAAGGGAGAGGAGTTGTCGTATTTTCAGTTTGGAGGCTCCGATATTATTTTATTATTTGAATCCTCAAGCAATGTTTGCTTTAGCGCACAAAATACAGTACATTATAAAATGGGCACCAAAATTGCTCAAGCCTATCCTGTTCTTTGATTCATTCTACTCTTAAATTTCACAATCTCACACCAATGATTAAAATATCATCCACCTGCTCCATAGCCCCTTTCCAGTTTTCAACAAAATACTCTAAATACTCTTCCAGTTCAGGCATGGATTTATCATGAATACGGAGTAATATTTCTTTAAATTTCTTTGTCATTATCTTTTTCCCTGAGTGCCCACCAAATATGTCTGCATACCTGTCTGAAAATATATAAAAGGTATCGCCTTTGCGGAGTTCTACTTCATGCGTTTCAAAGTGCTGATTATCTCTTGTGAATCCGCCAATAGCATTTTTGGTGGGTTTAATATGTTCAATTGTTGTCTGCCCTTTGCGGATAATCCAAAGTGGCCTGTTTGCACCTGCATACTTTACGATGCCGTTTTCAAGATTGATTGAGCAGATTAAAACCATTCCATGAGACAAAGTAAAAGCGCCACAACTATTTGGCGCTTTTACACTTTATAATGAAACTAAAACAATCCTATTTGTTCAAAGCATGGTGTTTTAGATCCTCTCTTTGAGCTTCATTTGCAAGGCAATGATGGCCATAAGCCTTTATTGTGCTCTCAAAGGCTTTATCATGGTTTCCTGCTTCATGATGTTTAGCTGCTTCATGATGATGCTTTGCGGCTTCTTCATGGTGTTTAGCAGCTTTTTTGTGGTTCTCGATTCCTTTGTTGTTTTCGGTTGAAGAACCATTTGAATGTTCTTTCTTTTCCATTGTTTCTGCTGACATGTTTTTTGATTTTATTCCCGATTTCGGGGTTTTTATTAATTACTTTGCAAAAATGGTGTTGTTCTGGCTTAATTGTTTTATATAACTAAGGAATAACTTTGCATAAATCGCACATTGCTTATTTCCGTTTACTCTATAGCTTTTTTCTACTCCTGCTAATAGACCAATTGCCCAAACTATCAATATTTGTCGCAGTCCAGCAAGCAAATTGTTCGAAAGTTGTAACTTGTAGCCCGCTGATGTTCGATTTTGTTCGCTTTTGTGTGGTTTTGTCTGCTTTTGCCCGATTATGCTCGTTCTCAAGCATTATGTTGCTATTATTTTTAGCATTTTTTTAAAATCCCTTTCTTAAGATTTAAAAGGCTAACCACATTTTCCCTTTACAACGCTGTTGCTCTATAGCTGGCAGAAGCAAGCCCGTTCTCAATGTTTGTGCCGTATTGCGCGGCCAAATCGTTTATGTCAGATATTTTAACCGGATTAACTGACATCGGAACCGGTAATTGATGCAATTTAGAAGAGCGGCCTTACAGCACTGATGATTAAAGTCAAAATAAAGCCTGAATTAAATTATCTCCCAATTCTTCACACACAAATTTCAAAATCTTAACGGAAGCCATAAAATTATTTGATTATAATGCCGCGCCTTCAACACTATTATTTGCCCGCCCCGCCTGGTTCAGATGATAAATATCATAAAAAAGTGTGATTGGTTTATCCACCTATGATTTTTTTTTATGGTTTATTTGACAAAAATTCAGGCCTGATAAATTTAAAAAATATAAACGGCAAAATGGTGATGGATGAGAGGGAGCAGCTAAAAAGCCTTCTTGAAAGCATAACGGATGCGTTTATTATCATTGACGGCAACTGGAGGCTGCAGTATGTGAATAGAAATGTAGAACAGATATTTCGCGACTCAAGATATTCAAAAAGCCTAATCGGAAAGGTGCTTTGGGAGGCTGTGCCCGAATTGGTAGGTACCAAGCCCGGAGCCGTGTACCGGAGCGTGATGCAGAGCAGGCAGCCGGAGGTATTTGAGTCGAAGAGTGTTGTAGCCGATGTGTGGGTAGAGGTTCGTGTTTTTCCGCATAACGACGGTATAGCGGTATTATACAGGGATATTACCGGCAAAATGCACGACCACGAGGAGCTTAAAAAATCGGAAGAGCGGTTTTCCAAAATATTCCAGTCAAATGCCGCAGCACAGGCCATTACCAATTTCGCCACAGGAAAGATTATTGAGGTGAATAAAAGATTTTGCGAGCTTCTCGGTTTCGAGCGCTCCGAGTTGATAGATAAAACCATCGACGGGCTTGGAATCTATGATTTTGCCCCGCCTGGCGAACACAGCAAGATACTCCGTATGATTAGCGAAAATGGAAAAGTAGGGCAATACGAAATAGTTTACCGTACAAAACAGGGCGAGGCTGTATTCCTGCTGCTCTTCGCCGAGCTTATAGAATTGCATGGCGAAAATTTTATCATTTCATCGCTGATAGATGTAACCGAAAAGCGGAAGGTTCAGGAGGAATTAATCCGGCTGAATGATTTGCTTGAAGAAAGGGTGCGGGGCAAAACCCTCGAACTGACAAATTCCCTGGAAAGGGAAAAGGCGGTCAACGACCTGAAATCGCAATTTGTTTCCACGGCATCGCATGAATTCAGGACACCACTGGCAACCATACTGTCGAGTCTGGCGTTGCTCGAAAAATATGCAGGCGAAGACTGCGGCGAAAAAATGATTAAGCATTTCAAAAGGATAAGGACTTCGGTTGATAACCTTACCGAAATACTGAATGATTTCCTGTCGCTTGAAAAAATGGAGAAGGGCAAAACGGTTGTTTCCAACGAACTGTTCAATCTGGAAGATGTGATAGCCATGTTCACCGAGGAGTACAGGCCAAACCTGAAACAAGGGCAAACGATAATATTTACTCATGAGGGCGAAAAGGAGATTTTTCAGGACAGGAAAATTGTTATAAACGCCCTTTCCAATTTAATTTCCAACGCCTGCAAATATTCGGGCGAAGGAGCAGTGATAAGTGTTAGCTCAAAAGTAAGCGGCGGGCTGGTAAAACTACAGGTCACAGATTGCGGATTAGGGATACCCGAAAACGACCAAAAGCACATTTTTACCCTTTTCTACAGGGCGCACAATGCGGAGACTATTCAGGGTACGGGCTTAGGCCTAATTATTGTAAAACGATACATGGAACTTGTAGGTGGCAACGTCACTTTCAGCAGTAGGGAAAATGAAGGGAGTAAATTTACACTGGCATTCCCATCAAGCGCCCGTCTTTTTTAATGGCCGCTGGTAATTTATCAGAACCGACAGTTATTCTTTCCACCACTCGGCTGCCCAGTTGGTAAACTTGTTCAGGCTGTTTTTTTGAGTTTCGAACAGGTTGTCAATCTGCAAATTAACTGTTTTGGCAAATTTTTCGTTAAAGGCGAAGGTAAGACTGGAGTGCTTGTTGAACAGGTCAAGGATTTCTCTGGTGTTGCCTGCCGCGGCATTGCGTGTACGCTCAAAATTCTCGTTAATGAGTTCCAGGAACCTGTCGGCGTTATCCGGATTGGCTTCTTTAACCAGGTCAACCAGTTTGGTGTTGAAATCGACAATCTGTTCCATCTGCCTCGTGTAGGAGTTTATAATGTTGTCGAAGGTGTCTTCGGCAAGCTTTACCGATTTGTTAAGCGATTGTTTTACGTTGCCTGCCGAATCTTTCATGGTGCCGGGCAGGCCGTAATTGCCTTTCAAGTTTTCGAGGGTCTTGGAATTTTCATCCATGGCGTTTTCCAGAATCCGGATGCTTGAGTCTATCATTTCCTGAATAGTATCCTTCGATTTTTCGGCATAGCCGCGCATGTTCTTTTTCACCTTTTCGGCTTTATCAAAAGTATTGTTTGCACTTGGGCTTGATCCTTCCATAATTGTTTAATTAAGAATTATATTATTCGGTTTGCCGCCTTGTATGGCCTAAAACAGTGCTAAAATACAAAAAAATGACGATTGGCTGCGCTGTCTCTCTTATGCTGTAACAGTCAGGGGATTTTGCAAGAAAGCACGGCTTTAATGGAATATGCCTGTTGGCGATGGCATATAAAAAAGGATAAAGAACCCGGCCCTGTTCCGGGCGGTTCTTTATCGTTTCAGATGCGCCTTACGGGGCGGTTAATCTGTACAGTCTTACGGGACTGCTTATTTAATTTTTGCCTTACGGGGCAAGCATTATCTTGTTTTCTGAAAGTAAAGTAAGTACAATCCGGAGCAATCCGCCATGTCTTCCGTCATAAAGCGGTATGACATTTTTCATGTTCCGGTTTCCTTTCATTCTCTGCTTTTTCAGATTGAAGAATCAACTGCCTTATACATAAGGCTTACTTTTTGTCCAGATGCCTTAACCCGTGCCACGATCCGCCGTTGTATACACGGGTGAAGCCGTTCTGCCGCAGCATATTTTTTGCCACACCGCTTCTCATACCTGATGCACAGCAGGTTATAATCACCTGTTCCTTATTCTTGAACCGGTGTAAATTGTTGCCGAGTTGGTCAAGCGGTATGTGCATAGATCCTTTCACATTGCCCGATGCATATTCGCTTTTACTGCGCACATCGAGTATAATGGCTCCTTCATTCACAAGGGTTGCCAGATCGGGCTGGGGCTCCATTCCAAACATTTTTCTGAATACATTCATCATATTAAGGTTTTAGTTTTTGCCGGTTGCCTGTTCGGGTTTGTGCTTGCCTGCGGTGTTTATCCTGAATACGGTGTAGAGAGGACAAAAGCCTGCAAAGCTTGTGGCGATAAAGATTATCGAAACAATCAGAAGCACTGTTGCCAGTGTTCCGCCGATAACATGGGTCAGATAAAGAATAACTATTGCGGCTGCAATAAGTATTCTTAAAAGACGGTCGATGGTGTGCATGTTCTTTTTCATTGTAATGTAATTTTATGCGAAATTAATACTAAGTCTCTCTGCCGTCGGGTACATTTGATACATAATACTGCAAAAGCTCTATGCTGTTCCTTCCAAGACGCACGATCTGCTTTTCCTCCATAATACGTAGCAGGCGGCTTATCGCTTCGCGGTGCGTGTGCAGTTCATCGGCAATTTGCTGATGGGTAATCTTCAATACGTTTGTATTGTTTGCCCTGGCCCTCTGGTTCAGGTAGTGGAACAACTGGTTATCCATGTTGCTGAATGCTATCAGGTCTATTACCTCCAGCAGCTCTTTAAGCCGTAAGCCGTACGACTCGCTTACAAAGCTTCTCCATTCGGGGTAAATAAACCATCCTTCAGTTTCTTTAACGGATACCAGCATTACCTCGCTTTGTTCTTCGGCAACCGCTTTTATCATGCTCTTTTTCCCAGACTGGCAGCAGGTGAGCGACATGGCACAGGTTTGTCCGGCAAGGATGTGATACAGGAACTGCCCTTTCAGCCCGGAATCCTCTCTTATAACCCGCACACTTCCCTTGAGTACTATCGGCAGGTAGGTTATTTCGTCGCCGGGGTAAATGAGAACCGCATCCTTTTCAAAGGTTTTGGTGCGGGAATACTTGTTTAATTCAGCTAAAAGCAAAGGGTCGGTAAAAATGAACGGCTTCATCATGGTTAATGGTATTAATGGGGTTAAAAATACAACAATAAGACGGCAAAGCGAATGATTTTACTCAAGCAAAAACATAGCCTGAATGTGCAACCTTTTATTTTTTTCCCTCCTCTGTATTCTTAAGGCTTTTGCTTCATTTTTGCAATGTTGGCTAGTACCCCGGCATTGTTAGGATCCCGCTTCAGCACCATATTGTAGTATTCCATCGCTTTTGTACCGTTGCCTTCATTCTGGTAGGCGGCGCCTATATTCATCAGCGCCTGCATATTGGTGGTGTCCGCCTGATAGTACTTTTCAAAATAGCCTATGGCCTGGTCGTACAGTCTTCTGTTAAAATATATTACCCCGATGTTGTTATACGTCATGGTGTAAGCAGGGTTCACCTCTAAGGCTTTCAGGTAAACGCCCAGGGCGCTGTCGGGCATGCCCGCTTCGTAATAACTTACCCCCAAATTATAATACGTATCGGCATCGGGGTAAATTGCCAAAGCCTTATGGAACTCCCCGATCGAAAGTTCGAACCAGCGCCCTTTCTGCTGCGGGTTGGTTTCATTTTCGGCCTGTACCCTGTATTCGCTTGCCAGCGCCTCATGCGCTCTGGCGCTGTTGGCTGCATGTGTTATATCGGCTGTAAACAGGGTGTAGTTGTCTTTCCAGTCGCGGTTGCGCGGTATGGTTATGGCGGCATAGGCAATAAGCACTGCACCTGTTGCTGCATAAAAGTAATTTTTGCGAACCCATTTCATTTCAAAGGGATTGATTCTGAACATTGCCGTAAAAAGGAAGGGCAGCGCCATGCAGTAACCCAGCGAAGGAGCAAACAGGAACCTTTCGCCGAAGGACGACCCTATTTTTACCACTAGGTTGGAGGTAAGGAACATGGTTATGAAAAAGTAGATGATGGCAAAACCGTAAACCGGTTTATTCCTGAAGCTCCATAAGGCATACGCACCAAGACCCAAATAAAGAATCAATGAACCTAATGCCCTCCAGTCGGCAAACGATACTATGGGTATCTGGTTGTAGGAATAATCGTAGCTCAAAGGATACGGCACCAGGAGTAAAACAATGTATTTACCAAGCATCAGGAATTCGGTGGCTAGCTGGCCGGCTGTGCTTTTGGCGGCCATCAGTGAGTTGTTAATAATGTCGAGCTTACCGCTGATCGTGTTGTTGGTGAGCACCCCGCCCCTTACCAGCAGGTAGAACAACACAATTCCGAAATAAGTGAGGCCCTGACGGATGCACCGCTTCAAGTCGTTGCCGGTAAAGTAATAAAGCATCAGCGGGGCTATTATCGCAAAGGTCAGATAGTTTTCCTTCGAAAACCCTGACAGCGCAAAGGCCGCAAGTGACCAGAGATAATAATTTCTTTTTCCGCCGCTCTTTTCCTCATGCTTCATGAGCAGCAGCAGCGAAAGTATGCCGAACAGGAAACCCAGTATCTCATCGCGGCTCTTTATATTGGCAACCACTTCGGTATGTATTGGGTGAAACAGGTAGAGCAGGGCAATGGCCGCGGCTATTGCCTTGTTCCGGTTGTAAAAAAGCCGCCTAAGCAGCAGGTAAAGTGCAGCACAGGCAAGTGCAAAAAAAAGTACATTGAAAAAATGACTTACATGCGGGTTCAGCCCGAATATCTGCGCTTCCGTCATAAAATCAAGCAGCGCAACAGGGCGGTATTGCTGTTCACCAACCTTATTAAACCCGTAAAGCGATCCTTTGTCGAAAATATCAGCCACATGGGAAAAACCTTCCTGCACATATACATTCCGGCGGGTATAAATATCGTCGTCAAGCGCATAATTATTGCTAATGGTGTTGCCGTAAAGAACAAAACAGAGCAGCACGATGAGGGAGGGCATCAGATAGCGTCTTTTACCCCGGCCCATAGCCTGCGAATCCTGTTTCATACGGGCTTGCGCTTTCCTCACCTGCGGCACGGTCTTTCCCTGCACCGGCCTGATTGGAGCGCTGTTGGGTTTAATGTTATGTTTCTTAGGCGGCACGCAGGGAGGTGTGATAGGGCATGGGTTGATTCATTCAATCGGTACAGGGCAAAAGTAATAAAACGTTATTTTCGCATTGAAAAACCTGCCTTTGGCGAAAAAAAATTATTCATGAAGTCCATCTATCTGATCAAAAAAGGAAATGCCGCGGAGGCATTCGAATTCCGCGAAACGCCTAAACCTGCTCCGGCCGACGACGAAGTAATCATTCAGGTGGAATACTCGGGACTTAACTTTGCCGACATCCTTGCCCGAAAAGGCATGTATAAAGAGGCGCCGCCTATACCCTGTGTACTTGGCTACGACGTTTCGGGGACAATAGAGTCGGCGGGCAAAAACATTAACGGACTGAAGCCGGGCGACAGGGTGGCTGCATTCACCCGTTTCGGCGGCTATTCGGAATATGTGGCTGCCAGCCGAATGGGGGTGGTAAAGATACCCGATGCCCTCGATGGAGCGTTTGCCGACGCCCTTACCACGCAATACGTGACTGCATTCTACTGCAGCGCCGAAGCCATCAACCTGCACGAAGGCGATTCGGTGCTGATTCATGCCGCCGCCGGAGGAGTAGGTACCGCCCTGGTTCAATATGCCTTGTATAAAAAATGCACCGTGTTTGCAACGGCGGGCTCCGCCGTAAAGGTGGAAATGCTCAATAAAACAGGGGTGCAATATGCCATTAATTACCGTAAGGATGATTACAGGAGTGTTATAAAAAATCACGCGCCCGGAGGCCTCGATGCCATTTTTGATTCCCTTGGAGGCAGGTACGTAAAAGACGGAATACGGCTGTTGAGTGCGGGCGGCCGGATAATCTGTTTCGGCGCCGCTGAAATGAGCCGAAGTTTCAGCATTTTCCATCAGATTAAAACAGGGCTTGCCTTTGGCTTCTATCATCCCGCCCAGTTCATCATCCCATCCAAATCGCTTATAGGCGTGAACATGCTCCGCATAGCCGACACCAGGCCGGTAGTGCTTAATCGGTGCATGGAAGAAGTGATGGGACTCTACAACAAAGGCGTTTTTAAGCCGCTTATAGGAAAAATATTCCCCGCCTCCGAAATTGTAAAAGCCCATGAATATGTAGAAAGCAGGGAATCGGTTGGCAAGGTGCTTATCAAATGGCTTTAGCCCGCCCTTAATATCGAAAGGCACCGCTATATTGCTTACTTTTTCCTAACTTTGAACCTGACTAATGTAATATGAAGAACCATCGTTTACAATTATGAAAGCAGCCGAAATTAGCGAAATGAACCTCGAAAAACATTTCCGAAAATTCAGGCAGGGAATTGTAGGCAATGAGTTTCAGTTTGAATCGCCCGAAGGGATAAAAAAGATTTGTTATGCCGACTGGGTGGCAAGCGGAAGGCTCTACCATCCCATTGAGGAGAAACTGGTAAAGGATTTCGGACCCTATATCGCCAACACGCACACTGAAACATCGGTTACCGGAACCACCATGACTAAGGCTTATAAGAAGGCCCGCGCCATAATCAAGGCACATGTCAATGCCTCCGGTACCGACCGCATCATCCTGTCGGGCAGCGGCATGACGGGCGTCATCAACAAGTTCCAGCGCATACTGGGGTTCAGGCTACCCGATAACTTCAGGAAAGAAATTCACCTGAAAGAGGAGGATGTGCCTGTGGTATTCCTTACGCACATGGAACACCACTCCAACCACACGTCATGGCTCGAAACCATAGCGCAGGTTGAGATAATTGACCCTACCCCTGAAGGACTTGTGGATCTAAAGCACTTGCAGGAACTGTTGAAAAAATTCAGCGGAAGGAAGATAAAAATTGCCTCGGTTACCGCATGCTCCAATGTTACTGGCATTGAAACACCATACCATAAAATTGCCGGAATAATGCACCGCAACAAGGGCTTTTGCTTTGTTGATTTTGCCTGCTCCGCCCCGTATGCAGGCATAAACATGCACCCGGCAGATGCCGAAGAATATTTGGACGCCATATTCTTTTCACCCCATAAATTCCTGGGCGGACCAGGTACTCCCGGCGTACTCATCTTCACCTCGCAGCTATACCACAACGCCACTCCCGATCATCCGGGCGGAGGCACCGTTAAATGGACCAACCCCTGGAAGGAACACGAATACATTGATGATATAGAAGACAGGGAAGACGGAGGAACGCCGCCCTTTTTTCAAACCATTAAAACAGCCCTCTGTATCAGGCTTAAGGAAGAGATGGGCGTGGAAAACATACGGTCGCGGGAAAAGGAATTGGTGGAATACGTATTCGGCAGGCTTGAGAAAATAGACAATCTCCACATCCTTGCCGGACACATCAGGGAAAGGCTGGGTGTAATATCATTTTATATTGATGACCTGCACTTTAATCTTGGGGTAAAACTGCTGAACGACAGGTTCGGGATACAGGTGCGGGGCGGATGTTCCTGCGCCGGAACCTACGGGCATTATCTGCTGCATGTATCACAGGGGCTTTCCAGAAAAATAACACAGGAGGTGCATAAAGGAAACCTCTCCCTGAAACCCGGATGGATACGCCTTTCGCTTCATCCCACCATGAGCAATGAGGATGTTTCGTTTATATGCAATTCCATCGAAAGTCTTGCCTCAAACTACAAAGCCTGGGCTAAGGATTACAAATACGACCCGCATACCAACGAATTTACCCACCTGTACCACCGCGAAAAAGTAAGCAAGCAGATGGATTCGTGGTTTAATCTGGATTAGGCGAAAAAGAAAGAAAGGTACCGGTCTTCAATTAACCTGCTACCCCTTCTGCTTCCGGTTTCTTTGTCACCGTAAGCAGCCCCATAAATAACAGTACCGCGGCAAGGCCCGCTACGGCCTCTATGAGTAGCATGCCTTTTGCACCGTAATGGGAATGCCCCCAGCCTTCAAGCAGGGTCATGTAATAAATGGGTATATTTGAAAGACACGCGTAAACGGTGAACTTGGTACCTGCAGCGCCCTTGCCTATGGCCTCAAAAACAAAAGCGCTGAATGCCGCGTATGCAAAGCCGAGCGTGAAGGCATACACTGTTGTCCATATAATATACATGATTTCGGTGCGGGGCGAATAAGCCATTCCGGCCGCACATGCGGCCTGCATCAGCCCAAATATCATATATGCCCGCTGCCTGTTCATCCTGTCGCATATCCATCCTCCGGCTAGGCAGCCTGCCGCTGTAACTATGCCGCCCATAACACCAGTAACCAAAGCCACCGTATCGCTGCTCGCCTTCCAATCAGTAGCAATGGCGGCCCACAGGTTTGAGGCAGCCCCGGTGCCAAGCGGCAGAAAACAGAGGAAAAGCGCCAGAAAGCCAAGCCTCGCTTTTATGGTTACCCATAAGTCTTTGAAG
>VFSW01011762.1_pt1 | contig 12264 bp, 8 predicted proteins | sample 5358111 | NCBI WGS metagenome assembly VFSW01 (sample SAMN11554181, study PRJNA540505) | mine drainage metagenome | isolation source: sediment from site ElyBrook_90M | place: USA: Ely Copper Mine, Vershire, VT | collected 2017
GGTGAAAAACTTTCCCTCGCCGCACGCATGGGAGCGGTATGCGACGTGTATGACGCGCTTACCTCCAACCGATGCTACAAAAACGGCTGGGAACCCGCCGAGACCATACGCAAAATGGCCGAGTGGCGAAACGGGCATTTCGACGAAAAAGTGTTCCAGGCGTTTGTCAAAACCATAGGCATCTACCCCTCCGGCACTTTAGTAAGACTCAAGTCAGGAAGATTGGCTATAGTCATTGAGCAAACAGGGAAAAGCCTGCTCACTCCTGTCGTCAAAGCCTTCTTTTCGACAAAGTCCAATGAGCCGATCATGCCGGAAATGATAGACTTGAGCAGATCGAGGGAAAGCATTGCCAGTGCCGAAGACCCGGCCCAATGGGGCTTTGATTTGAAACAGATTACAGGCTTCTGAATTTTTAATACCACTTGCGGAGATATCAATGTCCAACATCCAGTCCGTTATGCACGAAAACCGTGTATTCAACCCTTCCGAAGCATTCGTCAAGCAGGCCAATGTATCCGGCATGGCCGCATACAAAGCCATGTGCGACGCAGCCGCCAAAGACTATGCCGGATTCTGGGCCAACCTTGCCCGGGAGAATGTTCTCTGGCACAAGCCTTTCACCAAGTCGCTGGATGAAAGCAAAGCACCTTTCTACAAATGGTTCGAGGATGGTGAACTCAACGTTTCATATAACTGTCTCGACAGGCATCTTGCAGCCCAGGCCGAAAAAACCGCAATCATTTTTGAAGCCGATGACGGCACTGTAACCCGGGTCAGCTACCGCGAGCTGCACAGCCGCGTCTGCCAGTTCGCCAACGGCCTGAAGTCGCGAGGCATCAAGAAAGACGATCGCGTGATCATCTATATGCCGATGAGCGTGGAAGCCGTGGTTGCCATGCAAGCCTGCGCCCGCATCGGCGCAATCCACTCTGTCGTATTCGGCGGTTTCTCCTCCAAGAGCCTGCATGAGCGTATCACCGATGCACAGGCTGTGGCGGTTATCACCGCCGATGGCCAATTCCGTGGCGGCAAAGCCTTGGCACTCAAACCCGCAGTGGACGAGGCACTCAGCCTCGGCGGTTGCGATGCCGTCCATACCGTAGTCACCTACAAGCGCACCGGTGGCGAAGTGCAGTGGAACAGCAAGAACAATATCTGGTGGCATGATCTGGTCGCAGGGCAAGGCAACACCTGCGAGCCCGAATGGGTCGGCGCGGAACACCCGCTGTTCATCCTTTACACCTCCGGCTCCACCGGCAAGCCCAAGGGCGTGCAACACTCCACCGGAGGCTACCTGCTGGGTGCAATGGTTTCCCTGAAATGGGTATTCGATTACAAACCTTCCGACATTTTCTGGTGCACCGCCGATGTGGGCTGGATCACCGGCCACAGCTACGTCGCTTATGGTCCGCTGGCCATGGGTGCAACCCAGGTCATTTTCGAAGGCGTTCCGACCTATCCGGATGCGGGACGTTTCTGGAAGATGATCCAGGATCACAAAGTCACCACCTTCTACACCGCACCGACCGCCATCCGTTCGCTCATCAAGCTGGGCGGCGATCTGCCGGACAAATATGACTTGTCCAGTCTGCGCCTGCTCGGCACCGTCGGCGAGCCGATCAATCCGGAAGCCTGGATGTGGTACTACAACACAGTGGGGCACGCCCGTTGCCCTATCGTGGACACCTGGTGGCAAACAGAAACCGGTTGCCACATGATCGCCCCGCTCCCCGGCGCGATGCCGATCAAACCCGGCACCTGCACCCTGCCTTTGCCGGGCATCATCGCCACCATCGTCAATGAAGCAGGCGACGAAGTAAACGACCAGCATGGCGGTTTCCTGGTCATCAAGAAGCCTTTCCCTTCGCAGATTCGCACCATCTGGGGCGACCCGGAGCGTTACAAAAAGAGCTACTTCCCCGAAGAAATGAAGGGCGCTTACCTTGCCGGCGATTCGGCACACCGCGACGAGGACGGCTACTTCTGGATCATGGGACGCATCGACGACGTACTGAACGTCTCCGGTCACCGTCTTGGCACCATGGAAATCGAATCGGCACTGGTTTCCAACCCGCTGGTGGCGGAGGCCGCCGTGGTCGGCAAGCCGCACGAGATCAAGGGCGAGGCCGTGGTCGCCTTCGTGGTACTGAAGGGCGCCCGTCCGTCCGATGCTGCCGCCGCCAAGAAACTGGCTGAAGAATTGCGCAACTGGGTAGGCAAGGAGATCGGCCCCATTGCCAAACCGGACGAGATCCGTTTCGGAGAAAACCTGCCCAAGACCCGGTCCGGCAAGATTATGCGCCGCCTGTTGCGTGCCGTCGCCAAAGGTGAAGAGATCACTCAGGATGTATCCACACTTGAAAATCCAGCCATCCTTGAGCAACTTAAGGAAGTGATACGTTAAAGAAGCACGTCAGGATTGCGTTAGGCAGTTCCATAACTGCCTAACGCAACTCCTTAATTGTATTGACTCATCCACCCCCCTCCGCTACCATCGCGGCACTTTTCAACCACTTGGTCGCGCATAGTGATTTTCAAAAAACCGTTAATGCTGGTCCTAAGCGCCTTGCTCGGCTCTACCGTTGCCATGGCATCCAAAGCGGATACGGCTTTGGCGATGAACAGCCCGGAGTTATCCGCGCAAACCACACCGACCCGCAGCACGGAAACAAACGTTCCTGTACTAAACACGGTGCCAACCGACCCGATTAAATCTGTCGTACCTCAGGCTGCCACTGCGCAGCCACCAGTTCCACAAACTGCAACCGTTCCCCCAATTTCCACCACCATTGCCGCTTCCGGCATTCCTGTGACACCCGACACGCCAGCCGCGACTGCCGAACCGGCGACGCAAGCGCCTGCACCAATACGTGAAGCCATGATCGTTGCACCCGCCTCGCCCAATGGCGACCTGTGGCAACGCATCCGCGCCGGCTATGCCATGAAAGATCTGGATAGCCCGCTGATCAAGCGCCATGAAAAGTGGTACGCAAACCACCCCGATTATGTCCTTCGCATGAGCGAACGTGCGCAGCATTACCTGTTCTACATCATGGAAGAAGTGGATCGCCGCGGCATGCCGTCCGAGATCGCCCTGCTGCCCGTCATCGAGAGTGCATTCAATCCGGGCGCCAATTCGATCGCGAGCGCTTCCGGCATCTGGCAGTTCATCCCGTCCACCGGCAAGCATTTCGGCATGGAGCAGAACTGGTGGCACGACGGCCGACGCGACATCATCGGCGCAACCAACGGAGCACTCGATTACCTGCAAAAACTGCATGACCAGTTCGGCGATTGGGAACTGGCACTGGCCGCCTACAATTGGGGCGAGAACGGCGTAACCCGCGCACAGGCCTACAATCGCAAACATCACAAGCCGACCGATTATTCGCATCTCAGGATGCCGCGCGAAACCCGCAACTACGTACCCAAGCTGCTTGCCGTCAAGAACATCATCGCCGATCCGGCACGTTTCGGCCTGCAGCTGAGCAAGATTCCCGATGAGCCCTATTTCGCCACCGTTGCCACCTCTCAGCACATTGATGTGAAGGTCGCCGCCGAACTGGCCGACATCTCGATGGATGAATTCATCGCGCTCAATCCCGGCCATAACCGCCCGGTGATATTGCAGGATAAGGACAACGGAAATGTGCTGTTATTGCCTGTAGACAAAGTCGACACGTTCCGCACCAATCTGGCAAAGACCAATCAGCGACTGGTTTCGTGGCAACCCTACGAAAGCAAAAAAGGCGAGAGCTTTGACAAGATCGCAACGCACTTTGGTCTGTCACTGGCAGAACTGCGCTCCGCGAACGGTTTATCCAAATATGCACAAGAGAGCAACGGCCAGACCCTGCTGGTGCCCATCCCCGACGACCAGCCTGCCACTGATTTTGCGGCTTTCAACATGCATCCGTCGGCTGTGGCCGAAATGTATGGCGCCGTGCGTTATACCGTGCGCAGAGGGGACACCATTTCCACCATCGCACGCCGCTTCCACGTAAGCCAGATGCAACTGCGGGAAGCGAACCATGGTGTCAGCCGCCTGCACGTCGGGCAACACTTCAACATCGTGCTGGCCGATCACCGCTCCGCTCGCAGGCATCATGTCGCTGCAACCAGAGCCAAAACCAGAACCAGCCTGCGCAAAGCGTCCAGCGTCAAGGTTGCCTATAACGCCCCTCAGTCCAAGCAGCCGAACTAATTATTCCCGTCGTACAAATGGCAGTGCACGCCATGCGTCGCGCTGATATTCGTCACATCCGGATAGCGCGCACAGACCGCCATAGCCTGGGAACAGCGCGGCGCAAAGTGGCAACCCTGCGGCGGGTTCGCGGGTGACGGCAGATCACCTTCCAGCCTGATGAACTTCCTGCCCGTGCCGTCGATGCGCGGCACGGCGGATAGCAGGGCCTGGGTGTAAGGATGCTTTGGCGAGCGCATCACCTCCTCCGTCGTGCCGCGCTCGACAATGCGCCCCAGATACATCACGCACACCTCATGAGCCAGGTACTCAACAACGCCAAGATTGTGCGTGATGAAGAGATAACTCAATCCGAGTTCCTGCTGCAGCGATTTCAGCAAGTTCAGTATCTGCGCCTGCACCGATACATCCAGCGCACTGGTCGGCTCGTCGCAGATCAACAACCGCGGCGATACCGCCAAGGCACGCGCAATTGCGATACGCTGCCGCTGTCCACCGGAAAACTCGTGCGGATAGCGCCATTTGCTGTCACTCGCCAGGCCGCATTTCTGCAGCAGATCATCGATATGTGCCTGCCGGGCCGTGCTGTCGCCGCCGATGTTCAGTGCGCTCATCCCCTCTTCGAGTATTTCGGTCACGCGCATCTTGGGATTGAGCGATGCATAAGGATCCTGGAATACCATCTGCATCGCAGCACGGGATTCAGATGATCCGACCAGCTCACGCCCGGCGAACCGCACACTGCCCGCAGTGGGCAAAATCAACTGCAGCAGCGCCTTGGCCAATGTGGTCTTGCCGCAGCCGGATTCACCGACCAGCGCCAGCGTGCGGCCCTGCGAAATGGACAGCGATACGCCGTCCACTGCCTTTACCTGTCCCACTGTGCGCTGCAAGAAGCCTTTGCGGATAGGGAAATAGACTTGCAGGCCGGAGACTTGCAACAGAGGATACGGGATACGGGATACAGCATTCAGGGAACGCGCGCCCTCCCCCAAGCCCTCTCCAGATTGATGGAGAGGGGAACTGGGCCCTGTATCCCGTATCCTGTATCCCGTATCCTGATAAAGGTGGCATCGCACCCCCCGCCCTTCGATGACTGTCCATCCCGGTGTCTGCTCATGGCACAACCCCCAGGCCTTGTCGCATCGGGCAGCAAAACGGCAGCCCTGAGCAATGCTCCCGAGCGGCGGCACACTGCCCGGGATCGCACTCAACGGCTGCCCGGCCCTACCGGCACCCGGCAATGCTGCAAACAGTTTCTGCGTGTATGGGTGCAAGGGCGCGGCAAACAATTGTTCACGGCTCGCCTGCTCGACGATCTGCCCCGCGTACATCACGCCGACGCGGTGTGCCGTCTCCGCCACCACGCCGAGATCATGCGTGATGAGCAGCATCGCCATGCCTGTCCTGTCTTGCGTATCGCGCAGCAGTTGCAATACCTGCGCCTGTATCGTTACATCCAGCGCAGTGGTGGGCTCGTCGGCAATGAGCAACGCAGGGTTGCCCGCCAGCGCCATGGCGATCATCACGCGCTGCTTCATGCCGCCGGAAAGCTGGAATGGATATTCGGACACACGCCGCGAGGCATCCGGAATACCAACCTGATCGAGCAGTTCGATACAGCGTTTATTGGCTGCCGCGCCGCGCAAACTCTGGTGCAATACCAGCACCTCGGCAATTTGCGCACCCACCGTCATCACCGGGTTCAGGCTCAACCCCGGTTCCTGAAAGATCATCGCCATCCGGCCGCCGCGCACCTCGCGCATTTTGCTTTCAGGCAGTCCAAACAACCCGACCCCGCCCAGTTGCGCGGCTCCACTTGAATTCATCACGCCATCAGGCAGCAAACGCATCAGGGAAAGCGCTGTCATGGATTTGCCGCAGCCTGATTCGCCGAGCAGGGCAAAAGTTTCTCCTGCCGCGATGGAGAACGAGATGCCGTCAACGATATGTGCACCGTTGCGCAGGCGTGAAACCAGATTGTCGACCTTGAGCAGGCTCATCCCGCAACCTCGGTCCGGTTCAAACGCGGATCAAAGGCATCGCGCACCGCATCGGCGAACAAATTCGCCGCCAATACCAGCACCAGCATGAAGCTGAATGCCGAGGCCAGCGCCCACCACACCATGGGCTCGCGCCCCATCTCCAACCGCGCGGCATTGATCATGGTGCCGAAGCTGATCATGGTGGGATCGACCCCGACGCCGACGTAGGACAGCACCGCCTCGGCCAACACGAGTGCGGAGAAATCCATCACCAGCGATATCAACACGATATGCATCACATTGGGCATGATGTGACGCGTCAGGATGCGCAGCGAAGACACGCCGAACGATTGCGCAGCCTGGATGTATTCCATTTCGCGCAACTTCAGGGTTTCGCCGCGCAGCAGGCGGCACAATCCGGTCCAGCTCGTCACACCGAGGATCATGCACAGGAACACCAGCCGCAGATCGGCGCGCGAAGCGGTGGTTTCGAACCACTGCGGATGCGTGTCGATGGTCACCTGCATCATCAGCACGGCCGCCGCGATCAGCAATACGCTCGGTATCGAACTCAGCACGGTGTAGATGTACTGGATCACGTCGTCCACCCAGCCACGGAAATATCCGGCAGCGACCCCGAAGAATAATGCCAGAGGAAGCGTCACCAGCGTCGTCACCGTGCCGATGACAAGTCCCGTGCGGATGCTCTTGAGCGACAGATACAACACATCCTGCCCGACCTTGTCCGTACCGAGGACGTGATAGACGGTGGCAAGATTGAAAAATACGCCGATGAAGGCTGCAATGACAAGAACGCCCGCCCATACCACACGCTGCTCCGTCCAACGCCTGATCATCAGCACCAGTAATGCACCGATCATTGATCCGGCCAGCCCACCAATCAATGTACGCCTCGTCACATCCAGATCGATTTGCGATGCGTCGGACAGATGCGAACCGCCGTATCGCAGTCTCGGATACTCGCGCACGATGTTGCCCTCTGCATCCGTCCTGCTCTCCTTGGCATATAACGTCAACGCGAACGGTGCCGAATAAGTTTTCTCGACATGAGTGCGCAACGGTTCTACCAGCTTGTCGAACACGCTCAGTACTTCCGGCGAATACAACTTCCCGCCACCGTTCGTTTGCGGCAATGCCATACGGAAATGCAGCGTATCCAGCAGGCCCACAACAATGAACAGCGACAACACCAGCAACGACACCATCGCCACATTGCTCTTTGCCACCCGTTTCCACGGCAGCAGCAGATGCTCGTGCCGCCGGACATACCAGGCACCGGCAACCACCGCCGCCAGCAACAGGAACACCAGCGCATCGCTCCACAGGATCACTGGCGTGAAACTCATTGCAACCTCACCCGCGGATCAACCATGGTGTATGAAATGTCGGTCAGGATCAGCCCGGCGATATACAGCACCGAGCCCAGGAACACCATTGCACGCACCACGCTGAAATCCTGCGAGTTGATCGCATCGATGGTGTAACTGCCCAAGCCGGGGATGCCGAAGAACGATTCGGTGAGCAGGCTGCCCATGAACAGCAGCGGAATGACCACGACCACACCGGTCAGGATAGGGATCATCGCGTTCTTCAGCACATGCGTGAACAGCACGCGCAACTCGGACAAGCCCTTGGCGCGCGCGGTGCGCACATAGTCCTTGCCGATCTCCTCGAGGAAGATCGTGCGGTACCAGCGGCTGCTGGAACCGACACTGCCGGCCACGCCGATGACGATGGGCAGCACCACGAACTTGAAGCCATCCATCCCGCCCGCATAGCCGGAGATGGGCACCAGATGCCACAACTTGCTTACGAGGAACTGCCCGCCGATGATGTAGAACAAACCGGAAACGGACATCAGGAATACGCACAGGGCCACCCCCGCCATATCCAGCGCCGTGGCGCGAAACAGGGTCATCAGCAACGCAAAGCTGACATACACGACCAGGCCGATGAGGAATGTCGGCAACGCGATGGCAAGGCTCGGCCCCATGCGCGTGGCGATCTCGTGGCCGATGTTGCGCCCGTCGTCGGCATAGCCGAAATCGAACACGAACATGCTGGCGGATTTCTGCCAGAAGATGGTGTCGGTGACTTTATCCATGCCTGCCGCATGGTCGTTGATCATCAGCGGCTTGTCATAACCGTGCTGCTGTTTCCAGCTTTGGATGGCTTCCTGCGTTACGCGCTTGATGCCGAGCTGCATGCGCGCCATGTCGTCCGGGGTGTTCACCACAAAGAAAAGCGCGAAGGTGAGCAGGTTCACCCCGATGAGGATAGGCACAGCGTAAAGGATGCGGCGGATGAGGTAGGCGATCATGAGTGGCCGTATTGTAAGGGCAAACAATAGCCTGCGGGCAAGCGCCGGGAGTAGAATCTGGCCGCTGTAGAATAGCGAATCGCGATCTGCAAATACCGGCGCTGCCACAAGGAAAATCATGCAAGTTGAAATCTGGTCCGACATCATTTGCCCTTGGTGCTACATCGGGAAACGGCGCTTTGAAACCGCACTTGCGGATTTCGCACTCAAGGAAGACGTGCATGTGATCTGGCGCAGCTTCGAACTCGACCCCGATGCACCACGTCAACGGACGGGCACGCTGGAAGAGATGCTGGCGCAAAAATACAACGTCAGCCCGCAGGAGGCAGCCGCCATGAATGCGCGCGTCACTGCAGTCGCCAGGGAGACCGGCCTGGATTACCAATTGTCCAATGCCCGCCCCGGCAACACTTTCGATGCTCACCGCCTGCTGCATTTTGCTGCCTCACGGCAATTGGGCGAGCGCGCCGCGGAACGTCTCATGCACGGGTATTTTTCCGAATCACTGCCGGTGGGCGATCGTGCCGCGCTGGCGCGCCTGGCGCCGGAATTCGGCATTGCCGAAAGCGAGGCGCTGGTCATGCTGGAAAGCGATGCCTATTCCGGCGAAGTGCGGGCAGACGAAGCGCGCGCGGCGAAATTCGGCATTACCGTTGTACCGTTCTTTGTGTTCGATGAAAAATCCGGCATCTCCGGCGCGCAACCGGTGGAGGTGTTTGCAGAAGCGCTACAGCAGGCGCAGAAGAACGCATAGTCATGCATACAACATTACTTCACTCATTCCTTCCCGAACGAAATGAAATGAAGTGACTACCCCGCCCCCATCAACCGAACGCGAACAATCCCGCAGCGAAGAGATCGCCAACAGCACCATTCACGGCATCGGCTTCATCACGGCACTGGTAGGCACACCGGTGCTCATTGAACATGCAGTACGGCATGGCGAGTTGGGATATATCGTCGGAACTTCCGTCTTCGCCGCAAGCATGATCCTGCTCTATCTTGCATCCACCCTCTACCACGCATTGCAACAACCGGGGCTCAAAAGCATTTTTCACCAGATCGATCACCTCATGATCTACCTGCTCATTGCGGGAACTTATACGCCATTCACGCTGGGGGTCTTGCACGGAGCATGGGGCTGGACTTTGTTCGGAATCATCTGGGGGCTGGCCACCATCGGAATGACTTTGAGGATACTCAAGAGAATGGGGCATCCGGTGATTTCGACCGGCATGTACCTGCTCATGGGCTGGCTCATGCTGGTCGCCGCCGAACCCATGTACGAAAAGGTTTCGACACAGGGACTGCTGTGGCTGCTTGCCGGCGCTCTCAGCTATACCGCGGGGGTGTTCTTCTATGCCACAGATGGACGCTTGCGCTACGGTCACAGCATCTGGCATCTGTTTGTGCTGGGCGGCACGGTCAGCCACTACTTTGCCGTCTGGTACGCAGTCTGACAACACAACTTTATCAGCCTTACTGCTCGCGTTTCTGCAGTGCCTTCCACATCCAGAACCCGAACAACAGCAACGCCGCCCCGCCCAGCCACAGAGGCCAGCGCACAGGCTGGTTCCACTGGCGCCGCATCCGGTCGCGTTGCGCGCTGTCCACACGCCAGTATTTGAGTTTGTTGTTGGCCATGATGTTGGATTTGACGTTGTGCAGCCAGCCATGTTGCAGCACGTAGTTCTTCGGGTGATAGCCCCACAGCCAGGGTGCATCGCGGCGCAGGATCTCCAGCATCTGGTCGATGATCGCCTGCCGCGCCGGGCCGTTGTCCATGTTCTTCATCTGATCGAACAACCGGTCGAATTCCGGGTTGCTGTAATTGCTCGCGTTCTCGCCGCCCTTTCCCACCTTGGCTTGCGCGCCATCCAGCAGAAACAGGAAATTCTCCGGATCGGGATAGTCGGCATTCCATCCGTAGTAGTACATCTGCATATCGCCGCGCCGTATCTTGTCCTGAAACCGGTTGTAATCCGTGCTGCGCACGTCGAGCTGGACGCCGATTTTGTCGAACTGTTTGCGTATCCAGTCCAGGCGTGATTTGTTGCCGATGCCGCTGGACGTCGTATCGAGGTGGATCACAAGCGCCTGGTTGGTTCCAGCATCCACGCCGCCGGGATAACCTGCTTCTGCCAGCAGGCGTTTCGCTTCCTCAATGGGCTTGCGCTTGGGCGCTCCGTCTACCCAGTCGTACACGTAGCGGTTGATGCCTTCCCTGCCTTCGCGATAGCCAAAAATGCCGGGAGGGATGGGCGATTGTGCCGCGATGCCGCGCCCGTTGGCAAAGATGGAGATGAATTCTTCATAGTCCACCGCGATGGAGATGGCACGGCGCAATTTTCTTGCTCTCTCCGAGTTTCCGCCCACCACCGGATCCAGCCAGTTGAAACCGGTGTACATGGTGGAAGTCGCGACTGAAGTTGAAAGCGTGATGCCCTGCGCTTTCATCTCCTCGCTGACATTGGTTTCCCCGCTGACGCTGACCTGGACTGCCTGGTCGAAACTGTCCGAACTGATGCCGGAGGCGTCGTAATAGCCTTGCAGGAACTTGTTCCAGTACGGGATCGTTTCCTTTTCCAGCGTGAATACAACCTGGTCGATCAACGGTAGCGGCTTCCCCGCATCGGCCAATAGTCCTGCCGCCGCATCGCCGGGCTCACCCTCCGCCGGGTAGTTCTCGCTGTCGTAATAGGGATTGCGCGTGAGTACCATGCGCCGGTTAGGGTCGTTCTCCGACAGGTAATACGGCCCGCTGCCCACCGGCCACCAGTCCAGCGAGAGGTTGCGTTCGCGCATGCCTTGCAGCGCATAGAAACGCTCCACCTCCTGCGGCATCGGCGAAAAGAAAGGCATCGCCAGCCAGTAGGCGAATTGCGGATATTTGCCCTTGATCGTGACGCGGTAAGTGGTGCCATTCACGACTTCCACACCCGGCAGCGGATACTGGTTCAAATCAAGGAAATCGTCGGGATGCAGCCTGGCCGCTGTTTGCAGTGTGGAGGCATATTCCTTGAGGCCGACGATGTATTCGCCCATTACCCCCGCGATGGGCGTATGCAGCTGCGGATGAACCAGCCGTTTGATCTGGTAGGCGTAGTCCGCAGCCGTCACCTCGCGCGTACCGGTCCTGGAAAAGTCGTTCAACGAATGGATACGACCCATTTCGCCGGCTGTAAGCATGTAATTGTCCGGCACAAAAGCCGGATGGGGCTGGTAGCGCATATTCGGCTTGATGTGTATCTCGTACACGCTGTAGGCGATGCGCTCCGCGGCAACATTGTCGGGCAGGCGGCGGCGGTTCTTGTCCAGATAGGTGACTCGCGGCATTTCGCTGGCAGCCAGCGGCACCAATTGATAAGGACGCTTCAGGTAATGGTATTGCAGGGGGGGCGAATAGATGTGGGCCAGGAACTCGTATTCGTTTTCGCTGTAGGCTTGCGCTGGGTCCAGATGTTTGGGGCGTTCGGTGAACGCGGTATAGAGAATGGACTTGCCGTCGTCCGCCGCGGGATAGGGGTCGTTCCACAGCCCGCCATCGCAGGCGGCAAGCAACAGGCACAACAAAGCTGGAAGCACATATCTCATGGCGCAAGAGTTTAGCCGAAAGGTCTGTCTTCGCGGTAAGATTGAGCTTGGAATGCAAACGGATTTTTGAAAAATGAACCCAGATTGGCAGAATTTCCTTACGGCGCAAGGCGCACAAATACAAGACGGAGTGATAC
>VFSW01011763.1_pt1 | contig 12263 bp, 10 predicted proteins | sample 5358111 | NCBI WGS metagenome assembly VFSW01 (sample SAMN11554181, study PRJNA540505) | mine drainage metagenome | isolation source: sediment from site ElyBrook_90M | place: USA: Ely Copper Mine, Vershire, VT | collected 2017
ATGACATGATGCAGTCGCTTTTACCGGCGATCTATCCAATGCTGAAAAGCAGCTATGGCCTTAACTTTGGCCAGATCGGCGCCCTGACGTTTACATTTCAGTTCACGGCGTCTTTGCTCCAGCCAATAGTGGGTTTCTATATTGACCGCAAGCCAAAGCCGTATTCGCTTGCCATCGGCATGGGCTTTACTCTTTCGGGACTGATTCTGCTTTCCATTGCCGGTAGCTATGCTGTGCTGCTGTTTGCCGCTGCGCTGGTCGGCACCGGTTCATCCGTATTTCATCCGGAATCCTCGCGCGTTGCGCGTATGGCGTCAGGGGGCCGGCACGGGCTCGCGCAATCGCTGTTTCAGGTGGGCGGTAATGCCGGCTCTGCCATAGGCCCGCTTCTGGCAGCCTTCATAGTGCTGCGTCACGGACAGTCCAGTGTCGCCTGGTTTTCGCTCGCCGCGCTGCTTGGAATTTTCCTGCTTGTAAAAGTTGGTCACTGGTACAGATTGCACGGTCTCGCGCGGATCAAGCCGCTTGCAGCAAGGCCTGCGGCGCACGCTGTGTTGTCGCGCACCAGGATCGTGACCGCAATTGCAGTGCTGATCGCGCTGATTTTCTCGAAGTTCTTTTACATGGCCAGCATGACCAGCTACTACACGTTTTATCTGATAAGTCGTTTCCATGTATCGGTGCAAAGTGCCCAGTTACACCTGTTTGTCTTTCTCGCCGCCGTTGCTGTCGGCACTATAGCCGGCGGCCCAATCGGCGACCGCATTGGCCGCAAAGCGGTGATCTGGACATCGATCGTGGGGGTTCTGCCATTCACGCTGCTTTTGCCCTATGCAAACCTGTTTTGGACCAGCGTGCTCAGCGTGCCAATCGGGATCATACTTGCTTCGGCATTCCCGGCGATCGTTGTGTATGCGCAGGAATTGATGCCGACCCGCGTCGGGACCGTTGCCGGGCTGTTTTTCGGTTTTGCATTCGGCCTTGGCGGCATTGGCGCCGCCGTGCTCGGCAGACTTGCCGACGCTACTAGTATTGCCTTCGTCTACCATGTCTGCTCCTTTCTTCCTCTGATCGGACTTCTCGCCGGTTTCCTTCCGCACGTGGAGACCGAGAGCCAGAGTCGGCTTTCGCGGACCGTTGTGGTGGATATGGCCGGCAGTGTCGATTTGTCGCAACCGGAGTCGACGGGTCAATAAAGCTCTGTCGGGCCCGTGACACCGGGACGGCGACACTCTGGCTGATCCCGTTACGAGCATGCCAAAGGTCTCCTGCTTGCCATGACTGGCGCACTTTGAGCCAGAGTCGCGTGGGCGGACTTCATCGCGCGCTGACGGAAACTGGAACTCGCAGTGCGTCTGCACGATAATGCTCTGGTCGATGCGGAGGGTGGAAATCATGTCGGAAATGGTGCAAGACGGCGACAAATCGATACCGCTTGCGGATCAGGTTGCGAGCTGGGTGCTGATGGCGCTTGCCCTGATTGTCGTGCTCGCTTTTCATTTGCTGTCGGCATTGCTTGCCGGCCTGCTTGTATTCCAGTTCGTGCAGATACTTTCATCGGCATTGCGGGTCCCCTTCATTACGAGCCGGAACACCAAGATTGTGGTAGTCGCGGTCCTGGCGACTGTCAGCGTGGCCCTGTTGGTTCTCGCGAGTGTCGGGATCGCCGTATTTCTGCGAAAAGGGCCGGATAATCTGGCAATGCTGCTTTCGCAGCTCGCGACCATTGTTGCAAACCTGAAGCACTTTTTGCCCGACGATGTCGCCAGCAACCTGTCGTCGGGAACCGAAAGCCTTAAAGTGATGATTGCCCAGTGGCTTCGGGAGCACGCAGGTGAAGTCCGTACACTCGGTACGGATACCCTGCGTATCTTTGCGCATGTCCTGGTCGGGCTCATAGTTGGTGCAATAATTGCCTTGCACGAGGCTGTTCCGAGTACCACGCCTACGCCCTTCGTCCGGGCCCTGATGAAACGCGTCGATTTTCTTGCCGTAACGTTCCGGCGAATCATGCTCGCACAACTGCCGATCTCTGCTATCAATACAATCCTGACCGGCGTCTATTTGCTTGTGTTATTGCCTTCCTTCGGAATAAGGCTGCCTTTCCTGAAAACGCTTATCGTAATTACTTTTGTTGCAGGCCTGGTGCCGGTAGTCGGAAATCTCTTCTCAAACACAATCATTTTTATGGTCAGTCTGAGCGTCTCCTTCGCCGTGGCAGTCGCTTCACTCGTGTTTCTCATTGTCATTCACAAGCTGGAGTATTTTCTGAATGCCCGCATCGTTGGCGCAAGAATCAACGCCAAGGCATGGGAAATCCTGATTGCGATGCTGGTGTTTGAAGCTGTCTTCGGCCTGCGCGGAGTGATCGCTGCGCCGATTTTCTATGCCTATGCGAAGCTGGAGCTTGCCGATCAGGGGCTTATCTGAAAAATCGAGCCATTTAGCGCGGGGCAGCGGCCGTCGCTATCAGCGTCGTCAGTTCGCGGCAAGCTCATGCAGGTAACGATGCCAGATAAGTCTGTTTCTTCGATGACAAGTTCCATACAAACCGATACCCTGATCATAGGCGGTGGCCTGAGCGGGCTCTACCTTGCTCACGAATTGTCGCGATTGAAGAGACGCTTCTGCCTTGTCGAGGCAAGGGATCGGCTGGGCGGGCGAATTCTTTCAAAGCCGCCAGCGCATCCTGATCATGCTGGTGACGCGGCCCGCTACGATCTTGGGCCGGCCTGGATCTGGCCGCAGTTGCAGCCGTGGCTGAACCGGCTAATCGACGAACTCAACATCCCGGTATTTCCGCAACACTGCGTCGGCGCGATACTTTATGAAGATGCAGTCGACCAAACACCCCAGACGTTCAGCGGACCCTCGGCCCACGGGCAATCGTATCGCATAGCCGGTGGCGCTGGGAGGGCTATTGGCGAGCTGGCGCGGCGAATCGACCCGGGCGCTGTGCTGCTGAATACCAGGGCGGTTCGAATTGTGCGTGGCGCATCGCGGCTTGAAGTAGACACAGTTGATAATGCCGGAGGCCAAATGACCTTGCACGCGAGCCGGGTGGTGCTGGCACTTCCACCGCGTCTTGCCGCACGTACCATCGAGCTGGTTCCGGCCCTGCCCGAGCAGATTTTGCGCGAATGGATCAGTATCCCGACGTGGATGGCAGCGCAAGCCAAGGTGGTCGCCCTTTATGCGGAGCCGTTCTGGCGTGAGCAGGGCCTGTCGGGAGAAGCCTTCAGCCGGCGCGGTCCGCTCAGCGAGATCTATGATGCATCACCGTCTTCTGATGGACCTTACGCGCTGTTTGGTTTCCCGGGCGTATCTGCGAACTTGCGCCGGCAGATGGGAAAAGATGAGCTGGTTCAATTATCTGTAGCGCAATTCCGGCGCCTGTTCGGAAAACGCGCTGCAGATCCCATCGAAATCCTTATTAAGGACTGGAGCGAGGACCGGTTTACCGCGACCGAAGATGATCAGCGGATACCGGCGCAGCATGGGCCATTCGCGTTGACCCTCGCGGGGCGCGTATTATGGGACCGACGCCTGCTTTTGTCAGGGTCCGAAACCGCGGAGTTGAGCGGTGGTCTGCTCGAAGGAGCGCTCGAAGCGGCAAATACGGTCTTCGCCGAAATCGGGGCTGAGGATGTGCGGGGCTGATCATGCCGGAATCGGGCGGGATGTATGGCTGTGCTGGCAGATCATCGAACGCAATTTCGGGCGATGCCGGCTCTTTTCGAATTCGCCGGAATAATTTACCCCGGTCGGGAGTCTCACTACAACCGGGATGATGACCTTAGGAAATCCCGGTTTCGCTTTGCCGGACGGCGAACGGGCATCTGAATGTATCCTGCAGGCGCCCGGTCGCTATCGGCCATCAAATATAAAATGTAACGACAATGGAGGATAAACGATGCGCTATGTTCTGTCTTTGTTAAGCGCCACTGTACTGCTGGTAACAACGGCGGCAGCCCCGGTGTTTGCAGCGAACGACCTCGAGCCTTACGGCACTGCCGTCGACCACAGTCATATGAAGTATCAGGGCCTAAAGATCGTAATGGATGCAGGTGGAGCAATTCCGGCAGACACGGAGTTTCAGGCAATGGTCGCGGAACGGATCATGCAGATGCCTCATGCCAAACTCATCATGGTGATTCAAGGACCGATGATTAAGGCATTTTCCAAGGGTGCCTACGTCGACCAACAGGGTCTGGTTGAGCGCATCGCGGCCCTCAAAGAGAAGGGCGTGCAGATCGAGTTCTGCGGCAATTCGGTTACGGCCGCCAGGCTCAAGCCTTCCGACATGATCGGTATCGGAACTGTTGTTCCGGGCGCATATCCGGCGCTGGCCGAGGCCGAGCGTCATGGATATGCCTTGATCAAGCCCATACGGCTTGTGATACCACAGGCCAGTCCGGCGCAGCACTGATAGTCAAACTGTCGCCCACCCAGTCTGGGACTGGGTGGGTGCAGCCGCCCGCAAACCGCAGTGGGAACGATTCTGGGCCGCATTTCGGGCCGGGACTTCCCGGATTGACCCCGGCTGTCCAATTGCCTCGAATCGGTCAAGCCTCTTTCCTCTTCCGCGAATTTCCGTTCACTGCAGCGCTTGACGGGCGGCAAAGCATTCATTGACGTCTGTGCCAGGGTGTTTAAATATGGATTGTCGTGGGCGCACAACCCGACCGCGCGAGACCACCGCTCGAATTTGCTTGCCGGCTGCTTTTGCTGACTCGTGCGCAAGCCAGGGGTTAAATGCCAGCCGGGATTGATCAGGTCTGGCTGGGTACGTCATGATCTCATTGCCTTTGGGAGCCAGCGAAGCCATGAAAACACGCTTACGGAAAGGTTCGACCTTTGGAGAGATGTACCGGATATCCTTGCGGGCAGCCATGCGCGAACTTGTGCACGGGAACTGGCCAATGGTTGCACCACAACTGATTGCCGCAGTGCTGTTGGTGGCCGCGACAGGGGTCGTGCTCCCGTGCGCGTATGCCGAGTCACCCGTCTCGATAATTTTGCCGAAGCCGGACACCAAAGGCGGCAGGCCGCTTATGCAGGTGCTTGATGAGCGGCGATCTTCGCGCGAGTTTGCTCCCGGGACTTTGACTCCACAAATGTTGTCGAACCTGTTGTGGGCAGCGGATGGCGTGAACCGACCCGATACCGGCAGGCGCACTGCGCCATCGGCGCAAGATCGGCGGGAGATTGACATTTATGCCGCCACGGCCGACGGACTTTATCTTTACGATGCAAAGGCGCAGGTACTTAAGCTTATCAATGCCAAGGATCTGCGTGCGCTTACCGGGCACCAGGATTTTGTGGCTCAGGCGCCGGTAAATCTCGTGTACGTTGCTGATTTCGCGCGTATGGGCGCGCGCATGAATATTGACGAAAAGCTGTTCTACTCGGCGGTCGACACCGGATTCATTGCGCAGAACGTGTATCTCTACTGTGCTTCTGAGAAGCTCGCTACAGCCGTGCGCGGCTCGGTTGACCGGAAGGCGCTTGCCGCTGCGATGCATCTTGGGTCAGAGCAGCACGTTATGCTTTCGCAGACTGTCGGTTGCGCACGCAAGTAGCAGGGCAGGAACCGCGGGACGGCTGAACCATGACCAGACACATAGCGCTCATACATGGCCAACCAGACCCATTGGCGGGGATTTTGGGCGTGCGCTGGAGGTGACCCAGGCAGCGGGAAGCAAAATCCGCCTCATTGCTGCGGCTCAACTGAATTTTCCTGTGCTGTGAAACAAGTTGGAATATGAAATCGGCACACCCCGCAGGAGATTCGTCAATGCCAGGAAATCATCACCTCGGCAGAACATTTCTTTTTCGTCCGATGTGGTTCAGGGCGATGCCGGCGCTGACAAAGGGATTTTTCGAACAGCTTTTACGTCCCGGGTTTAGCTATCGGATGGTTGGGTTTGGCAGGAATGCGCATAGCAGTCACTCGGTGAACCTGGTCGGAATATGAGTATAGAGCCGCTGCGCGGAGCAAGGCATGGCTTGCACGCATGTGTGAGCTGGGGCAGGCCGGGTCGCCAGGCTGTTTCGGAAGACACGGTATGACTTCTGCTGCGGTACGGGATGATCCGCGCCGATTTGTGAGTGTTCTGACGCCCACGCTCCGCAGGTCGCAGTGTCTTCAACAGCAATGATCGACAGGCATTATGTTGCGCGGGTGTTTCCGCATCACGGGAAACCGTATAGCAGGTAGACGGTAAGGCCGATGCCCAGGGCAGCAAGGGCGAAATTGGTAAGAAGCGGCAACTTGAGCCAATAGCCCGTGGGAATTTCAATGGGCCGAATAGTCTTGAGGATGCGCATATGCTGAACGTTGGCAAGAATAGCGACCATCGTTCCGAGGAAGATGTAGACAATTCCAACCCAGAAGGAAACGCCGTGCGGTGTATGCCGGAATTTCGGTCCCTGGGTGAGTACGCTCAGGAACAGGCTAAAGCGCTCGATCAGGAAACCGAATCCCATGAGCGTGAGGCTGGTGCGCGTCCAGGCAAGCAGCGTTCGATCCGCAGAAAAAAGCACTCGGGGGTCATTCAGGTCAGACATACATTCTCCTGTTTGCGCACAAGCGGAACTCCCAGGGTGGTACTCATCCTGTCATCATAGCGCAGTGCCCGCATTTTGTACGGGATAACCTGAATTCCCGGTCGCCTGTCCTTAATGTTTTCAACCCTGTGACTGAGGTGGCGACTACCAGTTAAGTCAGCCGTGGTATACGGTCCGCACCGGCAACGCGCAGCCATCACGGCATCTGTCGCGGCGCATGGAGGTGTTATGCATTCAAGCGCCCTCAGCAAGATCCGGAACAGGACAGCCGGACCATGACCAGCATAATCAGGTGGTGGCCTATATTAGTGAAGGCTTAAATGTAAACCTGCGATTCGCAGACCACCTGCGGGCTGGGCGGCCAATTCGCGCGCGCAGTGCACAGTCGCAACGTCACACCCGCAGGAAATATTGCGTGTATTCCGGGTGGCCTTCATTCAATGCAATTGCCGCCCGGTTTCCGTCGAAAAAGCAATAGAGCTGAAATCCCGGCTGTTTAAAGTATCCTGACTCGTGCTTCGCGCAGGGCAAACGCGAAGCGGCGGTTATGCCGGATTTTCTCCAGGGCAAGGTTCAGCCAATTGACATAGCGATGCCTGATCACCACATTGACTTTGCGCGTGGCGGTGTGTGCGTCGCCCAGGGCGGATACGGTACTGCGGATCAGGCCGGTCGCGAGGAAAAAGCGCAACAATCGGGTCGCGTGCGGCCATCTGGTCGACCTATGATTATCACAAATGGCGTTGTGGCCACTGTCGCAACAAGGTGCTTTGCGATGTCAATCTGCATTTTCGTCCCGGGTTATTGACCACGGGCTTGAAGCGGCACGCGATCACGGTGAAGTTGCAGCCATGGTCATGCACGATCAGGCGCGACATTTCACTAGAGCAGCGGCTACGCCGGCGGTTTACCTCGCGTCGACGTAGTCAAGATGGGGGATTTTCAAGTGGCCATGGGTGGGGGAGTTCGGGGTGGCCGTCGGGGAATATTTGTCGGGTTCTTCAGGCTGTTTTTTCAGCATCAACGGGATGCGGTTTCATTTCTCCAGCACAGGATGTTTCCGCCTCGATCCAAGGTGTGCGCCAGGCATCCGGAGGGTTCTTGCTTGAAATTAAAACGGGTGTTTGATACAAGTGTTTGAAAAATCCATTCTGCTTCCAGGGTAGTTGCGATGTCATTGTCTAACGACGAGGAAACCGATACCCGCCAGCGTTTGATCGAGGCGGCGACCATTACGATTATTGAGCAGGGCTTTGGCGCAGCCAAGGTCCGTGACATTGTGGCGCGGGCAGACGCCAATATCGCGGCTGTAAATTATCACTTTGGCAGCAAGGAGGGGCTTTATGCCGCTGTCATCCAGTACAACGCCACGCAGGCAATGGAAGATCTGCCACACCGAATCGATGGTGACGAGGCGGGCACGCCTGAGGGGCGCCTTCGGGATTACATCCGCAATTTTCTGCAGCGACTGCTTGTCGACACGCCGCAGTTCACGATGAGCAAGCTGGTCGCGCGTGAAATGATAGAACCTACGGCGGCCTTTGACCTGATCATCGAGAAATTCGTAAGACCCCAGTACCTGGCCCTGAATGCCATCATTCGCGCGATCGGGGGCAATGATCTGTCGGACGAATCTGTACGCCGCTGCGCTCTGAGCGTGGTCGGGCAGTGTTTGTATTACCAGTGCGCGCGCCAGGTCGTGGCGCGCATCGAGCCCGGGTTCGAATACGGTCCCGATGGCATCGGGCGATTGGCAGATCACGTCACGGCATTCTCTCTCGGCGGTCTGAGCCAGCTGAAACGGTCGCCCAGTTGCAGCGATTTCAGGCCGGGATCGCAAGGGACCGGCAAGATATGAGGCCGCTACAGTGGTGTGTAAGCAAGGCCAACGTTGTGCTGCTTGTCATCACTGCGATGGCTACTGCGGGTTGCGCACGCATGCCGTTCCACAACATGCCGGCAGTGCCTTCAGTCTCGGCTTACCCCATGGACAAGACCATGGCGAAAGCGCTTTCGTCGCCTGTATTCCGCAGTGGCGACTGGCCTGCCAACGACTGGTGGAAACAGTTTGGCGATGTGCAGCTCAACACTCTTATGGCGGCAGCACTCGCTGACAATCCGGATTTGAAGATCGCACGGGCGCGGCTCGAGATTGCAAGGCAAGAAACCACCATTGCACGCTCCGGCCTTTTTCCCGAACTCGGGGCGAGTGCGTCCGTAACGCGCGAAAAATTCAGCGAGAACGGCCTTTTCCCTCCGCCTATTGCAGGAAGCACACATAACCAGGGGCAACTGTCCCTGGACTTCGGGTACGACCTGGACTTATGGGGACAGACACGGGAGGAAGTCCGCGCGCGTATCGGCGAAGCGAAAGCCGCTGCAGCTGAAGCGGCGCAGGCGCGTCTGGCTATTGCGACCACGCTCGCCGGGGTGTATTTCGGGCTGCAGGGTGACACGATGCGCCTGGCGGTTGCGCAAGAAGCGCTCACGCAGCGCCAGGATTTTGAGCGGCTAGTCGGACTGCGTGCTTCCGCAGGACTTGAGACGCAGTTGGCGGTGAAACAGGCGGATGTCGACGTGGCGTCCGATCAGGCAAGTATTGTGCGGCTGCAAAATGCTGTCGCAACCGGAAAGCGGGCAATTGCCGCGCTGATCGGCAAGGGTCCGGATTCAGCCGAATCGATTTCCGTGCCATCGAGCCATTTTGACGATCCCTTCCCCGTACCTGAAAGACTGCCAATCGATCTGCTTGCGCGCCGTCCCGATGTGATGGCGCGGCGCTGGCTGGTCGAGGCGGCGGCGCACGAGATAGGAGTCGCGCGCGCCGGTTTTTATCCAAACATCAGCCTTACTGCGCAGATTGGCCAACAGAGCCTGGATCTCAACAAATTGCTGGATTCGGGCAGTGTTTTTGGCCTGGTTGGTCCGGCAATCAATCTGCCGATATTCGAAGGCTGGCGTTTGCGCGCAAATCTCAATGTGCGTTACGCGCAGTACGATATCGCCATCGAGCAGTATCGCCGGTCGTTGATTGACGCCGCGCGCGAAGTTGCCGACCGTCTCGCATCTATCGAGTCAGTTACACAGGAACTCGCGCGGCAAACACAGGCGCGCAAGGCCAGTGAGGACGCCTATCACATTGCGATGCTGCGCTACAAGGCGGGTGTGTCGGACTATCTGACCGTTCTTCTTGTGCAGCGCGATCTGCTGCGCCAGCGCGATATCGAGGCCGGGCTGCGCGCGCGACATCTTCAGACGGTGTTGGCATTGATAAAGGCGTTGGGTGGGGGTTACGGGCAGATAGAAACACCCACGCATCATCCGTGAGAATCAGGAGAACGTAATGAGCGAGAATATCCAGGGCGCCCCGGCGCAGGCGGCCACAGAAGGTGGCAACAGCCGGCGCAAACGGCTGCTCCTCAGGCTGGCGTTGGTGTTTTTTCTGCTGGCAGTCGGCTACGCAGTGTATTGGGTGATAGTGGCGCGATTTGCCGAGACTACCGATGATGCGTACGTTACCGGAAATGCAGTCAGTGTTATTCCGCAGATTGCGGCCACCGTCGTATCCATAGATGCCGACGAGACCGATCTGGTGCGACAAGGCCAGTCGCTGGTGCAGCTGGATGATACGGACACTCGCATTGCCCTGGAACAGGCAAAGGCCAACCTTGCCCAGAGTGTTCGAATGGTGCGCCAGATGTTTGATAATGTCGGGCGGTTGCGCGCCACAGTACACTTGCGTGAAACGCAGGTTGCCCGCACCAGAGAAGACTTGGCACGACGCGAGACACTGATTGCGTCACAGGCCGTGTCGCGCGAGGACCTGGAACACGCCAGGATCGCCTTTGAGGGCGCGCAGGCGGCATTGAATGTCGCACAACATGAGCTACGCGCCGCTTCTGCCCTGGTAGCAGGCACCACCATTGAGAGACATCCACTGGTCGAGGAGGCCAAGGCACGCGTTCGCGCAGCCTATGTCGCCTGGGAACGGAGAAAAGTTCTCGCACCAGTAACCGGCTATGTCGCAAAGCGCAGCGTGCAGGTCGGGCAACGGGTCGTGCCAGGCGCCGCGTTAATGGCCATCGTTCCGCTGGATCAGCTGTGGGTCGATGCCAATTTCAAGGAAGATCAGTTTTCGGATATTCGCATCGGCCAGCCGGTGACTATGACTGCCGATCTCTATGGCAGCTCGGTGAGATTCCACGGCCGGGTTGTCGGTGTTGGGGCAGGAACCGGCAGCGCATTTGCGCTTCTTCCGCCGCAGAATGCGAGCGGTAACTGGATCAAAATCGTCCAGCGCATTCCGGTGCGCATCAGCATGGATCCGCGGGAGTTGGCTAAAAATCCGCTGCGCATCGGTTTATCGATGAAGGTGTCCATTGATACTCACAACCGATCCGGTGACATTCTTGCGAAAACGCCAACCAGTCAGATTGTATACAGCACACCGGTGTACACCAATGTCACTGCGGCCGACAAGCTGATTCGCAGCATCATCAGCGCCAACATGTCGCACGATAGCCGCAAACCGGCTCAGACGGGAAGCTAATCGGTGGCAGTGGAAACTCCGCAAAAGCAACCACCCCTTGAAGGTGGTGCCCTGGCACTGGCAACGCTTGCGCTTTCGCTCGGCACCTTTATGCAGGTGCTGGACACCTCTATCGCGAATGTCTCGATTCCGGCTATCGCCGGTGATCTTGGGTCGAGCCCCGACCAGGGCGCGTGGGTGATTACCTCGTTTGCAGTGAGCAATGCAATCATGCTGCCCATCACCGGCTGGCTGGCCCGGCGCGTGGGCGAGGTCAGGCTTTTCGTGTCTGCAACCGCGCTTTTCACGATTGCCTCGTGGTTGTGCGGCCTTGCCACCAATCTTCCCATGCTCATCGCGTTTCGCGTGCTCCAGGGCGCGGTGGCAGGGCCTATGATCCCGCTGTCGCAGAGTCTCCTGCTTGCGAACTATCCTGACCACAAGAAGGGTATGGCTCTTGCATTGTGGTCCATGACCGTAGTCATTGCCCCGATCTTCGGTCCAATAATGGGAGGCTGGATAACCGACAACATCAGTTGGCCGTGGATCTTTTACATCAACCTGCCGGTTGGCGCGTTTTCAGCCTTCGTAACCTGGCAACTTCTGCGACGCCGCGAGACGCCGACAGTCAGGCGCCCGATTGATGCGATCGGTCTTGCCCTGCTCGCCATCGGCGTGGGCTCCATGCAGATACTGCTGGACAAAGGCAATGAGCTTGGCTGGTTCGGTTCACCTACTATTGCCACACTCGCCGTAATATCAGTCGTTGCTCTGAGCTTTTTCATCGCCTGGGAACTGACCGAGGAGAATCCGGTGGTGGATCTGAATCTTTTTCTGAACCGCAATTTTACCGTCAGCGCCATTGCTCTCAGTCTCGGTTACCTTACGTTCTTCGGCAACGTAGTAATATTCCCGCTTTGGCTGCAGACCCAGATGGGCTACACCGCAACCTGGGCGGGACTTGCGGCGGCCCCGATCGGTCTTTTGTCGGTGGTAATTTCTCCTGTGGTCGGTCGGATCCTCTATCGTGCCGACCTGCGGCTGCTTGCGACCTTCAGTTTTTTGATATTTGCCGGCGTGTCCTTCTGGACAAGCCACTTCAATACCGAGGTGAGCTATTTCCAGTTGTTCATGCCGCGATTCATCCAGGGTATCGGTGTTGCAT
>VFSW01011764.1_pt1 | contig 12263 bp, 16 predicted proteins | sample 5358111 | NCBI WGS metagenome assembly VFSW01 (sample SAMN11554181, study PRJNA540505) | mine drainage metagenome | isolation source: sediment from site ElyBrook_90M | place: USA: Ely Copper Mine, Vershire, VT | collected 2017
GATTGATGTTATTGGTGTGCCCCTTATCCCATTTGCTGATGATGGGCGCAATGGGGAAGCAGGACCACCAACACCAGGAAACCCCCGGCAATCAACCCACTCCAACGCCGAAAACGATAAGCGACAGGTAATCTAATGGGCAAACAAATCCCGGCCAGCATCCAGATAGAAAACCCATTCCAGTTCATGTACTTGTTTCGGTTGAAGAGGCCATGGAAGTCGGGATTGCTTTGGATTGGGTTGGCCGGGCTATTGGGGGTTGCATTTATCGTTTATCTGACCATAATGGCCAGGGGCATCAACAAAGCCAGTATTCATTTTAATCCGGCTGACGTAGTATATGGTAAGCAGATTCACGCATCCCACCAAATGATGATGGATGGCGCGGCGAATATTTCCAACAGCCTCCCGGCAAATGCCGGCGCCAGTCCAGTCATTCAGGTATCTGAGCAGTTCTATGATTTTGGAGAGGTTGGAGCTAACCAGATTCTCAAGCATACCTTCGTTATCGCCAACCTTGGCATAGCCCCCCTGGTTATCGTTCATGCCTATACCACTTGCGGCTGCACGGCAGCGGATTTTACTGCGGCGAATATTCCACCGGGTAAGACAGTCCTGATGACGCTTCAGTTCAACCCCCGCTACCACGGTATGCACGGTACCACCGTCCGCCGGGGAGTAATGATTGAAACCAATGATCCCGAACATCCTATGCAGGAGATCTGGATCCAGGCGTCCGTAAAATGATTGGCACCGTCGATGATAAACCAAGGCATATGTCTGTCGAAACAATTACTTTGTCCCGCCGCCAATTTGTGAAACAGGCGCTATTTAGCATTGGCTCAATGGCTTTTTTACCTTTCAATCACCTAGCGCCGGCCGCGCAGTTCCCCCAGGCAGACCGGTTGGGTAGAATGACTGTTGGCATGGCCGAAGTCAGAAACCGGCCTGATGCAGACAGTACCATCGTAGGCAAGGTATATCAAGATGCAGTGGTTCCCTGGATCAGAGAGGTCATTGGCCGGCGCCCACTGCGAATAAACCAGCGTTGGGTGGAGACACCTGACGGTTTTATCTGGACTCCTTACCTCCAGCCGGTGTTGAATATAACTAATACCTTAATCACCAAACTACCCGAAACCAGTTTAGGGGTCGGAATGTGGGCAGAGGTAACTAAACCATACGTCGACCTGGTTCTGGATAATCCCCCGGTGCGTGCTCCCTGGCTTGTTGAAAATCAATCCCCGCGATTGTATTACTCGCAAGTCTTATGGATCGATAATATCAAACAAGATGAGCAAGGCCAGGCCTGGTACCGGGTAAATGAGCGCTTCGGCTATGGAGATATCTTCTGGGCCAGGGCGGAAGCTTTTCGACCAGTTTCTCAAGATGAGATTACGCCTATTCATCCAGAAGTGGAAAACAAACGAATTGTGGTGAATACAACCTACCAAACTTTATCTTGCTTGGAAGACCAGCAAGAGGTTTATTTTGCGAGAGTTTCCACAGGCATCAAGTTTGATATGTACGGGAATCGCATGGAACAGTGGGAAACCCCGCTGGGGGTCCTGCCCATCTGGCGCAAGTTGATCTCAGTGCATATGTCGGGTGGAACAACCGGGGGTGGATATGACCTCCCCGGGGTAAGCTGGACAAGCCTTTTCAATGGGAATGGAATCGCGATTCACTCAACTTACTGGCATAATAACTTTGGCGAAGAATCGTCGCATGGCTGCGTAAATGCCGCCCCGGAGGACGCCAAATGGATTTTCCGTTGGACGAATCCATTTGTATCTTATGATCCTGGTGATTTAACTGTCGATATGCCAGGGGGAACAATGGTGGAGGTAGTGGAATAAGCTCCTCTGCTTTGTTGGACATTTATTAATGAGAATCGTATAATAAAGCTTGTATATCATTTCAGACTACAATCAAGAATAAATTTCTTGCGTTTTTTTAATGGAACCAACACCTATACCTTCATTGTTGCAACTATTTCTGGCCTTTCTTCGGCTAGGGTTGACGGCATTCGGCGGACCAGCAATGGTCGCCTACATCCGCAAGTTGGCCGTAGAAGACAAAAAATGGATCAGTCCGGAGACGTTCCGAGAGGGAGTGGCCCTCTGTGAGACAGTCCCTGGCGCCACAGCCATGCAGACCGCCGCCTACGTAGGATTACGGGTAAGAGGGGTCGCCGGAGCCGCGTTGAGTTTTATTGGTTTCGGTTTTCCGGCATTTTGTTTGATGATCGTTCTTTCGGCAATTTATCTGCAAACGCGTAACCTGGCAGCGATCCTCTCGATGTTCAACGGGCTGCGGGTCATTATTGTCGCATTGGTCGCCAACGCAGTTTTCTCCTTCGGAAAGTCAAACCTGAAAGACTGGAGGGGGTTCGTGATTGCCGCATTGATCGGGATTGCTTTCGCTCTCGGGGTGAATTCTATCCTGGTGATCTTGCTGGCTGCTTTGCTCGGTATCCTCCTCTATCATTCGAAAACATTTCCAGTTCAACCAGCAAAACCACAGGCTGAAAATAAATTTAACTGGGCTCCGGTTTTCATTTTGGCCGCCTTCCTACTGGGGTTAGGCATCTTATGGTTGATCGACCAGAAATTGTTCGACCTGACAATCTTGATGTCTAAAATCGACCTGCTGGCTTTTGGCGGCGGTTTTGCCTCCGTGCCCTTAATGCAACGTGAAATTGTGGGAGTTCGTGCCTGGTTGGGGAGCACCGTTTTCCTCGATGGAATAGCCATGGGACAGATTACGCCTGGCCCAATCGTCATCACGGCCACATTTGTCGGTTATATGGTCCGAGGGCTGGCCGGCGCCATCCTGGCGACCATCGGCATTTTTATGCCCTCCTTCTTGATGGTCGTGGGAGTGACTCCCTATTTTGATCGGCTGCGTAGCCATGCCAACTTCAATCGGGCAATCGAGGGCATTTTGAACTCGTTTGTAGGTCTTCTGCTCTTTGTCGTTGTCCAGTTTGCCCTGGCGATCCCCTGGGATATCCCACGCCTGCTCATCCTCGGTGGAGCTTTGGCGGCTCTCCTCCTCAAACGTGATATTCTTTGGGTAGTCTTGATTGGGGGCGCGATTTCTGTTTTTGTCTTATAACACATATCCAGACGGATATTCTGGATTACCTGGTTTGCCGCAAGTCTACTGCTGGTTTAGCAGTGCTTATCGACCAAGACGACATCGATCCCACCGACAAAACAACAATCGGTAACTACCCGTCCCCAGGCCCGATCTATACCCACATGTGAGGAGTCTGCGGCCACTCCCAGAACGGCCTGAACAGAGTTACCGGGCGTTCTGCGTGCGTAAATGAGTTTCTCGGAAATTTCACAGCGTCTTCATCACATATTCACAAGTAAATACCATAATGGAAGATATCAAACTATCCTTTGGAGGGATCATGAAAACGAATATCGGCAAAATCTCGATGATCACATTCGGGCTGATTTCTATCGGCTTATTGATAGCGGGAGCATTTGGTCTTTGGATCTGGAGAAATTCCAGCTATTTTTCACATGGGATAAATCATAACCACAGCATGTTGTACTCTGGAGCAAACCCCTGGGGAATAATACTTGGTATCGGAATTTTTCTGCTAATTGGCATTGGCGCAATTTCCATGATCAAGACCACCGCAGATCAAAACAACAGGGAAATCCCACTATGTACTAAATGCGGCGAAGAACTTTTGAATCCTGATTGGGAATTTTGTCCATCATGTGGAGAACCATTTAAAGAAGAATAATTTCGATCTTCTCGGGGTATGGTTCTGAGCGACAGGTTATGAGAAAAAGCCTTTCCAGGTGCCAGTGATCAGGTAGTGGACAATATCCAGCACAGCGATCTGTGAAAGGGCTGTGGCAAAGCCGGCCAACAGCATTGTGGTGAGGCCCTTAAAAGATTGAAAGTTATTCTCACTCTTGGAGAGCATCACCCATACCATGGCGTAAATCATGATCAGCAAGACCATCACGATGAGCGCGCTAAGGATGGCCAGCGGGTAGAGCAGCAGCGGATTATTCGACAGCACCAGCAGGTCTACGACGGCGCCGATAAGCACAATTTCAATGAGCTGGCGCCAGGAGGAAAGCAGTTTGGCGTTGTCCCAGCCTTTCCAGATGGTCTGGTTGAATACCGGCATCAGCATCGCCCCCATGCCGAGACCCATACCCGTGCCGGTCACCAGGCGCAACCAGTTCTGCTAGGTGTAAAGCGATGGAGCACGAGGGATTAAATGAGCGTAAGAATTGACCCCGTCGATGCCAAACGCGACCAGGAAGAAAGTCAGCACAGCCAGGATTTTCTTGCTGGGTAGACCGCCGTGTTTTCCCAGGCGGGATTGGTATAACAGGCTGATCAATGCTCCCATGTACATGCCGGTGCAGCGGGCACATAGGGGAAGTTGACTGCCGTCGATAATAAAGGAGTGGGAAGCGATACGGTGACAAACGGCTTAGGCGATGGCATCCATTTTACCCAAAAGGCCGGCCGGAGTTTCGATTAGCCAGCCAACCACTAAGGCTGCCGTAGCCACAAATAATAAACCGGTAAGCAATTTAGTTTTGTTCAGTTGGAAGTTTGTCATTGATAGATTATAGGGTTGAACCACAGAGTGAGCAAGTGTAACCCGAAATGCTCACAGCTATTGGCAACAGTAGGTTGACCATCGCAGTAGACGGCTTACTTCGATAAAACAGGTTTACACATTGTCCACATTGAATCACTCCTTTGTAAATCTCACTCCTACTTTAGGAGGATGAATCTCAATCTAAGCCCCAGTATAATTTAAAAAAAGTCGATTTATATCATATCGATGCTCGAAGGAGGGATATCATGATCAGGCATAAATGGTTAAGATCAGGCGTTTTGACATTGGCTATCACTTTCTTTTTGATTGGAGTAATATTTATTGTTGCAGATGCGGCATCGGCTGATGGAGCATCAAGCGATACGATCGTCGCGCTCGGCAAAGCAATTTTTTTTGATACCAGGCTTTCGGTGCCGTCCGGAGAGGCTTGCTCCACATGTCACGACCCTGCTACCGGATTTGCTGATCCAAGAAATAATTTACCTGTATCAACAGGGGCTATCAAGTATCGGGTTGGTGATCGTAATGCACCAAGCATTACCTATGCCATGTATAGCCCGCCGCTTTTTTACGACTCAACCATGCGTCCAGGAATTATGGGGGGCAATACGTGGGTGGTTTATTCTGGGACAGCCGGGTTAACATGCTCGAAGAACAGGCGAAACTGCCGTTCCTGAACCACCTGGAGATGAACAGCCCCAACAAGGCTACAGTAATTCTCAAGATCAATACTGGTGGTTATGCCAAGCTCTTCAGGAATGTATGTGGGCTTAAGGCATACAAAAACATAGATTCTGCCTTTAACTGTGTAGCAAATGCGCTCGCAGCTTATATGCGCACGCCGGAGGTAAACCCATTCACTTCCAAATATGATGCCTGGAAGGCTGGACAGGCCCAACTGACTGCGGCGGAGAACAATGGCTATTTACTCTTTACTGGACAGGCAAAATGTACGAATTGCCACACAGAGCCTTACTTTACCAATTTTGGTCATCAAAATATAGGCGTGCCACGTAACCCGGATCTACCTTACTACAATCTACCCAAGCGGTTGAATCCAGATGGACAGAATTTCATCGACCTGGGCCTGGGCGGTTTCCTGCGGAGTTCGGGCGTACCAGAAGATCAGGCTGCTAAAGAGGATGGCAAGTTTAAAATTCCATCCCTAAGAAACGTAGCGCTCACTGCGCCATATGAACACAACGGCTACTTCCAGACACTGAGGGAGGTTGTGGTGTTCAATAATACGCGCGATGTACCCGAAGCAAATTGGCCGGCGCCAGAAGTGGCTCAAAATGTTCACCGCCACATGCCGCCAGAGCCCGGTACTTTCGGGGAGCTTGGCCTCTCAGACGTGCAGATTGATAATATTGTCGCCTTCTTACAGACCTTAACCGACGGATACAAGCCGTAGCTCTAATTAGATTTGAATACCCGGCGGCATCTATCAAGATGCCGCCGGGCTATTTATTTCCTGGTTGTCATCTCTTTCTACCTGGATTACCCGGTTTGGCGTAAGGCTACGGCCGGTTTTATCGAGGCTGCGCGCCGGGCTATCAACCAGCTAGCCAACCCGCCGCCCACTACAACCACCCCCAGGCTGAGTATCACTGCTGGGAAGGATAAATTTGCCGAAAACGGAACTGTGTTATATACTGCCGGTTGGTAAGTAAGGCTGGCGGGGGTAGTAGACGACAAACCGGGGAGACTGATCTGGATGAACTTCAAGCCCAGGGTTGCCAACCAACCCAAAGAGAGCCCGATAAGCCCTCCCGCCAGGCTGAGGGCGACGCCCTCCAGGACAAAGTACTGCGCCACCTTAGCAGAATCCCAACCGACTGCTTTCATCAGGCCAATTTCTTTGGTGCGCTCCTGGACGCTGCCAGAGAGAGCCAGCCCGGTCATGAGCAGCCCGCCAAAGAGGGCAACTAACGAGGTGATCCCGGCAAACCGGTTCGAAATCTCAGCAATCCCCCCCATGATTTGGACAATGCTTTGCTCGGTGATGGCGCTTACGTCTCCCAATGAATTTTGCACCCGTTTGACCACCTCTTCCGCCGCGGACGCCTGGGTCACCCGGATATAGATCTGGTCAATCGCATCCGGGCCCATCTTGGCCAGCGCCTGAGCGTCACTCAGGGGAATATAAAAGTTGGCGGCGGCGGCCTGGCTGCCTTCTTTAGCCTCTACGATCCCAACAAGCTGGAAAGGTTTTCCACCCAGGGTAACTGTATCGCCCGGTTTGAGTTTAAAGAAAGCTGCATAGTGCTTATCGACCACGGCAACTTTGGTCTCGCCCGCCGCAAAAAACCGACCGGTAACCACCCAATCCCGAGCTCGATCCGGGCCGACTTGCGAGGAGTCGGCGGCCACGCCCAGGACGGTCTGGTAAGTCGTGGGACCAAAATCCCATAAAAGTAAGGCCCCGGACGCAGCTTCGATTCCCTGGATCTGGCGCGTCTTCTCCAGGTCACCGATATTAAGTGGCGCCAATCCGAATGGCAATCTGGCGCCGCGAGTAATCTGGGCGCCTGCCTGGGTCTCATTACCGGATACCGGCATGGTGAGAAGAATGTCTGCGCCGACACTTGAGAGCGGCTGTCGGGCGGCGGTCTGGAAACCTGCCGCCGCGGCCGTGATGGCCAGATAAAGCGCCACACCTAGCGCTACCCCGAGCATGGTGCCTGACACCCTTCCAAATCGATGGCGGAACTCTCCAAAAAGATACTGGCGCATGATTCTCCTGAGTGCAGACTATTTAGCTACTTTCGAATCCAGGATTGATTTGAGATCTGCCATCGACCAGGCTCCATCAGGTACCATTCCGGTGCCTTCACCCTGCGGGAAACTCTCAAATTTTATGTTCCGGCCATTAAGATTGAACGATTCCGACCCACCAATGAAAATGACCAGAGGAATGTGACCGACCAGACCTTTCTGCTTCGCAAAGGCTGCTCCGGCCGGCGTGTCGAAATCGTACTTTGTCTCCGAAACTTTCGCTCCATAACTGGCCAGAAGCTGGTCGATTTGTTGGATGATCGGGCGTAATGGCGGGTGATTCAGATAGACAACCTCAACCTGAAGACCTCCGTTTCCGGAGGAGGCAGAAGCGCCCGAGGGAGCGCCTGACTGGCAGGCGGACAGAATCATGACGCCCACAACAATAAAAGTTACTACCCAGGCAAAACGAACGCGAATCTTATGCGGGGCCATTAGATAACCTCCCGTCTTGCATATATAGTGTGCGATCGGTGGCTTGCGCCACCTTCTCATCATGAGTAATGATCAATAAAGCCACCCCGGTTTCGGCATTCAAGCGACGAAAAAGGGTCAGAATCTCCTCTCCGGTGGTAGTATCCAGGTTGCCGGTTGGTTCATCCGCAAGGATCAGGCTGGGATTGTTGACCAAAGCCCGCGCAATGGCGACCCGCTGCTGTTCACCGCCAGAAAGACGCGTAGGAAGATGGTCGGACCGACTGGCTAAACCAACCTGGTCCAGTCTCTCGGTGGCACATTTTCTTCTTTCCGCGGCGGTCATTTTCAGAGGATACAAGGGAAAGGCGACGTTTTCGAGAGCATCCAGGGTGGGAATCAGGTGAAACGATTGGAAGACCAACCCGATGTTGACCCGCCGCCACTGCGCCAGCGAATCTTCATCCAGCGAGCTGATTACCTTCCCTTGATAGAGAATCCGGCCGCTTGTCGGGCTTTCCAGCCCAGCGATGAGATTGAGCAGGGTGCTCTTGCCGGAGCCGGAGCGCCCCATGATCGCCACGAATTCCCCCCTGGCAACCTCTAGAGATACGTCCCGCACGGCAGCCAGTGTGCCGAAGGATTTTTGTACGTTTTCAACTTGTAGCAATATGTTATTCTCCACGGAAGACCTCCGCCGGTTTAATATTGGCGATGCGTCCGGGCAGCCACACCCCGATGAGCGTCGCGCTGACTACCGCCAGTCCGAATGCCCAGCCGATCAGAGCCGGGGTGAGATGCGCAGACAGGGAAACGACCACGGCGAACGAGGTCGCACCGCCGAGTAGGAAATGAGGCGAAGGGCTTAGTTCCCAGGGCACCGGCACAGTAACAGTGGCTAAACTCATCAACCAGCTTGCCAGGGCTGACAGGCCCAGGCCAACCAGCGCGCCAACCGCCGAGACCAGCACCGCCTCTGCCCACATCTGGGCTACCACCTCTCGCCGGCGCCAACCCAGTGCCCGCATCAGCGCCACTTCGCCGCGGCGCTCCCAGATGTTGGCCGCCATCAGGCGCAGCAGAGTGGCGGCGGCGAAGAAAAATGCCACCAACCCAACCACGATCCCAAAGCGGTCGATAATACCAAACAAAGCTCCCAGTTCGGCGGCAAAGGATTGGCCGGTGGTTACGGTCGCCTTATCCCCCAAGATGGCCTGGATCGCCCTGGCTGCTTCGTCGGAATGAACCTGATCCACCTTGATGAATAACAAGTTGGCGTCATCGGGGCGGATATCGAAAACAGAGCGGACCTGGGGGGCATTCACCGCCAGGTCGCGCGCATCCAGTAAGGGAATGTACAGATTGGCGTTGGCCAGTTGCCCGGCTCGGGTGGTATCTGCCAATCCAACGATAGTGAAGGGCTTTCCGCCGATCTAGACGACGCTTCCCAGGGAGATCTTCGCCTGCTGGGCGTAAGTCGTGTCAGCTACTGCCACACCGCGATCCCCAACGTTCAGAAATCGTCCGGCAACCACGCTGGCGCGCAGCCTTCCGGGGCCAAAGGTATCCGCCGGATCTACCCCAAGGCCGGCCGAGAAGCTGCCGCCCGGCGCAAAATCCCAGAAAAACAAAACTTCGGCAATCGCCTGGACGCCAGGAACCTTGCGGATTGCATCGATCTCGTTTCGATGGATAGGCGCAACGGAATGCGGAAAAAGAATACCTTCGAATTTATCGGGTACATTTCCCTGTCTTTGGGCGGCCAGATCGGCGCCAATCTGAGTCAAAGGCGCACGGGCAGCCTCGCGGTACCCATCCGCGTAGGCTTGCAGGCTGACAAACAGCATGATCCCCAAAGCCACACTGAAGATCGCCGCCAGTGTTCGACCCGGTCGCCGGATCATTTCGGCAAGCGCAAAATGGATATTCATGGTTTATGCTGACGGTGAATGTGACAGGATTGGACGGGCATAAATCATCTCCTTAGGATGATGGAATTTCACGTATAAGAATACCATGAACGTTGTAAAGAAATGATGAAGAATATCGAGCCTCTGTGAGATTTTCCACAGAATTTCCCCCAGGATTAACTTGACATTTCATGTTTATGCGCGATACTCATATATGTAAAAAACATATATGAGCAATTAATCTTGCTTCAGAGGGACAACGATGTGTGATCAAAATCATGCAGGGGAAGGTTGCCGTTGCCGGGATAATTCTCTACGCAGTTACGTCCAGCCCAGTATCTTACTTCATCTGGCGCAAAAACCGTCGTATGGTTATGAGCTGATGGAAATAATGAGTGATGGAGAGACGATTAGCCCAGATCCAGGAGGGCTTTATCGTCTTCTGCGCACAATGGAAGAAAATTGCCTGGTGGAATCAAAATGGGACACCAGCGGGAGTGGGGCGGCGCGCAGGATGTATCAAATTACAGATCAAGGATTGGACCACCTGCACGCCTGGGTGGTGAGTATGCGTAAAACCCGCCAGTGGTTGGATGAATTTTTGGCGGAATTTGAAACTCATTTTTCTACAGAAAGGAATTCAGGGAATGTGCCATCAGTGTGAACACCAGGAAGGTTGCGAATGTGGCTGCGAAGGAGAGCATGGGGAGGGCAGTTGTGAATGTGGTGGATGTGGCTGCGAGGGTCATTTTCACCGGAGATACCAGACCAAGGCGGAACAAATCGCTGAATTGGAAGCTTACCTGGGTGAGTTGAAATTGGAGGTGCAAGCTGTCGAAGAACACCTGACTGACCTGAGAAAGTAAGTTTCTTCATAAATCAGGAACTCCGGTACACTGTAGGGAGCGGTAGGTTTTCCGCTCTCTACAGTTTTATAGCCGCGAAGGGTCATATCTGTACAGACTGATCATGCCAGCAGTGGCTATCCTCAGCCCTTAAGGTTTATTCATGACATTTGTTATGCAGTCACATGATTTTTCTTACCTGCAACCCTCGCTGGTTAAAGCCTATAATCACATTCAAGCGTTTGAATACGGTTTGTAAAGCGGACTTTTCTAATTCGATCTATGTAGATCAGGTGTCGGTTTGGTCGCAATAAAGTAAGACGGCTCCGGGCGGTTTCCTTATTCATGGTTCCGCCTCATTTTTTAGATCCATCACATTCACAGTTTTGAATATCTTTGAACAAATTGATTCTATAAAAAGGATAAATGTATCGAAATGGACAAGAATAAGCTCATTATGTTGCTTGGATTGGCAGGTTTCATCGTCATGGCCGATAACTGGGTTGTATCTCCCATTCTTCCGTCTATATCACAGAATTTGAATATCGATGTTGGAAGGGCTGGGCTTCTCATCACTGCTTACATGATCCCCTTCGGTGTTCTTCAAATTATTTTTGGACCCCTGGCGGATAGGTATGGTAAAAAGCAAGTACTCACATTTGCAATGATTATGTTTACCGTCGCTGCAGGGCTTTGCACATTAGGCACGAACCTTACCAATCTGTCCATATTCCGGGCATTGACAGGTATATTTGCAGCATCGGTCATGCCCATTGCATTAGCGATGATAGGCGATAGCTTTCCTATGCAGGAACGGCAGGGAGCCATCGGAACTTTTATGGGAATATCCTTCTTGGGGCAAGGTCTTAGCATGGCAATCGGAGGCACGATTGCATTCTTCTTCAATTGGAGGGGCGTGTTCGGCGCCTATGCGTTGTTTTCATTGATCCCTGTCCTGCTGCTTGTTAAAAACTTCAAGCACCTACCTTCTGAAAAGCATCCGGACAGCAAGATATTTGCGCCTTACGGAAAACTCCTGGGCACTTCCAGGAGCCTTTTCACCTATATCATTATTTTGCTGGAAGGGATATTTATAGTGGGGAGCTTTTCTTATGCTGGAGCTTACATTTCGAAAACCTATGGTTTTAATAATTTTTATATCGGCTTGATCATGACTGGTTTTGGAATCATGACCGTTATCGGTGGAAGAGTTAGCGGAAAAATAGCCGCAAAAATTGGGGCCGTGAAAATTTTGAGTCTTGGTTTGATATCCGCTGCATTGGCTGATTTTGTCATCTATATGTATGGAGATATTCTGCCCATGGTTATTATTGGTGTTGCATTACTGGGTTTGGGTTTCATTCTCACCCATTCAACCCTTCTGACCAGAGCAACGGAGTTTGCACAGAAAGCGAGAGGAGCCGCCATGTCGCTGGTTGCTTTCTGTTTTATGGGCGGCGGCGGTGTAGGTACTGCTATAGGGGGGAAAATTATTTTCGCCACAGGAATAAATAACTTTTTTATCATTTATAGTATTGCTCTTGCTTTTACACTGCTTTTAAGCCTCGTTTTGATTAGGGATCATGTTGTTAAAATAAATGAACTTGGAAAAAGCAGTATAAGCGGCTAATTCAACGTTAGTTGGTATTAGAGGAAAAAGATGAATTTTTGGGGTGTTTCCGGCGCCGTACGTCGCCGGGAACC
>VFSW01011765.1_pt1 | contig 12263 bp, 10 predicted proteins | sample 5358111 | NCBI WGS metagenome assembly VFSW01 (sample SAMN11554181, study PRJNA540505) | mine drainage metagenome | isolation source: sediment from site ElyBrook_90M | place: USA: Ely Copper Mine, Vershire, VT | collected 2017
GGACAGGCGCAGGCCCGTAGGGCCAAGCCAGGGTGGGGGCCGCGCCCATCCCCACCCATATCAGCAGGGATAGAATGGCAGGCCGGGCAACAACTGATCCGGGCGGTGGGTGTCCGGGAGTTGGATCTGAGCGATCACCAGGCCCATTTGATTGGGCGCCGAGAGCGTGACACGGCCACCAATACGTTCGATCTCGCGCCGGGCAGCCTGTACCCGCGCCGCGTTGGGCTTCGAGAGCACCGCCTGGTAGGTAATCAACTGCATGGCTTTTCCTAGGCTTCTACCCTTCGCAGGAGTATCCGCATCGCAGGAACATTCGCGCAGCTACATGAGCGATCAGGGCTGCTGGCCATAGGCGATGTAAAACGGCGTCACGCAGCGATACCGGGAGGTCATGAGATCGCCTTGGGCAAGCGCCATGGTCTCATCCCATGCCTGCTGTGTGGTCAAGCCCTGCGAGACCGCCACCCCACCAAAGCCTTTGCAGACGGAGAAGAAGTCGGTCGCTACCAGTGATCCCAGCCGCTGCCCATGCGCGCCGGTGGGGAGGTCGATCCGGCGGGCGACGACATGCGTGAGACCAGCGCCCTGGACGTACTGCGCAACGCGGCTGCCGTCCGCCAAATCCACAGCGCGGCGGGCGGCTAACTGGCGGATCCACTCCATGAGTCGCTCGACGTGTGGCCCGCCGTTGACGAGGCCAATCGAGTCTACCAGCTCCACCCAGCCACCGCGCCGAGTGACGCGGGCCAGCTCGCTCACGACGAAGGGCCAGCGATCGTGGGGTATGGCGGTGAAGAGCAGCCGCATGTGGACGAAGTCAAAGGCGCCGTCGTTAAAGGAAAGACCCTCCAACAAATTGCCGGGGACAAACGAGTAGTTCGGTGGCCGCACATCCATCCCGGCGCCCGCGTTGGCTTGCTGATCCACTGCGGGCGGTTTGACATCGAGGCCGATGACGTTGGCGTTGGGGAACGCATACGCCAGCTCGATGGCCCAGCGGCCCGTCCCAGTTCCTGCATCAAGAATGCTGATCGGATCCATGATCGGCGCCGCAAAGTTCCCCTGAAACGCATGCCGGAGCATGTAGTGCTGAAAGTCGAGTCGGTTGATCTCTTCCATATCCGCTGGAAGCGCATAGGGCAGACCCTGCACTCGTTCACGCCCAGCAATCATCGTCGTCGGCGATCCATCGAACTCCATCACTCCGACCTGAGTTCCAGCGGAAGACCCTTTCTTCCGAGACCATCCAAACCATGGCATTGTCGTCGCTCCTTTGTCGTTCTTTGCGAGATGACCATCCTGTGCCGGGACACTGATGAGACACGTGTCCACCCAAAGGACCCGCGTGCTACCTACCACGTGGCCAATGAGCATCTGTAGTATAACTCAACCGTCAAGGGCTTATTAGGGCAAAGGAACCTGGACGGACCGTTCTGCGCCAAAGGGATTGGCCTGCCGATCACAAAAGGGTTTCCCGCTGCCCCCAGATGAGGAAGCGGGAAACCCAGGTGAACGACACTATCAAGTTGCACGGGCGTGAGCGAACGTGAGCGCTAGAGAGCCGGGCGCGGCCCCCACGCTGGCTGCGGCCCTACGGCCTGCGCCTGGCCCTCCCCCGCACGGCGGGATCGGGCGATCGGAACGCCAACCAATGAACCGAACCTCGCCTTACAGATCGTCCTCGGCGCTCTCCTCTTCGACGGCGACGACCTCGGCCACCGCCGGGGCGACGGCGGCGCGAATCTGCGCCTCGATGTTGTCGGCCAACTCGGGGTTCTGCCGGAGGAACTCTTTGGCGTTCTCGCGGCCCTGGCCCAGCCGCGTCTCGCCATAGGAGAAGAACGAGCCGCTCTTCTTGACAATGCCCATCTCCAGGCCGATGTCAATCAGGCCACCCTCGCGCGAGATGCCCTCGTTGAACATGATGTCGAACTCCGCCGTGCGGAACGGCGCCGCGACCTTGTTCTTGACGATCTTGACGCGTGTGCGGTTGCCCGTCACCTCTTGCCCGACCTTGATCGACTCGGTGCGGCGAATCTCCAGCCGGACGGAAGCGTAGAACTTCAGCGCACGCCCACCCGGCGTAGTTTCCGGCGAGCCAAACATGACCCCCACTTTTTCGCGGATCTGGTTGGTGAAGATCACTGTAGTCTTGGAGTTGTTGATCGCGCCGGTCAGCTTGCGTAGCGCCTGGCTCATCAGCCGCGCTTGCAGACCAACGTGCGCGTCGCCCATCTCGCCCTCGATCTCGGCGCGTGGCACCAGCGCCGCCACGGAGTCTACCACCACCACGTCAATCGCGCCGCTGCGCACCAGCATCTCGACGATCTCCAGCGCCTGCTCGCCGGTGTCGGGCTGCGAGATCAGCAGTTCGTCTTTGTTGACGCCCAGCCGCGCGGCATAGTCGGCGTCGAGCGCATGCTCGGCGTCTACGATGGCGCAGACGCCGCCGCGCCGCTGGGCGTTGGCGATCACATGCAGACACAGCGTCGTCTTGCCGGAGCTTTCCGGGCCATACACCTCGGTGACGCGGCCACGGGGCAGGCCACCGATGCCCAACGAGAGGTCGAGCGCGATGGAGCCGGTGGGGATCGCCTCAACATGCACATGCGCGCGATGCTCGCCCAGCCGCATGATCGCCCCCTTGCCAAAGCGCCGCTCGATCTGGGTCATCGTCAGGTCGAGCGATTTCTCGCGTTCACTCGCGCTGGCGCCATACGCCAGGGTGACGCCGCTATTACTGTTTCGTTCTGCCGCCATAGGGGTTCTGTTCTCCTCATGTTTCTGGATGCGCCGCTGAAGACGCCGCTCGTACCCCGGACACTGCCCGCGAAGACGCTGCTATCATCACCTGCCATCACCGGGGTCATTGATGTAGGGTGTTGTGTGGTTAGGGGTAGAACACTCGTACTAGTATTGTACGGAATTGTCCGGGGGGTGTCAATCACCCATTCTCGCTACGCATCCCCGAACTGGAAGAAGTGGCAGTGGTTGGTGTTCTACTAGCACAGATGGGTCATGCGGTTTCAGGATATGCCTTGCGCCGTCTTGTCTTACCATTGTAGCGGAGGAACGCCCGCCGTGGGGTCACATATGGCCCGCATGGCCTATCGGCTGATTCGCAATTAGCGCCTCAGCCGATCCATACGCAGGTATCGGCGGGGTGGGAACAGGAACGGCGCCGTCAGCCGAAGCGCGCCCGCAACTGGTCGAGGTCGGCGGAGACCTCCAGCGCCGCGCTGATCAGCTCGTCGCGCCGCTGCTCGCGGGCGATCAGCCAGCGCAGGATGTCGGCGACGGTCGGTGTAGTCGGTGGCGCATCAGCGTCAGGCGCGTCAGGCGCGTCAGGCGCGAGCGCCAGCCCGGCGATGCGGCGCGCCGACCAACCCTCGGCGCCACGCCCAACGGCGGCGCTCACCACACGCGCCCCCGCCGCCTGCACGCCGGAGAGCAGATCGGCGCGGCCCAGCGCCTGGTAGCGGGCGATTGCGCGCGCCGCGAAGTCGCGCTGCGCCTCAGCGGTGGCGGCTGGGCCAGTCAACTTGGCAGGCAGCCCCCGCAACAGGCTCACCTCGAAGACCGCCGCCGCCCACTCATCCCACGCCAGCAGCGTCGCCAGCGCGTCATGCAACGAACGCGCCGCTGGCAGCGCAGGCGTGCGCCAGCGATCCTCGCCGACCTGATCGGCGAGCGCCAGCGTGATCAACCGCCGCTCGCGCAACGATTGGATCAGCGGCGCGGGCTGGTCGTCCGGCGCCGCGTCGGCGGGCATGGCGCCATTCGCGTCGGTGGCGGATGGCGCATTCTCCGGCGCCGAGTCAGTATGCGGGCGCTCGTCGGTCATCGGTCGCCCTCCTGGGTGGCTCTGCTGGTGGGGGTATCTCACGCCACGCTAGCCGGTGCGCGCCGGGTCAACCCATCAGGCGACGACACATCTACATCTCGCGGCGGCCTTCGAGCGCGCGACTGAGCGTACCTTCGTCGGCGTATTCGAGGTCGCCGCCAGTGGGCAGGCCGCGCGCCAGCCGGGTGATCGAGAGGGTGGGGCGCGCCAGCAGCGGCGCGATATACGCGGCGGTATACTCACCCTCAGTATTGGGGTTGGTGGCGAGGATCACCTCGCGGATCGGGTCGGCCTCACCCTGCGGACGCGCCCGCGCCACCAGTTCAGCGATCCGTAGGTCGCGCGGGCCGATGCCCTCGATGGGCGAGAGCGCGCCATGCAGCACATGGTACAGCCCCTTGAAGACGCCGGTCTTCTCCAGCGCCAGCACATCGAGCGGTTCCTCGACGACGCAGATGATGCTGCGGTCGCGCTGGAGGTTGGCGCAGATCGGGCAGGGATCCGTCTCAGTGATGTTGAAGCAGATCGAACATTGGATGACGTTCTCCTTCACCCGGACAATCGCCTCGGCCAGCCGACGCGCCTGGTCGTTGGGACTGCGCAAGATAAAGAAGGTGAGGCGTTGGGCCGTCTTGGGGCCAACGCCAGGGAGTTTGGCGAATTCTTCGATGAGCGCCGTCACCGACGCCGACGTTACTTGCATGCTGTTCTCGTCGTTCTGTTTGCTGAGTAGGGCTAGTCAGGTCGGCGGGCGAGCGGCGGCTAGCGAGCGCCAGCGGCGGAGATTAGAAGCCCATACCAGGGGGCAGTTTCATCCCGCCAGTCATCGCCATCATCATCTTCTGCTGCGCCTCATTGACCTTGCCAAAGGCATCCTGAAAGGCGGTGAGAATCAGGTCTTCGAGCATCGTGATATCTTCGGCGTCCACCGCTTCGGGATTGATCTTCACCGCTGTTACATCGTACTTGCCGGTCATCGTGATGGTGACGACCCCACCACCGGATTCTCCCTGGAACGTGCTATTCTGGAGATCCTCCTGCATTTTCATCATGCGCGCCTGCATCTTTTGCAGGTCTTTCATATTGAACCCCATCCGGCGCCGTCTCCCTCTCTGTCTGATTGATCGATGGTGATCGTAACACTCGTGGCGTCGGTCTGGGCGGCGGCGCCATCTGCCTACAGTATACGCCATTGCCAGCGGATGGTGTTAGCCGCTCACCCTGGCGACAGGTAAACGCATCACGCAGGAACATTCACGCGGGAACAATTGAGATGAAGCCTACGTCTTCTTGTCTATGATGGCCATTCACCGAGAACCCACGTAGACCGACAGAGCGCCTCGCTAATCGCCGACGAAGCGATGAACACCTGTAGCAGAAGAAAGGGTGTCAGCGGTAGATGTCGTACTCCAGAACAAACCTTGCGCTTCAGCACTCCAAACCTCGTTGGGCGCTTCAGCGCCCATTCAGGCAAACGATTCTCATCGCGCTGGGGGTGATGGCGCTGGCAGCGGGGCTGGCGGCGTGCGGGGCCGTCGGCGCCAACGGCAGCGCGACCAGCCAGGCGAACAGCGCAGTGGCGGGCCGCATCGTCATCCAACTCTTTGATGCGCCAGGTTTCATCTATCCCACCGTCAATGGCGTCCCAGAGTGGACGTTATATGGCGATGGGACGCTCATCGTTCAGCAGAATCCCTCCACGCCAGGGCAAAGCGCCTTCGTCAGCGCGCATCTGACCTCGGCGCAGGTCACGCACATTCTCGATGTGGTCATCAATCAGCGCCACTTCTTCGCCAGCGCTCAGCCCAGCTATGGTCGCCGTAACCCCGACGCCGGGTTGACGCTGCTCTACGTCTCGTCCGGTGGCCAGCAGAAGATGGTGAGCGTCGGCGGCGACGCAGGCGGGGCCGACGCGCAGACGCAGAATGTCTTCGCCATCTTACAGTATCTGCGGGGGTATGCGCCCACTGGGGCGCAGCCATATACGCCCGCCGGGGTGGCGCTGTTGGCGATTGCGCAGGGGCAGGCGTCCGCCAGCGAGACAGCATGGCCGGTGAATGGCGTCTCGCTGGCGACGGTGGCCAGCAGCGAATGCACGCTGTTGGGCGCCACCGTGTGCATTGCGAAGGCCAAGCAGACGGGTGTCAGCGCCGTCACTGGCGCAAGTGGCCTGCGCCTGCTTCAACTTTCCACTAGTAGGGGAACCTTTGCGCAGGGCGGCGAAAGCTATAACGTCGTGGTCTGGCCACTTATGCCAGACGCGCTCCACCCGCAGCCAGGCGCGAGCGCCGCTGTGCGCGTCGCCGAGGCTAGCGGCGATCTCGTATCCTGGCCACTGCTAGGCTAAAACCCTCTCATACTCATATGAGGTTTGGCTCTCCCGTTGGCGTTCCGTTCACCCTCTCCCGCCGTGCGGGGGAGGGACAGGCGCAGGACCTCGCCGGGCCAAGCCAGGGTGGGGGCCGCGCCTGGCGGTGGACGCCAACCACTCACGCGGACGTGTTATTACCACTTACGTTGACAAGTGAAGTGAATCGAACCAGGCAGCAGCGCAACCCAATGATGCGCTCAGTAGGCCCACATAGCGAACGCCCCCTCCGGCGCTGTTGTGAGCGATAGAGGGAGCGTTCGCCGTGATAGGTGACGACCGAGGGCGATCGAACGAGCGTTTCTACGAGCAAGCAAGTGTACAAGCTAATACATGCGAACACGCATTCGCATGTATTAGCGCATGTTAATAGGAGGTCACGCAGCTACTGCTGGCGTTGCTCCAGAGCGGTTGCACGGCGTCGGAGTGAGATCCGACGGTAATGTCAGTGGAATTACTCGCCCAGGCGCAAAGATCGCCGATCTCCGCACCGCTCGAACCGGTGCTGGTGATCCAACCGAAATTGGTGGAGGTGCGCTCGGGATGGGGATCGGTCATGGCCTCAGCGTACTCATGGCCACCGACGATGGAGAAGCCATCAAAGTACCCATTGCCGTAACTGTTGTTTGACTTGTTGACGAAATTCATGCCGCAGCTTGCCTTGGCGTCAGGGATATAGGGCATATAGGCATAGGCCATGTTGGTTCCAGAGGTTGGCTCGTCATGCCAAGCGCACCAACTCGTGCCGAACCCACTCATGGAGTGCTTCGTTGGGGTAAACACGAAATAGGTGGCGTTCGCATTGTAGCCGCCGAAGTGCGTCATCAAGCGGGTCGCCGCGCTCTGAATCTGCGCTTGTGTGGGCCGGGTGGGCACGCTGGTCGTATCTACCCATGTCCCGGCGAGTTGACCGGCGGGATTGGTGATGTGTGTGCCACCGGTTCCGCAACTGGTGGATCCAACGGCGATACCCTGGCAATACTGCGTATTGATGTTGTCCCAATGGGTACCACCGATGTTATTGAAGTAATCGGTGATATAGGTCTGCGCTTTCGCGCTGGAGTACCCGCCAGTGGAGAATCCGGTCTTCCATTGAGAACCCCACCAGCTGATATAGACGCGTGGCGTGGTCTCCACTGCGCCCCCCTGATAGACCAGGTTGGTGCCAGCCTTCCTGATCGTCTGATATACACCCTTGAAGCTCTTCATGACGTGAATATTCGATGTGGCAGACGTGGCAGAGGTAGGAGCGACCGGGGACGCCGAGACGGTGACGGCGCTAACGGCCAGGGCACACAGCGCCACAATGACAGAGAAGCTACCGATGGCTGCGGAGATCAGACGTCGATGCACAAAGGGCCTCCTCAACTCCAATGCACAATCACGGTGCATTGTCGTCTACTGCTCAGTCTGTGCGAGTCATGGCGTCACATGGAGTCGCACAGAGAAGACACGTGCGCCCCGTAAAACGCGGACACACGCTACATGGCAAAGCAGAACGTTGCTCGTAGAAACGCTCCTGAGATCGCCACGCGGAGGTAGAAGAATCGAACGTATGCGAACCGTATAGGCAAAGTAGAGAGTGACTCGCTCGCAGCAAGGGGTGTGTGGGCCGATGCAACCTCACCGAAGCGCACATGGCGCATGCTGAAGCCGCCCGCGTTCTCACACGAATATGTCTGCACGCGCGTACCCGGTGAAGCTACCTCCTCCTCACTCGTCACCCGGCGCTCGCTTGACTTGCTTTAGCTCAAGACAAAGCGAAGACGCCACAATTTGTTGATTGACGCAAAACAAGTGTAACAAAGACCCCTCGCAGTGTCAAGTAGATGGGTTTCCTCAAAAGAGCAGATGTGGCGCATTTTTCAGGCTTGGCGTGGCCGGAACGAACAGCAATCGGGCTTGCAAGCAAATGTAGCCTACCCAAGCGCGGATATACCAGTCCACTTCAAACCTCACTGGCTCTGCTTTGCTGCGCCGAGTCTGCCTCCGCGCCATCAAGGCCAGACCGTGACAAGACGGCGCCACCCGCGCCCCGCCCTGCACAGCAGGAGCAGAGAACGGGTGGCGCCGTTGTCATCGTCAAGTAAACTCAGCCGAGTTCGGAGACCGCCTGGAACGTGATCGTATAGCTAAACGTGAGGCCGTCCACCTGATAGGCATAGCAGCCGGGATGCGACAGCCGGACGAGTGTGACCCAGGTTGGCCACGTCGGCGCAGCGGCGCCGCCGCCCATCAGCCGCAACTCGGAGAGCGGTGGTTCCAGTTGGAGGGAATTGCCGGTTGGCTGATCCATGCCGCCATTGAATGAGATCTGATTGGGGCCATTGAGTTGGCGCCCGCTGATCACCACTGGGCCAGTGTAGCTGGGTGCGATCTGCCAGCGCGCCTCCGCGCCGCCCAACGACCCTGGCTGGCTGTCGAACAGTCCGGCGGGCGTATAGGTGAGGGCGCCACTGGCGGCGCCGCCGACGACATAGACCGGGCCGCTCCCGACTGCGACCGCATAATCGGGCGAGCCGCGACTCGGCGTCGGCGTGACGGTGCAGGGCTCACCTGCCGCCAAGTGTGCGAGATGCACAGGCCGGGCCGCCAGTGTCTGCCAAACCGACGACTCCACCGCCGCACGCTGGTTCAGGATCAGCACGCTGCTCACGGCGACCATCGCAATCACCAACACTGCGACGATAATTATGATCGGTATTGTTCGTACGCTTCTCAACCATGTCAGCCGTATACGCATTGTGGTTCCTTTCCGGCTTCAGGTGAGGACACATGCTACTGTGCCATCCTGGGTATCCGCCGGGCATTGTCACAATGCCCGGCGGCTCAAGGCAAAGGCTTAGAGGCTAAAGGCATAGAAATAGCCGGAGCCACTGGCGGCGTAGAGCCACCCATTGACAACAGTGACGGCGCCCATAAACATCGTCGCGTGGTCGGGATCCTCAAAGGAGTAGATCGTAGCGCCAGTCGCCGAATTCAGCGCGTTGACCCATGGGCCTTGCACGGCAAGCACCACCCCATGAACGGCAGTCAGCGCGCCCAACACTGGCCCGCCCAGCAGACAGTGCGCCCAGAGCACGGCGCCAGTCGCGGGGACAACCGCGCGCACACTTCCCAGACAAGTCGCGCCATTGATGATCGTATTACCACCTGCCACGTAAAGGGTCGAGCCATCCCAGGCGCTGGGCGAGATGCTGCCATCACCGCACTGCGGGCAGTCGCTCGCATCGAACGCGATGCGTTCCTCCCAGACAGGGCCTTCCGGTAGATTCGTTCGATCAAGGGCGTAGTAATACCCGTTCTTGTTGGCGACGCCGAGCAGCTGGCGCGACCCAGCGGTGAAGAGCGTCGGCGAGCTACCGAAATCGCCGTCGCCCGTTTGTTGTGACCTTGGCACCTGCCACGAGCTGATCAGCGATAGATCGGCGGTGTGCAGCGCCAGTATCGAATCGCTGAACGGCTCACTACTCGCACAGGCTCCGCCGTTGCCCGTAGCGACATAGAGGGTGTTGGTCGCCACGTCAATCGTCGGCGTAGACCAGATGCCAACCCCCACACACCCATCAGGAACAGCCTTGAAGAAGTGCGAGACGGCGCCAGTGGTGGCGTTGAGCTGGTAGAGGCCACCCTGCACCAGCGGACAATCGCCAAACGACGCAATGCCGATGTAGACACTCCCGTTATAAACCGTCGGCGACCCCCAGATGAAATGCGCGGGTTCCGCGCCAAGCGACGTTCGCCAGAGTACCGCGCCGGTGTTCGCGTTGAGCGCATAGAAGTATGCGTCACCGCCGCCAACAAAGACCACCGAAGTCGAGCCGATCACGCTGATCGTGGCCGTCGAGGCGATCCCCACCGTTGGGGGAAAACACGCCGTATCATGGTTCTGGCCGAGGTTCCGCGTCCAGATGTTGGCCCCGGCGAGATTGGTCGCGTGCATTGTACCATCCCACGACCCCCAGTAGATCACGCCGTTGCTCTCGACGGGCTGAACCGAGACGGCGCCGCCCGCGTGCGCCCTCCATTTCAGTTGCAGCGCGGCGAACGTAGAGCTATTCAGGATAGTCTCGGCGCTGTTAAAGCCGGTATGATCCACGCCGCCAAGGTAGGTTGGCCAAGTGGCGGGCGAGGCTGGTTGCGTCGGTGGCCCATCCCCACCAACGGCGAAGACATGCAGGTGTCCCCCAGTGACGCTGCTAGGCAGCGTCACACTGGCGACGGTCTTGCCGGGGGTGGTCGCCACTGATGTGTAGAAGAGATAGGTCGTCACATTCTGCCTGGCGCCGCTGTTGAAGTCACGATAGGGCATAGTGGCGACGATGATATCCCCATCCACTAATGGCGCCGCGCCAGCGCTTAGCGTCCAGTCGCTGAAGGTCAGCGTCGCCTGCTGCGTCGAGCCATCGGTATACCCAATGGTCACTACGCCGCTCGATAGGCCGTTGGTTGCGGATCCCAGGAAGGCCAGCGCGCCGCCGCCAGTCAGGGTGATGGGGATGTACTGCCCGGCAACCACCCAATTGTCGGCGGAGCCATTGGCAATGGTCGGCCACTGGAACGTAACGCTGTTGGCCGTGACGGTGTGGCCAGAGGTAACCCCTTGCGCCGCCAGCGCCACGTTCGAGTAGTTGTAGCCACCACCATCGTAGTTCGCGCTCGTCCGCACGCCATCCGCCGGGCTGACACCCTCATTGTTGAAGCTGGCGTGATAAGGGCCTGTGTTCCCACCGATGGTGAAGACATGCAGATGTCCTCGGTTGGCGCTGCTGGGCAGCGTCACACTGACGGCGGTCTTCCCTCCGAACATCGCCACAGCGGTGTAGAAGAGATACGTCTTCACCGTCTGTTTGCTACCGGTTGGCTGATCGCGATACGGCATCGTCGCGACGATGGTATTGCCAGACATTACCCCAGCGGAGCCACCGTTGAGCGTCCAATCGCTGAAGCTGAGCGTAAAGGTCTGCTGCGAGCCATCGGAGTAACGAATAATCGCTGAGCCGCTCGACGGGCCATTAGTGGAGGAACCGAGCAGCGCGAGCTGCCCACCGCTGCCAATCGCGGCTGGGATGGGGATCACTTGGCCAGCAGCCTGCCAGTTATCGTCCTGCCCAGTGGCGATGGTGGGCCATTGGAAGGTGACGCCCTGGGTCTCGACAGGCGCGCCTGACCTAAAGCCATCCGCCATCAGCGCCACGTTCGAGTAGCTATAGCCACCGCCATCATAATTTGCCGTCTCCTTCACTCCATCCGTGAGGCTAACCCCTTCATTTGTGAAGTTAGGAGTCGTAAGCGCGGAAGCGGCGCTCGCCGTCGGCGCAGCGCCTGTCACCTGTGCGCCCAGAGCGAGCGCCGCCAGTAGGCAGAGCGCCAGCGGCCCCAGACGACGAACCTCACGCGCGTATGCGCGTCGCAGAACGGAGAGCATACTCATAATTCCTCATTTGAGAGTGGCGCCCGCGAGCGGACACGCCCAACGTCTTCCCGCCTCGATTCCCTGTGTGGGGGAGGTGATAGGCCACGAAGCCGTGACGAGAATGACCACGAGAGCGCAGGGACAGGCGAAATTGCGCGCGGCTGCGAGGAGGGTGGCAAGGTAGACTGCGCTTATCCACAACGTCACACGACAAGAGAGATAAACCTGACTCCATTTTATACCTGCCGTCAATACCCCTTTGTTGGCTGCGGCCAGGAATACGATGATGTTATGTCGCAAAGTGGTAGAATCGTCCTGTCGAGCGACACGCTAATCGGCGCACTGATTAGTGTGTGGGGTAGGTCTGTGGGGCGCCTGCTGGTTGCTGCTCGTTGGCGCCAGGTGGCTGTATGGTCTATGCTCTACGTGATGAAGGTACGCGGGGGGGCGCGGTTGATGCGCGGCAATACTCGGTGATATGATGCGAATAGTTTGGATGGGCAGCGGAGCGTTGGGGGCGGTGAACTCCCCAAATGAGGCAATCACCAATCATCTCGACGAGACAGAGGCTGCGAGGCTGCGATGAGCTTCTATGGGCCAACTGGCGATGATACACCCGATGAACCAGACGA
>VFSW01011766.1_pt1 | contig 12262 bp, 11 predicted proteins | sample 5358111 | NCBI WGS metagenome assembly VFSW01 (sample SAMN11554181, study PRJNA540505) | mine drainage metagenome | isolation source: sediment from site ElyBrook_90M | place: USA: Ely Copper Mine, Vershire, VT | collected 2017
CGTTATCGCGTGGTCGGCGTGATGGAACCGAAAGGCCAGATGCTGGGCTTCGATCTGGACGACACCGTGTTCATCCCGGCTGCGCGGGCCTTGGAGCTATTCAACCGTCCCGGCCTGATGGAGATACAAGTGAGCTACACCCCCAACGCCAGTCTGGACAGCGTGCTGCGTTCCATCACCGCGCTGCTCAAGGAGCGTCATGGGCGCGAGGACTTCACCCTCATCCCGCAAGAAAAAGCCCTCGAAGTCCTGGGCTCGGTGCTGGATGTCATCACATTCGCGGTTGGCGCGCTGGGCGGGATCTCGCTGCTGGTGGGCGGGGTCGGCATCCTCACTATCATGACCATGGCCGTCACCGAACGCACCGCCGAGATCGGCTTGCTGCGTGCCTTGGGCGCGCGCGAGGGACAAGTGTTGACGCTGTTCTTGGGCGAGGCGATCTTGCTCTCGGCACTCGGTGGCTTGGCCGGGTTGGGTTTGGGGGTGGGCATCGCGCAGGCGTTGCACTGGCTGTTTCCGGCACTGCCGGTGCATACACCGTGGTTGTTCGCCGTGGTGGCAGAATTGAGCGCGATCAGCATCGGACTGATTGCCGGTGTCGCACCCGCCCGGCGCGCGGCGCGGCTTGACCCGGTGGAGGCGTTACATGCGGAGTGAGAATGCGCAAGCAAATGATCGTGTGTTGAGCCGGATACCCGCAAGCGTGTGGGTGCTGGGCTTCGTCAGTCTGCTGATGGACGTTTCTTCGGAGATGATCCACAGCTTGTTGCCACTGTATATGGTCACGGTGCTGGGTATCAGCGCGTTGATGGTAGGCGTGATCGAAGGTGTGGCCGAATCCACCGCGCTGCTGGTGAAGGTTTTCTCCGGCGCGTTGAGTGATTATATGGGCACGCGCAAAGGGCTGGCGGTGTTCGGCTACGCGCTGGGTGCATTGACCAAGCCGATGTTCGCGCTGGCCTCGACTGCGGGCACGGTGCTGACCGCGCGCTTTCTCGATAGGGTGGGCAAAGGAATACGCGGTGCTCCGCGCGATGCGTTGATTGCCGACATCACGCCCGCCGCGATACGCGGTGCCGCGTTTGGTCTGCGCCAATCCCTGGACACGGTGGGTGCGTTCCTCGGACCGTTGATCGGTGTCGGCCTGATGCTGTTATGGAGCAACGATTTTCGCGCGGTGTTCTGGGTGGCGGTGATTCCGGGATTGCTGGCAGTGGCGTTGCTGTTGTTCGGTGTGCTCGAGCCAAAAAAGCGTGAAGCACACCAGCCTGTCAATCCGATCCGCCGCGAGAGTTTGATTCGTCTCGGTACCGCCTATTGGTGGGTGGTCGGCATCGGCGCGTTGTTCACGCTGGCGCGTTTCAGCGAAGCCTTTCTGGTGTTGCGCGCCGCGCAGGGCGGTATCCCTGTCGCGCTGGTGCCGCTGGTGATGGTGGCGATGAATGTTATCTACGCCGCATTGGCTTATCCCTTCGGTAAACTCTCCGACAGCATGAGTCACACCAGGTTGTTGGCACTGGGGCTGGTGGTGTTGGTTGCTGCCGATCTGGTGCTGGCCAGCAATGATCATTGGACGATGGTGTTGCTCGGCGTCGCGTTGTGGGGCGTGCATCTGGGTATCACCCAGGGTTTGCTGGCGCGGATGGTGGCCGACGCGACTCCCGCCGATCTGCGCGGCACGGCGTATGGATTCTTCAATCTGGTGAGCGGCATGGCGATGCTGGTCGCCAGTGTGCTGGCCGGATTGTTGTGGGATGACCTCGGCGCGTCGTTTACCTTTTATGCGGGCGCGATGTTCTGTGTGCTCACGCTGGCCGGTTTGTGGGTACGGCTAAAACGGGAGCAAGCCTGACATGCGGCGTGATTTTTCTGCGGCGTTGCGTTGCGATATTTTTTGCAACGTCATCGACAACTATGGCGATATCGGTGTGTGCTGGCGGTTGGCGCGCCAACTGGCGAACGAGCATGGACTGGCCGTGCGGCTATGGGTGGACGATCTGGCGAGTTTTGCCCGGCTCTGTCCTGAGGCCGATGCCACGCTGGACAGCCAGCATAGACGCGGGGTGGAAGTGTGCGCGTGGCACAAACAATTTTCTGACGTACAGCCCGCATCCATCGTCATCGAAGCGTTCGCTTGCAAGCTGCCGGAGTCTTATATCGAAGCGATGGCGATTCAGCAACACCCACCGGTGTGGATTAATTTGGAATATCTGAGTGCGGAAACCTGGGTGGAGGGCTGCCACGGTCTGCCTTCGCCGCATCCGCGTCTGCCGCTGACCAAATATTTTTTCTTCCCGGGTTTTACCAGACAAACCGGCGGGCTGTTGTTGGAGCGCGATCTGTTGGCGCGCCGCGATGCGTTTCAACACGATGTCGCCGCGCAACAGGATTTCTGGCGCGGCATTGGTTTGGAAACGCCATCCGCCGATACCCTGAAAGTCTCACTGTTCGCCTATGAGAATGCCGCCTTGCCGGGATTGTTCGATGCCTGGGCACAGGGCGATCAGGCCTTGCTGTGCCTGGTTCCAGAAGGACGCATCCTGCCACAACTGGGGCTTTACTTCGGTGTTTCGGCACCTCAAGCGGGAAATGAATACGCGCGCGGCAATTTGCGGGTGCGGGTGGTGCCTTTCGTTGCACAGGAAGACTATGACTGGCTGCTGTGGGCGTGTGATGTGAACTTCGTGCGCGGCGAAGATTCCTGCGTGCGGGCGCAGTGGGCGGGCAAGCCTTTCATCTGGCAGATCTATCCGCAACATGACGAGGTGCACTGGCAGAAGTTGCAAGCCTTTTTAGCTTTATACAACGCTCCTCATCCGTCAGTGGGAGAGGAACTACGCGCGGCTCTTGCCTTGCAGGGCGTGTGGCAGGAATGGAACAAGGAAGGCGAGGCGGGTGCAACCTGGCCAGCCTTTGTTGCCGCTCTGGATGAATTGCAGCCCCGCGCGCGCGACTGGGCCGGGCTTTTGGCGGAAAATAACTTGGCTTTGAATTTGCTGGATTTTTGCCGGAAAGTCGGTAGAATGCGCGCCTTCAAAATTGAGGGGCAATGAACATGAAAACAGCACAAGAACTACGCGCCGGTAACGTGATTATGGTCGGCACCGAGCCTATGGTCATCCTGAAGGCGGAATACAGCCGCTCCGGACGTAACGGTTCGGTGGTGAAAATGAAGATGAAGAACCTGTTGACCGAATCCGCCAAGGAAACGGTGTTTGCTGCTGACGACAAGTTCGACCAGATCATGCTGGATCGCAAGGAAGTGACTTACTCTTACTTCGCCGACCCGATGTACGTGTTCATGGATGGCGACTACAACCAGTACGAGATCGAAGCCGAAAGCATGGGTGACTCGATCAACTATATCGAGGACAACATGCCTTGCGAAGTGGTGTTCTACAACGACAAAGCGATCTCTGTCGAACTGCCCAACACCATTGTGCGCGAAGTCATCTATACCGAGCCAGCCGTGCGCGGCGACACCTCCGGCAAGGTGATGAAACCTGCCAAGATCAATGGCGGATTTGAGTTGCCTGTGGCGGCGTTCGTGGAGATCGGCGACAAGATCGAGATCGACACCCGCACCAACGAGTTCAAGAAGCGCGCGTAACTCACCGGCGCATGACACGAAAAAGCCAACCTCGCGGTTGGCTTTTTTTTGCCGTCCGGCGGCGCATCGCGACACAAGCCGGGTTTTTAGAAATGTCCTGTAAACCTTTGCGGATAACTGCCGATATAGATTGCAACGGAGCGAGGTTCTTGCTCCACAATCTAAATGCCGGAGGTGTGACATGCGCACGATGACGATGGATATGAGCAGTTATGCGGTTGAGTCTGATCACTCGGCGACTGTGGAATATGGGGATGAGGTGTTGGATGCGGGCTGGAATCCGCAGCTTGCCTTGCAGCAAAATGTTCCCAGCGAGCATCGGGACATGCCGCGCGGCTTGGTTTTGGAAGATGTGTCGGCTTTCCTGAAAAGGATGTACGCGAGTCAGCGTTAAGGGTGCGCCGAATACCTTTCCGTATTGGTGCAGCCTTAAATCCGTGCTTCCTTCACCGCGTTGCGGACTTGTTGCGTGAGGTCGGTTGACAGACAATCGATCGGGATTACATCCGGCGTGGAGCGTAGCCAGGTGAGCTGTCTCTTCGCCAGTTGCCGCGTGGCGGCAAGTCCGGTCTCGAATAATTGCGCCTCGTTGATTTCACCGTCGATGAATTGCCAGGCTTGGCGATAGCCGACGCAGCGCATCGACGGCATATCCGGATGCAGTTCGTAACGCGCGCGCAAGCCGCGCACCTCACCCACCAATCCCCGTTCCATCATTTTTCCAAAGCGCGTGGCGATACGCTGATGCAGCACGGCGCGGTCGCTAGGTAGCAGCGCGATGTTGGTGACGCGATAGGGCAGGGTGTGCTCGGGCTTGTGTTTCAACAATTCCGACATCGGCGTACCCGTGAGCAGATAAATTTCCATCGCGCGCTGGATGCGCTGCGTGTCGTTAGGATCTAACCGCTGTGCGGTTTCAGCATCGACATTGGCCAGTTGCTCATGCAGCTTGACGATGCCGCACTCGGCGATCATGCGATCGAGTTCGGCACGCACGGCGGGGTCGGCGACAGGCAGGTCGCTCAAACCATTTTGCAACGCGCGAAAATACAACATCGTGCCGCCCACCAGTAACGGTATTTTGCCGCGCGCAGTGATGTCCGCCATCAAGCGCAGCGCATCGTTGCGGAAGGTCGCGGCGGAATAGCTCATCGTCGGGGTGATGATGTCGATGAGATGGTGCGGCGCGAGCTTGAGTGTTGCCGCATCAGGCTTGGCCGTGCCGATGTTCATGTCGCGATACACCAGCGCGGAGTCCACGCTGATGAGTTCAACAGGCAGCGTTTGCAGCAGTTCCACAGCCACGCCCGTCTTGCCGCTGGCGGTCGGACCCATCAAAAAAATGGCAGGTGGTAAATGTGTCATGTCAATTCCTTATTGCGTGTTTCATTCATCGCCCAGGCTGCGATCAAGCTTATCGCGGCAGCGACGGAAACATAGCCGCCCACCCAAGTTAATCCACCGTGCGACACCAGTTGCTGTGCGATGTAGGGCGCGAGCGACGCGCCCAAAATCCCGCCTAAGTTGTATGCCGTTCCAGCACCCGTGTAGCGCACGGCGGTGGGAAATAATTCGGGCAGCAATGCGCCCATCGGTGCGAAGGTTGCGCCCATCAAAAATAATTCTAGCGAGAGGAAAGCCGTGATCTGAAACGTCGAACCGCTAGCCAACATCGGTGCGAGTAAAAATCCAGAAAATAATGCGGCCCAACCTGCCGCCAGCAACACCGGACGACGACCAAAGCGGTCGCTCGCCCATGCCGAAAGCGGCGTGGCAGCCGCCATGAAGATCACCGCGACACACAACATGGCGAGGAATTGCGCGCGCGGAATATGCAATTGGCTCACGCCATAACTCAAGGCGAAGACCGTCGAGATATAGAACAACGCGTAACACACCACGAGGGATAACGCGCCTAGCAGCAAGGGTTTGGTGTGCAGGGTGCAGAGTGTGACCAAGGGAAGTTCAGTGGGGTAATGCGTTTGTTTTGATTGCGCGAACACAGGTGTCTCGCTCAATTTCAAGCGCACATACAGCCCCACCATCACCAACACCGCACTGGCGAGAAAAGGGATTCGCCAACCCCAGGCGCGAAATTGCGCATCATTGAGAAAATTCGCCAGCAATAAAAAGCTACTCGTTGCCAGCAAGAATCCTACTGGCGGACCGAGCTGCGGGAACATGCCGAACCAGCCACGCCGACCTCGCGGTGCATATTCCGCCGCCAACAACGCCGCGCCGCCCCATTCGCCGCCCAGCCCTAAGCCTTGTCCAAAACGCAGCAAACACAACAGCGCGGGAGCGAGCCAGCCAACCAGCTCGTAACTGGGCAATACGCCGATGAGCGTGGTACAACTACCCATCAGCAGCAGCGATGCCGCCAGCGTCGTTTTGCGTCCGATGCGGTCGCCGAAATGTCCGAACACGATTGCACCGATAGGGCGCGCGAGGAAGGCGATGCCAAAGGTGAGAAAGGCATTCAGGGCTTGCGTGGCGGAGTCGCTGTCAGGGAAAAATACTGGCCCAATTACCATCGCCACCGCGAGTCCGTAGATATAGAAATCGTAAAACTCGATGGCGGTGCCGATGAAGCTGGCGAAGGCAATGCGGGTGAGGGAAGGTGTCATCTTGGTTGCTGGTAGGTGGTTGGTGTTGTCACTGCGCGGCTTTAACTAGCCACGAAGGGCTAGCGACTGTCTTCAACTGTTTTTCTACTGCCCGCGCATGAACATCTTGTCGATGTCATGGAGCGAGAGTTGAAACCAGGTCGGGCGTCCGTGATTGCATTGACCGGAGCGTTCGGTGAGTTCCATCTCGCGCAGCAAAGCGTTCATTTCGGTGACGCTCAAGATGCGGTTGGCACGCACCGCGCCATGACATGCGAGGGTGCTTAAGAGTTCGTTGCGGCGTTCGGTGAGCATACGGCTCGCGCCGAATTCGCGCAGCTCATCTATCACCTCGCGAGCCACGATCTCAGCCTCGGATTGTTTGAGCATCACCGGCATGGCGCGGACAGCGAGGGTGGTGGGCGAGAGTAGTGCGATATCGAAGCCTAATTTCTTCAACTCGGTTTGGTTGGCTTCGACGCTGGCGATGTCCAGCGCGTCGGCATAAAAACTCACGGGTATCAACAACGGTTGTGTGGCGATTCGCTCTTCATCCAAAGCATTTTTCAGTTTTTCATACACGATGCGTTCATGCGCGGCGTGCATATCCACCACGATCAAGCCCTGCGAGTTTTGCGCGAGGATGTAGATGCCCAGCAGTTGGGCTAAGGCATAGCCGAGTGGATGCTCGTCTGGTGATTGGGAAGTGGGAAGGGGTGAGTAGGGCGCGTAGTTGCCACTGGCTGTATCCGCCGCGCTGCTTCTCCACTCACCACTCATTACTCCCGACTTCCCCGCACCCGTTTGCATATCCCATACCTGATAGCTGGCGTTGTTTTGCGCGAGACTAAAACCCTGTTGCGTGGGCGCGTAGTGCGACTGCTCGGTAACAGGCGCAGTGCTTTGCGCAGGGATCGCCAGGGCGTTTTGGAGCGTATGAAAAATAAATTGATGTATGCCCTGGCTGTCACGAAAGCGCACCTCAGATTTGGCGGGATGCACGTTCACGTCCACGCCCGCAGGCGGCAGGGTGAAAAACAACACGAAAGCGGGATGACGTTGGTGATGCAGGATGTCTTGGTAAGCCTGACGCAGCGCGTGGCTGGCGACTTTGTCGCGCACGAAGCGGCCGTTGACGAAAAAGTATTGCGCATCGCGCGTGGATTTTGCATAGGCGGGCAAGGCGGCAAAGCCAGTCATGGATAAGCCTGCGGCGTGACGCGACACGGCTACCGCCGCGTTGCCAAATTCCGCACCCAGCAAAGTGGTGACACGCGTGAGCCCGTCTTGCTCGGCGGCTAATTGCCAGATGGTGCGACCGTTGTGTTGCAGCGAAAACGCCACGTCAGGACGCGACAGCGCGATGCGTTTAAAGGCTTCTTCGCAATAGGCGTATTCGGTCGCTTCGCTCTTCAAAAATTTGCGCCGCGCGGGCGTGTTGAAATACAACTCGCGGATTTCCACCGCCGTGCCAGCGGGATGACTGGCCGGGGAGATGTCGCTGAGCTGTCCGTCGAGGGCGGTGATTTGATGCGCGTGATTCGCATCAGCGGTGCGGCTGGTTAAAGTGAGCTGCGCCACCGCCGCCATACTCGCCAACGCCTCGCCGCGAAAGCCCATGCTGGCAACGCTTTGTAAATCATCCAGCGTAGAAATTTTGCTGGTGGCATGACGCATCAAGGCGAATTTCAATTCATCAGCAGCGATGCCTCGCCCGTTGTCGCGGATGCGTAGCAGCTTGATGCCGCCCGCTTCGAGTTGCACGGTAATCTCGGAAGCACCCGCATCGAGGCTGTTTTCCAGCAGCTCTTTAAGCGCGGAAGCAGGGCGTTCGATCACTTCGCCGGCGGCGATCTGATTGATGAGGAGCTCGGGTAAGAGCCTGATGGCGGACATGAGTGCAGTGGCAGAGTTGAATGGCGGGGGATTATAGCGGAGAAGCGCAATCGCTTTGAGAGGCGAAAGCCAAAGGTTGCGGTACGACTGTGCGGTTCTGGGTGGCTAACAACGGCGTTCTAAAGCGGCTTGATTTATTTTTGAAGAAGGCGCAGATTTGCGCGGTAGTTGACTAAACTACTAGCGTTTTCTTAAAAGGAGAGTGTCATGAAACAATCTAATGCTTTATGTGTTGCATTCGTCTTGCTTGCATTAGCCGGCCCGGTATCAGCAGCCGATACCGCCGGTTCGATTACGATCACCTCGCCGGCAAACGGTGCCGTTCTGCAGAGTGCCGCCGGGAATAAGCTGGAATTTAATATTCACTTGAGTCCCAATGGCAATCATGTCCACATCTATGTTGATGATCAGGATCCTATCGTGGATCGTGACATCAGCCGTTGTCCATGCAGTATTGATTTACCGAAGCTCTCCCCTGGCAGACATACCGTTGTGGTGAAAGAAGCGACATCTGGGCATGCAATGACCGGGGTGCAGGGTGCTGTTACAGTCTCTGTTAAATAGCTTGTGCAGGCGTGCAAAATTTTATTTACGCGCTCATTCAAGCGATCCATAACTTCGGTGCGGTGACTGTGGTAGGTGTCGCCGCATCCGCGCTGTGGATGGCTTGCGATGCTGGTGCGGCACAGCACCGGCTTGCCTTGTTCTCGGCCGTGGCGTGGGCGGTTCAGGCCGCTACCGGTGTGCTATTCGGTATCTCGACTTTTTATTTTGAAGGCCACCTGCCGGACATTCACGGCATAGCGGTGGATGCGCTGATCATCAAGATTTTCTGCGCCTCGAGCGGATTTGTATTGGCTGTTGCGTATCTCAAATGGGATTCGGTATGGAACACAACGAGGCGAATTTTAGCGTGGCGTGTTTTGTTGATGCTTGGTGCCGTGGCACTTAGTTCTGCCGCCTTCTTGCGCTGGTTTTCCTGATGGGCAATGAAGTTCAATCGGCATTTGCTTGGTCATGACAAACACAGTGCGGGTATAATCGCCGACACGGTTCATATGGGTAGTCTTGATGGTTTTGTCTCGGAACCGGATACCTAAAAACCCCACAATCAAGGAGAAATTCATGCGTATAGGCATTCCTGCGGAAACGCGCGCAGGCGAAACTCGTGTTGCAGCCACGCCGGAAACGGTGAAAAAAATGCTGGCAGCGGGGCACACGGTGATGGTGCAGAACGGCGCAGGCGCGGGTGCGCATATTCCCGATGCAGAATTTGCATCGGCGGGCGCGATGCTGGTTGCGGCGGACGATCTGTATTCCCAGGCGAAGATCGTGCTAAAAGTTAAATCTCCTACTGCTGAGGAGCTGATAAAGTTTCCTCGCGAGACTGTGTTGATTGGCTTGCTCATGCCCCATCTTGCCGAACAAGTCGCCGCATACACGCAGCAGGGTATCACCGCCTTCGCCATGGAAAAACTGCCGCGCACCTCGCGTGCGCAGGCGATGGATGTGTTGTCTTCGCAAGCCAATATTGCGGGATACAAATCGGTAATCGTTGGCGCGAATCTGTATCAGCGTTTCATGCCGATGCTGATGACGGCTGCCGGCACGGTAAAAGCTGCACGGGTGCTGATCCTGGGCGTGGGCGTGGCCGGTTTGCAAGCGATTGCCACGGCGAAACGGCTAGGGGCGGTGGTCGAAGCGTCGGACGTGAGACCTGCAGCCAAAGAGCAAGTGGAATCTTTGGGGGCAAAGTTCATCGACGTGCCGTACGAGACCGACGAAGAGCGCGAGATCGCCAAAGGTGTAGGCGGTTATGCGCGTCCCATGCCCGCTGCGTGGATGCAGCGTCAAGCGGCACTGGTCGCGGAACGTGCCAAGCAAGCCGATATCATCATCACCACCGCACTGATCCCAGGTCGTGCTGCACCCGTGTTGTTGCACGAAGAAACTGTCAAACAAATGAAGCCCGGCTCAGTCGTGGTTGACATGGCGGTTGAGGCGGGTGGCAATTGCCCGTTGTCGGAAGCGGGAAAGACAGTGGTCAAGTATGGCGTTACCATCGTCGGCGAAACCAACCTGCCCGGCCTGGTAGCGACCGATGCGAGTGCTCTGTATGCGCGCAACTTGCTCAACTTCCTCAATCTGCTGTGCGACAAAACGGGTGCGATGAACATCAATCTGGATGATGACATCATCGCCGGAACGTTGTTGTGCAGGGATGGCGCGGCTTTCATTCCCGCCGCTAAATAATCACGGAGAAGAATATGTCTGGTGTAGTCGATCCCTTTGTTTTGAATCTCACGGTGTTTGTGTTGGCCATCTTCATCGGCTACCACGTGGTGTGGAATGTCACTCCCGCACTGCATACACCTTTGATGGCGGTGACCAATGCGATTTCCGGCATCATTATTGTCGGAGCGATGTTGGCCGCAGGTCCCGAGCATCTCGATATCGGTACGGTGTTGGGCTTGATCGCGGTGGCACTGGCTGCAGTGAACGTGTTTGGCGGTTTCCTCGTCACCCAGCGCATGCTGGATATGTTTAAGAAGAAAGGTAAATAAGGATGTCGGCAAACTTTGTTGCGCTGGCCTATTTGGCTGCTGCGGTCTTGTTCATTCTCGCGCTGAAAGGTTTGAGTTCTCCTGTTTCGGCAAGACGTGGCAATTTGTTTGGCATGGTGGGTATGGCTATTGCCGTGTTGATCACTCTTACGGTGACGCATAACTGGTTGTATGTGGTGCTGGCGATTGCCGCAGGGGGTTCGGTCGGCGCGTTGGTGGCGAGACGCATACAGATGACCGCGATGCCGGAACTGGTTGCGGCGATGCATTCTCTTGTTGGCCTGGCCGCAGTGCTGATTGCGATGGCTGCGTTCAATAATCCTGTCGCTTACGGGATAGGTGAATCGCTGCATGCGAGCAATCGTATCGAATTATTCATCGGGACATTCGTTGGTGCGATCACCTTTACCGGCTCCATCATCGCGTTTGGCAAGTTGTCTGGTAAGTTGGGTAGCAGACCTCTGCGTTTTGCCGGCCAGCACTGGTTCAACTTGCTGCTTGGTGCGCTGATGATCGCCTTCGGTGTAGCGTTTTTCCTTACGCAGAGCTGGACACCATTTTTAATTATGACCGTCATCGCTATGGTCTTGGGCGTATTGCTCATCATGCCGATTGGCGGTGCCGATATGCCGGTAGTGGTATCTATGCTCAATTCCTATTCCGGTTGGGCTGCCGCCGGAATTGGTTTCACGCTCAACAATAACATGCTGATCATTGCGGGTTCCTTGGTGGGTAGTTCCGGCGCGATCCTGTCATACATCATGTGCAAAGCGATGAATCGTTCGTTCTTCAACGTCATCTTGGGCGGTTTCGGTGGTGAGGCCATTGCAGATGCGGCAGGCGATACGGCGCAGAAGATTTATCGGAGCGGTAGTGCGGATGATGCGGCTTTCCTGATGGGTAATGCCGACTCGGTGATTATCGTTCCTGGTTACGGACTGGCGGTGGCGCGTGCGCAGCACGCTATTAATGAAATGTCCAAGATTCTTAACGAGAAGGGTGTCAAAGTGCGTTACGCAATTCATCCTGTTGCTGGACGGATGCCGGGTCATATGAACGTGTTGCTGGCCGAGGCCGAAGTGCCGTACGAGCAAGTGGTGGAAATGGATGAGATCAATAACGAGTTCGCTGATACCGATGTGGTGTTAGTAATCGGTGCGAACGACGTGGTAAATCCTTCTGCCAAGAATGATAAGTCCAGTCCCATTTATGGTATGCCGATTCTGGATGCATATAAGGCTCGCACGGTGTTGGTGGTAAAGCGCAGTATGGCCACAGGATATGCAGGGTTAGATAATGAACTGTTCTATTTGGACAAGACCATGATGGTGTTTGGCGATGCGAAAAAAGTCGTCGAGGATGTCATCAAGGCGCTGGCGTAACAATCGTAGTTGCGACAAAGACAAAGAGCCGCTAATGCGGCTCTTTGTCTTTGTGTTGGCGGATGAGCGTTTAGAGATTTTGCAGTGGAGTGAGTGGGTTTTGTTAAATAGTGTTTGACTACGGTAGGTTGATTCGATATAGTGCCGGACTTCGCTGACGCGGGGTGGAGCAGCTCGGTAGCTCGTCGGGCTCATAACCCGAAG
>VFSW01011767.1_pt1 | contig 12262 bp, 21 predicted proteins | sample 5358111 | NCBI WGS metagenome assembly VFSW01 (sample SAMN11554181, study PRJNA540505) | mine drainage metagenome | isolation source: sediment from site ElyBrook_90M | place: USA: Ely Copper Mine, Vershire, VT | collected 2017
CCATGTTCTGTATCATTGGCACACCCATGCGCTTCCGCTGGAAACTGCTAGCACCGTATCGCTCCCCCCCCCCGTGCAGGTTCCGGGAGTGAAGCTGGTGGCGTCGGTCACGATCACGGTTGCTCCGGCGCCGGAGGTTGAGGCGGAGGGCAGCGTGGCGACGGTATAGGTGGGCAGCTTCGGTGCGCCGGTCAGCGTGGGCGATGCTGACATGACCATCGTGCCGCCGGAGCCGGTTTGTGCGGTGATTGCAGTTCCGCCGTTAATGGCCAGTGACCCTGGAACCGTCAGGCCGCCGAAGCCATCGAAAACGAAGCTAGAGCCGCCAGGCGGAATAATGCAGAAATAATCGGCGTTTCCGCACTGAGCCAGTCCCGCATCGAGAGCGGTCAGATTCGAGCCGCCGTCACTGATGGTGACACTGGGGCCGATGATTTTTGTGAACTGCAACGGTCCCTGGAATACGTTAGGCTGGCCGCCAGAGAGCGGCGTGTAGTTGTAGCCGATGAGTGAGGTGGTACTGGCGTTGTCAATCCACATCGTAGGGGCGGTCGAGACAAAATGGTTCCCTGAAACAATCGTGTCTACCGCAGTGCCGCCGATGAGAAGGTCGTAGTCGAAAGCGGGAGTGCCGGACGCAAAATTCCCGCTAACTAGTGCGTTAGTCACGTCGTCAAGTTGTGTGCTAGTAATATCGTAAGCACCACGCGCCGTAAAGCCCCCGGTTTCCGGGCCAACGCAAGTGTTGCCGATCGCCGCATCTTTGTCCATTCCGTTGCCAGAAATAGTTAGTGCCGACGCGTCCCACAACACACAATCGGCTGCTGGTGCAATGATGATATTTCCTTGCGCTAGTTCGTTGGTCGCAGTGTAGTCCACACCACCGCTAGTTTCACCTCGAAACCGGATTCCACTTTGGCCGACGGTGTTGATGTAGTTGTACAGCGCCTGATTTCCTGTGGCATTGAATCCTGTAATAGCCGCCATCTGTATGCCATCCCGATCAACACCCAACCCGGAGTTGGTCCCAACGTTGGCGATGGTATTGTAACTCGCCGTGTTGTAGTCGCCACCTCCGAAGTCAATGGCGTTGGAGCCGAGGTCGTGGAAGTCGTTGCCCTGGATCAGCGTGCGCTGCGTACCACCGCCCGCCAGAATACCCTCATTGCCGCCGTTCTCGAAGGTGTTGTTTTTGATGCTCCAGCCGTAGTTGTATCCGCCTGTGTTAACCTCTTGGCCACCCCATCCGCTAAAGGTGTCTCCCGTGAGAGTGACCGCCGTATAGCCGACGGCGGTCCACGTCACAGTACCGTCTGTGACAGTGCCTCCAATCGTGGTCGGCCACGTCGGCTCACTTGCTCCGCTTGTCCCGGCCGTTGTTGCCTCAAAAAATAAGCCACGTGCGCTAGTTAATGTAAGTGGAACAATATTGTTGTTAATTGAGGTGTAGGCGGTGTTCGCAGCCCATGGTGCGTAGCCGCCGTTAACCGCAAATGTGCTGCTAGCGTTCGTGCTGTAGATGTGGCAGTCCACAATGCTGCTGCCGCCGCTGATCGAGCCGAAGCCTGCCGTCGCGCCCGTGAAGGTCAGGATGGCGTTGGGGTCACACACGAACTTCGCCGGCTTCGTCGGGTCCTGTGAGATCGCGGCGCTCAGTGTCCAGTTCCCCGCGGAGATAAATACGGTCCCACCTCCGGATGGGAGATTGTTGTACGCCTCTTGAATCCCCGCCGTCGAACTGGCCGCCGTGAATTGGTCCGCGTAGCGTACCTGCTCGATGTTCTGGCTGCTCACCGCGCCGTCTCCGGCATTGATGACCATTGCTGGCACATTCAGCGCCGGCACGGTGTAGCTCTGCTCACTGTTGGACATATCCACGTACATCAGTGATGCCGTGCCGATAGCAACCGCGCAGTTGCACGCGCCACTCGGCGCCGTGGCCGTCGCCGTGCGCAGCAGGTCGTAGGACGTGGCGCCGGCGCCAGGCGACCAAAGCACATGGATTGATGCCGCCGCGGAAAGAGTCGTCGGCGCATTGATCGCCGCGAACGGGCCGGCCATCACCGCGGCCGTGCCGGCGTGAGACACGATCCAGTAGTAGTACGATGCGATTCCGGTCTGTTGCGGAATCACGGTTGCAGATGGCACGGCGCCCGGCGTGTCCGGCGCCAGCAGCGTAACCGTGTTCGCTATGACATTGTTCTGCCGCTGCTGCGCGGCCAGCGCCGCGGCAAGCGCGAGGACCATTATGATGCGTCTCATATCGCTATTAGCGTCCTTCCCGGCTTCAGCTTTCCCTCGATGGTCGCATAGTTCGCCTCATCCATCGGTACAGGCGAAAACGCATGCGCGCGCCGGCGGCGCACGTCATAGTAGCGCGAGAAATACTCCGGTATCGGCTGCGACAAGTCCAGCCCGGTGAACTGCCGGACGCGGCGCCAGTCGTCTTGATCGGTCAGCGCGAACACGTGAAAGTATTGCGCCTCACTGATCGCGAATCGAGACAGCCACACCGGGCGCTGGCTCAGCATCACCACCGGAATGCCAAGCGCGCGCCCTTGGGTCAGGATCGCCTCCAGCGCCGGCCCCTCCACCATGTACCCCTCATCGAAGTACAGGCCGGTGCTGCCGGCTGCATGGACGTTCCACAAGAAGGCGTCAAGCTCCTCACGCTGGTGCGGCATGGGCCGGATGATGTACAGGCCGCGCCGGCGCGGCACGCGCGCTGTAATCGCAATCTCGCGCGCCAGGCCGCGCTCCTCGAGCCCGGCGATGTGCTCATCGTTCTTGGAATCCACCAATACCCACCGCTGCCTGTTGAGCGGCTGGCGCGCCAGGTGCCACAGGCCGGCAACGGTCTTGCCGCTGCCGGTATGGCCAAGGATCAACGTGCGGTCAGTCGCGCCGGGCAGGCGCGGACTATTGGGTGATTGCGCCACCGCCGGATTCCTTGGGCGGTGCGCGCCGTAGCTTGCGCCGCACCTTGGGGATGTAGATGCCAGCCGCGGTTTGCCCCAGGCCGATCCACGCCGCCCACACCGGCGGCAAAATGGCCTTGCTGTAGAACGCCTGGACGCGCTCGATTGCCGCCCCCAAGCGCGTCGCCTGATCCTCCGAAATTTCAAAGTCGGGATCATGCAGCAACTCCGCCAGCATCATGTGCGTGCCGTAGAGCAGCGCGCCTATATCGCCAGTCGCTTCCGTCTTGCGGGGGCGCCCCCCCCGTCGCTTTACATCTCCCACCCCACCCGCGGCGTCGCCGGCGGGGCTTCCGGCGCCGGCTGCGCCGGCGTCGAAGAGGTTGAGGCCGGCAAGGCTGGCGGCGGTGCCAGCAGCGGCGCCAGGGCCGACAGGATCGCTTCCTGGTGCACTCTCAGGTTCTCCGCCATCAGCGTTTTGCACGCTTCCTTGATCATCTGGCTTTGCGCGCTCAGCAGCGCCTCGAACTCCTCTTGGTGGGCGTCCAATTTTTCCGCGAGCCATACCTCGAATTCCTCCGTTTCTTCCGCCTCTTCCGCCTCTTCCGCCTCTTCCGCCGCCCCCGCTGGCGCGGCTGCTACCTCTTCCGCGGCGCGCTCCGCCGCCACCGCCTCAAGCGTGCTTTGCGCCGCTTGGGCGCCGGCGGCGGCAATCTCAGCCACGGCCCGCGCATCAGCTACCGCTTCCTCGCGCCCCCGGTCATGCGCCGCCTGCTCTTCGCCGGCAACGATGGACGCCGCTACTTCCGCCGCGTCTGCCATGCTTCCTCCCGACTCTCCAGCTTCTCGAGCAGCGCGATGATGCGCTGCTGCTGCGCCTCAATGCGCTCCATGCGAGCCGCGGTAGCCTGCACCACTTCGATCACCGCCTGCACGGCTTCCGGCTTGATGCCGAGCATTTTGAGCATTGCACCGGGGTTCATAGAGTCGGTAGCCCCCCGCTTGGCTTGCTGCTACCGCTCCCGGTATAGCCGGACGTGCCGCCCGACGTGCCGCCGGACGCGCCGCCGGGCGTGCCGCCGGGCGTGCCGGACGAAGCCAAGGCCGTAACCGTGGTGCCGGTGTTGAACACGTTGTAATTGTACAGGATCAGGCCGACCGCTCCCGCGGTGCCGGCATCGGCAGTCACCGTAATGGCGAGCGGCATCTGCGCCGTGATGATCACGTATCCGCCAGCATCGCCGCCGGCAACCGTGAACGTTTGCAGCCCGGTATTGATGTAGAGATTTTTCCCCACCGTCAGCTTGCTGGCATCAATCCATGCGCTTAAGATGCCGCTTGGGTGAGGCTGGAGATTGAGGCTCGAAAATGAAAACACCTCATCGCCGGTGACAAAGGTAATAGCCTGATTACCCGCGGTCGAAAGCGGAAATGCGCTTCTCCCTTCGGGCGGTTCCGGCTGGCGGATGCGGAAATACGATGCGAATAGTTGGCTCATGCTACCACCGCTGCTCCCTTGGCCGCGGCGCTACCGGCCGCCACCACCACGCGCTTCACCGAATCGAAGCGCGAGAATCCCAGGATGACCATTGCCAGGCCGCCCACAATCATCACGCCGCGCACGATCAGACCAGTGCTCCATCCCGTACTGGTTGCGCTCTTCACCATCGCCGCCGGCCCGGCGCCGGCCGCCCCCAGAATGGACTGCTCCACCGTAGACGCGGCGCTGCCGACATCCTGCAATGGCTTGCCGATGATCGGCAGCGGCGGAAGCGGCGGAAGCGGCGGTATCGAAGTCATCTCATCACTCTAGCGGTAGGTGCTGCTTCTGCAGTGGGTAATAATCCGTTCCACCGCCAGATGGAGCCGTCACTGGATACGGCGACGCGATGATTGGCCGCGGCGCCGGCCCGCGTACCGGCGCCGGCCCGGTGGAAGTTGTTGATATTCCACTCGCCGATGGCGGCGGGGGAAGGATGCCGGCCTGCTGCAACAGCGTGATGCTCGATTGCAACTCCGACGCGAAACTCGGAGACTGCGAGCCGCCTGCGCCCAAGTCAATCGGAGTTTGTGAGCCGACTACGCCCAGGCCTGATGCGACAGCCGCTTGCTCGGCCAGGGCCGATGCCGATTGATTTTGCGCCTGCTGTAGCGCATCGGCAGCGGCTTGCGACGCGGCCGACGTAGAGCCAGAAGCGTGCGCGTGCAGATAGAGCACCAGCAACGCGATGCCGATCACCGCGGCGCCGATGTACAGGTCGCGCTTGGTCGCCTTCTCCATATCACAGACCGAACGCACCCAACAGGCCGGGCAGAATGCCGCCCAACAGGCCGCCGCCCTGCTGAATCTCGGCCTGCTTGATCGCCGCTGCCGTCTCCGCATTGACGATGGCTTGGCTTGCGTTTCCGGCGTTGAGCGAGCTTATATTGCCCTGCCCGAGGATCAGCGCAAGATCGTTCGCCGTGGTGGCGTTCTGCGGTTGACTCAGCACGCCTTGCGCGAGGAATGCCTGATTCTGCATCGATTGCTGTTGTAGTTGCGTGGCCGCGGCTTCTTGCGCCGCCTGCGCTGCAATCTCTTCCTGGACAAGCTGCGACTGGATGCCGGCGCCTTGAATCGCCTGCTGCCCGGTCACCGCTTGCTGAACGATTCCGCCGATGATCGAAGATTGCTGTGCGGCCAGCGCGGCATTCTGACCCTGCATCTGCACCTGTGCGGCAAGCTGCTGAGCCTGCTGCTGGCCGGCAAGCTGCGATGCCTGCAGGTTGGCGCTGGCGGTGAGGTTCGCCAGTTGCACGCTGGTAGCTCCGCTCGATCCCGACGCCGCGGCGCTGCCGCCCCGCGTCATCAGGTAGAGCAGTAGGCCGCCGACGATCACCACCGCGCCAGCCGCGTAAGGATGTTTCTTGATCCAGTCCACGTTGGCCTCAATATCCGATCTGACCCTGCAACGGGTTGGCGGTCAAATCCTCGCCTACCAGTACCGCGCTATCCGTCATCTCTGGCGTGCCAAGCGGCGCGCCAATCGGCGCCGCCACCAGCAGCGCGCGCCCGACCGCATCAATCGCACGTTGCGCCGTGCGCCCGGAACCGCGATAGACCTGCACCGGCAGCGTATACCGCATCAGCAGCCCGAACTCCTCCCCGCCGCCGTTCACTTCGGCGGAGCGAGCCAGTTGATGCGAGTAGAAACCGCCGTGCTTTTTGGTGGTGCGCTGAAACCAGCCCATGCCGACTCCTTCCTTACTGGTAGATCGGCATCCCGACGCCGCCGCCGAAATTGAAGGTGGCACCCTGCCCCGTCACCGGCGATACCGCGGCGCCGATGTCTTGCGCCAGGCCGCCCGCCGCGGCCTGAACAACGCCGGCGGTGTTCGACTGTCGCGATACCAGCACGGCCAGGATTGCGATGCCCACAATGGCAACGGCCACAGTGACAATCGCGGAAATCATGTTCTCGGTCATGGTACGATCCCCCCCGCCGGCGCCGGCGTCACGCCGACGGCCGGGAAAAATTTGGAGAAAAATCCGCCGTTGCTCAACAGCAGTACGATCAGCAGCAGCGTCAGAAAAGCATCACTGAGCGGTTGCAAGTCATCGACATACCCAACCGCTCCGACAATGAAGATCGCCAGCAGCCACGCCACAAAATTATTCTTGCCGGTGAAATCTCCGTCAAGCAACCTCACCACCTGATCTTGCGTGCCGCGCGCGCCCACGATCAGGAAGTACAGCCCGGTTGTGATCAGAAATACCGGCATTTGCTACCACGAACCTCCCGCCTGCTGCTGTTGCGCCGTTGGCGCCGGCGCCGCCGCCGCACTCGCTTGCGGGCCCCACCCCATCGCTCCCAGATATGCCGGCAGTTAACCGCGCACGGTAATGAACACGATGTAGCCGGCGAGAAGGAAAAACGCAATAGCAGCCGATTGCGAAATCCCGAACGAAGGCCGCGTCACAGCCCGGTTGCGGCCTTCAGCTTGTCGAGGATGCCGGGATAGCTGGCGCCCACGAAATATCCCACCACGATGAACAGGATCGCCCACATTGCCTTTTTCACGCTATCGCCTCCCTTCACGTATGAAGCAAACTCGATGATCACAACACCGTCCGGTTGATGAACGTCGCCCACAGGTAGGCGACGATCAGCAGTAGGCCGAACCCGGCCAGCCAGTCCAACTCATTCCCGGTCGAATAGATCGGGTGCTGAAGCCAGCCGTAAATGTCTCCGAGAATTCCGTTTTTCATGTCACACCAGATGAACAGTGTCGCACCGCCGGGCGGGCGCCACAGCCCCGGCGGTGCGCCCTGCCGGCCTCAGCCGGCGAGAGAACCGGCGTTCTGAAGCACGTTCGTCAGGGCGAACTGCTCCCACATCGCCACCGCATACGCCTGCGCGGCGGCGGTGATCGGGTTGAGGATCATCTGCATGTTGCCGAAATTGATGGTCGAAATCGGCTTCTTGCGCGATGAAAAATAGTACAGGCCCGGCGGCACATCGGCCTTGATCATCTTGCGGGTGTGATAGGCCGCCGTCGCCGGATCCAGCTTCTTGATGTTCAGGAAGTTGGCCGATTGCAACGCCAGGTAGTTCAGGTCGCCGCCGCCTACCCGCCCGGCATTCGCGCTGCCGTCATGGTTGTAGAGCACAAACGTGCTCAGGAAGTCGCGGAAGTTGGCGTAAGGCAGCGGAAAATCGTTGCCGGCGACCATGCCCGCGAACGCGGTGCTGTTGAGCAGGTACACCGTCGCCAGGTCGGTTGGCGGCAGAAGCGGCGCACCGTTGTTGTCGCGCGGCACCTGGTCGAGGTACACCTGATATACCTCGATGGTGAGGTTGGAGAGGTTTCCGGCGGAGCCGTAGTACACGGCATTCGTCGAATCGGCGCCGGCGACAACGAACGCATTCGCGTTCAGCGTCAGTTGGATGTTCGCCGTGGCGTTGACCACGCCGCCCCAGATCGCACCGCGCAAATCCTCATCGGAGTAGCTGCACGGCAACTCGAAATACATCTGGAACGGGGCAGAACCGGCGGCGGCAATGGTGGCCGCCGCTTGAATCACGTCGAAGTTGTCGCCGAAGTTGCCGAACTGCGAGAGACTGCCGGCGAGCAGCGCAGACGATACGCCGGCGAATTGCTCTTTGACGCTGGCGAGCATCGCCAGATGCGTGCCGCTCGTCTGGACGCGGGTATTGCCGTTCAGATCGGTTAGGACGACCTGCGAAAGCAGGTTGGCCAAGCCGAAATCGGAAAGCGTGGCCGTCGCGCCGCCGGTGTTGTTCGCCGTTCCGCTGATCTTGATGATGAACCGCTTCCACAGACCGGCGAACCGCGGGGCGACGTTCACCGTGGCATTACCGGCGGCCAGGGCGGCAATGGTGCCGGAATAGATCGGCTGCTCCAACTCGATTGAGTTTTGGAGCACCAGTTGGCGCAGCGCGTGATTGGTGGAGCGGGCTTTCTGCGCAGCAGTTTGCGCTGGAGCCGCCGTGGCTTGAGGCATGATCATCCCTCCTAAGCGGTTTCGGACGTTTGTGAAATCGGCACCACCTTGGGAGTGGTGGCCGGGTTAGAAGTCGCGGCGGCGTAGTGAACGCCGGCCAACTCCATGAGCAATGCACCGGCGGCGCCGGCGAGAATGAGCATGAGAAACACGATGGCCCAGTTGACCGGATGGGCGGCGAGCTTCCAGTTGATCACCTTCACTTGCCGCTCCCGGCGTTGCGACCCTGATAGAGCTTGACGCCAAAGCCCACCAGCGCGAACCCAATCGCGGCCATCAACGTGATGGTAATCCAGTTGGCGACGCTCCAAGTGAGCACGGTTTCCTCAGCAGCCATGTCAGACACCCTTCCGCCGCGCGCGCGCCGCGTGCATGACGCGATGCGGCTTTCCGGCAATGACGATGCGTTTTGGTTTTCGCCCAGGCCGCGCGTGCATCTTCGCCCAGGCGAGCCAACGATGGTAGGCAGCCGCGGACTTAAAATGTACAGCGCCGGTCACACCATTACGGTGAGCCGGCGTTGTACATAAGTCAATGAAGAAATTAGTTGGTAGAATTACGTCGCCAGTTTCTACTTTCTCCGCTCCCTCAGCTTGCCTGAAAAAAGAATATTCCAGCGGTCACGCCACTCACTTCCTGGATCGTTTTTTCGAATGGCGAGCACGCGCATGAGGTTTAGCGTTTCGCGTCGCGGATCGCTTCCGAGAATCGCTTGCAGCGCGACCTGTTCGGCGGGCAGCAAGCTTTCGCGAAGCTGCACTACCACGTGCCAGCCGCGCCTTGTTCGGTCGTGCCTTATCCACTCGCCCCGCAACCCTACGATTCTTAGCGCGCGGTAGACGGCGCGTAGGCTTGGAGTTTTTGCGGCGTCGTAGTCGAGCAGCAGCCTTTTTGGGTGTGCGACTTCCTCCACCTTGCCCCACCGCCGCAAAACGCACTGCCCCCCCTCGCAGCCCGCTCGCAAGACGCAATGTCTCGCGAGCGCCTTCAACCGATTCTCCGGGCGCCTCACTGGTTTTCCAACCGTCGCCTGTACCCTGTTCGCCGGCGGTGAAGTCCGAACCTGCCGGCCGCGCCGGATTCCGCCAGTTCACCGCCGTTATCTGGATGTCGGCATCGCCGGTCTCGCCGGTGCGCGCCCATCGTTCCGTAGCCTCACGCAACCGTTGCGCCGTCACTGCGGCACCGCGGCGCACGCGCGCACGTACCTGCACGCTCAGCGGGTCTGGCCGCTTGGTCCGCTTACCCTTTGCCATAGTCCAAGTTCCCCTCGTAATCTTCCCACTGGCCTACATCCTCTTCGATCACGTTCTCTTCCTCGAGCGGTTTCACGCGCCGCTTCACAATATCCTCAATGCCCTTCACGATCCCATCAAAGCCGCCACCACCGCCACCAGCGCCGCCCCTCGTGGATGGCTTTTCGATTTTTAGCGGCGCTGCGCGACGCCGCTCCCGCGCCCGCTTCAGCGCGCGCTGTTGCGCCTTAATGGCACGGACAGACTCCCGTATCTGCTTTGCGGTTACTGCCCGCCTCGCCTCAATGCTGCGCTTCCAGGACGCCTGCGAGCGGACCTTGCCGCTCGCAGTATCCCGGTATTGCCAGCGCCCCGCTTTGGTTCGCCGGCGAACGATCATTCGGGCAACTCCGCAAGCTCGAAGTCGGACACGTCGGCCACGTCCGCCTGTCGCATGTCATCCGGCACGTCGAACTCCACGCTGAACAGCGCCATGTCGTTGCCCTTCCCGGTGTGCTGGTGCCCGGTGCAAGTGATGTCCACATGCGCCTGAAGCGGATACGGAAACGGCACGCCGGCGCTCTCCGCCGCCATCTGCAACCCGCGCTGGTTGCCCAGGATCACGTGGCTGATTGTGCGGTCCTTGACGTTCTTTTTTTTGTCGCCCTTGATCACGCGGGGCTTGTCTAGCGCAAGCTCCATGATCGGTCCGTGTTGCGTGTTGACGTGCCGGGTGATGGTTCCTGCCAGCTTGGTGCCAGGACGCCAGAATGCCGCTTTGATCATCGGCGCGTCAGAAACTTGTGATGTTCCGGTAACTTTCACTTTGCCGTACCTCTCATTGGTTCGATCCGCGCGGGTTGCGCCCGCCGGCGCCGGCCAGTCGGAATGACGGCCCAATAATACTCGCGCCTCACATCGAGCGCAAGTCAGCACTTGATGCCCGGCGAAGCTGGCGAACCTAACGCACCGCATGCAATGCGAAGCCGAACATAGATCACACCGCACCAGCGGGCGCCAGCCCTTTCCGGCAAACTGGTTAGAGAATCCGCACGCGGCGCAAGTCACTTAAATAGCTCCGGCTGAAGAAGCCAGATGCGCGCCAGAATCGCGGGCACGCAGTTCCAGCAAAACCGCCTGCTTATGGTCGAACGATAAAATCCTCCGCCGCGCTGCGCGACCTTAATGCGAATCTCCATACGGAACGCCATTGAGCACTTGAGGCTCTGGCAGCTATCACACCTGGTTCTGCGCGCCATTGCTCCTCCTCTTTGAATCGCAGTAAATGCAGACGGTGCGACCACCGTAATTAATGAAAAAACAGTGCATCGCTCCACACGCCGCGCAACGGATAGGAGACGGCACCACCACGAACACCTTGCCGTCTGGCCGAACGAGGTAAAGGGCGCCGGTCATTTGCCACCGCCGGCAGCCTTCTTGACTTTCCGCAGCGAATCGAATTTCAGCCGTGTGATAGGCTCGGCCCGGAACGTCTGCGCGAATTCCTCCCCTCGCTCCATCGTGTCATCCTTGCGGCCGTTCATTTGGCGGTGCCAGCGCAACACTGACATTGCCTTGATGTATACCTGAAGCGGTGTCACCGGCTCATCTCCACGATATTTCATGAACCACCCCCGGACCTGCCTACGCTCGCGCTCTGTGATCAGCATGCGGATTGGCGTGGTGGGCGTGAACGGAAGCTCCCGGCGGGCGAGCGGTACAAGCTCCCACCGTTCAACCGCATCGGCCAGCATCTTTGGATCGGAGAGAGAATAGTGACAGATTATGTGCCGTCGTAACATGCCGTCCTTCCACTGACTGATCATCTGATCGTGCCAGGCCCGCGTCAGTCCGGACACTACTAGGCACCGTGCCAAGCTAACCGGCATGCTCTGATCTTTCCAGTTCGGGAGGCCATAGCCCTCTTCGATCAGCGCGCAGATCGCCATCTCCATGTTTTTTGCGACTTCGGCCCGCCGTGCGTAGAGCTTTTGAAGCTCGTAGAGACCAATGGTGCCGAACACGTTATCTATAATCTGATCGCGAACGAAGTCAAGCCCGCGTACGGTCAGATCGCTCATGCCGCGGAAGTCTCCGTAGCGCGTCAAAATTTTGATGAAGGTGGTCTTCAAGTGTCCACTGCTGCTCACCAGCATAACTCCGCCGCGAGCAGGGTAATTGTCGTTAGCTGCAACATGTCGCGAGAGGTGCAGACAGCAAAGCATCTCCGCCATGGTCGAATCTGAAATGGTGACTTCAGCCAATGTTTTCCTCACTTTTGTTCGCGTTGATAATGTTCGCGCCGCTCAGGTTCGCGTCGCTCAGGTTTGCGTTGTTCAGCTTCGCGCTGCCCAGGTACGCGTCGCTCAGGTTCGCGTCGCTCAGGTCCGCGTCGCTCAGGTTCGCGTCGCGCAGCTTCGCGCTGCCCAGGTACGCTTCGCTCAGGTTCGCGTTGCGCAGGTTCGCGTTGCTCAGGTCCGCGCCGCGCAGGTTCGCGTAGCGCAGGATCGCGTGGCGCAGGTCCGCGTCGCGCAGGTCCGCGTCGCGCAGGTCCGCGCCGCGCAGGTCCGCGTAGCGCAGGTTCGCGTTGCGCAGGTTCGCGT
>VFSW01011768.1_pt1 | contig 12261 bp, 13 predicted proteins | sample 5358111 | NCBI WGS metagenome assembly VFSW01 (sample SAMN11554181, study PRJNA540505) | mine drainage metagenome | isolation source: sediment from site ElyBrook_90M | place: USA: Ely Copper Mine, Vershire, VT | collected 2017
AACTCGCAGCTTGCCGTGCGCCTAGACGGCGGCAAGTCCGTCACGTTTGACGCCAACGAGATGCGGCACTTCGATCATGGCTATGCCGTGACCAGCCACAGTTCCCAAGGGCTTACTGCCGACCGCGTTTTAGTCAACATCGACACCAAGGTTCATCCCGAACTCATTAACGATCGGCTCGCCTATGTTTCGGTTTCTCGCGCTGCCCAAGACGCGCAAATCTACACGAATGCCGCCTCTTCATTGGCGGAGAGCCTGGGCCATGCGGTCACAAAATCTTCAGCTCTCTCAACAGCAGAAACGTCTGCGGCAGGTCTTTCCATTTAACTTTGTCCATCACGATTTAGCCGCGATTAGCTGCGAGAGGCTGTCATGGAAATGAGGGTCCTGATCACGAACACGCACCTGTGGTTCCGCATGGCCGCGATCGAACAAGCAGGCCAAAGCCCACCAAGCCCCGAGTTGCGTGAAGGCTATTTGCTGATCGCAAGAAGGGGAGACGACCGAAGAGGCACTTGCTGCGGCAGTTTTCGTTGCAACCGTGAAGGGACGGCCGGCAATGAAGGTCACCCCTGGTTTGGTTTTTTGAATAAATCACTGACCGTTCGCTCTGCCCGCAACAGCTCACCCTCCACTACCGCTTCCAGGCTCACCTTATCTGCAAGCGTTCCTTCGTAGTCGCCCGCGAGGTAGGTTCCGGTTAACCGGAGTTGATCCACTCCCACGTCGAGCGCAAAGATTGGAACCTTGTCACCTTGAAAAATCATGGGCACCGCTCCAGGATCGTTGTTGGAACGACGGAAGAATCGACGATTTGGTTGATCCTCTTTGCGGATTTCGCCGAGGATTACAGCCGAAGTATGGGTGAGACAGGCTTTGGGTATGGAAAGCGTACAGACGTAATCGGAGATTTTCCTATTAGCGGATACGTTCTCGATCACGGCCGAAACCTGAACAGTCTTCACGTCGCCACTCTGAGTACCCGGACGTGACCGAATGAACACACGAGCCAAGTCATTCTTCGGCAATTGCGAAGTAGCTTGACCCGTCTCCATCGCAGACTGCTTTGTCACGGCATGCACGATTCCTGGCAAATGATGGGTTACAAGGCGGCGCAGTTCATCCGGATTGGGGAATTCGAAATACAGCATATCTTTCTGACGTTCGCGCTGATACGCCTGCAACGCCGCCAGCTGCTCGCGATCAGCGTCTCTCGGAGCATCTGCGATAGAGAAGTACAGTGATACGTGTTTGCCTGCATTGCGGAAAATCTCAATCTCTTCAATGGTGCCCGAAAGGGCTTCGCCCGTCGGTGTTCCCAAGCGCACGCCGAAGATTCCAATCAGACAGTCGCCGCCTTCCACAATCGGTCGATTGATGAGCGCTTGCGGACGATCTCCCGACGCCGGATACGAGTGTGTCTCCCACCGTACGGGTTGAAGCATAATTCCGCTGGTCCCATAGTGAGCTGCGTTCCACGCATAGATACATTCTGTGACGACATCTCGCTCCCGTGGCACGTCACCGGGAGATGCAATCAAAATGCGGATGACTGTTGCTGTCTGTAAGGAGCTCGTTGCTGCTGTCTTCGTGGTGACCGTCATATTCGCCTGTGCCGCCTTTCGCGCGACTGTTGCCTTCGCGCTTTTCACCCGCTCGCTTTCGAGCTGGATCATGATGGAGTTGAAAACCGGAAACCTACAATCACTGCAATTACTGGACACCTGACCGACGAGGTGATGCGGAATCTTGATATGGCCACCCAGCGTACCGGAGATCTTGATAGCGTTGCGGTATTGAGCCACGATGAAACCACGGATGCCATTTTCCAAGCACTTCGCGATTTGAGGCTCCAACGGGCCTTCATAGAGAGAACAGGTATCAATGGCGCTGTCGAAGTATGCCTGGGCCAGAGCGCGAATGAATGTTTCTGCGAGCTCCCACTCCTGCATCATCTGGTAACCAGACTTTAAAACCCCCTTCGCCGCTGACTCCCCACGGAGGGCCTGAAGCGCGAGAGTATGTGCCGACCGCGCCACTTCCGATCTCTCGTTGTTTACCCGAATAAAGTATTGCCGTGTGTGGATTGGCAAACAATTCATGATTTCCGACATGCTGATCCTCGGAGTGCGCAAACTCTATCATAGGGTGTTGCGTGCTTCAGATGTGTGCCCCGAGCACGCCGGCGAAGCAAAGCACAATGGTAGGCGCATCGTGTCCTAGAGCGGCAACTCTCCAAGCTCCGAGGTTGTCTCCGCCTGTATCAACCGCTCAGTTCCGTTGTTGCGGAGGTTGTCTACCTTTGGATTCAATTCGCGCATCTCCATAGCTTCGGAATCGAAAGGCCGCAGAAGTCTTAGCGGCAGTTGTTCCGGCCCTTCCTGGGCTACCCGACGGTCGTAATTTGACACTTCGATCCGCTGCACTCAATGGATGAATCTGATCCCGGGAAACTACGGCCATCCCATCTGGAAGAACAAGATGCATCGATATCGCGATTGCGTTGATTCCTTTTCTCCGCGAGAATGGTCTGAACTCTCCAAAGGAATCAACTTGTCAGGACTCGCCACCTTCGCGATCAAAGGCTTCCTCTACCAATTCAACAAAACTCTATTAGAGGTGTTGAAAGCGAAGGATAGCGTTCGTATCGTTGTAGAAGGTGTTGTCGAGGATATACACGTCGAGAGCATCACAGCATCCGGTGAAACCTCAGAAATCACGGCAATTCAATGCAAATACCACGAAAGTGCAGACAAATTCACTGTCAGCGCCATCTATAAGCCGTTGCTACAGATGATGGCTCATTACGAGCAGGCCTCTTCATCGAAATACAAGTACATTCTCTTCGCTCACTTCGGCGGACAGAACGGCACGCCCCCGGTTCTTACCGAAGACGACTTGCGATGTGCTCTTTCGTCAAGAAATCAATCCCTAGCAAAGACAATCCACGAAGCGCAACTCCTGACCGATCTAGCGGGCTTTCTGAACGTGTTTCGCCTGGAAGTTGGTCCAAGCTTCGATGATCTCCTGAAGCAGGTCCACGACTCTCTGAAGCAAAGCGGTATTGCCTCTGCCGATATAGAAACGATTGCATACCCCAATGCGCTGGATATGATCGCCTCTTTGAGTTGTCAACAAAATGATGTAGACCGCACCGTCAACCGCGCGGAGCTGATCGACCGTATCAAGAATGCGAAAACGATCGTCGTTAGCGCATGGACGTTAGCGGTCTACTCCAAGAAAAAATTGCTCGACGGACGCCGGTCCCAGCTCAAAACCAAGCTCAGTCAAAACTCACGTAACCGAGTATTTGTGCTGGATAGGCAAACAATCGTGGACTTCGATACTCGCGCGGCTTCTTGCATCTGTGAGTATGTTCGGAAATACCACTTCAAGCCTGCACATATCCACCCACCGACGTTCTGTTTGGCAGTGTCAGAAAGCCAACTGAGAGTGATCCAAAACAGATTGTATGAGTTCAACCTGGTTGCGAATGATGGGTACATTGGTGCGGATTTTCACGAAACCCACTTTCTAAGGCCGCCCATGCGGTCTAGAAGCGGAGGCGTGACCCGAACTGAATTTGCACTCCGTTTACTCCGGTGGGATGGCCAAGCATCAGCACTTAGGAAACTCCACGCCGACGATATCTACGTGGTAGGAAACGGCGTAGCATTAGCGGGCCTTGAAAACATCCCGGCACCTCAGTTCATCGCGGTGCAATCACTGACCGATCTTGAGTACATATTAGGAGTGAACGATGTCATCGATTAAAGTCGGGTATGTTCTCTCCTGCGCGCCTCGCAACATCACAATCGCGATCGAAAGTCTGCAGGTCTTTGAAGCCAACAAAGCCTTATTGCAGGTCGGCCGGTATTTGACTATTGCTCAAGGCAACAGCGACTTCACGGTTGCCTCCATCAAGAATGTACGTGGCTCGCATACTCCTGACGCCGATGGAAATCCCGTATGGCAATTCCAGTTAGACTGCCAGGCGGTTGGTACGCTCGTGGACAACGAGAGATTTGAACGTGGAAGTCTGTTGCTGCCAGTCCCTACAGAGCTGGTTTATGTGGCGGACGACTCCACCCTTGACAAGCTCTTCGCGAAAAATACCGCCTTCGATTTTCCATTCGGCAAACTGTCTCTCAATCGAAACATCGACTTGAAAATCGACGGTGACTGTTTCTTCAGCAAGCACATAGCGGTCGTCGGATCGACAGGGTCAGGCAAATCCTGCACCGTAGCCAAAGTCTTACATGACGTTGTGGGGATAGACGGTGGCAAGAATATCAACGCCTTGCGGCAAAATAATTCTCACGTCGTGATCTTCGATATCCACGCGGAATATGCTGCCGCATTCAAACTGCCGACAACCGAATCCTTCACGATCAACCCTTTGGACATTGACACATTACAGCTACCGTATTGGCTGATGAACTCCGAAGAGTTGGAGTGCATGTTCATTGATAGCTCAGAGCGGACATTCCACAATCAGGTCAGCCAGTTCAAGCAGGCCGTGATCTTGAATAAGGAACTTCATAACCCGGCAGTTAAGCAAATGACGTACGACACGCCGGTCTATTTCTCGATTGAGGAAGTCTATCGGTATCTGGACAATATTAACAGGGAGGTCATAGGGCGCCTCACGGGAGAAGAATGCCCAAAATTGGAAGATGGCACTCTGATAAAGGATCGTGCAGCACACTATTTCAAGACCCGTCTGTCTTTTGTATCCCTTTCCACCGCCAAAGATAGCAAAGCGACAAATGGACCGTTCGCCGGCGAGCTCGACCGCTTCTTGTCGCGATTGGAGGCCAAGCTCACCGACAAGCGACTGCGATTTTTGTTGCACGCCCAAAAGGCCGATGGCACTGAATTCGGTACGGTCGATTTCAAGGACATCATGCAGCAATTTCTTGGGTACCTGAATAAGGCGAACGTCACTATCGTCGACCTAAGCGGCATTCCATTTGAATTTCTAAGCATCACAGTCAGTCTCGTATCTCGGCTTATCTTCGATTTCTGCTTCCACTATTCGAAGCTGCGACATCTAGAGGGCCTGTTGAACGACGTTCCCGTGATGATCGTGTGTGAGGAGGCCCACAACTATATTCCCGAAAGAGCCGATGTAGCCTATCGATCTTCGAGAAGGTCTATCGAACGGGTGGCCAAAGAGGGTCGAAAGTATGGTCTAAGCCTCATGGTTGTCAGCCAAAGGCCATCGGAAGTGTCCGAGACCGTATTGGCTCAATGCAGTAACTTTATCGCGCTCCGGCTTACAAATCACGCAGATCAGGACTACGTGAGACGTCTACTGCCTGACAATGCTGAGGCTGTGACCGATCTTCTCCCGAGTCTCGGACCCGGAGAATGCGTTGTTGTGGGTGACGCCGTGATCCTTCCGACAATCGTCCAAATGGACAAACCCACACCGGAACCTCACTCGCAGAGTGTTAAGGTGCGCCAAGAATGGAAGGAACCATGGCGAGATGTCACCTTCGACGAAGTTATCAGCAAATGGCGTCGTGAATGAGAAGCCCCGCTGCATCTGTTGCGGTTAGTTCAGGTGTTTCAGTCGTTTCAACGCGACCAGTTTGAGGTCAAAGGTCCGCAAAAGATTACGAAATCTATCAGGCAATTCTTCTCCATATTTCGCACCCAGCACGGAATACCCACACATGATTGTCTCGACCCAGAACTGATTTATATCTGCTCGTGGCATCGTTCGATAAAGCCTCGTAACGAGACTCCGCTTGACTCGAAGTCGGTCAAATAAAGGACCCGACCGCCATGTTCTGCGGCGTAGCGAAAGGGGCCGGATTTTTCTGGAGATTCGCATGTCAATGCAATCGAAGAAAACGATTTCGCAGCCACCGCAGCATCTCCTTCGTTTCCGCTGAGTTGAGTCCCCTTGAGCCCTTTGTTCAGAAGGTACTGGTGCCGGATCGCCGCATAGAACGCACTCTCTGTCGGCGATTGCCAGACCCCTTGCTCGAATCCTCAATACCGGTGTGGGCCGGAGCTCTCGGAGGCGAATCCAAATACCCATGTCGTCCGGATGTTGCAACCAGTGATTGTTTTGGCGATGAACTCTCGGAGGGTGGCCTTCGTTGTATTGTCTGGAATTGCGAGTGTCTCGATCTCGACCTCGCGCGTGATATAGACCTCAAATCTGTTCGACGGTAGCTCAACCGCCAGATCAATCTGGCGGTCGAACAGAAAATTCCACACATTGTTGTCGAGGGTGATAGCGATCTTCCCATCCGCTCGTTTGCTGTAAGACCACGGCACTGAGGTTGCTCCTTACGGGAAATAGATCACGGGTTTTTCGATTGGGCACGCAGCCACAAGACGCAGGAGTTCTTCGTAATCAACGTTTGCCTGGCGCAGCTCCCGAAGATGCACCAGCAGCATATCGGTCACAATCCGCACGCGCTCCTCCTTCCCAAGACTATAGGTTTCATACGAAACGCTACTGTTCTCCGCAGAGAGCCGTGCAGGGACAATCCGAATTGCTTCGGTGTCTCTGTAGTTTCCGTCCTCCGCGGGAAAGTTGAGGAGGAATTTGAAATCGGGGGATACCCGTACCGAGTGCAGGATGCTGAAGCGTCCAAAGCAATTCTGCTCTTGATAGAACTCCTCCGCTAGTTTGAGGAACCGCAGGCCGGAGATGGCCATATCCGAGATGCTTTCTGTGCCACTCGACTCGCGCCGTTCCACCCCTTCAGAGAGACGCAAACCTCCGTCCGCGGTGAATTCATAGTTTCGTGGCCATCGAGCTGGAGGTCACCCCGACGAGGTGTCGATCCCGGCCTGCCACTGTAAAACGTGGCTGCGGCCACTCATTGCCGGAGGCCAATGCTGACCGAGATTCGAGTCGGGAAAATGCCGCGACACGAGGGCACGGGCTCTCGTATCAAACGCTCGATCCAGTCGAATGCGAATCGGCACTCGCGGCCGAATGGCCCAGGTATGGTACGGCATCTCCTTTTTCATTGTCACCGGTGGCGTTTCCTGGCCGGTCTGATACTGCGGAAACAAGGGCGTCGCTGCCACCGACGCAAACGCTGATTCTGAGGATTCGTCCCAAGCATCACGCCGTCGAAACAATGCTTCAAGGTCGCGGAGAGAGGCGTCCCGTGTCGCGTCCTGTATCCGGATACGAAATCGGACACGATCTTGCTTGGCGTACTGGTACGGCGGGTAGGTCCCCTCGCGCACCCGAATCACTGCCACGCTTTGTCCGGTCAGATTGGGGAGCGGAACGATGCCAACCTCGAAATCGGGGCGCGGTGTAATGAGCGAGACAATCTGTGCCGTTAAGCGCGTTTTCAGATCGCCGTTACCGACAGCAATACCGACGACAGCTACCGGGGCGTTGTTGTTCTGCTTATCACTCTGGACTCCAAGAAAAAGTAGACCACCTGCAGTGTTTGCAAACGCCACGATGTCTTCGACCCAGTCTCCGCTGTCGTTGCTTTTGTAGTCCAGAACCGTTCCTTCGGTCGGTCGCGAGTTAACCGGGTTTCCTAGACCGAGGAAATCACTTAATCCCTGGAAATCCAGAGTGTCTAAGTCATCGACAAATAAGTCACGCGCCATATCTTGCTCCACCGTTGACGATCTTTCGACTATAGTCTCGCGTCGCCTCATGAGCTGCTATTACCGTTGGGGAGGAGATTTCCTAATGTTCCTAGCAAGTCGATAAGAGGACTGATCTCTGGCTCGACATCTCCCTCAATCTCAAAGTTGCTCAAACCGATCCCGACCAAACGGTAGAGTTGGCGCGCGTCCAAATCAACACGAGTACAAAGATGCAGACCGAAATTAGTTAAATCCTCACACGTCATAGGTACAGTTGGCGGCGTCAAGCTGCGAATTAGCGAATTAAACTCTTTCGTCTTCAGCTTGAGCACTACCGTACGGCCGCCGTCGAGCCGAGGGCGAGGACATCAAGATGTCCAGAGACCTGCAGCGAAACTTCGTAAATCCCGAGACAGACGTTCAGAAGAGGACGGCCGAGTACATCGCGCAATATCTCAAAGAAAAGCGCGCAGAGTGGGAAAGCGAAGTCTTCGCTCGGAAGCGGCGCATAGCCGCCGCTGAGGAATCGCTTGCGAAGAGGGAGACCAAGAAGGCGAGAGAAGACGTCCGGATCGAAACCGCGAAGTCACAAACCCTGCTTGAACGCCTGGCAGACCTTCGACGAACCGAACCCAACAACGAAGACGCTCGCATCTTCCCTATGATGTACGCGCCTGTACTCGTTCGAGAGAATGACAAAACCATCATTCGTCCCATGCGCTATGCCTGCCGGTTGTCAGGAAAGCCAGCTGACTACGACAAGCGGTTTCCTGGTACGTATAACGCCCGTCGCGACAGTCTTGATGACTACTGGAGCAAGGTCTACGGCCAACACCACGCCGTAATGGTCATTTCAGGGTTTTACGAGAATGTGCTGCTCCATCTGTACGAGCATCGCGAACTCGCACCAGATGAGAAGGCCAAGAATCTCGTTTTGGAGTTTGATCCCCAACCATCAAACGACATGCTCGTGGCCTGCGTCTGGGATCGCTGGACGAAACCCAACGATCCGGACCTCTTCTCGTTTGCCGCGATCACGGATGAGCCGCTTCCGGAGGTGGCGGCCACGGGTCACCAACGGACCATCGTCACGATTCAGGAACAATACCTTTCCGAATGGCTCTCTCCAAATACGCTGGGTAAAGAACGACTTGAGCAGATCCTTACAGATAGAGAACTGCCGCGTTACGTACATCAGATCGCAGCTTAAGATCTTATGTGGTCACCTATTCCCAAGCCACGAGAAGGCGAAAACATTGAAGCCCTCTTTGAGGCATTTACGTGACATCGAATGCAAATGCGCCAAGCCTATGAGCAGTAGTCCCACATCGTGTTCCTTCATCGCTTCGCAACTATTTTCAATCATGCGGTTCTCGCGATTCTCTTGATTTTCCAGCGGACCATACTCGGCCATCGATGGAAACTCATCCGAACTATCAAGCGTTCCATTCACATAGCCCGGATACCGCACATCGGTCGGATATGTCTTGAACTGTGTATCTGGACCAGTGCCTACGTTGAAGTAGGGCATGCCAAGTGTCGAGGCAAAAGACGCAGCTCCGCTTTCCGACCATTCTTCCATCAGCACAGTGGCCGCTAGTTGATCTACAAGACACAATATACGCTCCGACAACTGAGCGTTGAGCTGATCACCGTTCCGCTGACAACCGTGTTCAGTTCCGAAGAGCACAATGGTCTTGCGGACCTGTCCGTTCTGCATTTCGCTCTGCATGAGCGACAACAGCCGCCGGTCGTTTTGCAGTTCGGTCTCAGAACTGCCGGGAGCTAGCGACTCACAAACGGTAATATGCTCCCGAAGTTCGCGAATCCGCCTTGCGAGGATGGCGTTCCTTCCTTTGAGTGGGGTATCCATACAACCAGCATATCGGCGAAACACCGCCTGAGACGGCGCATGCACACTCCGCGCTAATCCAATCCTTTGAACGAGGAAGCTAGCACCCTTCACAATATGCCAGCCCACCCTCAATTACTCCCACAAGCGCAAGCATCTGCACGCCTATCATGGAAGAATCATGAATGAAGATCTGTTCGACGGAGACATGCCGAGCTGTTTGCGATCTATCGCTGAGGAGGTTGAATCAAGCCGACATTTTGAAATCAGCATCAAGCATGACCCCCACCTTTCTGCCCGAGGAATGCTTAGTCACACTTCCACTTCTATGACTCTGTACGTCAAGCGATTTCCTGCCGATCCGGCCATCGTTGTCCATGAGCTCCTTCATGCGCGGCGCTATTTCAATCGCCGGGTGTGGTTCATGACTTTGAATCCGGATCGGAACTTTCCTCGATCAAATTGGTCAGCCGCGTATGACATCGATAATCAAATTGAACATTTGGTTATTCAACAGGAGATGCTTGATGAATGCGGATTTACACCAGACGACACGCATGTGGTCAATGACCTTGCTGTCGCACCGTCCATCAGCGATCCATTCCATCGTCGCGCGACTCTGCTCCTCAATTGGCTTCTGATCTGCAAATTCTTCCCCGAGCACCGTCCAACGATTGACGCTTTAATCGCCGAGGAAGGTTTAGTCGAAGTGGCTGCGACGTTGTCTTCGGAGAGGGCTGCCGCTGGAGATTCCTAGCCCAAGATGGTAGCTGCAGTGGCTAAAGCACTTGAAATACCCGAAGCGGAAGTTGTTCTACGCAGACATACTGACCGTGAAGACGGGGCTGATGAGTGCGGCAACCTGTCTCTCGTACTTCAAGAAGAGGAATGGATATGAAGAAACGTTCACATCAGGCGACTAAGACCGTCTACGTTGTGGGAGCAGGGTTTTCGGCTGGTCTCGGCTATCCCCTGACCACGAACCTCTTGGTTGAGGTTTGGCCAAAGCTGGGGCTATCTCTACAACAACGCCTTCGCAAGGTAATCGAATTCCATCATCCGAACTTTGACTCTGCAAGAAACACGAGTTTCCCCTACATCGAAACACTCCTCACGGAAATCTCAGTCAACCTAGACATGTTTGGAGCTAGTCGTCGCGTCGAAGGTTCATTCAAGCGCGATGAGCTTCATGAAATCCAAGCCGAACTCCTCACCGAGATTGCTCACTGGTTTCACGGACTGTACGCTGATGCGCTCAAAGAGCCGTGGCTGGAAAAAGTGACCAACCTCATGCGGCGAGAGAAGGCGACGGTCATTTCATTTAATTGGGATCTCATCTTAGACCACGCGTTGTTTGATGGACCGATCGGCCCGACTATGTACGGGCTGGGGAACTCGCGCGGTGCGGGGCCATGCTTGCTGAAACCACATGGCTCGCTCAATTGGTATCTCAGGAAACAGGCACGGCCAATCAAAAATACGAAGAAGGTCAAGATCCATCCCGGCAACGAAAAGCATCCAGAAGTTTGGGCGTTCCTCCAGCCCCGCGACGTCAACACCACCAAGGGTCGTCGCTACACGCCCTTCATAGTGCCTCCCACCTTCGTCAAAGATTTCAGCCATCCTGTATCTGAGGAGCTCTGGCGCCAGTGCGCAGATGCCCTGAGCGTCGCAGATCGCGTGGTCTTCCTCGGATACTCTCTCCCGGAGGCGGATCTGCAAGCGAAGTTTATTTTTCGCTGTGGCTTTCATAATCAACTGGCTGGTACCATCCGAACTAAAATGACGCGCAACAAAGCTACGGGCGCTGCGGAAGTGATCCTCATTAGCCCAGACAGCACCGCAGCAAAACGTATTGAAGGTACTATTGGGCCGTCTGCCCGATTTGATTGGAAGCCAATGAAAGTTGAAGACTGGGCCGCAGATCTCTAGGAGCATTCTCTGCTCTGGCGTTCCGCTATAGCAGAGAACCCACCCCCTTCTCAGTTTCCACATTCGACTGACACAGGTGATCTCGTCGCGGTCTCGCCCCAAGTCTCTTGCGCTGTTGAGAGATCGACGAATAACGTTAGTTTGGATTCAAAAACTTCTTCAGCGAATCCATGTTTACGAACGATGTCGGGAATTCGCCGGAGAATTGCATCGGAGCGATCCTGCTTGTCACGAGCAGAGATCGAACCTCTGTCGGTACGCTGCCAAAGAGCGCAGTAAACGCAGCTGTGTTGCTCTGCGTCCACTCAAACCGTTTCGTGTGCTTCCAGAGCGCGTCGCCGTGCTTGCCCTTGAACCTCACGATCTGTTCCACCACCTCAGTGATTGTTCTCGCGAAGGAAAGATCTTTGCACTCACAGACGTAAAGCACGCCGTCTTTGAATGCCACGACATCGATGTCCCCAGATGCTTGATCCGCAGGGCAGTGTAGCTGTGTCATCTGGATTTCAACTTCTACCCGCCATCCCATCTCAGAAAATGCGGATGCAACAGTTTTGTTGAAGTCCAATCCGTTCTTCCCATTGACCGTCCCGACATATTGCCTCATCGAGGAGCTCGAGAAATACTGAGGCTCGAAGGCACCAGAATAAGACTCCATCACAACATGCCTGAAGGAGTCTTCGCAAAAACCAGGAGCGTACGCGAACTCATCCGGTGACAACGCGACGATAGGACGATTCATCAAGGACAGAGCCCTGCGATATCTCCAAGGCCACCAGTCTTTACCGCGGAATGGGGAGGCGATCTCTGTCCATTCCGGACGGTTCGGTAGAACGCAGTGTTGGAATACTCCCGAAATTTCATCGGAAGAACAGCCTTTACTAGCCAGA
>VFSW01011769.1_pt1 | contig 12260 bp, 10 predicted proteins | sample 5358111 | NCBI WGS metagenome assembly VFSW01 (sample SAMN11554181, study PRJNA540505) | mine drainage metagenome | isolation source: sediment from site ElyBrook_90M | place: USA: Ely Copper Mine, Vershire, VT | collected 2017
ACGTCCTTCCAGTTCGCCACCATCGAGGTCGGCCCCCAGAAGATCCCCTTTTCCTTGTGGATCAGCACCCGGGTCGCGAGGTCCTTCAGATGATAGAGAAACGCCAGAGTCAAAACCACGGCGCAAAACTTATGAAAGAAGAGGATGGTGCCAAAGCCTCCCACCACGCGCGCAACGAACCGTGCCGAGACGTTGTCGCTGAAGCGCATGGGCAAGCCCGTCGCCGCCAACCCCAGAAACGAGGTGAACAAAACCGCGTGAAGGTATCTCTGCGGCAAGGTGAAACGCACATAGTACCGTTCTTGCCCGCTGCCTTCGGACGGCGGTGTCGGCACTGTCCCTGTCTCGTCAGTCATGTTTCGCCTCCCCGGTCGGCCCGTTCTTGCCCTGCTCGATCTTCGCCCGCATAAACCACAGCAGGGTGTGCAGCGCAAAGAACCCGAGCACGCTCCACAGCAATAGGTTCATAAAGAGGCGCGTGAAATACAGGGCCGGATTCAGCTTCCGATTGCGTGGATTGGCGTGCGGCTGATACTGCACAAAGCTGGCATTCGCGTCCGCATGACACCGGCCGCAGGTCTTCACCAGATTGGCCTTGTTGATCGGAGAGGCGGGATCCGATGCGGGCAGAATCTCATGCGCCCCGTGGCAGTCCCAGCAACGCGCCGTCTCCACATAGCCGCCCAGCAATCCCAGTTGAGAGTGGAACGTGTCTCGATAGGTGGCCAGTTTCTCCTTGTGGCACGAGCCGCAGATTGGCGTGGACTGCATACGGAACTCCGCCAACGTCGGCTGTAGAATCGCGTGTGCCGTGTGGCAGTCCGTGCAGACCGGGGCCTTCAGGTTGCCGCTCGCAATGGCCTTGCCATGCACCCCGGCCGAGTACTCCGCCACCACTCCCCCGTGACAGGTTCCACAAGTGTTCGGAATGTTCGTCTTGTAGGTGGGACTCTGCGGATCTTTGTGGCTCAGGATGTGGTGCGATCCGTGGCAACTCATGCAGTTTGCCGCCACCAGCAACCCCTCTTTGCTCACCGCGTACCCGTGGATGGAGTCCATATAGGTCGCATAGACATTCTGTAGGCCGTACTTCTTGGCCAGCGCCTGACTGGCGTGGCATGTGCCGCAGGTACGCGGAATGTTCAGGGGGTATACCGCGGATCGGGGATCGTCCTTGGGAAAGATCGCGTGGGCATCGCCATGACAACCGGTGCAAGGATGCGCGCTGGCGGACGCATGAACGCTGCCGACGATCCCCGCTGCCTGGTCGGCGTGACAGGTCGCGCACTTCACTGCGGCCGGTTGTTCTGGATGGGGATACTCTTTGATCGACGTGTGGCAGTCGGTGCAGCTCAAGCTGCCGTGCAGGCTCGCATGGAAGACATCTGCGTCTACACCCACGCTGTGTCCCGACGCGTCCTGTAGCGTCTTGTCCGCGTGGCAGGAGAGGCAGTCCGTCTGTGCGCGCAGCATCGAAGTGAAGCTGAAAAGCAGCAACGCGAAAAGCAAAGCAGTCAGGGTCCTCGGACCGGAGTCCATTCTGCGTACCTCAGTCTTCTGTCGATACGCTTTCATAGCGCGACACCCCCAGAAGACAAAGAACGACCCGGCCATGCCATACCTTCCCATACAAACACTCTGCCGCGCACACGGAAGCATTCCAGGTCTCTGACCGCCTATTGCTGTCCCAAAGTGGATGCACCACCCTTGCGGCGTACTTGTTCTTGCCGCAAGGGTGGGATCGTACGAACTTACACGGTCAGTGACAGAGAGACAGCCCATTCCAATGAGGAGAAAGCGAAGCGGTCGCTCTCTCCTGCAAGCCGTATCAATCCGCCGCGGACAGCTCCGTTGCGTCTACTTCTTCTGCAAGGTGCGGATGTATGCGACGACGTCCTTGATCTGCTCGCCAGTCAGCTTGCCAGTGTAGGCGGGCATCTTCCCCTTGCCGCTCGTGGTTGCGGCAATCAGATCTGCATTGCTCGCCTTGACCAGCTCTGGCGAATTGAACGCCGGGATCTTCATCGATTTCCCAACCGGGCCGCTGGCCAGACCATCCGCGCCGTGACACATCGCGCACTTGGCTTTGTACGTGTCCGCGCCCGCGCCTTGCGCAAACGCAGTCGCCATCGTCGTAGCCGCCAGCAGGGCGACAAGGGTGAGTCCAGTCCGAATCTTCATCGCAAATCTCCTTTTTACTTCCCCGCGATTTTAGTCCATCCGTGCATCGAATGGCGTTGCGGCTAGAACTCGTAGTGCATCCCCAGTGTCACGTTATTCGCATGAAAGTTTCTGGGTGCGCTCAGTCCGGCAGGCGATTCCGTCAATCCGGTTGGTCCGGTTATGCCGGAAGAGTTGCAGGGAACGCCAGGTGCCGGAGTCGTAAGCGTGGGGTTTGAATTGCTGCACAACGGAGCACCCGATGGGCCGCCTTCCCCGTATCCGTAGTAGTCGTACTCCGCCCTCCAAACCCAGCCTGGATGAACCGTCCAGGCAACATTCAGATAGGGCGTCTGGTACGCCGACTGCAGGGAGCCGTTGACCGCCTGCGCATCGTTGAAGAACTGGTTGCCGCTCACCGCGCTGATCCGGTATCCCGCGCTAGTGTGGAGCGCCTTGTTCGGGATATATACGAGACCGATGGACGCATACTGCGTGGGAGCGTCCATGAAGTCCGCGACCGGCCCAAACTCGTAATAGGCCGGACTCGACCCTCGGACGGCGGACGTACCGGGACACGCCGTGCCACTGACCGTGGCAGCGCCGGGCAGAGTGGCCGAGGAAGCAGCGTCATAGCAGATGTTGGTCGAGGTATACACGTCCGAGTAGGAGTAGTTGATGTCGAGTCCGTAGTGCTCACTCGGTGCCAGTACAGCGCCCAGACTCAACACCCGGCTGTGATCGACGTGATCCAGCGGGCCAGCCGCGGCTCCTGCGGTGGTTGGCGGAAGATCGGGACCGAGATACACCCCGCCCGACTGAGTCGACCAGTCGCCGGAGTTATTGGTGTTGTTACGCCGTTCCCGGTCGTTGTAGGCGGCCGAGAGCGTCGCCCAGGGCTTCGGCCGGTACATCGTGTGGATCCGGTAGTGCTGCGTCTGGCGCGGGTCGACTGGCGTCAGCACATTGTCGTCGTAGATCGCCTCCACCGTTCCATTGATGTCCCAATGGGACGTGGGACGCAGGGCGACATTCAGAATTCCGCCGTTTTCAAAGATGGTCAGCGACTCGCTGGCTGGGTTCGATGCGACTGCGGCACCCTGCACGATGGTGTCCGAGCCATAGCGGTAGGTCAACGACACCGTGGCGCGAGACGTGGCATCCCAGGTTGCGGTCACGTTGTTGGTCAGGATCTTCTGGCCAAAATAGTTGTACGCGGTAACCCCGTTGCTGTTGCCCTCCTCCGTGGCCGCGCCGGACGTCATCGGACCGGCGTAGTTGATGGTTCCATAGCCGGGTGCCGTGGACGAGCCTTCAGTCACTTTGACCCCGGAAACGTCGGTGCTTCCCGGCTCATGGACATCGGAGAAGTAAACCTGGTCGGAGAGGCTGAAGTTCTTCATGGCCTGCCAGGCGATAGCAAACTCGGCACCAACATCATGCCGCTTTGCGTACGACCAGCCGGTAAACGTCTGGGTGCGAACATACGAAGCCGGGGTCGTCCCCTTGGCGGCCACATAATCCAGGCCCTGCCAGTTGTCGTAGTAGTTGGGGAGGTTGGATCTTGCCTCGGTGTAGCGGAAGCTGCCGTTGGTCTGGATGTTTCGGATGCTTGAACTTTGGAACCGGAAGATCTCGGTGGGGTAGAGAAGACGCGTCGGCTGAGAGCGCAGATAGCTTTCATTCACACTGCACGCGGGATCGACCACCGGCATCCCGTTGGATCCCGAGGCGGAGGTGAGAACTACGCCGGGCGTGGCCGCACTCGGGCCACAGTTGCTGGCCGCGTAGGGCGATGTACTGTTATATCCGCCCAGCGAGACTGCCGTACCGTCCGCCTCCTGCACGCTCAGGGTTCCTGGAGCCAGCGTGTAATAGGAGTTTTCCTTGTAGTGCATGACCTCCTCTTCAAGAGTGAACTTGGTCTCTTGAAATGGCTTCCAATCGATCGCACCAATGAAGTCGTCGGTGCTGTTGCGCATGAACTCCTGAAGCAACATGCTCGTCGCGCCCTCGGAAAGACCGCCGGGACTGAAGGTCGGTCCCTGAAAGACGTTCTGCGAATATGCAGCGCGCAGCGTGATCTTGGAGAGCGGGAAGACCGTGAGGTTGGTGTCCGTCATCCTGCGCACGGTGTTGAACTCGAACGGCGAATCGTTCGTCTGCGGCCATGCGTAGGAGCCAAGCGACCCAGCCGGGCCGATGGGAACCGACTGTCCCCCCGGAATCGACGCGTTGCCCAGAAGGTCATAGTCGAAGTACTGGCGGTCGCGGCGGAAGACTCCCGAGAACTCGTAGAGTTTGCCCTTGGAAAAATCCAGCTTGCTGAATTCGTTCGGATCGCCACCGAACCCCGTGCTGAAGGCCGTGAGGGAATCGAGCAGAGGATGCTTGGTTCCGGGAGCGGCATGCATCGTAAACGTCTCGCCTAGAACGCGCGGCCCAGACTGGATATTGACCAGCGTGTCGTACATGGATCCACTGCCGGAGACGCCCGACATGTGGCCGCCCAGATCCACCGTCTGATGGATATCGTACCCATCCTGCTGTGCCTGCGCCGCACCAGCGGCATCCGAAGTGGCACCCTGACCGGCTGCGACCCCCGTCATCAGTAACAGAATAGCGACCCCAACTCCTCCGGCGACCCGATGGATATTGGCGCTGGAGCGACACTCATTGGTCAGCCGAGAAAACCAGTCGATGTTCTTCATCTCAAGCCTCATTTGCAGTAAATGTTGCTGCCTTTGGAACCATGGATCCAGAAGTGACCGTTGGTTCGTGCTATGGACCGCGCCGTCCGTCCTGACTGGACGGCGCGGTCTTTGGGTTCATTACCGTATGAAAGCGGCGTTGATATTGGATCCGTGGATCATGGTGTGGCAGTCGGTACAAGGTGTGATCTCTGCCGATCCCTGGCCCTGATTGTGGATCGAATCGGCGCCAACCGGACTATGACACTGGTTGCACAACTGGTTGATGTTGGGCACATTCAGCAAGCGTGCGTTCTGCGATCCATGCGGAGTGTGGCACGCCATGCATCCCTCCGCCCGGACGGGAGGATGCTCGTACACAAAAGGCCCGCGCGTCTCCATGTGGCACTTGGTGCAGATCGCATTCTGGTCGGCGGTGGCCCGCAGGTTGTTGGCCAGGAAGGTGCCGTGAACGTCGTGGCAGTCGCTGCACTTCAACAGGCCTTCATTCACCTTGTGATGAAAGGGCATATCGAACGACGGCTTCACGTCCGTGTGGCAGGTGTAGCAGAGCTTCGGTTGCGAGGCCTTGAGCAGGCCCGTCTCCGTCCCTGGGCTGTGGATGCTGTGGCAACTGGTGCAGCTGACGCCAGCCTTCGCGTGCGGAGAACGCTCGAAGTCGGGATGCGTCTTCGCGTGGCACTGCAAACAAGTCGCATCGATCTGCTGCGGCGAGAGCTTGCTGAGCTGCTTGATCTTGGTGACGTCGCCGCCACTTTCGACATGCGCCTTCCCTGGCCCGTGGCAGCTCTCGCAGGTCGCGCCCGTGCCACCGTGCATCAAGGAGAGCTTGGAATGCGGATTGTTGCCGAACTTGTTGGCAACCTCGGCGTGACAGGTCGCGCAGACATCCGAACCGACGAAGTCGGCGGGATTGGAAGCGCCTGCCTTCTGAGTCACAACCGCCTGCTTGTTCCCACTCGCAGCATAGAGAACCCCGACTCTCGTCGAAAGCCCCGACAGCAACGCGACTAAAGCTACATACAAGAAAAACCGTTTCATTCAGCCCCTCCGCGGAGAACATCCGCACAGACTGGTTGTTCGATGACCGCTTCTTCATTCGCCAGACAATGCCGCTGGTTCGTTCGCCAAACAGTATTGTTGAACAGAGTAAAGATAGAATGACGATCACGAATTGGATGTGACCCTTATCACACATGAACAACATGTGACTCCCGTCTCAAAAAAAAATCGCAAATACAGAATTGGTTTGTAGGTTGCACCCCACTTTCGCAATTCGATTTGCGGGATCCGCTCATCGTTCGACTCAACCCCGAAGCCCATAACTGGAACGCAAATCGTTCTGGCCGCACTGCCGGTAGCTATCGAATTATGAGGTGTCGGGAAACGAGATCGCAGGCTTGTTGCGCAACTTCCTGCTCGCTGCCAAAGCCTGAGAGCCAGTGAAGGTCGGAGTCTTTGCGGAACCAGGTGAGCTGGCGTTTTGCGTAGTTGCGATGGCCCTGTTGGACCTGTGAGATGGCCTGCTCGCGAGGGATCGCGCCGCGCAGCAGGGCGACGGCCTGCGCATAGCCCAGCGACGTGAGCGCGCGACAGTCCTCGCCGTATCGGGCTACCAACTGCGTGGTCTCTTCGACCAGTCCTCCGCCTTGCTGGGGTGAGTCGAACATCTTGGCGGCGCGGCGATTGATCCGCGCGTAGAGTTCGGCGCGAGGCGGGTTAAGTGCGAGGCGGAGGACGCGGTAGCCGGTCAACGGGTCGCGCGGCTGTTCCCATTGCAAGGTAATGGGCCAGCGGACGGCGAGTGTGACCTCGATGGCGCGGATGATCTTGGGCGTGTCGTTGGCGTGAATGAGCCGCGCAGCCGCGGGATCGAGGCGCGCCAGAACGCGGTGCAGGTGTCCCGGGCCGCGCAGTTGAGCGCGTTGGCGAAGCTTTTGCCGCAGTGCCTCGCTGCGCGGCGGCGCGGGGAAGAGGCCATCGAGCAGCGCGCGCAGATAAAGGCCAGTGCCTCCGGCGACGATCGGCAGACGGCCCCGCAGCGAGATGCCGCGGATGACCTCACGGGCCAGTCGGCTGTAGTCTCCCGCGGTACAGGGTTCGTTCGGCCACGCAATGTCGAGCATGTGGTGAGGCACGCGGGCACGCTCGGCCAGGGTGGGCTTGGCCGTTCCGATCTCCATGCCACGATAGACGGCCACCGAGTCGCAACTGACGATCTCTCCGTTGAACCGCTCGGCCAGCGCCAGCGCAAGGGCAGTCTTGCCGCTGGCCGTAGGGCCAGCAACAACGATGAGAGGCGCAAGAGTCTGCGCATGGTCTACCAAAGCCGCCACCAGCCCACGGTGAAGGCGCGATGGATTCCCGCGCGGAGAATTGCAAAGACGATTGCGGCGAGGGCGAGCAGAAGTAGACCGCGCACCTGGCGGCGGCGTTCAGCCGCTTCCGACGACGGGTCTTTGCTGGATCTGCCAGCCTGCGGGCCGTCCTGCGCGATTTTTGGGAGCGCGGCCATAGAGGACTACTGCGGGTAAGGCTCGTTGTAGAAGAAGCCGACCCGCAGCTCGAGCTGTGGGCCGTGGAACTGTCTGGGCAGCGCGGGAAACTGACCTTCGCTGGTGATGGCGTTCCACGCGGCGTGGTCGAGCGCAACATCGCCGGAGCGGGTCTCCAGAATCATCGCGCCGATCTTGCCGTCGGGCAGGATGGTGAAGCGGATCCCGGTGATGCCTTTCTTCAGCAGCGGTGGTTGAACCTCTTCGGGAATCAGCGGGTCCCAGTTGCGCTGGATGTCGTCGTGCAGACGACGCATGTAGGCGCTGAAGTCGACGCCCATGGTATCGGAGAGGATCTCCGCGCCTGCCTGTAGGGGGCCTCTCGCAGTTGACGATGGGCCATAGTCGGCCCCGCCTCGACCGCTCAGCGCGCCTCGCATCGCGTCCTGGATCGCGCTGCGGGCGCTCTGATTGTTTTGCGCAAAGTTGGGATGCGGAGCGGAGGGCAATGGCGATTCCACCGATGGCTGGGCTGGCTTCGGCGCGCTCGGCAGTGGAAGCTGCGGCTGCGGTACGGGCGGCGCTGCGGTGCGCGTCTGCTCCTGCGGCGGCGGCGGTGCCGGAGGCTGTGGCTTGGGCGCGGTCAGTCGCGCCTGCTGCTGAAGCTGCTGCAAGGTCTTGCTGTCGATCACCGGGCGCGGCGGCGGCTTCAGCGAGGGCGCGGCACGCGGCGCAAGGAAGGTCAGCTCCTTGTCGTGCTGCTTCATCAACGCAATGGGATCCAGGTACTGCGGCTGATGAAAGAGCACCCGCGGGCCATAGAAGAGGAACCAGGCGATCGCCATCCAGATGATGACGGAGATGTAGACCGACTCGCGGAAGCGGGCGCGCGAGCGCTCGTCGTCCAGCGAGTCGATCAGGTGGATGATCTCATGCTCCTCCAATTCGCCGTAGCGACCGGCGCGCACCTTCAGGGACTGCGCCGTCCGCTCACCTGCCAGTGCACTGGCAGCGTCGCTCGTCGTCTCGTCTGGACCACTCTCTGGGCTGTGGGACGGCCTGCGGGACGGGTTGGGTGGCAGATCTAAGATGGGCATCGGCAATCTTGGTGGGAGGTTGGACGGCTTATATCTACAGGCCCTGACAGTCCATCGCGGGCCAGAATGCTCCTACCTCTGTTATTCATCTTATCGCGGATGCCCGCAGGCCGAGTGGATCGCCGCACAGTTCTCAAAACCGCTTCGGCGACAGCATCGTTCCAGTACCGGCCATTCCTTCGATTTTCCCGGCTCAGCCTTCAGCCGACAGCCAGGCCAGCGGATGCGTCCGGTCCGTCGCCATCGTCGGCGCAGAGGCCAGCAGCCGCCGCGTATACGCGTGCTGCGGGTTGGCGAAGATCTCCCGCGTACTCGCCTGCTCGACGATCCGCCCGTACTGCATCACCGCCACGCGGTCTCCCGGCTGATTGCAAGCCTGCGCCACCACCGCGAGATCGTGCGAGATAAACAGGATCGAAATCCCATGCTTTTGCCGCAGGTTCCCCAGCAGAGCCAGAATCTGCGCCTGCACGGTCACGTCCAGGGCCGTCGTCGGCTCGTCCGCAATCAATAATCGTGGCCGGTTCACAATCGCCATCGCAATCAGAATCCGCTGCCGCTGTCCGCCAGAGAACTGGTGCGGATAATCGCACGCGCGGCGTTGTGGATCAGGCAGTGCAACCTCCTGCATCGCGTTCAGAACAATCCGCTCCACCGCTCTGCGCGACAGCTCCGGCTGGTGCGCGCGCACCGCCTCGGCAATCTGCTCGCCCACTCGCATCGCCGGATTCAGCGCCGTCATCGGCTCCTGAAAGATCATCGCCACATCGCTGCCGCGTCGCCGCCGCATCGCTCTCTCCGGCAGTGCCAGCAGATCGACTGTCGTTGTCGTTGCACAGGGCGTTGTCTTTCTTTGTTGGTCATTCCGCACCCTGAGCTTGTCGAACGGGGAGGAATCGGCTTTTGTACTTGCACTTGCAGTCAACAGAATTCTGCCCGACACGCTCGCCTCCGCCGACAGCAGTCGCATCACGGCCAGCGCGGTCGCCGATTTTCCCGATCCCGACTCTCCCACCACGCCCAGCGTCTCGCCCGCGGCAATCTCGAACGAGATTCCGTGTACCACCTCGCACCCGCCGAATCCGACCGACAGATCCTCGACCCGCAGAATAGGCGGTGCGTTGAGGACGGGCGGTGCGACGCTTCCCGATGCGATCAAAGGGCTCATCCCGTAGATGGTAGCCGAGCGCGCACCAATCCGCTCAAGATATTCTGAATGAGACAACGCCCTATCGGATCGCGTCTAAAGAGAGTAGGAAGTCGGAGGAGAGCATGACTCTGCATCGCAGCGAGCGCGACTCACATTCCCTCATCCGTGGGCTTGGCACACTGCTGATCTGCGCGTCCGCGATCGCCCCGCTACCCGCCCAGACCCACCGCGTCGCCGCACCCGAGAACGTCGTCCGCGCAGTCGCTGTCTACGAGTGGACCGGCGATATGGCCAAGCCCGCCGCCAGCCGCCTCATCCCCGTCTCGCTCTTCATCGACGGCAGGCTGGAGGACGCAGCCGTCTATCTCGCCCGCCCCGTCCCCTTCGCCCTCGACACCGGCAACGTCTACGAGATCGACCGGTCTGGCGTTGCGCTTGGCACGCTCGACCTGGTCTTTGCGCGCCATCTGGTGGCAGCCGAAACGGCAACCACCACCTACGATGACGGCTGGTTCGGCTACGGCAAGTTCGTCCCTCCGCCACCACCGAAGAAATCCACCCTGCGCCCCTCCAAATCGCTTGCCGTCATCAATGGGTTCGACGACGACACTCCCCACTTCTCCGCCCGCTCCGCAACCCCCGGCTCCGGTGACGCGGCTACTCCCCTCTCCGGCGCGCCCGCCACCTCCGACACTCCCACAGACGATCCCGACCGTCCCACACTGCATCGCAGCTCCACTGACCAGCCTGCATCGACCGGCACGGGCAGCACAGGCAATCCCCCCGCCGACGACCCCGACCGGCCAACCCTGCGCCGCCACACGCCTCTAGGGACGAACAACGCCCAGCCCAGCGGGAGCGACGACGATCCTGCGCTGAACGACGATCCGAACCGGCCCCGGCTGCACCGCGGCAAACCGAGCAACGCACTGACGGAGGCGGACATTCCCAAGCTGGCCGGACTGCCTGACGATCTGGATCTCCACCAGATGGTCGCCGTGTCGGACGCGACAAACCGTCTGCCGCACGACTTCTCCCGCGCCTGGAACGACGATGCCGAGCATCAGGCCATCCTCGCCAGGATGCAGTCCACTGCGCGCGCACAGCTTGCCGCCTACCAGGTCGCCAATGCCATCGTGCCCACGCCGAACACGAATTCTCCTGTCGCCACTCCCTCGCCACAGGGGCGCAGGCCGAATGGAAAACGGCACCGCGCCATCACGCCCCAGCCTCCGCCGCCCCAGCCGCTGTTGGACGAGCAGTTGAAGGCGTACACCCTCAGCTATGGAGGCGCGCCCACCTACGTCTACACCGCGCACACCAGCGGCCTCGGCCCCACGCTCTGCTACGTCACTCTGGTCGCACAGGTCGATATGCAGGGCGAGCCGGAGATGGCCATCCAGTCCGTCACCGACGCCGCCCACCTCGACCGCACGCCACGCATGAAGCTGATCGACGCGGTAGATGCCGAAGCCTCCAACCGCGCCAGCCTCCTCTTCGAGCTGCGTGCGCAGAACTCCCGCCAGTTCGCCCTCTACCGAGTCATTGGAGCGCGAGCCAGACAGACCTTCCTCACCGGATCGACCCAGTAAACAAGCCGCGCAGCTCAGTCCGAGATGCCCCGGTCAGGTTCCTGAGTTCCCGCATCTACAGAGGAAAGTCCTTCAACCACGCGCGAAACTCCGGCCCCAGATCCTCGCGCTTCAGCGCCAACTCCACCGTCGCCTTCAGGAAGCCCAGCTTGTCGCCCGCGTCGTGGCGCTTGCCCTCATAGTGGAAGCCGTAGACCTTCTCGTACTGGAGCAGTGCCTTGATGGCGTCGGTCAGTTGCAGCTCGCCACCCGCGCCCGGCCTCACGCCCTCGATCATCTCGAAGATGCGCGGCGTCAGGATGTATCGTCCAATGATCGCGTTGGCCGATGGCGCGTCCTCGAACTTCGGCTTCTCCACCATCCCCTTCACCGCCAGCAGGCGTGGATTCTTCGCGTCCTGAGTGCAGTCGAGGCAGCCGTAGTTGGAGATTGCCGGTCCCTCGACCACCTCCGACGCCAGAATGCTCGCCTGCGTCTCCTCGAACGCCTCCACCATCTGCTTCATGCAGGGCACACGCGCGTCTACGATGTCGTCGGGCAGCAGCACGCAGAACGGCTCGTCCCCGACGATCTCCTTGGTCATCAGGATGGCGTGGCCCAGCCCAAGTGGCTCCGGCTGCCGGGTGTACACAATCCGCGCCAGCTTCGACACCGAACGCACCGCCTCCAGCAGAGCCAGCTTGCCCTTGGCCGCCAGCGCCGCCTCCAGCTCCGGGCTGCTGTCGAAGTGGTCCTCCATCGCAGCCTTGTCGCGCCCGGTCACGATGATGATCTCGGTACAGCCCGCCGCCACTGCCTCTTCCACCCCATACTGGATCAGTGGCTTGTCCACCAGACACAGCATCTCCTTCGGGATCGCCTTGGTCGCGGGCAGGAACCGCGTCCCCATGCCCGCTGCGGGAAATACGGCCTTGCGTATCTTCTGGTAAGCCATCGGCAGCGGAGACCTCGTCCTTCGTTTCAGGTGTCCATCCTAGCAAAACTCCCGCGACCCGAGATCAGACCGATATTAATCGCCGCACCCTGCGCTGCCAGCTCCTGCCCGTATCGCGCAC
>VFSW01011771.1_pt1 | contig 12258 bp, 8 predicted proteins | sample 5358111 | NCBI WGS metagenome assembly VFSW01 (sample SAMN11554181, study PRJNA540505) | mine drainage metagenome | isolation source: sediment from site ElyBrook_90M | place: USA: Ely Copper Mine, Vershire, VT | collected 2017
CCGCGACAACTCACCGAGAGAGAGCCAGTGGACAGTGATCTTGTCGTCGGTGGCGCCACGATGGTTGATTTCAGGGTCGGGCTCTTCGCGGATGGCGGCGACGGTAACCGAAAATCCTTGGGCCCGCGCGGCGTCGAGCAGCAGGAAAGGGAAGCGTCCATTGCCGGCAATGAGGCCAAGTTTCATAACTACTTGATGATTCCGCGCTGGCTGCGTTCGATGAAGTCGGCAACGATCTTCGCGTCGTCGCCCTGGAGTTCGCGGATTTTCTCGACCGCCTGCGAGGTGTTGATGCGCGACGCAAGCAGGAGGCGAAAGGCTTTTTGCAGGGTTTTCAGCCGTTCCGGGGTAAATCCGCGCCGGGCCAAACCCACCTTGTTGATGCCAAATGCCTTGTTTTCGCGGCGCGACGAGGTGAGCGAAAACGGGAGCACGTCCTGGGTGACAATCGTGCCGCCGCCGATGAAGGCGTACTGGCCGACGGTGCAGAACTGGTGCACGGGGCAGAAGGCGCCGACGCTGGCATTGTCTTCGATGACCACGTGGCCGGCCAGGGTGGCGCAGTTGGCGAGGATGCAACCGCTGCCCACGAGACTGTCATGGCCGATATGCACATAGGCCATCAGCAGGTTGCCCGAGCCGAGGCGGGTGATGCCTCCACCCTTGACTGTCCCGCGGCTGATCGTCACGCACTCGCGGATGGTGTTTTCGTCTCCAATTCCGGTTTGTGTCGGCTCGCCACGGTACTTCAAGTCCTGTGGCGCGACCCCGATGGAGGTAAACGGAAAGATGCGATTGCGCGCGCCGATGCGGGTACGCCCGTCCAAGACCACGTGCGATATCAGTTCGCAGGCCTCGCCAAGAACAACCTCAGGACCGATGGTGCAGTAGGGGCCAATGGTGCAGGAATCAGGCACGACTGCGCCTGAAGCCACAATGGCGCTGGGGTGGATGCTCACTCGGTCTCCGTTACTACGGCCGCTGCCGCCGCCTCCGCCGCCACCTGGGCGTCGGTTTCCACAGGCTCGGGAGCCCCAGGACGCGGTTCGCGCACGCGCGGCACCACCTGGCAGGTCAGAGTGGCCTCGCAGGCCACTTTGCCGTCAACAAGGGCCTTGCCTTGGATGCGTCCGGCACGGGGCCGGAACGAAAGCACCTCGACCTCGATGCGTACCTGGTCGCCTGGGGTAATGGGACGGCGGAACTTGGCACGCTCAATTCCGGTGAAGACCACCAGCTTTTTGTCGCGGTCGGGCAATTCGTACATCATGATGATGCCGCCGGCCTGCGCCATGGCTTCCACCACCAGGACGCCGGGCATGATGGGGTAGCCGGGGAAGTGCCCCTGAAAGAAGGGCTCATTGATGGTCACATTCTTGATAGCGACAAGGCGCTTGGTGCGCTCGAATTCGACAATCCTGTCGATCAATAGAAAAGGGTACCGGTGAGGGAGGAAACCCAGGATTTCCTGGATATCGAACGTCATTCTCTGGCTCCGAAAAGAAGACGCGCATGTTGCGCCTTACTCGTCAGGATTATAGCGAATGGATCCGTTGAACTTCCTCGCCCCGACGCTAAGCGATTCCGTAGAGGTGGTCGACGTGGCACAGTTCTGAGGCGTTCGTGAAGCCGTGGCTGCGGCTGCTCTCAGGCCATTTGCGCAGGAAGGCGATAAAGTCGTCAGGATCGACGGGACGCTGGATAAGGTAACCCTGACCGGCGTCGCAGCCGATCTGCTGCATGACGTCCAGTTCCTCCGGTTCCTCGATGCCTTCGGCAACGGTGCGAAGCTTCATGTGCCGTGCCATCGCGATGATTGTGCTGCATAACATCCGCATGTCCGCAGAGCGGTGGATGCCGCGAATGAAGCAGCGGTCGATCTTCATGGTATCGAGCGGAAGACGCTTGAGAAGGTTGAAACCGGTATAGCGAGTGCCGAAGTCATCGATCGCAAGTCGAACGCCGATCGCTTTCAGCTGTCGCATGCGTGCGGCAAATAGTTCCTCGTCATCGAGCAGGAGCGTCTCGGTCACTACGAGTTCAAGCTCGACCGCTGAGATGGGGAACTCGGCCATCAGGTTGCGGACTCTTCTTGCGAAATCGTCACGGCGCAGGTTTGCCGCCGACACGTTGACCGAGATGACGGAAGGAGCGATGCCCAGCTGGGACCAGCGGCAGGCGTACTCCAGGGCCACGCGCAGGCTGAAGTCGAACACGCGGTGGATCAATGCGGAACGCTCGGCGATCGGTATAAATTCGGATGGAGGCACAGCGCCCCACTCCGGATGCGTCCAACGCATCAGCGCCTCAGCCCCCAGGACCTTGCCTGTAACGAGGTCGATCTTTGGCTGGTAAAGCATTGAAAATTCGTTACGTTCCAGGGCCTTTCCGATCTCCACTTCGAGAATGTGGCTGCGCATGAGCAGTTTTTTCATTCCCGGCTGGAAAGTCAAAACGGACGAACTGTGGGTGTAGCGCGCGCGGGCCGCGGCGAGGCTTGAAAAACGCAATAGATCCTCGGCAACGAGCGCGTCAGATGGATAGAAGGCGACTCCCGCGGCCACTTCCGGAGTGGCTTCGCAACCGGCCGCTCCCAATTGGAGCAGAGCATCCATAACGTCCTGGAGGCGCCGGCGAGCCGCCGGATCAGATCTCGGGGCTGGAATGGAGAATGCGAAAGAACGCCCGCTGATGCGGCCGATGAGTGCATCACTCTGCGCGTGGGCTTGCAGCACATTGGCGACGCTGCGGGTTAACGCCCCTGCCGCGTCGACTCCCCACAAGGCAAACTCGCGCCTGAGGTTGAGCAGGTCAATCCACACGGTAGCGATCTCGGTGCCAGCCGGAGCACGCCGGATGGCCGAATCAAGCTCTGCCTGAAAGGAGTGGAAATTCAGAAGCCCGGTCTGGATATCGTAGCGATCTGCATACGCGATGATTTGGTGGCGCAGATTCTCATCGATAGTCTGTGGAAACCGCAGCGCGAGCGATTCTGAATCGGCGATAGAACAGTAGGGAAGAGTGCGTTTGTCGGCGCGCCTATGATTGGGCGCGCCAACTAAAGCGTTTTCAAGGTCGTTTTCAACTTCAGGCATGGGCATAGCCAGGAGAACCAGGGCGACACAGCGTGAAAAGAAGCAACGAGAGCCGATATTTCCTGCACTCTCAAGGGACTGCTTCTTGTTTCTACACGCACTCAGGTTCTCTTCATAAGGCGAGAGCGAGTCATTACCTGCGAAACTGAGAGTTATTACCCCTCCCACAAAAGTCGTAGGCGCACAGACAAATCAAGACCTGGTCGTGGCGTCCACGCGCGATTCATTTGGAGCGGCTTACTTCTTGATGCGATGCGCGGCGGCGTCCACGTTCCAGAAGTCGGAAGGGAGATCCTGGTTATACGTAACTTTGTCGAGAAACAACTGCCGAGCCATGTCGTCATTTTTGAAGCGAGTGATGGTGTAGGCCGTGGGAATTCCGTTTACATCGTGATAATCGTCGTACTCTTCGGCGTCGGTGTTTTTATCTTTGTAGACCGGGTCGCGCCATTGGAATATGCGCCGCAGCGGAAGATGCGTCTGGGCGTCCATCTGGATAGTAATCGCTTCGTTTTGTGCCGAGATCAGGGTGACCTGATCGGCGAGGTGACGTTCGGCGAGACGCTGACCCTCATAGATCAGGATCGTCTTTGGGTCTTTCATCCAGACCTTGACGGCCGTTTCCACGGAGTGATCGCGGCGGCGCAGGAAGTCATCGACCTGATCCTGGGGCAGCGGCTTTTTGCCGCGATAAGTCACCTCAGAACCTTCGCGGCCAATATAAAACTGCACCACGTCGCGATGGACGGTATATTCGATGCGATCATGGTCCGGCCAGGAGTGAAACTCCCAGAACTTGGTCGTGCCGGGGTCCGGTTTGCCTTGGAAAAAAGCGGCCAAATGGCCTTGGCGCACCTGGTTTTTCATGTTCAGCCACGCATCGCCGCCCATGGCTTTTACCATGGCGTCAAGCGCGGCGCGGGCCTGCGCGGCATTTTTTTCAGCGTCATCGGTAGAATTCTGTGGCTGCGGAGTCTGTGAGGGTCCGGCGATTGGAAGGCAAAGCAATAGCGCTCCGAGCGCCACCGTGAAAATCCTGAGCTTCAACGTTCATCTCCTCATAGAGAACCATCAGTGCGAATGGCCATGGGACGCATCGCCTGAATCTCACCCTACCAGTACAGCGCCCCCGTTTACGTTGAGAACTTCCCCGGAGATGAAACCCGCCAGGGGAGTGCATAAAAACAGCACCGGACCCGCAATTTCGCGAGTGCTTCCGGGTCGCCCAACGGGGATTCCCGCCGCGATCTTGGGCCCAAGTTCAGGATGCTCCAGCGCCGCAGCCGACATTTCGGTCGTGACCCATCCGGGTGCAACGCAGTTTACGCGAATCCCTTTGGGCGCCAACTCGCTTGAGAGGCTCTTTGTCAGACTGATGAGCGCGCCTTTGGTCACGGCGTAATCGGCGTGGTAGGCCTCGCCGCGCTGTCCGGCAGTGGAACTGATCAGTACAATATGGCCGACAACATCGGTCGCTTTGGCGTCGGAATGCGTCTGCAGTTCCATCTGCCGGACGGTCGACTGCACCAGGCCGAATACTGAATCGAGATTGACGGCCAGGGTTTGCCGCCACTGCTCGTCGGCCATCTGCCCGATGGGTGCGTCGACCGAAGGCCAGATGCCATGGTTGACGATCAACATGTCGAGGCGCCCGAAGGCTTTGACGGCGGCCGCCACCAGCGCTCGACCTTCGGCTGGAGAACTCAATTCCTGTTCAATGGCGAAACAACGATCGCGTCCTCCACATTCGGTCACAAGGTCGTTGGCGCGATCCCTGGCCGAGTGGTAGCTGAAGGCAACATGCGCCCCGGCAGCCGTAAATAGCCGCACGGTTTCGGCGCCGATTCCGCGCGAACCGCCTGTGATGAGGGCTACCTTGCCCTTGAGAATTAAGGAAATACCTGCCATAGGGCCACGCTAAAGGGTGGGCGGCCTCGAAGTAAAGCGGGCAGGTCTTATCCAGAGTTTTGCACCGTATATACGCCAGCGGACGGCGAAGAACCGCCGTGTGTCTCTTCGCTCGGGCTTGTGGGTGGTGGAACTGGATAAGGCAGGCTGGCCGGCGGGTGAACCTATATGACTTGCTGGCTCCTGCTTGTCAGTCTGTCGGAACGGGCTGTCAAATGGCGCGGATGAGGCGGACCGGCAGGAAGATGATGGCCCCTACCAGTTCCAGCGCCCCGCCCACTGCGATGCCGACGATGCGGAAAGGCAGCAGCAGGAGCCACACAATGGGGTAAAGCACTAACGCGGCCAGCGCCAGGGGCCAGCATAAGATGAGCAGAATCAACCACAGAAGGAATTTCAACATCGCCTCGCCTCCGCCACAATGTCGAGACATTGCAGCAGCTGAATTTTGATACGAGAGTGCTGTAAATTTGGTTCCGTCCAGCAGCGATTTCTCACAGGGATGGATTTCCGAGAGAGTGTGTGGTCGATATTTGAGCAATTGCGATTAGTTTTTGAAGCTGAAGTAATTGTGGATGGTTAGGTTTGGCATCCGGCGGCGAGATTGCTTCGGCGGTCAATCTGCGCATCGAAACCGGCCTGCGCATCGAAACCGGCCGAATCGGTTGGTGTTCTTGCCTTCACTTCGGTTGAGTCTCCTCTAGAGTTCTGAGCTTGCTTCTCGTGCTCCGAGCCCGCTCAGCGATCCCAGTTCAGCGGTCCACCATATTCACATCTTCGGCAGATGCCTACTTCGATTCCCTGGTGATCGCGTCCGCGGCGTTGCCGGCCACGACCCAGTTGGCCGACCCGGCCACGACGGCCTCATCCTCGAACCAGAGAAATCCAAAGTCGTCGATGCACTCCGGAAAGTCCGGCTTAATGATGATGTATCCCGGAATCACTGCGCCCGGAATGTATGCGTTATCGGCGCGGTTGTTGCTGTACGTCTTCGTCTTCGAGACCGTACCAACGCCAGCTACATACGAAGTGCTGGATACCGGGTGAGTGCCGAGAATGTAATTGACGGCGCGAAGGGTGTATTCGGGGCTAACAAGGTCCGGAAACGTCTTGTGCAGGAAATACATCCGGATGGCCATGTCGACCACGGCGCCCGATCCGCCCCACGTGCCGAGGCTGGGGGGCACGCCGAACGGGGTGGCATCCAACTGTTTGTCAAGACCCGCCATATATGTCTTAACCGCTTCCCGCATTTGATCTTTGGCGCTCGCGTCGAGATAAGGCAGGGCGCGGACTGCCGTCCAACCACGGAGACCCATCTGCTGCGGGGTGATGATCTGAGGGAATAACTCCTTCAAACGGGACTTGTAGGGCTCGGCTCCGTGAGTGGCAATGGTCAGTTCCAGCGCGGCAGCCCAATCTTGGCCGATGCTAAACGCCCGGCGGTCGAAGCCGGAAGGCGGGGCCGGTGGTGCGTTGGTCGCGCCAGGACTTGCCGGAGCGCCAGGTTTGGGCCGTCCCTGCGCGCCACTTTGAGCGGCAGAGCCAGCACCCTGCGACGCGGACAACACTCCATTCGCGGGAGCACTTTCCGGAGCTCCGCCAAAGCCGCCCGCCGGAAATGGCGTGGGGTGAGCTTTCTCGTCGTTCCATGCCTTCATCGCGGTTTCAAGACAGTCTTTGGCGAGTGGGTCGTCCCAGCCTTTCAGCGTGTCGGCCGCTGCAGCCAGCGCTGCGATTGCGTTCCACTGGAAGAAAGGGTTGTTCGTGGAGAAGATCCAACGGTCGTCGGGCTTGCCGGAGTAATCGCCCTTCACTTCGTTTGGACCGAGCTTCGGGTCATAGATGCGGCCGTCGGTTTTCGACGCCCCGTCGCCCAAGTGCGTGTACTGGCGCAGATCAGGCTCGTGAGTGCCGCGGATCGCGTGGCCGATGTTGTGGAACTGCGCCAGGATGCGCAATGCGCCGTGCTTGACTTGCTCGACGGTGTACGGGACGCCATCGGGACGGTGCATCTCGACCTCACGCGCGACTTCATCCACCGTAAGCTCGTCGTACTTGAGATTGAATTCACGATAGGCCAGAGCCAGGCTCTGAATCACGCTGAGTTGGGCAGGCTCTTCGAGGTCGAAGTCGCCGGCATCATACCAGCCGCCCACGTTCATCCCAGGAATGTGATCGCCGCCTTTGTACTTGCCGTCCGTTGCCGCAGCCTGATTCCAGCCGTCGAATTGCTCTCCAACGACGGGCGCCAGGCGGCCATCATCGAGGTGAGAAGCGCCGTGCCAGACGCGATAGCCTTCGCGAACGGAAACGTGATCCATCTGCTCCGCGAGGTGATGGTCCAGGCTATCCTGCCAGATATTCGCGTAAGCGTCCCTGGAGATGGGGAAGGGAGCCGTACGCTGATCGGCGTACTCGATTACATAGAGTCCTGGGTCCTGGACCGGTGTGAAGTCGAATTTCGAATAGGAGTAGCGCAGCCAGGGCGTGGAAGGCGTGATCGGTCCCTCGAACGCCTGCTGGTACGATCCATCCTCCATCAGGCGCAACACTCTTGCGGTCTTCGGGCCGTTGTACTTCGGATCAAGTTCGAGGACCGCCACCTTGGAGAAACCCGGCACATAACCGACCTGGCTGTGCGCAATCATCGGGGGCCGCGTCCAGTTTGGAATCACGTCCGGCCTAATGTGCCATACGATGGCGCCGGCGGTCTTGTCCGAAGGGATCAGCGAACGCAACACAAACCACCCGTTCTGCGCGCGGTCGCGTCCATCGAACAGCATGAGGTCGGCCGTATCCGACTTAACGTTGATCCGGGCCAGCGCGTCATCGACCCCCAAGGTGATGCTCTTGCCTTCGGCGAAGGGCAGCGGTTGGGTGTATCCCTTGGCCTTGTCCCAGTCCTCCAGGTAGTACGCCTTTTTCGGCTCATCCGAAAGTGGTAGTACTTTGACCATCGGATCGTCCGGCGTCCGCGGGAATATGCCAGCCTTGGTTCCGTCCACCAGATAAGCCTTGCCCATGTAAATCGAGGGCAGGAACTCCAGGTTGAAGCCCGCCCTCCCGGCCAGTTTCTGCGGGAGCGGCTTGTCGAGATTGATGCTGACTTTCACGCCGCCTGGCTCCGCAGCGACTTCCAGGGTGTAGCTGAGATCGAAGGTCGGGAAAGCGAGCTCGGCGGTGAGACTGTTGTTCGCCTTATCGGCCTGGCGCCCCTTGAGGGTTGCCACCAGGTCCCACTGCTCGGGCGTTGGCATCAGGCGCACGTCGCCGTTCGTGGCGATGCGCTGGCCGTGGAGAATCATCTCCATGGCCGTGTTTTTTTGGTCTACGAATACGGGATGGTAGGTGCTGTCGTAGAGAAAGACGCTAAAACCCTGAGTATCGAGGTAATTCTTGTCCGTCATCCTCATGGCAAAATCGGCGCCGAACAGGCTTGGGCCGGAGGTCAGGGCCAAAAGGAGACAAACTCTGATTCGGGTGAGCATAGCTTAGAATGAAACGCTCCTTTGCCTCACCCTAACATGTTGTTCCCCAAGGCGGGACACTGAGTGAACTGCTAAACGAAGTTTAACCGAGCAACTGAAGCTGGTGAGATAGGACACGACGACAGCGAAGGTTGCGTCGTTCTCGTGCGGACGGTGTTGAATAAACCATCCGTCTGGCGGACTACATTCGCCGTTCCTGTTAACTGCAGCGCGCCTTCGATCCAATTAAACTGGAAAGAGAGTTGGGTTGCTGGCAACCAGCGAATTGCTGCATGTCAGGGAATCCAGCGACTTGGGGTCGGGAATATTGGCGGAATCTATGGATTCTCGTGTTTTAAGAGGGGTACGTCTGTCTTTGGTCTTGGCCGTTTCGTGCCTCGGCCCCGCATTGTGGGCCGCCACTGCGTCGCCTCTCCCGGATGCGCCCCTTCCGGCCTCCGCGGGTACACCCGGTGCGGCTGTGCCGGAGGGCGGAGTCCCGCTCCACGCTGGGCGCGTGCTGATTCCGCACCTGGACGCGGCGCCCAGGCTCGAAGAATTTCTGGGATCGTCGCTCAGCGGCGGCGCGCAACAGATGTTACGGATCAGCGCATTCGTGCAGCGCTATCCCGAAGACGGCAAGGCGCCCAATGACCCGACCACCGCCTTTATTGGCTACACTCACGAGTACTTTTTCGTCGCTTTCGTCTGCAACGACCATCATCCGGGGCTGATCCGCGCGCACATGCTGGCGCGCGACTCGCTATCCGACGATGACAACGTCCAAGTCATGCTCGATACGTTTCATGACGAGCGCCGCGCCTTCGTTTTTGCCAGCAATCCGCTGGGCATCCAGGCCGATGCCATGTACAGCGAACAGAGCGGGTACGACTTCTCCTTCGATACGGTTTGGGACACGTGGGGAAAGCGCACGAGCACCGGCTACGTGGTGCTCATGCGCATACCCTTTGCCAGCCTCTACTTCGCCAAGAGCGATCCCGGTGAAATGCGGACCTGGGGCATCATCCTTCAGCGCAACGTGTCGCACACCAGCGAGAGCGACTTTTGGCCGCGCAGCAATCACGACATCGCCGGACGCCTCTCGCAAGATATGGAGATCGAGGGCTTCACCGACGCGGGGCGCGGGCAGAACATGCAACTTGAGCCCTACGCTATCGCGCGCAGCCTGCGCCAGTTGAACACCGTCAATCCCATCGATCCGTACTTTGAAGACAAGCATCTGCAGGGCTATGTCGGGCTCGACGCCAAGTTTATCCTGCACAATAGCCTGGTGCTGGATACCACGGTCAATCCGGACTTCAGCCAAGTCGGCATCGACAATCCCGCGGTTCCCAACCAGCGCTTTCCACCCTATTTCGCCGAAGTGCGGCCGTTCTTCATCGAGAACAGCAGCTATTTCATGACCCCGATCAACCTCTACTACACCAACAACATCGTCAAGCCGCAGTACGGCGCTCGGCTGACGGGCAAGCTGGGACGCTGGGCCGTGGGGGTGTTGGGCGTCGACGACCGCAGTCCCGGCGAAGCGGTGGTTCAGAGCGACCCCGGATTTGGCGCGCGCGCGCACTCCTGGGTGGGCCGGCTCAACCACGACCTGGGTACGCTTTCCAATGTCGGCCTGATCTACGCCGACCGCGAGTTTGGCGACTCGTTTAATCGCGCCGGCGGCTTCGATTACCGCATGCGCCTTCGCAATCGTTGGACGGTGACCGGACAGGGAATCACGTCGCAGACGCGCAATATCAGTGACTCGACCCCCGGCGAGCAGGAGTGCGAGAATCACGCGCTGACTTGCAGTGGCCAAGCATGGACGCAGCAGGTCAGTTACAGCGACCTGCACTGGAACGGGTGGACGGCCTACGGCGATACTTCAGCGGGTTTTGTTACGGATACGGGTTTCTTCCAGCGGCCCGACGTGCGCGAGCCTAGCGCCCACCTCGGATACACGTTCCGGCCAGCGAGCGGGCCCATTCTCTCGCACGGTCCCAGCATCTACATGGAGCGCATCTGGGACCACTCCGGCTTGCCGCTCGATTTTTACCTCAACCCGTCGTACTACGTCAGCTTTCACCACAGCACCAGCGTCTCGGCTTATATCAACCTGGGGCAGGACCGCCTGCGGCCCATCGACTACTCAGCTCTGCCAGGCAATGTGGAGTGGCACAGCCATACCGAGGGGATCACCTTCTCTTCGGCTCCCGAGCCGTACCTGGCCGTGAGCGGCGGCTATAACCAGGGCACGGTGGTGAATTACTCACCTCCCGCGAACGATGGTCCTGCGCCCGTCAATATGTCGTCGCCGAACTTGAACCTGGAACTGAAGCCTCACGCTGGCCTCGACCTCCAGAACAGCTACGTCTATACGCACTTCACGCAGATTGAAGACGGCCAGGATGTCTATGACAACCACGAGTTCATATCGCGCTGGAACTACCAGCTCACCAAGGCGGTTTCGTTCAACCTGATCGGCCAATACATCTCCACCCTGCCACATCAGGAGTCGACAGACCTGCCAAACTCGAAGTCGCTTTTTGCCGATGCCTTGTTCACGTACATGCCTCATCCGGGCACCGCTGTGTACGTCGGCTACATCGGGAACTTCGCTAACATCGATCGGTCACTATGTACGCGCGAGGCGAGCGGCGATTGCAACCTTCAGGATCCGATTCTGCCGCCGACGAATTCGTCGCTGATCAACGACGGGAAGACCCTTTACGTCAAGGTGAGTTACCTGTTGCGCTTCTGATTCGTGTCTCTTCAGGAGCGAAAGATTCCCCAATGATGGGGAGTGTGAACCGGCCGCGCGCGCTTTCCGCCGCAACCTGGCCTTCATCGAAGGCCAGCGTCGCATCTGGCCGATCAGTGTGCCATACCGGGTACCCTGGGTCTTCCGTAGCCAATTAAGCCCCACACTGCCGAAGGGCGTCAAAGCAATTTGACACCATGTGCGGATCCTTGGACAGTCGTGTTGATAAAGCGCTACTTCAGCATTGGAACATCAGCAACCCTTCGTATTTGATCGGCCTCTGAATGGTGTACTGCGTGCTGAAACAAAGTTTGAAACGAACAGCGGGGCCACAATGAGGGCCGTCCCACAGGATGAAGAAGGAACTTCACTGGAGCAGCTCCCCTCGCGAGTGATCACAACTTTATTCGTTATCGACCTGAGGTATGTGATGGAAAGTAAGATCTTCCACAGTTGGTGCAGCCCGCAAACGGTTTTGATCGCTACTGATTTTTCAGAGCCGCCCGCGCGCACTCTCGAGGTGATCCGGCAGATTCAGGCAACGGAGTGCAAAATCCTTCTTGTCCATGTAACTCGAACCGACTCCCGGGAGAGCGCCGCCCACGGTCATGTGTTTTTGGTGCCGAAGTTCCTTCGGAGCGCGCCGCAGTCCAGAGCCGACGAGATGAGGCGGACAATTCTGTGGGCCGACTTGTTGAGTAACGTCGTCGTTTTGAAGAGCACGCCAGCTGAGGAGATTCCGGCTTTAGCACAATCGCTCAAGGTGGACAGAGTGATTCTGATCAGGCTTGGCGATAGCGTTGCGCGACCCCGCGTTGGTAGGTCAATTGAACAAGAGCTCATGGCTTCTTTGACGGTCCCTTTATGCATTATGGGCAGGACCATGGGCACGGGCTTATGGAGCCGCACTGGCATCCGCAAAGTGCTTCTACCTGTATCTCTTCAGTCGAACGCAGGTCTCCATCTTCGGTTCGCGTGCCGACTCGCTCAATCAAACCACGCGAGCCTGACCGCCCTG
>VFSW01011772.1_pt1 | contig 12257 bp, 14 predicted proteins | sample 5358111 | NCBI WGS metagenome assembly VFSW01 (sample SAMN11554181, study PRJNA540505) | mine drainage metagenome | isolation source: sediment from site ElyBrook_90M | place: USA: Ely Copper Mine, Vershire, VT | collected 2017
AAATTCAGACCCGGAAGCAAACTAAGAAAAGTTATCGCAAAATAAGCCCCGTTAGAAAGTTAGCCAGAGGCTCATCCGCCCAAGGAGGAGATAAGCCCTCTGGCTTAGAAGCGGGTTTAAACCGCACCTTTTCTATGAGGACTTAAATTTCATCATGGTATTCCTACAACAAATTGCAGGACTTTCTAACGGGGTAAATCGCATTAGTTCACCTCCGTTATGCTTGCCCTTTTTGCAGGTGTGATTTAAAAGTCCTGCATACCTGCACAATATGTTTCGTTTATTGAAAATGCCGGTGAGTTTTTAAGAGGAGGTACTCTATGGGGACATTGTGGATTGTTGGTTTGGCATTCACGGTTTTTATGATTGCTGCCATGTGGAAGGTCTTTGAAAAAGCAGGACATCCCGGATGGGCTTGTTTGATTCCAATCTATAACTTGTATGTCATGATCAAGATCGCAGGCAAACCCGGGTGGTGGCTAATCTTATATATTATCCCCCTGGTAAACCTGATTGTCAGCGGTGTTGTTTCTATAGGTGTTGCCGAGCGGTTCGGGAAGGGGGTAGGGTTTGGGTTCGGGCTCTGGATCCTGTCTTTTATCTTCTATCCCATTCTCGGCTTCGGAGACGCCCAATATAAGACAGCTTGATAAAGTCCGAGGGGTTGCGCGTGCGTATTTACCCAAAACACACAATAAGAGAACCAGCTCATTCATTGAGAGTACCCTCCGGAAGGGTCAGGCTATCCCCCTTCTTAACTATTTAAATAGTTAAGAAGGGTTCAAACGGTTTAAGCCGATCGAATTCCTCTGCAAAGTTGTCATTGCGAGGAGTAGAACAACGAAGCAATCTACGTGAATAAGGATTGCCTCGCTACCGCTCGCAAAGACAGAACAAGGGTGTCTTTTCGGATATTTGAAGAATACCTAACTTTTTCAGCCAAATGGCGAATCCGCTCCTGGCTGAGACGCAGGATTACCTCTCATTCCACAAACCTTCCTTCCCGCAAAAAGCGGGATAAGTCCCCGGATATTTTTCAAGTGCATTTTTTAACGTGTGAAGTCCTCTATCGTCAGTTTGAGCATAAGCAAGCTGGCACGATGTTTGCATACCAATTCAGTATTGAATAAAAAATAATTTAATTCATAAGAAAGGAGATATCTGTATGCCGATTATTACAATATCCAGGGGAACATTTAGCGGCGGGAAAAAACTTGCCGAGAGTCTCAGTAAAAGATTGGGTTATCGATCCATAAGCAGGGAGGTTATCATACGTGCTGCATCCGAGAACGGCATATCCGAACAAAAACTTCGCAAGGCAATAGAACAACCACTGAGCAGCAGGGAACGGCTTGGTATGGACATAGATAGTGAAAGGTCTCATTACCTTGCTTTCATTCAGGCAGCGCTCTGCGATGAGGCAAAACATGATAATGTTATTTATCATGGCCACGGCGGACATTTGTTGCTGAACGGCTATTTTGTGGGCGGGAATTTATTATTGAAACACATTTCACATGTTATCAGGGTGCGGATAATAGCCGATATGGAACAACGCATAGCATTTGCAATGGAAAGCAATAGCCTGTTGCGTGAAGAGGCAATAGCATATATCAGGACTATGGATGATCAGAAGAAAAAATGGACCAAGTTCCTCTATAAGGTAGATTGGAACGATCTGTCGCAATATGATGCAGTCGTAGATTTGAAGGAAACATCACTATCGGACGCATGTGAAATAATATGTACTATGGCAAAATCTCCCCGGTTCCAGGCAACAGAGGCTTCACGGCAGGCAATGGAAGAGCTGGTACTCGCAAGCAGGAAAAATCAACAGCAGCACCGGAAGATATTGAAGAGTGTTTCCGGTACCCGGGGTATGTATGAACATAGTTTCATGCAGAAACTCATTCCGGACAGCAAGTAAACGTGTTGAGGGTCAGACCATGTATCGGTGGAGTACCGGAGCCTGAAATAAAAAAAAGGCAGGGTAGTATCCCTGCCTTTAGGTTTACCTTCGCAGTTCGACTCGCCAGAACCAACGCCTACTGAACGTTAAGTTCTCAGTCCGAATCTGGAGGTTGTCTTATATCAAACATAATGCATCTTGTGTAAACTATCAAGTAAGAATTTTACCCGAGTATGACCGGTTGCACACATCAGCGTAATGGATAGTAAGACTTTTATGGAGTCTGAATTCAGATGTTTTTCTATCGTTTCAAGCAATGCGCATATCAGTATCGTTACAATAACATATCCCCTGCACGTTCCTGCCGGGGTGGAACTAACGCTACATCAGCAATAAACGATTTTTTATCTGTATCCGCCGCCGCCGCCGCCCCCGTATCCGCCTTTTCTGGGCCCGTCTCTCTTCTCCATCGGCTTTGCTTCATTTACCTTGATGTTTCTGCCCTTGAAGTCATTCCCATTGAGCTGCTCAATGGCTTTTTTTGCTTCTTCATCGTTTGTCATTTCAACGAATCCAAAACCCTTTGAACGATCCGAGTACTTATCCTTGATTACGGTTGCAGTCTGTACCGCACCAATCTTCCCGAACAATCCCTTTAAATCTTCTTCCGTGGTGTCAAACGTCAAGTTGCCTACATACAGTTTCAACATTTTTCTTCTCCTTTGTTTTAAGTATGGCTTATTTTTTTATAAAAGTAACCAATTTATTATACAACCTGTCTTTTATTTCCCTGTCTGCATATTCATAGCACGATTGCAGGGCAGACTGCAAATCAGAACATGGAAAAACGGTTGCTGTGCTCTTTAAGCTCCATCGTGGCACTACTTTTTCATTCTGTCCATTATTCCGATCGCCTCATCATTTATAATATCATATCAGTTTATGCAGACCGATGCAACAGGGAAGTAAAACGAGGGTCCGATATTAAGACAGTAAAGTTCATCCGCCACTATAACTCATTGGTATGTATAAAACGATACTGTTCCACTTCTTTCTATGAGACCATAATTGAAGTAAGGGCAGATGTCCCTTATAAACAGGGTGCCAAAAACACCTTCTTTAAGGGACGACATCCCGTTCGAAACGTTTTCGCTATTTGTAGATATAGGCGTTCAGCCCGATTACTAATGGCTTGCCATCTATGATGCAGGATGTTTTTATATTGCCTCTTGTGCTGACCACTACAAGCGTTTTTCCCGATGCGCTTGGCGTAGGCTTCTCCAGGTCGCACGTGATAATGAGCTTATTCCCTTCGATTTTTGTTTCAATTGCCATGTTTGTTACCTCTGCGTATTGGCGCCCCATTTTTATACCCCATCATACAAGCAGGTACTTCTCCAGTATGATGCAGCTACCTACCTATCTGTCAAGATTTTGAATACAAGACAGCATTTCCTCACAGAGGGGGTTGTCAGATTACAAATTATTGACAATTAAAGATTGATGGGTTACAGACCTTGAGGTCTTTTTAAAAGAGGGGGTAATCATGCCGCAGGTAAAGGGTATTGCAATACTCGGGCTAATAAAGTTTATAAAAAAGCAGCCAGGGGATCTGATGCCTAAAGTTAAAAGTATGCTTCCTCAGGATTCCATCGGGTATCTGGATGAACACATACTCATGGCAAAGTGGTATCCATACAAGCTGTATGTGGATATGCTCAAGGTCCTTGATAATATTCTGGGGAAAGAAAATCCCGAATTTTGTGTAGAGCAAGGCAGGCTTTCAGCGCGGGATAATATATCGACTCTTTACAAAGTCTTCATAAAATTTATAAATATAAAGTTGCTGCTTACCCAGGTGATGAATATGTGGAACAGCTATTTCGATACAGGAAAGGTGGAAGTTTCCAGCTACACCGAACACGGGAAAGACAGACATCTCACGATTATCATAAAAGACTTCCCCGATATAGACATAAACCACGTCAAGAGCGTGATGGGCTGGATCGAACAATTTCTAATCATGAGCAAATTTACAACAAAGGTAAAATCCAGGCTTGTCAAGTGCCAGTCTTCGGGAGATCCTATAACCGAAATGCTTTTTACCGAGGATTAACAGTAATTCACGAAAAGTGTGTCGGAAAAAAGAAGGAAGAGTCGTGTCCCCTTCCTTCTTTTTGTTTTGATAAGAGGTCTGCTGTCCCAACCGCAGTGCTACTTCTCGTTCATGGCATACTCGCCGTTTAACACGGATACATACTGTTCCCAGATCTTGTTGTACTGTTCCGGGTCCGGTACTGCCTTGATCAGCATGATCTCTCTGCAGAAGGCGCGCTGATCGTCTCTGGCGCCGTGGTTGCCGTAGATCAGAAGGGCGAAGTGCGCGAAATCACGCACCATGAAATCGAAGATCTGGTTCAGGATGTCCCGGTCAAGATTGTCGAACTTTGCCTGCTCGAGCAGCAGTTGGCCGTAGACCACGATAGAGAACATCTCCCCCAGCGGCAGAGAGAAGGACGGGTCCATGTCCTGTGCCTTGTCCGGACCGGCCTTTTCCAGCATGTCGACAAAGATCTTGATCTGTTTGACAAAGGTCGCCACGTTGGGCAGGTGCTTGTTGGCCTCGAAGATGGGTTTGTAGTCATGGAACTTGACCGTGCCCAGGCCCTTGGTTGGACCCTGGTTGAATAGGAACTCGTCGTCTTTGGACGAAAAGTCCGGTTCTACCGGAGCGTACTCAACCGGGGAAAAGAAATAATTTTTCATGAACTTGCGGATCAGCTGCACATTGACGTGCACCGTGCCTTCGAGTTTGGAAGGCCCGCGTATGTCCGAGGCCGCCATGGCAAAGTACGTGTCTTTCTCGAAGCCCTTGGCTGCAACGATCTCCCAGAGCAGGTTGACGACTTCTTCGGACTGCAGTGTCACCTTCATTTTGCTGGTCGGGTTGAAGAGCAGGTAGCGCCGGTCGTTTGCACCGGCACCACGGAAATAGTCCGTGGCGCGGCGCTGGTACATCTTCATAGCAACCAGACGCAGCCATGCGTCCATAAAATTTTTCCGCACATGCGGCATATCCGTGACGCGTAAGCCGTAGAGCATACGGTTGGAAGCGTGCGTAATGGATTCATAGAAACAGTGCTCCGCTACACCGATCGAAGCCGGAGCGATGTTGAATTTGCCGATGTTGACGGTGTTGAGTGCAGAATCCCATGCATGCGGCCCGCGCGAGAGGATATCTTCCCCGGTGACGGCATAGTCGTGCAGGGCGAAGTTTGCAACATATTCCTGATGGGATATAACGTTTTTTTTCAGTTCATAGGCCTTATGGTGGTAGTTGGTGACGAAAAAACAATAATCGTCCGTACCGTCCTTGATCTTGCCCAGGGTGGATACCATCTCCGCCTCGTTACCGTTGCCGATATAGTATTTTTCCCCGTTGGCGAGCCAGGTACCGTCGCCCTTCGGGGCAAGTGCGGTTTCCGTGGAATAGATGTCGGCGCCGTGTGCTCGTTCGGAAAGACCGAAAGCAAAGATCGCACCCTTTTTGAGCAGGTCTGCAGCCTTCTGCTTTGCTTTTTCATTCGGGCTCATCCAGATGGGGCCAAGGCCGAGTATGGTGACCTGGAAGCAATACCAGTAGCCCAGTCCGTAGAAAGCAAGAAGCTCGCTGTACTCGTTGTTGCGTGCCGTATCCCAGCGGCAATCCGGGTCTCCTCCGGCGTATTTTTTCGGAGTCAGGAGTTTGGCAAAGATCTGTTCCCTGCCGATGAAGTCCACAAACTCGCGGTACCAGACCTTCTTGTTGAAATCGTCAAGCAGGCGCTCTTTGCCCATTTTCTCGAAGAAGGTGATGGTCTTTTCCATAATGGCGCGGGAACCTTGATCCTTCATCAAACTCTTGTACTTTTTGGGCTGGGTCAATAAATTCATTTTATTATAAATCCTTTCCAGGGGTTTTTTAGATTTGCCGAAGGCGGGACTCGAACCCGCACGGTGTTACCCGCCACCCCCTCAAGATGGTGTGTCTACCAAATTCCACCACTTCGGCATAAGGTTATTTCTGTTGAGTCGTAGGACTTGCAGGCATTGCATTTTGCTGCGGCATAGGCATGGTTGATGGCTGCGAGGGTATCTGGTTGAACAACCTGTTTTGCCCGTTCTGTCCGCTGAGATACGCAAGGGTGAGAGAGGTAGCAAGGAATATTATCCCTGCCACTATCGTAGCTTTCTCGAGGAAATTGCTCGGGCCCGTGGAACCAAAGAAACTCTCACTTGAACCTCCAAACGCTGCACCCATGCCCGAACCCTTGCCCACCTGTAATAAGACTACCATTACAATTGCTACGGCAACCATGATGTGTACCAGAAGTATTAATGTATACATGTTATCTCTCCCTTTGTGATATCGAGTTAATTATACTTAAAAATTTATCAAGGTCAAGGCTTACCCCGCCTATCAGTGCACCATTGATCTGTTCTTTGTCAATAAGTCCTGCTATATTCGCATCATTTACACTGCCGCCGTACAGGATCCTGATCTTTCCGGCGATATCGATGCCGAAGCGTTTTTCCAGCGATTGGCGTATAATCTCATGCATGTCCTCTGCCTGCTGGGGGGTCGCAACATTGCCGGTGCCTATTGCCCACACCGGTTCATAGGCAACGGCAAGGTCATCGGGATTTTCAATCTGTACGTCAAACAGTGCCGCTGAAAGCTGGAACCGTACGACATTATACATCTGTCCTGCCTTGCGCTCTTCGGACCTTTCACCGACGCACACGATGGGCCGTATCCTGTTCTTTAAAAGGGCCGCGGTCTTCAGATTAACCGTTCTGTCGGTTTCGTGAAAATACATCCGTCTTTCAGAGTGACCCACGATACAGTATGCAGCGCCGAGTTCTTTGAGCATGGCAGCTGAAACCTCTCCGGTAAACGCACCCTTGTCTTCCCAGTATACATCCTGGGCGCCGATAAAGAATCCATCCGCCTTGAGAGCAGATAGAGAGACAAATGGCGGTGCAATGATAATGTCTACATTTTTTACAGGGGCATTGCCGAGATGCTTTGATAACCCCTCGGAAAACGAGCGTGCTTCAGCCGGCCCCTTGTTCAGCTTCCAGTTTCCTGCAACGATATATTTAGGCTTCACTCGTCAGCTCTTGCTTAAACAGTCTTCAAGTGCCTTGAGTGCCGGCAAGTCCTTGCCCTCGAGCAGTTCAAGGAATGCACCTCCGCCGGTGGATATATAGGATATATTGGCACTCTCGCCCGCCTCATGTACGGCCACATCGGTGTCTCCTCCACCTACGATGGTAAGGGCATACGAATTGGAGACATGGGAAACCATGGATAGCGTACCCCTTGAGAAGCTTGCCATTTCATAAACACCCATAGGGCCGTTCCAGATAATGGTTTTTGCACCCTGAATAGCCAGGGAGAACAGGAGGTTTGTCGAAGGACCTATATCCATAGCCATCCACTCATGCGGGATCTCCTGGATCGTCACTATTTTTGAGTCTGCCTTTGCGTCATACTTGTCCGCAACAACGCAATCAACGGGCAGGTATACCTTGACACCCTTTTCTCTCGCTCTCTGGAGCGTGTCGAGCGCAGTCCTGAGCATGTCGTTTTCTACAATGGATTTACCGACCTCGTACCCCAGTGCCTTCAGGAACGTGAAAGCCATGCCGCCGCCGATGATGAGCTTGTCGACCTTATCAAGAAGATTCGACATGGCGCCGAGTTTACTGGAAACCTTTGCACCCCCGATAATCGCAACAAAGGGCCTGAGGGGGTTGTCCGTGGCCTTTGTGAAATAATTCAATTCTTTTTTCATGAGGAAACCCGCAGCACACTGCGGGACATGCTTTGTTATGGCAGACACGCTGGCATGGTTGCGATGTGCCACTGCAAATGCATCGTTGATGTAAACATCGATGTCCTGTGCCAGGAGTTTTGCGAATGCATCGTCGTTCTTTTCTTCCCCGGGATTAAACCTGAGGTTTTCGAGCAGGAGGATCTCTTCCTTGCCGAGATGCTTTTTATACTCGTCCACGGACTGCCCCGTGCATTCATTTGCAAACAGGACTTCCTTATCGAGGAGCCGTGAGAGTCTTTTTGCCACAATCTGGAGGGAAAATTTCGGGTCCTTTACTCCCTTTGGCCTTGACATGTGGGACGCAAGGATAATGGATGCACCTTCATCAAGCGCATAGTTAATCGTCGGCAATACACTCCGTATCCTTATATCATCGGATATTGCGCCGTCCTGCGTCAACGGAACGTTAAAATCGACCCGTATAAACAACCGTTTATTCTTTATATCGAGGCTATCGATATATTTCAGATCCTTGTAATTTACCATGCTTGTACCCCGCTGCCGACTAATTCAATTAAATCAACCATTCTTGTCGAGAACCCCCACTCATTGTCATACCATGAAAAGACCTTTACCAGTGTCCCGTTGATTACCCTTGTTAACAGGGAATCCAGTACCGTTGAAAAGTGTGTTCCCCTGTGATCTATCGAAACAAGCGGCTGATCCGAATACCCGAGGATACCCTTCATATCGCTGTCAGCCATCTTTTTGAACATTGCATTCACTTCTTCCGCGGTAGTCTGTTTTTTAACGACAGCAGAAAGGTCCACGATAGAAACATCAAACGTCGGGACCCGGATGGATATGCCGTCGAGTTTTCCTTTCACCTCAGGGATAACCAGGTGAAGGGCTTTGGCTGCCCCTGTTGTTGTGGGTATCATTGATATTGCAGCGGCGCGTGCCCTCCTCAGGTCCTTATGCGGCAGATCGAGTATTTTCTGGTCGTTTGTGTAGGAGTGCACGGTTGTCATAAAGGCACTTTCAATGCCGAGGTTGTCGTTGAGTACTTTTACGATCGGAGCAAGTCCGTTGGTTGTACATGATGCATTGGAAATAATATTGTGTTTTTTGGGGTCATAGGCCTTATGATTGACACCGAGTACAATGGTTATATCCGGGTCCTTCGCAGGTGCCGATATGATGACCTTCTTTGCACCGCCCTTGAAATGGAGCTGTGCTTTTTCCCTGTCCGTAAATAATCCCGAACTTTCCACAACGACATCTACCCCCAGGTCTTTCCATGGGATTTCCCCCGGATTCCGGAAGGCAGTAATAGTTGATTTCTTCCCGTCCACCACAATGGCATTCTCCTCTGTCTGTACGGGAGCGTTTAATGTGCCGTGGACAGAGTCGTATTTTAACAGGTGTGCGAGCGTTTTTGAATCCGTAATATCGTTTATTGCCGCAATCTCTATGTCCTTCCTCTGGAGCGATATCCTGTGTACAATCCTGCCTATTCTCCCGTATCCGTTTATGCCTACCCTCATAATGCCTCCTTTAACTTTTTGTTACAATCACGGGTTTGTTCGTGTTCCTTATCACATATTCCGCAGTACTGCCCAATACCATCTCAACAATCCTCGAGTGCCCGTGTGCACCCATGATTAACAGATCGAATGAATCGGTATCCAGCATGGATTTCAAGACCTTTTCAGTATTACCGGTTTTCGTTTCCGTGTCAAAGGCAATGCGGTACGGCTCTATATAAGATTTTACGCTGTTCAGTATTGTTCTGGAAACGGTTTCGTCTTTATTAATGGTTACAACGCTTAACGGCAGATTCATATCTTTGCAAAATCCGACTGCAAATTCCATGGCCTTTTTTGCAGCATTACTATCATCATACGCAAGAAGTATATGTTTTAGCTCCTGAAACTGTCCCGGGCTTATAAGAAGGGGTTTCGTCAATCTTCTGGTAAGCCCCTCTGTTGTCGAGCCGAGGATCTTCCTGTCGAATTGCGAGTTTACGCCTTTCTGTCCGATCACAACGAGATCAACGAGTTTTTCCCGCTCGTAAATTTCTTTTGTTACAACACCGGTATCAAGATATGTCTTGCATTCCATACCTGCTTTTTTGCAAACAGCGCTCGCATCCGCCAGTATCTGGTTCCCCCTCTGGCGGAGTATGTCGCTTACCTTGCCCGAGAAATCCATAAAAGGTTCGAATCCCATTGCTCCCGACAGATCGTGCAGGAATGGATTTTCAAGGAATACCACGTCTATAACATGCTGGATGTGCAAAGCAGCATTCAGCTTTTTAGCAAGATAAATGCCATAATTCAGAGCTTTGTCGCTGTTTTCCGAGCCATCGACGGCAACAAGTATGTGTTTTATCATTTTTCCCCCATTTCAGTCTTTTTTAAGAAGCCGGTTACGGCGTTTGCTACGTTTTCTTTGTCCCTGTCTAAAGATATAACATGAAATGAATCTTTTAGTAGTATGACCTTTTTTACAGCAGAGCCAATCGTGCTGTCAATTATTTCAGCCGCATTTGCTGCGATCGTGTGGTCGCCCGTTGAATAGATAATCAGTGCCGGGCTTATGACCTTATCAAGCTGGTTCAGCACCACCCTTCGGAGATGCTCAAACTCCGCCAGTGCTTTTAAGGGTATTTTATTGTATGCTCCATAGCTCTTTTTGGCCCCGGGGTCAGCGATATCTGCTCCGTTTACCTTTGTATAATACAGGTGAGGCACGGGTAAAGCCAGGGAATATCCATAGAGCAAGGACATAAATAACCTATTGAATCTGCCGTAAAGCCTTATTGCGGGTGACAGCAGTGCAATGCCCTTGATCCTCTCAGGATATCTGGCCGCATAATGAAGTGCAAGAAGGGAGCCCATGGACTGTCCAACGATAAAAATATCCTGTGAGCAGGCGTGGATCTGCGACTCTCCTGCATCGATCCAGTCCTGCATGTTGATTGAGAGCAGGTCTTCAGGCCTTGTCCCGTGTCCAGGCAGGGCGACATTGAAAACCCTGTACCCGTTGCCGGCTATTTTATCGGCTACTGGCTGCATATCCGCTGTACTGCCGGAAAGTCCGTGTATCAATATTACATCCATCTCCATCCCCTTATTGTTAAAGAATGAGTCCAAAAGTTTTATGTTTCATACATGAACGCGGGGCTGATGTAAATCCCGTTTGAATCGAATTCATTTTTTGAGCTTCAGGAATTTTCTCAAATAATATATCGAGGGCACTAAACCCAGCAATCCCCCGATAAAGATGGATGTCTTTATCCCTATAACATCCGCAATACCGCCGATGAACAGGTTGCCGACAGGGGTAACACCCATGAATACGAGAGAGTATACGCTCATTGCCCTGCCTTTTAATTCATCAGGTGTATTCAGTTGTATGGTCGTATTAGAAAGTGCAGTAAAAATGATTGCCCCGAATCCTATGAGAAACAGGACTATCATTGCAGGGTACAGGCCTGTAACAAACGCTATTACCATCTGGAATGCGGATAAAATAACCCCGCCCATGACAAGAAAAACCGGATTAGGACTGTGGCTGCTCCCCAGTGCCACGAGTATGGCGCCTACGATAGAGCCTACGCCGAGGGAGGACATGAGAAGACCGAAGATTTCAGGGTTATTATGAAAAACATACTTTGAGTATACCGGAACGACCACATTGAAGTTGATTGCAAAAAGCGATACGATCAACATCAGCATAAGAACATTAAAAACTGCCGAGTTATTCTTTATATAAACAAGACCTTCTTTCACGTCCTCGAGGACATTTTTTTTGCCCGATCTGCCGGGCAAGCCGTCTATATCTATCATCAACAGCCCTATGATGACCGGAATAAAACTTATTCCGTTGAGTAAAAATGTCGTTGCAATACCTACCTTTGCTATGAGCAGCCCCGCTATGGCCGGTCCTATGAGCCTTGCCACGTTAAAGGTCGTTGAGTTGAGTGCAATAGCGTTCATGAGTGAATCCCTGCCTACAAGATTGATCATAAACGCCTGCCTTGCCGGCACATCAAGGCTCGTTGCCAGACCAAGGAACGCGGCTAATATAAAAATATGCCAGTAAGTTACAATACCTTTGGCTGTCAAGACCCAGAGGATAAGCGCAAGAAGTGCCATGACTGTTTGCGTCAGTATAATAAGGTACCGCTTGGGGAACCGGTCGACGATACTGCCTGCAAATACGGATAAGACAAGGATAGGCATGTATTGTGCTGCCCCTATTAAACCAAGAAGAAAGGGGGAATCGGTGATTTTTAATATAAGCCAGGCCTGTCCTATGCTCTGCATCCATGTTCCTATAAGGGATATGGCCTGTCCAATCCAGAACAATCTAAAGTTTCTATATCGCAGGGAAGCAAATATTTTTCTGACTATGTTTGGCATACGTTTACGTCATAAGGCTAAGCCAAGTAAGCCCAGGAATGCAATAGTTGCAGAGGCGGGGTTTACCCCGTTACACCCTATAAAAAAGATAAGTTT